>JACXTT010004196.1_pt1 | contig 21509 bp, 12 predicted proteins | sample 9270951 | NCBI WGS metagenome assembly JACXTT01 (sample SAMN15532306, study PRJNA645909) | rock metagenome | isolation source: weathered quartz diorite | place: Puerto Rico | collected 2017-06-21
TCGCCAGTGGAGCGGTTTATTGAATGATTTTTATAAAGCACGCTGGCAACAATTCTTTGATTTACTTGTCGCATCATTAAAAGATAATAAAGCGCCCGATTTTAAAACCTTTAATAAATTGATCAGTGCATGGGAGTGGCAATGGGTTAATACCCGGAAAAATTATCCTGTATCACCATCGGGGAACAGCGTGGAGATTGCTGAAAAGCTGTACAAAAAGTATAGAAATGCAATGGGGGAGGATCTAAAATAATATAGGATGGACAACGTAAAAATTCCGGCAAAACCTGCGCGTCTGTTATCTCCCGACGCCCTGTGTGGTTTTGATATGTTCTGAATAATGAAATTTGCGGGAGGATTTTATTTTTTGAAAATTAAGTGTAATTTAAACACTTTTTATTTCTGAAATGATGAACAACAGTCCTTTTATATCGCGCATTTTATTTTTTGTGTTATTTATTGCTGCCTTTAATTGTGTAGCGCAGGAAACATTCATTAAAAATCCTATTACGGAAGGATATTATGCCGATCCAACGGTGGTGAAAGATCATGGTGTATACTACATTTATGCTACTATTGATCCCTGGGGCGGTAAGGAGCTTGGAGTATTAGAAACAAAAGATTTTAAAACGTTTACCAAAAGACATATCAATTGGCCTACTAAAGAGGCATGCACAAGTTCAACTTCGGGTGATGCCATGGTTTGGGCGCCTTCGGTACGGAAGTATAAGGGGAAATTTTATATGTACGTAGCTGTAGGCAGCGAGATTTGGGTGGGTGTAAGTGAGCATCCGCTCGGTCCCTGGAAAAATGCCAAAGTTGATAATTCACCCCTTATAACTAAAACCGATTTTCCGAAGGTGCACAATATCGATGCAGATTGCTTCATCGATGATAATGGAAGTGCTTACCTGTATTGGGGTTCTGGCTTTAATTGGGTAAATGGGCATTGTATGGCTGTTAAACTAAAAAAAGATATGATAAGCTTTGATGGTACGCCAAAGGAGATCACGCCACCTCATTATTTTGAGGCGCCCCATATGGTAAAGCGAAACGGTATATACTATTTGATGTACTCTTACGGAAAAGCTATTGATGGCACCTACCAGATCAGATACTCAACAAGCAACACACCCTTTGGGCCATGGACAGAAGGCCCCTATGATCCTGTTCTTTCCACCTCTCCAGACAGTACAACCCTGGGACCCGGGCACCATACTGTGTTTAAAGAGAAAGATCAGTATTATATTTTATATCACCGTATTCATCCACAAAAAAAGCAATATGTACTGAGAGAGTTATGTTTAGATAGTCTGAATTTTGATAAGAAAGGCGATATACTTAAAATTAAGCCATCGGGAGTTCGCCGTTTTAATTAAGGGAATTTTACCCTGTTTCTGTACTATGGAATTAAGCGCGTCCATTTGTTCTTTTTTTTAGCATCGTAACGATCGCTTGTTTAATTGGCTCCCGTCTGCGTATGTCAGCAATAAAAGTAAGCAGTACCCAAATGAAGTTTTATAATGAAAGCCGATATAGCGGCGCAGCCATGGATCTACTATCGTTGTGGGGGGAACTTGAAATTTTATTTAAGTATTTGATAATGAGTGTTTTGTTTTGATTGAAATAATTAACAAATTTTAACATATCTGTCTTAAACCCAACCCTTATTTATTCGTCCAAATATTAGCTTTTTAAGGAGAAAAAGCAGATTTAGATTCATACAAAATTTAATTTAATAGTGTCATGAAAGCGTTTAATAGGTCCTTTATCAATCTGTCATTGGCAGGTTTGTTAGTATTTGGCCTGGTAACTACCGCCGACGCTCAACGAGGCGGGCATTTTGGTGGTTTTAGAGGTGGGTTTGGTCGTGCTCATTTTGGCGGAGGGTTCGGTTACCGGAGCCCGGTGGTTCATGCAGGTTTCCGGGGTTATTATCGTCCGCATGTGTACGCCAATGTCGGGCTTTTTGTAAATGTCCTGCCATTTGGTTATTATCCGTTTTTCTGGGGGCCAAACCAATATTATTACTATGGAGGCATATTTTACCAGCCAGGTGCTAATGGTGGTTACGAAGTTGCGGCTCCTCCTGTAGGTGCCGAAGTACCTTCTTTACCGGAGGGTGCCCAGTCCATTGCTATAAACGGCATACAGTATTATGAATACAATGGCGTATACTATCAACAGATAACCAAGGATGACGGTAAAACCACCTATGTTGTAGCTGGAAAGGATGGCGTGTTAAATACCGACCAGAATACAATAGCAACCGACTCAACCAATACGCAAATGCCCGCAGTTGGTGATATGACCGATCAACTGCCTGCCGGCTCGCATAAAGTGAATTTAAAAGGTAAAAAATATTGGGTAACTCCCGATGATATTTATCTGGAAGAGGTGGTACATGACAACCAAACCAGTTATCGTGTGATCAGCATTCCTGAAAAAGTTGACAACGAATCTCAGGATGCCGCTCCCGTTCAAAAAAGCGGCGAACTTTAAGTAGTAAAAAATTAAAGGGATGATCAGAGGCAAATAGAGTTTGCTTCTGATCATCGCCTTTTTAGATAGCAAGGAAAACGATATCCAATAGCGGGATTGATTATCTTTGCTGCGATGAAACAAATCATATTCTTGTTTTTATTTTTTCTTCCTTTTACCGGAGAAGCCAGTGCCTACTGGATGGAGATTAGGGGTTCCGGAAAATTAAACGAGCCTGTACAAGTACAAGTTTGTTATGGACATATCGATGAATTCAGTATTCGTCACCGGGATACTGGCAAGGAGCTTGAACTCACCGGAAGTTTCAAAATAAGTGTAGTTGACAATGATGGCAAAATAATCCAGGTACCCATCTCGAGGAAAGTGGATTGCTGGGAAGGCAAGTTTATACCTGTGCATGAGGGAGCTTATCGCATATTAGGCATCAACGATAGCCACCCGGTTGTTGACCGCTCTAAAAGCGGGGGTAAGAATGTGAGGCCGATCGATTATCTGTGTGCTGCCTACCAGGTTGGCAGGGGAGAGGCTGTATCAAAACCCGCTCAGTTGCTGGATATCATCGTAAGCCAGAAAGGCGACCTGATCAATGTTCAGGCTTTTAACAATGGGCGCTTTGCAGAAAATCAAACCAAACTAAGAGTTTTTAACCCCGAAAACTGGGAGAAGGAGTTGGTCACCAATGAACATGGAGAGGCTTTTTTTAAAACTACCATGCCCGGTTTGTACATTATCAGACAAGATTGGGACGATCCTGCGCCCGGTAATTATAAAGGAGTGGACTATACCAGTATCCGGTATCGTTGCAATTATTGCCTGCTGATCCCTTGATCAGCAAGCAATAAATTATAAATTAAGCCTGATTATAACACTTTAGTTAATGTGGCTTTTTCCCGGAATACATCATAATGTACTCCTCTGTAAGTTCCGGGTGTTTCAAATTTTAAAGTAACCAAAGCAAAATACCGGCCTGGTTTGGGTGCATGGAAGCTTACCCTTCCATTTTGATCGGTAGTTAGTTTTTGTTCCTGCATTTCCGGGTGACGCATAAATAAAGTAGCATTAGGTACCGGCTTACCATGTAGCAAAACCAATAAATTCACTACAGAATCTGCTGTGCTTTTACCATCTTCCATAATAGTAAGATCTGTTAGCGTTTCTTTTGCCATTATTTGCTCCTGGCCAACCTGTATGATCGTCCGCGCGTAATAATGCTGTTTGGCAACCCCTATTTTGGTGGCCGAGTTACTCCAATCCTCAACCTTACGCTGTTTATTTTCAAGCAGTACTACATAGGTCCCTTTTTCTGCCGGTATGAAACTGGCTTCGTAGGTGGTTTCTTTTGGCGTAAATTGTAAACTAATGTGTTTGCCCGACGGACTAATAGCCCAGCAGGTAAAATCCTTTACTTCCTGAAATTCGCCTGTTACTTTTTGCAGGCGGTACTGATTGTAAGAGCCAAATATTACCTTAATGGTTTGCGCCTGGCCAATCTGGCCTTTGGCATCAGCTTCAATCCATAAGGAATCGGCTTTGGCCTTTCCCGCCATCAGCAAAATAAACAGGGTAATTAATGTTAAATATTTCATAGCGCTATTTAATTATATCGTGTGTTGATTAAAATTTAAGGCTCATGCTGCCGATAAATCGGGCTGGTGCCTGTGGTGTTAACCGTACAGACCAGGCTTTTTCGCTGGTGAGGTTATCTACTTTAAAACCGATACGATATTTAGGCTGATCATAAAAAATGCTGGCATCTAATAAAGTATAGGATGGTATAACAATTTTAGTTGTTACGGTATTGGTTTGGTACGATGAACTGCCTGCATTGGCGCCAAAACCTGCACCTAAGCCCTTCAGATCACCGGCAGGTAAGCGGTAGCTGATCCATAAATTATAAGTATTGGCCGGGCCAGATAAGGCCGGGCGCAGGCCATTCACCGTTGGATCTGCTTTAGTAAATTTACTATTATTGTAAGCATAACCGGCCACGATGTTCAGTCCAGGAAAAGGATTGGCCGTTAGGTCTACCTCAACGCCCCTGCTTAACTGGGTTCCATCCTGTACCGAGTAATTGTTGGGATCGTTAGGATCCGGACGCAATACGTTGGCCACCCTGATATCATAATAGCTTACGGTACCTACCAGGCGGTGATCCAATACATCGCCTTTTACACCAAATTCCAGTTGATTGGCATGCTCCGGTTTAAAATGGCCTCCATCGGCAGCAACACCGCTTTTGTTGAAAAAGCCGTTCATATAGTTACCAAACACAGAAAGCTGATCTTTAAATAATTCATATACCAGGCCCGATTTGTGCGATATAGCGGTTTGTCCATATGGACCAGCCTGTATACCACCGGCACCTAAACCTCCGGCTGTAATACCCGTAGTTATATTATAAACACCGTGATATTGATAACGGTCGACCCGTATACTGCCCATAACCAATAACCTGTCGGTAATGTTAAATACATCGGAGATATAGGCTGCATAGGTGTCATCACCATTGTTTTCTTTTCGTAACGTTCCTTTGCTGGTTAGTGAGTCGATCTTAAAACGGCTCACGCGATAGGTAGCCGGAACATTAACAAAATCAACTGCCGGCAGGTTAACGGTTACCCTGTCAAAACTATTGGAATTGTTATAATAGTCAAGCCCGCCTACCACGCGGTTACGGTGGTTACCAATCTTAAAATCGCCTATAAAATTCTGTTGCAGATCTGTCGCAATAAACGAGGTATTGCCTACAATAACCTGTGGACTAATCGTAGTTGCTGCTTTACCATTAAGTGCCGTGATATAACCGTTGATGGTTGAGCGGGCACGGGAAATAATGGTTTGCGAGGTCCATTTTTCTGAGATCTTATAATTGAGCTGGGCAAAAATATTCAGCATCTGGGTACTGTAAGCCAGGTCATTACTCAGGAAGGTTTTTTTGTAGGGGAAACCCATATCGGCTATAGATAGTGTTGTTGGGGTTTTATAGCCGGTAAAAGGATTAAAACGAACCACCGATGTGCCTTTAGCCTGACCAAATTCTACATCGAGCAACAAAGAGAGACGATCTGTGATCTGGTAAGAGAAACTTGGAGCCAAGCTCACGCTATTGGTAAAGCCCAAATCCTGGAAGCTCTTTTCAAATGAAGTAGCCCCATTGAGGCGGAACAAAGCGGTTTTATCGGCATTTACAGGAGTGTTTACATCCCAGGTTATCCGGTTAAAGTTCCAGCTGCCGCCAAAGTAGGCTACTTCGCCACCAAAACCGTTGTAAGGCTTTTTAGTAACACGGTTGTACAAACCGCCATAACTGCTGGATACGCTGGTACCAAACAACGTAGCTGATGGCCCTTTGATTGCTTCTACCCGTTCAAGATTTGCCGGGTCGATAGATGCGAATGCGGCACCGGCCACACCATTCCTGGCATTGGGTTCGGTTTCAAAACCACGGGAACGAAAAGTAACCCGGCCCTGATTGGCAATCATCGGGATACCTGCTCCCGGTACGTTCTTGGAAATACTACCCAGATCAACAGCCATCTGTTCCTGGATCAGTTCCTTAGAAACAGAATTGTAAACCTGCGGATTCTCGAGGTTTTTTAAAGGTAAACGGGCAATATAAACGCTTTCCTTTTTAGAAAACCGGTTCTTATTACCAGACACCGTAACCTCTTGAAGGGCGGTCACATTTTCTTTTGGGAATTGATAATCTGCTGTACTGGTTTGTCCGGCAGTTACTTTTACCTGCAGGTCTTTCTCGGCAGCTCCGAGTACCTGGATCTTGACAGTATAAGTACCGGGGGCAACATCGTTAAAAGCATAATGACCATGCTCGTCGGTAAGTGTGGTTTTGGAAAGCTCAATAAGGGATACCGAGCCCGACGCCAGCGGACGGCCATCAACCATGGTCACCGTACCCGAGATTTGACCGGTGGTTTGAGCATAAACACGGAGCGAAAGGGATGATAGAAAGATTAGCAGGAGTGTAAATATGGGTTTCATCAATAAAATAATATGGGTTAGTGTAGTTTAAACACCGGCAAATATAGATTATTATTTATAATGAGTCTAATTAAAGATAAAATGTTTTAGCAAGACTGTTCTGATACCGGTCGGTTAAATTGGTCATGGACCTGTGAAGGGATGACAAAAATAAATTGCAGATGAGCCTGATAATTATTGTATTTTAAACAATTAATAGGTAGTTTTAATCCCCAGTTATAATGTAATTGACAACCTGAAATTATTTTAATGGAAAAAAAATACCCCTTTTGTTTTTTTCTTTTGCTCATCGTTTCCCTGGCTTGCGCCCAGTCTCCGATAAAGAATAAGATTTTAAATTATTCTTTAAAGAATGGTCTTTCTTTTGGCATTGTAAACAGCATTACGCAGGATGATAAGGGCTTTATGTGGTTTGCCACTAACGACGGCTTGAATCGTTTTGACGGCACAACTTTTAAGATCTTTAAATCGCGCCAGGGCGATGCTGCAAGTTTGGCCAGTAATTATGTACAGAAGGTTTTTTGTGATATGTATGGGAACATCTGGGTATCATCAAGAAATGGGCTCAGTAAACTGGATACGCGGACAGAAAAATTTATCCACTATAAATTATCCTCCAATCGTGCAATTAAAAACGATGTAGGGAATATTGTACAAAGCCACAATGGCAATTTATGGATAACCACCTATGGTTTAGGTTTTTCCTATTTTGATATCCATTCGGCTAAGTTCACTAATTATACGCAGGCCAATTTACCCCAGCTATCCAGTAACCGGGTTATAAGTTTGTTTGAAGATTCAAAGGGTTTGTTATGGGTTGGTACCCAGGAAACAGGCATCAATGTATTTGAACATAAAAAAGGTATCATCACCAACAAAAAAAACCTGGTATCTCCAATCCAAAACCTCCCTGCAGCGCGGATCAATGACATTTTTGAAGATCATTTTCATAATATCTGGATAGCAACCGGAAACGGGCTTTTATACTATCACCGGCAGTCAAATAAATTTACCTTATTGCAAACCTCACAGCCTGGTATAAAAAGCAAAAGATATATTTCTGTTATGGAGGATAGCAATAAGCAATTGCTTGTTGGCTTGCAGGATGGCGGATTATATAAGGTAAATCTGGGAACAAGCCCTGATTATAACACAGCAGGCTTTTTATTGCAACCGGTAACCGGCGATGATGGCTATTACCTTACGCAACGCTCTGTTCAGGCGCTTTACATTGATAAAGACAAGAATATTTGGGTGGGCACCTACGGTGATGGTATTTATATGGTTAGTAATATCAAAGACAAATTTTCAGGAATCACCAGGAAACGGATTGAACCCAGCGGCGAAAGTTTGATAAGGTTTTATGGGATGTGTCAGGACCGGGACGGCTTTTTATGGTTCGGAACTGATGGCGAAGGGATATTTAAAACCGGCCATAACGGCAACCTGATTAAACAGTATAAGGCTGATGGTAAACCCGGAAGTATTACCGATAATGCTATTTTATATGGTTATAGTGATCAGGATGGTAATCTCTGGTTTGGTACTTATGCCAGGGGACTTTTTCTGTATCATCAAAAAACAGACTCATTTACCAATTACGCGCATAATCCGGCTGATAGTAAAAGCCTGGCCGGTAATGATGTGCGGGTTATTTTTCAGGATAGCCATAAAAACTTATGGGTTGGAACCAATGGCGGGGGCCTGAGCTTATTTAATGCTGATACCAAAACATTTACTAACTACACGCCTGCCAATAGTGGCCTTACTTCTTACGATGTACGCTCCATTGCCGAAGACGAAAAGGGTAACTTATGGATAGGTACTTATGGCGGCGGGCTCGATTTTTACGACTCTAAACAAAATAAGTTTGAACGATATTTTAAACCTGCCGACGAAAAGAATAATTTACCCAGCCAGGTGATTTTTTCAATTTACCCGGACAAACAACACCGCTTGTGGTTAGGGACTGAGGGCGATGGGCTGATCTCCTACGATCTTAAAAAAAGGGTTTTTAAGAAATTTAATGAAACCAATGGTTTGGCAAATAATACAGTATCGGCTATCAAAGAATCGGCCAATGGTTCTTTATGGTTAAGTACCAATAAAGGCATATCCAATATTAATATCCTTACGGATAAAGTGGTGAATTATGATCAGTCTGATGGTTTACAGGCCGGGCAATTTAACGCAGGGTCGGTTTTGCGCGATTCGGGCAACGGGCTCCTGTATTTTGGAGGTACAGAGGGCCTCAACTTTTTTGACCCCGAAAAAGTAACGCCAAGCAATTATCAGCCAAAGGTTATCATCACCGGCCTGCAAATTTTTGGTAAACAGGTAGAGGTGGGTGCGCTGGATGGTAACCGGACGGTATTGCCCGAAGCCATCAGCGAAACCCGGCAAATTACGCTACAGCCAGATCAGTCGGTATTTTCTATCCAGTATGCCTCGTTAAATTATACCTATCCGCAGAAGGGTAGTTTCGCCTACAAACTGGAAGGGCTTGATAAATCGTGGAACTATGTAGGTAATCAAAGGCTGGCCACTTATCGTTATCTGGAACCTGGTGATTACACATTTAAGGTTAAAGCCTCTAACCAGGATGGTGTATGGTTTCAAAATTGTGCTGTCATTAAAATAAAAATCATGCCGCCCTGGTATAAAACATGGTGGGCTTACCTGATCTGTATACTCGCGGCCGGATTGATCATTTATTACTATTTGCTGTACAAAGCCAGGCAAACAAAACTTAAATATGAAATAAAAGTTGCCCAGTTATCGGCAGAAAAAGATAAAGAACTTAATGAGCGCAAGCTTTCGTTTTTTACTAACATTTCGCATGAGTTTCGTACACCGCTCACGCTGATCATTAATCCGGTTAAGGATATGTTGTTTGGCAAGGGCGGGCAGGATAGCGATCCCGGTAATTTACATATTGTTTACCGTAACGCGCGCCGTTTGCTAAGCCTGGTTGATCAGTTATTGCTTTTTAGAAAGGCAGAGAGCGATACGGATAAGCTTAAAATAGTACGACTTAATATAGTGACCCTTTGTCACGAAGTGTTCTTATGTTTTAATCACCAGGCCCGTACCAAACATATACAGTTTGATTTTTCGAGCGAAAAAGAAGTAATTCAAATATTTGCCGACAGAGAAAAAATAGAAATAGCCTTATTCAATCTGATATCAAACGCCTTGAAATTTACTCCGGAAAATGGGCTGGTAAGCTGTACCATAACAGATCAGGATAACCGGGTTAGTATCCAAATAAAAGATAGCGGCTGTGGTATAGCCGAAGGTATAGGCGATCAACTATTCAACAAGTTTTACCAATTACAAAACGCGACACCCCTGGCGGGCGGCTTTGGTATAGGGCTTTACCTGGTGAAGGCATTTATTGAAAGTCACCAAGGTAGTATCAGTTACGTAAGTGAGCAGGGACAGGGCACCTTATTCCATGTTGTACTCCTAAAAGGGAAAGATCATTTTGGTGAACAGCTTATTTTTGAGGATGTTGCCGAATCATCGGTGTTTTTAGACGAATTGATAGAGAATAAGGGTGAATTGGTTGCAGAGCAATCCGGAGCCGTGTCTACCGCTAAAAGCCCTGAAGCTTTAAGCTCGGATACCAAGACAATGTTACTGATAGATGATAATCAGCAGATCCGCATTTATCTTAAACAGATATTTGCCGGTGAATTTGAGATTTTTGAAGCCGATAATGGAACCAATGGACTTGAATTGGTTTATCAGCTGGTGCCGGATATTGTGATAAGTGATGTGATGATGCAGGGTTTGAGCGGTATTGAACTGTGTAGCCGTATTAAAGAGGATCCGCTGTTAAACCATATCCCGGTAATATTGCTAACTGCCAGTTCATCGCCGGAAATTAAGCTCAAAGGTATTGAAGGCGGTGCTGACGATTACATCAGCAAGCCTTTTGAAAAAGAAATACTGATTGCTCGTGTTAATGGTATCCTGAAAAGCAGGAACAACCTGCAAAAGTATTTTTATAACGAAATCACGCTCAATAAATCCAATGATTTAAAGATCTCGCCCGAGTATAAAGAATTTTTAGAAAAATGCCTCAAAATTGTAGAACAGCATTTAACCGATCCTGAGTTTAGCATAAAAACGCTGGCCTCCGAGATCGGGATGAGTCACTCTAATTTGTATAAGCGCATCAAATCCATTTCGGGCCAATCGGCCAACGGCTTTATCCGTTTTATCAGACTGCGAAAAGCCGCAGAGATCCTGTTATCCACAGATAGCACAGTTTATGAAACCGCTTCAATGGTGGGTATCAACGATCTTAAATATTTCAGGGAGCAATTCAATAAACTTTTCGGTATCAACCCTTCGGAATACGTGAAAAAATACCGCAAGCCTTTTCATAATAACTATAATGTTAACCGCGATATGGTTAAGGATAATTGACCATACTAAAGGTTTTTAATTAAGAATTCATTTTTAATTCCCTCCCGACGGGAGGGGCGCGTAGGGTGGGTGTAGTGGCAGGGAGGGGTTTCTACGCGCGATGATTATCCTGTTCGATAAACCTCTTCCTCCCCTTCCCGAGGGAAGGAATCGCACCAGCCCAGGCTTTTTTGATGGCTGTCATGCTGAGCTCCGTCGAAGCATGGTGGGTAAGCCTCTGCGCACGCCCCTTCGACAAGCTCAGGGTGAAGGCCTGGACATTATTTGCTCGTTTACAATTCCCTCAGAGACGCTTTCAAGCAACCAAAAGTGGGTTTACATAAAACACCATTATTTAGTGATTTTTTTAAGTTAAATAATTGATTATTAATGTTTTATTAAAATTTTAATCCTAAAAAGTGTAAACCCATGTAAACCCACTTTTAACAGCTCTTTCAGGGGAGACTCTGAGGGCGCCTAAAAGCATGGGGATATGTGCGATTCCCTCCCTTGGGAGGGTAGGGAGGGGTTTCTACGGTTTGCATCATGAATAAACCCCCTCAATAATTAGTGATATGATTTTACCCCCTGATCAAAAAGGCCCAAAGAAGCCTGCAATGGTCCTTTTTTATGATTTTATCCCGTTTTAAATCCGAATTTGCCCCTCACTTGCTCATGCAATTTAGCCTCATTTTAGCTTCACCAATAACCAAGGTGTAAACCAAACTTTTGTATCTGGCACTGATTTGACACGGATAGCTGAAAAGGCAATTAACCAGCTTTAACCGTTTGCCCATAGCCGTGCCTTTTATGGAGTAAGGTTTAAACCAAATTTTAAACCCCAATTAAAAACATATGAAACTAATTTTACATGTAAAGGATTCTCCTCATCGGAAAAGAGCACCCCGTTTTTTCCTGCTGCTTGCAAGTATCACCATTACCTGCCTGATCACTTGCCAGATGTATTCACCAGCCTTCGCCAATAGCAGTAAGGTACTCAGCGTACAGGATGCGAAAATAAACGGTAAAGTAACCGACGAAAAAGGCGAAACATTACCCGGCGTTAGTGTTACCCTGAAAGGAACTACTACTGGTGTTTTAACAGATGTTAATGGTAAATTCTCACTTAATGTACCTAACGCTTCATCGGGTACGCTGGTGTTTACTTATATCGGCTATGTAACACAGGAAGTAACTTTAAGCGGACAGGCCGATATCAACGTACAATTACAACCCGAATCAAAATCATTGAACGAGGTAGTGGTTGTGGGCTATGGTACGCAGAAAAAAGCAACCCTCACCGGTTCTATCTCCGTTGTAAAGGGAGGCGACCTGGTTAAAAGTCCGCAGCCCAACGTTTCAAGCTCATTCGCGGGTCGTGTACCCGGTGTTATTGCCAGCAACGGATCGGGCGAACCGGGTTATGATGGTTCCAATATTTCTATCAGGGGTTTGGCCACAACCGGCAGCAATTCGGTGCTGATTGTTGTGGATGGTATCCCGGGTCAGATTGGTGGCCTCGAGCGTCTTGATCCTAATGATATCGAGAGTGTTTCGGTATTAAAAGACGCGTCTGCGGCTGTGTATGGAAATCGCGCGGCAAATGGTGTTATTCTAATAACTACCAAACATGGTAAAACAGGTAAGGCTGCCATTTCTTATAACTTTAACGAAGGATTCAGTTCGCCAACACGTTTGCCTAAATTGGCCGATGCGCCAACCTACGCGCAGATATTGAATGATATCAATTACTATGATAATCCGGCAGGTGGTTTTAACCAGGCTTACAGCGCCGCTCAGATCCAAAAATTCAGAGACGGTTCCGACCCGCTTAATTACCCAAACACCGACTGGGAAAAACTAACCTTAAAGAACTATGCCTTACAAAACCAACAGAACGTAACAGTTACCGGTGGTTCTGATGATATTAAATATTACACTTCAGTTGGTATTACCTCACAAGGTGGGCTTTATAAAAATGGCGCTGCAAAATACAATCAATATAATTTCAGGTCGAATATTGACGCCACGGTTGCCAAAGGATTTAAAGTAGGACTATCTTTACAAGGCAGGGAAGAAGACAGGCAATTTCCAACCACCTCGGCCGCCAATAATTTCAGAGGTATTTACAGGGGATATCCAACTGTGGCTGCTTTTTATCCCAATGGTTTGCCTACTTCAGGGTTCGATAATACAAACCCAGCCCTTACACCAACAAGTATCGGCGGTACTATTAATAACCCTACACAAACTTTTAATGGTATACTCAAAGCCAGCTACGATATCCCGGGTGTTCAGGGTCTTTCGCTTGATGGTTTTTTCTCGGCCGATAAAACAGGTGTGTTTAACAAAACATTTAATACGCCTTACACCGTTTATACCTATAACAGCGCTACCAATATTTATACCCCAAGCACACAGGGTGGCTCAAACGGAAGGCCTTATTTGTATGAGTCGCAGCTTAACCAGTCGCTCATTACATCCAACATTAAGCTGAATTTTGTAAGGCAGCTGGGTAAAAACAATATCAATGCCTTTGTAGCTTACGAGCAAAGTAAAAATACCTATAATTTCTTTTGGGCTCAGCGAAACAACTTTCCAACAGCCACTACGCCTGAACTTTCGCAAGGCGGCAGCGCACCAAGTGATGCCACCAACGGGGGTAGCAGCAGCGATAACAACGGCAACTACAATTATAACCGTCGCAGTGTGATCAGCAGGCTGGCCTATAATTATGACGAAAAGTATTTGTTGGAGGCCCAGTTCCGTGCAGATGGTTCATCTCTTTTTGCTCCCGGTCACCAATGGGGATATTTTCCTTCCATATCCGGTGGTTATCGTATATCTAAAGAGAGGTGGTTTCAGGACAAAATTAAATTTATCGACGATCTGAAGATCAGGGCTTCCTATGGTGTTTTAGGTGATGACAACATAGCTCCTTACCAGTATATTGATAATTACGCTTTTAATAATTCGGTAGTTCTGGATAATGGCTCAGGTGCTTCACCTCAACCGGGCATCGATCAAACCAAGCTCGCAAACCCTAATATTACCTGGGAAAAGGCCAAAAAGACCGATATCGGTATTAATGCGGTATTCTTAAAAAACTTTACCTTAGAAGCTATCTATTTCCGCCAGGTGCGGTCAGATATCCTGGCCTACCGCAACGGCTCTCTTCCAGGTACTTCCGGAATAGTGAACCCATCTGATGGCAATCCATTAGTGCCCGCAGAAAATATTGGCAAGGTTAACAGTGCCGGTTTCGAAGCAACATTAGGCTATAATCATCCCGGTACATTCTCCTGGGGGGTGTCGGGTAACTTTACCTATGCTAAAAGCAAAATCATTTATATAGATGAGGCTGCCGGTGTATTACCTTACCAGCGCCAAACAGGTCAACCTTTAAACACCTATTTATTATATAAAGCTATTGGTATTTTCAGAAGCCAGGCGCAATTGGATAATACGCCTCATGTGCCTGGTGCACAGGTTGGGGATCTTATTTATGCTGATGTTAATCACGACGGACAAATAACAGCCGCCGATCAGGAGCGATCTAAATATGGTAATATCCCACAAATAGTTTACGGTTTAAACCTTACCGCCGCTTACAAAAATTTCGACCTGTCGGTTTTATTTGCAGGGCAGGCCCAGGTAAGCCAGTATGTATTACCTGAATCCGGTGTTATCGGTAATTTTTACAGTTCATGGGCCAATAATGCCTGGAGCCCAAGCAACCCGAACGGATCATATCCAAAAGTATCAGACAGGGCTTCAAGCGCGGTAAGCGGTGGTTTATATAACAGCACCTTCTGGCTTAACGATGCTTCGTTTTTAAGGTTGAAGAATGTTCAGCTGGGTTATACGCTATCGTCGCAAACGTTATCAAGACTCCATATCAAAGGCGTTAGGGTTTTTGTAAGCGGTTTCAACCTGTTAACGTTTACCAAGGTGAAAGACTACGATCCTGAAGGAACCAATGGCAGTGGTCAATTCGGTGGCGCTCAGTATGGCAGCGGTCAGTTCTATCCGCAACAAAAGATAATTAATCTGGGCGCAAACATTAAATTTTAATATTCAGCATTATGAAAAATATAAAATATATAACAGGCTGCCTGGCGCTTTGCGTTGTGTTTATGACATCCTGTAAAAAAGATTTCCTATCCACACCACCTACCGACAGAATAAGTAATGCCTCTATTTTATCCGATACATCACTTTTTGAAGCTTATGTGATCAACAGGTATATCGGTGTTAAATTACAGGATAAAGAAGATGACGATACCGGTTTTGGCCGGGGCTTTCAATGGGCACTTTGGAGCTCACTTACAGATGAATCGATATACAACAACAATGATAATACCTGGGTTATCCAGCAAGGACAGTTAGCTCCTAACAATCTTGGCGATGCGGGGACTATTTGGGCACGCAGTTACCGTAGTATCCGGGAATGTAATTATGCTTTAAGCGTTATAAACGGCTTGCCATTAAGCGCCGGGCATAAAAATAAACTGATCGGCGAGCTTGAATTTATCAGGGCGTTCAGGTACCAGGATCTTATCCGTAACTATGGTGGTGTTGTATTAATGGGTGATAAGGTAACCGAACTAACGGATAACCTGCAGGATCCGAGCCTTTTTAATCGTGCTTCTATTACGGAATCTATTACTTATGCCAGTTCTCAATTGGATGATGCAGCCTCAAGGCTCCCGGTGGATAATGGCACAACATGGGCCTTAGGCAGGGCAACAAAGGGTGCTGCGTTGGCTCTAAAATCAAGATTATTGCTTTATGCTGCTAGCCCTTTATATAATGCAGGGACCTGGCAGGCTGCCGCCGCGGCTGCTAAAGCAGTGATGGATCTGGGCAAATACAGTTTGTTCCAGGGTGGTTATGGCCAGTTATTTTTAACACCCAATAGTAACGAAATTATATTTGAAAGGTTATTTTACCCGGTTACAGCGGCCCACCTCCCTATAGAGCTGGACAATGGACCTAACAGTTATGGCGGTTATGGTGGTAATGTACCCCTGCAAAATATGGTGGATGCCTATCCAATGAGTAATGGTAAACCGATCACTGATCCTGCATCGGGTTATGATTCACAAAATCCATATGTTAACCGCGATCCACGGTTTTATGCAACTATTCTTTACAATGGGGCGCCATACAGGGGCAATGTTGTCCAGGTATTTTTGCCAGGCGGTAAAGACAGTAACCAGGGTCCGAATCCACAAAATGCGAGTAAAACCGGTTATTACCTGAGGAAATTTGCGAATGATAATTATTCTATCACCAATTCAAGCGAGGCAGGTGCACAGCCTTGGATCTATTTCAGGTATGCAGAAATTCTGCTTAACTATGCCGAAGCACAAAATGAAGCCGTTGGGCCCGACGCGAGTGTTTATCAGGCCATTAACACCATCAGGCAGCGCGCATCTGTGAATATGCCTGTGCTGTCGGGCTTATCGCAAAATGATATGCGTACCGCTATCAGAAATGAAAGACAGATTGAGCTTGCTTTTGAAGAACATCGCTTTTACGATGTGCGCAGGTGGAAAATTGCCGATCAAACCGAAAATGTTCCTGCTTATGGTGTAGCGGTAGGTATCAATACAGCCAACGCTTCCGGCTACAGCTATGCTCCAAAGATAGCGTTAACCGGCCGCGCGTTTCAATCGCAGCATTATTGGTTGCCAATACCTTTGGCCGAGATACAGGCTTCAAACGGACAGTTAAAGCAAAATCCGGGCTATACAAATTAAAAATCCCAAATACCTATATCAATCAGGGAGGCCCGGTAGGGTCTCCTTTTAAACAGCATTTCAAATCAATTAAAACCATACAATTATGAAAACAAAAATGTTAATTCTCTTCCTGTGCTTTTCTTCGTTTTTCGTTTCTCAGTCTATGAAAATTGAAAAACATGCTGTAACCCATCCGTACAAATTTAGTATCGGTGTCAATTACTATAATACAACATCCTACACTTGTACTATAGAATTGAGTGGCCCAACCACCCATACCATCACTGTTGCACCCGGAACCACCGGAAGTTACGGACCTATAACTCCCGGCCAGTACACCGTAGGTATTTATACTACCGGACCGGGTACTTACAATTATCGTTTAGATGGGGGCGGGAGTACACCAACGTTCATCAATAACGCTAATGGTCACGGAGCTGTTTATAGCATAAACGCGCAAAACAACCTTACGGTAGGTATTACTAATTAGTGGTACACATTGTATTTTCGATACCGTGCGATTGAATCGGTTCAAAGCACCGGTTGCTGATAAAATTATTCTGGGGGGCGGGAAAGTTTTCGCCCCTTTTTACCTCATACTAACCTATACCAAATTATGAAAAACCAAGGCATTTTACTAATAGCGGGGTGTTGTTTGATGGCAGGGTGTAAAAAGGATATTACCGCGGTAAAAGGATCGTCATCCACAGACGACGTAAAAACAAAAACAATAAAACTTAACTCGACGCCGGCAAGCGCTCTTCAGGGCGTAAACTGGGCTTGTGATAGTGATAATTTCAGCGATGGAATACTGGTGTTAAGCGGTTTAACATCATCAGACAGTTATGCTACCGTATCGGCAAAGGCTGATGCCATATTATCGGGCATTCAAACCAATACAGGAGCAAACACAGTCCGGTTACCTGTCAATTACTCCACCGTATCACAAACCTGGTGGAATTCATATACCGGTGTTATTGATAAAGCTGTAAGCAAAGGAATGAACGTGATACTGGGCTACTGGGAAGGCAAATCATCACAGGATGGTAAGATTGATAACACTACCCAATTCTGGTCTATGTGGCAAACTGTTGTGACCAAATATGGCAGCAACGCGCATGTATATTTCGAGATATTTAACGAACCGCATGGCTATTCTCTGTCAGACTGGACTACCATTTGTGCACAATGGCTGAGTACATATTCATCGGTGCCGCAAGGACATATACTCATCGACGGAACATCATATGCGCAGGATATTACTGGTGTAGGTGCCGATAGCCGCTTTACTAACTGCCTGTTATCTATACATGATTATACTTTTTTTAGCAGCGGAGGGCTTACAACAGCGGCACAATGGGAAAATAGAGCGAAAGGCAATATCGGAAGTTATGGAAACCGCGCTGTATTTACGGAGTTTGGTGATACCATGAACAGTGGCATAAATTACATCGGCGCCATTGGCGGCAGTGCAGATATAGCTTACATACAAGGCTTAACTAATGTAATTAGGTCATTAGGTATGGGAGCTGTTTACTGGCCGGGTATTCGTAACGGTGATGGTTATGCTATACAACAGCTGGGTGGCAGTGCTGCCAATCCAACAGTTAGTACCACCAATGCATCAGGCTTAAGTCGTTTAAAATATGCCTGGGGAGTTGGCGCTGGTGGTACCGATACCTTTTATAATGCAGCTTATTACCGCTTCCTGAACCTTAACAGCGGGCAGGCGCTTGATGTTAACGGAGCTTCAACTGCCAACGGTGCTGGTATTATACAATGGCCGCAAAATGGCGGCAACAATCAACAATGGCAAATTACCGACAACGGTGGTGGATATTATAAAATTACCAACCGCAACAGCGGCCAGGCGCTTGATGTTAATATGAGCTCAACAGCTAATGGCGCCGGTATTATACAGTGGCCATGGAACGGGGGTAATAACCAACAATGGCAGCTTACGGCCACTAGTACTGGCGTATATAAAGCTATTAACCGTAACAGCGGTCTCGCGCTTGATGTTAATGGCGCCTCGACCGCTAATGGCGCGGGTATTATCCAATGGCCATGGGGCGGTGGCAACAACCAGCAATGGCAAATCGTACAACAATAAATTACAATAAAGCAGGATTATAAGGTCCTGCTTTATTGTTGATCTGAATAATGATGATACTGATATCTACAACAAAAAAAATATTTTTTACAGGTATTGCTTTAGCGCTTAATGTTTCTTTAGCCATTGGTCAACACAAGGAGGCGACCATCGATATTGATTTTTCGAAAACATACCAAACCATCAGTAATTTTGGTGCCTCTGATGCCTGGTCATGTCAGTTTGTAGGCAACTGGCCCGACGATAAGCGAAACAAAATTGCGGATCTGCTTTTTAGTCAGGATATTGATGCCGATGGTTCTCCAAAAGGAATTGGTTTATCATTATGGCGGTTCAATATAGGAGCTGGCAGTGCCCAGCAGGGAAGTGAAAGCGGCATTAATGACGAATGGCGTCGGGCAGAATCATTTTTAAATACCGATGGTACCTACAACTGGCAAAATCAGGCCGGGCAGGTTTGGTTTTTAAAGGCGGCAAAAAAACGTGGTGTAAAACAGTTTTTAGGTTTTACTAATAGTCCGCCGGTGCAGTTCACCATAAACAAAAAGGCTTACGCCAGTGGGGGGAAAGTAAATATAGCGACCGACCAATATGCCAATTTCGCTGCCTATATGGCAACAGTTGTAAAAGGTGTAGAGCAGGTAAGTAAAGTTAAATTCAATTATATAAGCCCTATCAACGAGCCTCAATGGGATTGGAGCGATGGCGGGCAGGAAGGAAGCCCTTATAATAACACGGAAATTGCCGGCGTCATCAGATCAATTAATAAAGAATTTGAGGCTAAAAAAATCGGTTCAAAAATCCTTGTTGGCGAAGCCGGGAGCATTAACTATCTATTTACCAAAGGTGATAAGCCAGGAAAAGGTAATCAAATAAATGATTTTTTTAAGCCGGGCTCAGCAAATTACCTTGGCGATTTGTCCGGTGTAAGTAAAACCATATCTGCACATAGTTATTTTACCACATCGCCAATGGCAACAGCTGTAAAGGCACGTAAGGAGCTGGCCGATAATGTAACGGCTATCAAAGGTCTCGGCTACTGGCAATCCGAATATTGCATTTTAGGTGATAATGCCGGTGAGATGGATGGTAACAAACGCGACCTGGGTATTGATGCGGCTCTGTACCTGGCCTCGGTAATCCATACCGATCTTACAGTAGCTAATGCTTCGGCGTGGCAATGGTGGACGGCTATCTCGGCCTATGATTATAAAGATGGTCTTATTTATATAGATAAAAATAAAACCGACGGTAACTTTTATACCAGCAAAATGCTTTGGGCTATGGGTAATTATAGCAGGTTCATCAGACCAGGCGCCGTGCGGATTGGCGCGACAATTTCATCCTCAACGGGTAAACCGCTGCTTATTTCGGCCTTTAAGGATGGGAGAAATATAGTTGCGGTTATCATCAATCCTAATGCTGATGATGTGGTTGCAGAGCTCAATAGCCAGGCTCGGTTTAATACCTTGTACCTAACGTCGCAGGTGGATGAACTTAAAGCCCGTAAAATTGATGGATCAAAAGTAACTGTCCCGTCCCGTTCGGTTATTACCCTTACGGGAGTTGTTAAGTAAAACAGATATTCTGTATCTATAAAATTAAGCCCCGTGCCAGCTATTGGTACGGGGCTTATTTTTATTTAATAATCAAAATGTCTTTCCCGTCATGCGTTTTGTCCGGTTCACTTGAAAACTGCTCTGCCATTCAGTAAGTAAAGCCCATTTTTGAATCAACAAAGAAATTAAAAACTAGAAATCATGACAACTAAAACAACAAAAACAATCTATTGGATAGGAACCGCGCTTACCTCTTTATGGTTTGGTACAAGCGGATTTTGTGAACTCACTGCCAACAAACTCGTTTGGGACATCACTTTAAAACTGGGTTACCCACCTCACTTTATTTACATATTAGGTGTTGCCAAAGTAGTAGGTATTGCTGTTCTTCTAATACCAGGTAAACTGCTCCGGTTAAAAGAGTGGGTGTTTGCAGGCATTTACTTCGATATTATCTTCGCTTTTGCCTCCAAAGTAAATGTGTTGGGGCTGGCAAGCGCCATTGATGCCATTATCGCGTTTATTATGGTAACGGTAACTTACACTATGTTCCGAAGGGTATATTCTGCCACCTACTTTAAACCAGCTAACTATGCGATGAATTAATGGCCATGTTTAAAACAGAATGGCGCCTTAACAAAAATGCCTGAGCAGCTGCTCAGGCATTTTTGTTTTATTAGAATAGTTAACAGCCTTATTTAGCAGGCGTGATCACGATATTTCTATAATCAATCGGCCCATGATCTCCCTGGATCAAAATAGGTCCTGGTTCGCCTTCTTTACTATTGAAAGCTCCGCCGGTAATTCCTGGTATCTCCTGTCTGCATATCACCATAGTGCCATTGGCTACTATAGTAACCAGCCTGCCTACCAGTGTAATATCATATGATTGCCACTCTCCTGCGTCTTTTGCCATCATTTTGTTCGGCGGCAAAAAGCCATAAATGGCACTGAACTGGTTGTTGATAGGTTCCGGTTCGCCGCTTTTAACATCCATGATCTGTACTTCATACCGGCCTCTCAGGTAAACTCCGCTATTGCTACCCTTTTGATAACGAAACTCAATATGCAGTTTAAAGTCATTAAAAGTTTTATCAGTGATCAGGTTAGCACCAGAGTGCAGGCTCCGTAAAATACCCGACTCAACAGTCCACTGATTTTTACCATCAGCAT
>JACXTT010004197.1_pt1 | contig 21502 bp, 10 predicted proteins | sample 9270951 | NCBI WGS metagenome assembly JACXTT01 (sample SAMN15532306, study PRJNA645909) | rock metagenome | isolation source: weathered quartz diorite | place: Puerto Rico | collected 2017-06-21
AAGCAACCGTTGCGAGCACAGAAGACTCGACGGGTATGATCGTCATGCAATAGCCTCCAGATGGAGGCCATTGCCCTAGAACAGAATACTACAGAAATGTTCTTAAGTGAAAAGTATTGGATCTAAACCTCCAGCTTCCACGGCGCGCGGTATTCGCGCTTCAGATACGGGCGAGCCTGTTCCTGCACGGTGGTCTTTTGCGCGTCGTCCCAATCGAGCCGCATTTTCAGACGCAGCGAAAGATTGCCCAGAATGCAGGCCGCGGAGGAGCGGGCGCAGGTTTCGATGTCACTATTCGGACGGTTGCGCGTGCGAATGCAGTCGAGGAAATTGGCCCAGTGCAGCGGGTGTGGATCGGCCTGGCGTTTCATCTCGAAGCTCCTGACGCTCGATTGCGGCTCGGGAGTGACGCGCAACTCCGTGCGGTCCACATAGACCGTCGCGCTGGAGCCGAGAAACTGCGCGCCCATGAGCCGCGCCTTGGTGTTGCCGGTGTTGTGCGAGCGATGTTCCCACGTCACGAGCGCGCCCGGATACTCGAAGGCCACTTGCATGGTGTCCGGCGTTTCGGTGTCGTCGGTGAACCAGTATTTGCCGCCCAGGGCCGAGATCGAAAGGGGCATCGCTTCACGCATCGCCAAGTGCACGGTATCGATCATGTGCACACCCGAGTCGGTGAGTTGGCCGCCTGCATAATCCCAAAAGTAGCGGAAGTACGAGTAGGCGTTCGGATACACGCCAAAACGGTTGGGATTGAATTCATGCGCGGCGGCGGGACCCTGCCAGAGGTCCCAATCGAGGCCGAGAGGCGGCTTCGAATCGGAAGGCTTGCCGATCCCCGTGCTGGGCGAGTTGTTGTAGATCCACGTGTGGCAGGAAACGATCTTGCCTGCCTCGCCGCTTTGGATGATGTCGCGTGCTTTCTGAAAGTGGGCGCCCGAACGCTGCCAGGTTCCCGCCTGCATGATGCGCTTGTACTTTCTGGCGGCCTCGACCATCTTGAAGCCTTCGTCTACGTATACTCCGGCTGGCTTTTCAACGTAGACATCCTTGCCGGCCTTGCAGGCTTCGATGGCGATGTAGGGGTGCCAATGGTCGGGCGTGGAAATGCAGACGGCGTCAATGGAACGATCCGCAATGATTTCGCGGAAGTCCGCCACGGTTTTCGGTTGATGTCCCTTGCGGCGCGCGAGCGCTGCCGCACGCTCCAGATTCGGTTGATAGACATCGCAAAGGGCAGAGATCGCAACGCCCTTCTGGTCGGTCGCGGCGTCCAGGTTCGCCGAACCCATTGTGCCCGTGCCGATCATGGCGATCGAGATGCGATCGTTGGCGCCACGCGTGCTTTGGCTCATCAGAGTCAAGCCGGCCGCCGAGGCCGCCGTGTTCTTCAAAAAGGTCCGCCTGCTATGGTCTTGCGGCATATGAGCATCAACTCCTTGTGTCACGAAGCGGCAGCAAGCAATTCTCCGGTGGAAAAGAGCTCGGTAAAGGGCAGGCCCACGGCCGCCATGATCGTGGCCTGGCCAGCCAAGGTCGACGGCCGCAAAATGAGATTGCGAAAGTTGGGAAACTCGGCGCCCGGAAACTGGCTGCGAATGCCCGCCGACACGAGCGGCCATGCATCGGTGATGGCGCCGTCTACCACCACGACATCGGCGTCGAGCAACCACACCACGTTCGCGATCGCCCGGCCAAGATAATGGCAGGTTTCGCGAATGGTTTGTTGCGCGGACGGATCGCCTTCCATAGCGAGGTGGCAGATCCGCTTGACCTGCGCGGTGCTGTCGCCGGTGGTGGCGCGCTGGCGCTTTCCGGCGTTGTGACGGTCGCGTTCGCAAATGGCGGGGTTCGACGCGAGGGCTTCGACGCATCCGGGGTTGTCGTGCGGTTGCGCGTCGGGCCGTTGCGGGTCTGCCACCACCATCTGCCCGATTTCGCCCGCGGCGAGGTGAGGTCCGCGGTGTAGGCGGCCATCGATCACGATGCCCATGCCCACGCCTTCGCCAACCTTGACGAAGAGTAAACAGCGGCTGCCTTGCGTGTCGGTTCCGCCGTGGTTATGTTCGGACAGCGCAGCGGCGCGCACGTCGTTTTCGAGAAACACCGAGGTTTTGAGCCTGCGCTCGAGTTCCCTGCGTGCGTTGACGCCGACCCAGCCCGGCGCATTGCCGACCTCGATAATGCCGGTTTCGCTGTTGACCAAGCCTCGCGTCGTGATGCCGATGCCCGACATGACGGCGGGACGAACCTGCTTCCGGTAAGTTTCGAACTGGTTGGCGATGAGGTCAAACGTTTCGGCCGGCGTGCTGGGAGTGCGGACGTGCGCATGTTCGACAATCTGTCCGCCCATGCTGCCGACGGCGATGCGGGTTTCCCAATTGAGGATTTCCACGCCCATGGAAAGAAAGTGGCGCCCATCGAGCCTCAGACGGATGCCTGGACGGCCCCCGGTGGAGTTTTCCGCGCCTTCTTCCATCACCAGCCGGCGTTCGAGCAAGCTCGAAGTGATGCGGGAAATCGTGCCTTCGGTCAAGCCTGTGCGCCGGGCGAGTTCGGCCCGCGAGAGGCTTTGCTGCTGACGCAACAACTGTAGGACCGCCGCGATATTGGCCCCTCTGACGTGGCCGGGGCGGAGGATGCGTTTACGGGAACGTAGAGCTTGCAAGGACACCGTTTTACTTTCTTCTTACCAACAAGTAACTATACGAGCCATTGAATGGCTTTGTCAACCGGGAACTTGCCCGCAGGGGCTTGACAGCTTACAAACGATAGGTTATTCTCACTCATCAAGCGCGGCGCGTCCGGGTTGTGCGTCGCCAGTTGCTTGTCAACAGCAAGAAAGTGGGTCTTTCCCGATGCGCATCTTGACCATTCTCCTCATCGCCGCTGCGGCTCTTTTGGCGCAGACCGGAACTGGCGTCGTTCGCGGCACTGTCCAGGACTCTTCGCGGGCCGTTGTAGCCAACGCCAAAGTCACGCTTACCAACCAGCAAATGAACGTCTCGCAGACGTCAGCCAGTTCCAACGAAGGCCTCTTCTATTTCGGAAGCCTGCCACCGGCTCCCTATTCGGTGTCGGTGGAAATTAGCGGATTCAAGAAATGGACCGGAGGATTCACGCTAGAAGCGGGGCAGACCGCGGTGATCGAGCCCATGCTCGAGGTCGGCAGCGTCGATTCCACGATCGAGGTGAAAGACGCCGCGCCGGTCATTAACACCGAGACCATGGGGGTATCGAACGTCAAGGACGCCTTGCGGATCCACCAACTGCCCCTCAATGGCCGCTTTGTCAGTACGCTGTTCAACCTGACGCCCGGCGTCGAGGGCGCGGGCAACCCACGAGTCAACGGAATGAAAGTCGGCGGCACGGAAATGCTCTTCGATGGCATTTCGCTGGTCGATCGTTTTGGCGGCGGCATCTCGAGAGTGCAGCCCAGCCTGGACGCCATCGGCGAGTTCCGCATTGAGACCGCGGGATCGTCGGCGCGCAATTCGCGGCCTTCGACGATTACGCTCGTCAGCAAGAGCGGCACGAACGACTTGCAGTTCACCCTGTTTGAAACGATGCGCAACAACGGAGGCGGCCTGCGCGCGCGTCAACGGCAGGATGGCACGACGGCGCCAAAGTTGATCCGCAACGAATTCGGCGGTACAGCCAGCGGACCTGTTGTTCTCCCCAAGGTCTACAACGGGCACAACAAGACCTTCTGGCTCTTCTCTTACGAGGGCTTGCGCCAGAGAGAGGCGCAGTTCTACGAAGATTACGTCCCCACCGCGCCCATGTGGCAGGGCAATTTCAGCCAGGTGATCGACGACACCAACACCAGAACCACAATCTACGATCCGGCCTCCACCAACGCCGCGAGCCTCCGTACGCCATTCGCGGGCAACATCATCCCGGCCAATAGAATCCAACCGATTCTGGCGACGATGCAAGGCATTACGCACACGCCGACGAGCGACACGAATCCATTTCAGGGAACCAACATGCGGGCGTTCTACCCGGTTCGCCTCGACAACAATCTGATCACGTTGAAGGGCGACCACAACTTCTCGGCGCACGATGTGCTTTCGGTGCGCTTCACCCGCGCCCGCACCTTGCGGCAAGTGCAAGGCGGCGTTTTCGGCGCGCCCCGCGAGGATGTTTCGAATGCTTTCGGAACCGGCCGCAGCGACACCAAGCTGTTTTCGACTTCAGTTCGCGAAACGCACACCTTCTCGTCCACATTCATCAACGAATTGTTGCTCGCTTCGCACCGCACGCCGAAGAGTTCCGGAACCCTCGCCGACTTCACCAATTGGCCCTCGAAGCTTGGACTTCCGAATCCATTCGGCGCGAATGGCTGGCCAAGCATCGGCGTCGGCAACGACCCCTTCTATTGGGATGCCGACAACCGCAAAGACGAATCGCTCACGGCGTTTCAAGGCGAAGACAACGTGACCAAAGTGAAGGGCCGCCATACGATTCAGTTCGGCGTCAAGATCCGCAAAGAACTCAACAACGTTCGCGAACTGCAGCAATCGCAGGGCAGTCACGATTTCGGAGGCGACTGGACAGCGCTCTACAGTCCGGATGACGACGCGGCCGCTTCGTACACGGGAGTCGGGTTGGCGTCGATGGCGCTCGGGCTGCCGACGTATCTTTCGAATCAGTTCAACCGCGGCTTCTTCTATTTCCGCCAGACCGAAATTGGCGCGTATGTGCACGACAACTGGAAGGTAAGCCGCCGCCTGACGATCGACGCGGGCATGCGCTGGGACCGGTGGTCGCCATACAAAGAAAAGTACGATCGCCTTGTGAACGTCGATCTGGCGACCATTGCCTCCAAGTTTCAGGTCATCACGCCGAACAACACGAAGATCGACAGCATTCAGGGCATTCCGCCCGCGGTTCTGCAATCGTGGGCGAAACGCGGCTTGACCTATGTCACCGCGCAGGACGTAGGCGCTCCCGGCGCCTTGCTGCCCGCGGACAACAACAACTTCGGACCTCGTATCGGGGCTGCGTTCCGCATCAACGACAAGACCGTTCTGCGCGCCGGCTATGGCCTCTATTATTGGACGATGCCGTTGTCGCAGATTCTGCAGACGTCGCGCACCAACCCGCCGCTGAATCTGCGTTTCCAGAACGTCATCGGCTCCCTCGATGGTACGGATACGTATGCGGTTCGCACTGCGCCAACGCCGAGCCTGCAACTTGGACAGGTGGCGGTCAACACGCAGGGCATCGTCGACCTGCCGGTTACCGCACAGTCCATGATGCCGTGGGACTACCGCAACTGGAGCGACAATCGCGCACACTCGTTCAACGTCACGCTCGAGCGCGAGATCCTCAAGAATACGGCGCTGCGGTTGAACTACATCGGCAATCTGGGCCGCGATCTCGAGCAGCGTTACAACGTCAATGCCCGTCCCGCCGAAATCAACTACATCGCCGCTACAGGGCAGGCGCCCCCCGGCCAGCGCGATCTGATGCGCGTGAATCCGAATTGGAACTTTCTCGCCGCCAACCACACCGGTTATTCGAATACGCATTCGCTGCAGGCCGAAGTGGAACGCCGATTCAGCAACGGCCTGGCGTTCCAATGGTTTTATGTATTCACACGCTCGCTGACCACCACGGACGCGGGCGGTTTCACGTCCGGCAACGGCAACATCAACTCGACCGACGGACTCTTCGCCGTGCCCGAGAGCTCGCAATTGCTGGGCAATCCGAACCTCACTTACGATCAGCGCTTGCGGCTCGGCTATCAGAATTCCACCGCCGTTCCGCCACACCGGGTGCGCTACAACTTCTTCTACGATCTGCCGTTCGGCAAGGGCAAGAAGTTCATGGGAACCGCTGGCAAAGGCATGAATGCGATCCTCGGTGGCTGGCAGATCTCGGGCATCGGCGAGTGGCGCAGCGGCAACTGGCTGGGCGTCAATTCCGCCCGGTATTTGTTCGGCGACCCCACACTCAGCGCCGATCAGCAATTGTTGCTGAAGTTCGCCGGCCGCAATCAGCGCCTGTGGTTCCGCGGCGATTTCGATCCCACCCTCGCTACCGGAATCGATCAGTCGGTGCTGCAAAAGCTCGTTCCGCTGGACCGTTCCCAGCGCCTTCTCAGGCCCGTGGGTTCCGCATTCGACAACCGGGTCGCGGTTCGTCTCGCCAACGGCACGATCCGGCAAACGCCGATTACCGATACCGTGAATTGGAACGCGCGCGCCTTCTATGCAGGACCTGGTGAATGGAACGTCGATAGCTCGATTTTCAAGAATTTCCAGCTCACCGAGAAACTGCGCCTGCGTTTCAGCTCAGATTTCTTCAACGTGCTCAATCACCAGAACGATGCGGACCCCAATACGACGACTGGCCTGCAGGATCTGAGCATCAGCCGGCCCGGCAACTCACCGCGCATCATTCAGTTCTCCCTGCGCATGACCTTCTAGGCCAACTCGAGCTCGGGCAGGTTCCATAGGAGGATAGTGTAGGTGCACGTGCGCGGATTTCAGTGGTTCACATTGGCCTTTGTGGCAACGACAGCGGTCGCGGAGGCGGGTCCGATAACTCCTTTGTGGGCGCGGGGACATGCAGTGATCCCCGCTCCACAGAAGGTTTCCCTACCGGGTTCGGCAGACGAAGTCGTATTGGACTCCTCGTGGTCGATCGATGCCGGCGCGATCCCTTCCAATCACATCGCATTGCGATTTCTGCGGCAGGATCTGAGGGATTTCCACGCGCTGCAACTGGACGCCGCCGCAGGAGGGCAGAAGAAATCGATTCATCTCGCGGTGCGGCCCGGAACCGTCGCCGTACCAGGCGACGAGGAACTGGCGCCGCAAGGATACCGGCTGCGAGTGAGCACCGACGGAATCACCATTGAAGGCAACGGCGACGCGGGGCTCTTTTACGGCGTGCAGACTTTCGTGCAGCTTTTGAAGGCCGGCCCTCGCGGCGCGTTATTGCTTCCGGAGTGCGTGATTGAAGACTGGCCGGCGTTGCAATTGCGATTCTTGCATTGGGACACGAAGAACCATCAGGATCGCGTCGAGACGTTGAAACGCTACCTCGATTGGTCGGCGCGATTCAAAGCCAACATGATCGGCTTCGAACTGGGAGACAAGTTTGAGTTCCCTTCGAACCCTGAGATCGGCGCGCCCGGCGCGTTCACAACCGCGGAGTTGCAAGACCTGACTCGCTACGCGGCCGAACGGTTCGTTCAGATCGTGCCGGTGATTCAAGGTCCGTCGCATCTGATGTACGCGCTCAAACATCCGAAGTTTGCGGCATTGAAGGCGGATGGCAACAATTACGAAGCGACGCTGTGCGACGAACGAACGTACAAGTTGATGTTCGACCTGTTCGACGACGTGATTCAAGCGACGCCCGGCGTGCAGTATGTGTTTGCATCTACTGACGAGGTCTACTATGCCTCCACGGGTTGCACGCCCGACGACGCCGACAATCGCAGCCGCAAGTGGGCGGAATTCGCCGCTCGCGCACATGATCACCTCGCATCGAAAGGCCGCCGTATGCTGGCGTGGCTCGAGTATCCTCTGCTCGCCAAGCATTTGAATCTGATTCCATCGGGAGTGATTGATGGCGTAGTGGGGGATGCGGAGTATGTCCCGATCGAGAAGAGCAAAGGCATGCGGCAGCTCGGCTACGTATCCGTGCAAGGCGCGGAGTTCCTCTTTCCCGACAACTTGCCGCTCGATCTCGATCTGCACGATCCGGCCTATGTGGCGGGCGTCGACGATCCACTCGAATTCGAGCGCGGCCAAAGCAACGGCCGCATGCAGTCGGTTCTCGATTCGCTTTCGACGGGCCGCTTCCGCAGCCTCAACCCGATCGGCGCGTTCGGCGCCGCGTGGGATGATTCCGGCTTGCATAACGAAACTTTCTGGCTCGGCTGGGCCGCTGCCGCGCGATGGGCATGGAATCCCGGAGCAGGCAGCGCCGAACAGCACGTCGCCGAATTCATGCAGGTTTATTATGGACCGCGCGTGACGGGCATGATCGAAATCTACCGGTCGATGCAGCGTCAGGCTCGCACTTGGCAGCGAACTTGGGATCGAGTAGTGTCGCGCGTTCGCGGGCCCGGGTACGGCAATTCCGAAGGCAAGGGCATAGGCGTCGCGCGTTACGACCAGACGCTGACCCTTCCGGCCCTGCCTGGCGCTCAGGACGGAGCGGCTCAGCAATTCTCGAAGAAATACCGGGCGTATCTTTCCGCCGCCATCGCGCGGCAGGCGGAAAACGACATCCTCGTTCACGCCCTGCAAGATAATATGGGGCGCGCCGACCGCAACCGGTACAACATCGAAGTCATGCTGTCGCTCGCTCACTTCGCGGGCCATCACTGGCGGCTGCTGATTGGTCTGGCCGAGGTGGAACGAACGCTCGAGCAGGCAGCAAAAGCCAAACCGAAAGAAGCGCTCGATCGCATGGCGGCCGCGTACCGGCAGGCCTCTTCGCTGGAACGGGAAGGGGAACGCGTCTTCGCCGATCTCACCAGGACGTTCGAGCAGAGCCAGTATCCGAAGGGCCGCTCTTTCAATGGCAAGATGTTTTTGCAGGTGCTCGACGACACCAAGGATCATTGGGCCGGACGCACCGCCGATTGGGGCTACATGCAGGCGCCGGAGCGCGGCATGGGACTCGGCCAATGGCGAAAGGATTTGGCCACAGCGATCGCGGCGTTCGCCAACCGCAACAATCTGCCCGCGCCGGCTCTGCGGTCTGGAGATTCGAATTGAGCGCTGGGGTCGCACAACAGCAGCCGAAACTCGCGCGGGTTTTGACCAGGCGCGACCTGATCGTGTATGGGCTGGTCATTCTAACGCCAACGGCGCCATACCCGGTATATGGAACGATTCAGCAGGCCTCCGGCGGTCACGCCACGCTCTGTTATCTGGTGGCGATGGTTGCGATGCTTTTTACCGCGGCGAGTTACGCGCGCATGGCTGTCGCGTTTCCGATGGCGGGTTCCACGTACACGTACGTGCAGCGCGGCTTGAGCCGCGAGGCTGGCTTTCTCGCGGGCTGGGCGATGATGCTCGACTACTTTCTCATCCCTTTGTTAAGCGTCGTCTATGCAGCGCTGACCGCTGCGAGACTTTTTCCCCAGGCGCCATACCTCGTATGGGCGGTGCTGTTCACGGCCGGCATCACGTGGGTGAACCTGCGGGGCATTCAATACACGGTTCGCGCCAACACGGTATTGATGGCGATTCTTTCGACTGCGGCGGCGCTGTTCGCGGTGCTGGCCGTCCGCGCCATTGTTACCTCGGGCGGATGGCCGGCATTGTGGTCGCCGGCGTCGATCTGGAACCCTGACACGTATTCGCTGCGAACTCTCATGCTCGGCGCGGGCATTTCCGCTCTTTCCTACATAGGCTTTGACGCAGTGACGACGCTCGCCGAGGACGCTCGCGAACCGAGTCGCGACATGGGTTACGCGACCGTTGCGGTATGCGTCGTGCAGACTCTGATCTGCGCGGTGACCGTCTACCTGGCGAGCATCGTCTGGCCGGATTTCAAGACGTTTCCTGAAGCGGAGACGGCGATTCTCGACCTGGGGCAACGGATCGGGGGCCGCCCGTTCTTTCTCTGGTTGACCTTCGTGCTGCTCGTCGCAGGGCTCGCGAGCGCAATGACCGGGCAAGCCGGGGCATCGCGCCTGTTGCTGGGCATGGGACGCGACGGGGTGATTCCGCGCGGCGTCTTTGGCACGCTCGATCCCGTGCACGGATCCCCTGTGCGAAGCATCTGGTTCATGGCGGCGCTGACGATGGCGGGTTCGTTGATGGCGGAATTCCAACTGATCGTCGAACTGCTCAATTTCGGCGCCTTCGCCGGTTTCATTCTCGTCAACCTCAGCGTAATCGGCCACTATTACGTCCGCTGCCGTGAGCACGCGTTTTGGAAGAATCTGCTCGCGCCTGCGATTGGCGCACTCGTGTGCGGCTACTTGTGGTTGAGTCTCACCAGCAAAGCCAAGATCACAGGCGCGGTTTGGATGCTGTTAGGACTCATGTATCTCGCCGTTCTCACCCGCGGGTTTCGAACGGCCCCGAAGGAGATGGCGCTATGATCCTCGATCCGCAACGAGCGCTTTCCCACGTGAGGCGGCATCGCGACCGGCTGCATGCCATCATCGCGGGCTTGGTGCAGATCCCCTCTGAGAACCGGCCTCCGCTGGGGAGCGAAGGCGCGTGTCAGCGACACATTGGCCAACTATTGACAGACATGGGTCTGGCGCCGCGCCACTACCAACCGGATCAGGCGCCTGGCGTGCGCGAACATCCCCTGTTCTGGCCCGGACGCGACTATTCGGATCGCACCAATCTCATCGCGACCAAACCAGGAACCGGAGGCGGCAAGAGCCTGTTGCTTTCCGGCCACATCGATACGGTTCCCTCGGGTACGCTGCCGTGGACCAGGTCCCCGTGGAGCGGCGCTATCGAGAACGGCAGGCTGTATGGCCGCGGCTCGAACGATATGAAGGGCGGCATCGGCATCAGCCTCTTTGTGCTCGAAGCCTTACGCGATCTGGGCGCCGAACTTCGCGGCGACCTCCATTTTGAAACCGTCGTGGACGAGGAATTTGGCGGTTGCAACGGCACTCTGGCCGCTCGCGTGGCGGGCCATAACGCCGACGCGGCGATCATTGCGGAACCTTCCTGGCTGCGCGTTTGCCCCGCGCAACGAGGCGGACGGACCGTGCACATCACGCTGCGCGCTCCGAGTGGAGGCGTGCTAACCGACGCCAAATTGCCCGGTGGCGTCGCAACCGCGCTACGCCATTTTCTCGAAGCATTGCCAGCGTTCGAGGCGGCTCGCCGCGCCACGGCGCCCAGGCATCCGGCCTACGCGGACTCGCCCGATCCCGCGCCTGTATCCATCACCAAGATTGCCACCGGGCCGTGGGGAACGGGCGAACCGATGGGCATTCCCGAAGAGTGCCGCATCGAAATGTACTGGCAGACCATTCCGGGCGAAACGCGAGAAGACATCGAGCGGCAGTTCTTCGAATGGTTCCACGCGCTGATCGATTCCGCGCCGCAGGTGTTCACGCCTCGCCCGAGCGTCGAGTTCCCCATCCGCTGGCTGCCCGGATCAGCGTTGGCGCCGGAACATCCGCTGGTGCAGGAACTAGTTGCCACCGCACAACAAGTGTTGGGCAGGCCTGTCGCAGTAGCTGGAATTGAAGGACCTTGCGATCTCTTCGTGTTTCATGAATTTGGCATCCCGGCTGTGTTGTGGGGGCCGATCGGCGCCAATACGCACGCTGCCGACGAGTACCTGGATCTCGAGTCCGCGGAGCTTGCGGCGGCGGCGCTGCTGTCGTTCGTCTGCAACTGGTGCGGTTAGAGGATCGCTACAATCCAATGAGAGACATGGCTGCATCATCGAAACGTTCCAGGCTGCTGCTCGAGGAACGTCGGCGTGCAATCCTCGACATCGTGGAAGATGGCGGGCGAGTGATGATTGCGGATCTGGTGGACCGCTTTCATATTTCCGCCGTGACCGCCCGGGCCGATCTGGATTCGCTGGCGGAGGCGGGCTCGATCGTCCGGTCTCATGGCGGCGCCGTGCGGGCGCAGGAGCCAACTCGCGATTATCCGGTGACCTTCAAAGCGGCGCTCCATCGGCCGGAAAAAGCGCGTATCGGACAGGCCGCGGCCAAGCTGATCCAACCCAACGAGACCATCATTCTGGACAGCGGCACCACCACGTGGGAGATCGCCCGTCAGCTGAAAACGATGAAGCTGCGCGGCCTCACGGTGATCACCAACGCGTTGAACATCGCCTCTGAATTGGCCGATGAGCCCGGCATCATGCTGATCATGGTGGGCGGCATTTTTCGCCAGATTTCCGTTTCGTTTGTCGGTCCGCAAGCCGAAGCGATGCTGCGAGAGCTGCACGCAGACCGGTTCTTTCTTGCTGTGGACGGGCTCGACGCCGTCGTGGGACCGACCACACCCGACATCCTCGAAGCGCAATTGAACAGCCGTATGATGGACGTGTCGAAAGAGACGGTCATCGTGACGGATTCGAGCAAACTCGGACGCCGGAGTCTCTCGCGCATCGGAGCGATCGAGAGGATCAGCAAGGTCATTACAGACAAGCGGGCGCCCGAGGATTGCGTGCTGGCACTGCGCGACAAGGGCGTGCAAGTGACGCTCGTCTAAAGAGCCCACTTAAAGAGATAGAAGCGCCGCCATGGCCGCTTCCGTCCACGGCTCCGCTGTGGCGCGGACCTCGACGCCATCCCCGTAGAGACGCTTCACCGAGTCTGCCTCCACAGTCTTTCCTTCCCCATTCACTGCTCCGGCAATCACAACGCGCCTGGGCGCAATGGTTCGCGCAATGTGCGGCAGGTCGGTTTGCCGCAAGACTCCAGGCAGAAAGTTGGCGAAGGTCTCTTTGTAGTTATCGGTAACGAGCAAGCTCGTCCAGGAAACGAGGCCTCCGGACAGGTACACCGTGCGGATGCGCGGATCGAGCGCGGCGGCGCAAAGCGCAGGCACGGCCATGGAACCCGCGCCGGCGAGCGTCACTGCACGCCCGCAGGCCTCCACTACTGCCAGAATGTCGGTAACACGCTGCCCAAGCAGCGAACGGCCGAGAATCAGCGAGGCCCACGCGTTCGATTCCTCATCCGCGTGACTTCGCGCATGAAACCAGTTGCCACGGCCTGCTTCAGGAGTGAGTTCCCCAATGCCTCGGACATCGAACGCCACCACCTGCACTCCCGACTTCGCAGCCAGATTCTGGCAGAGTTCGCCTTCGCGCCAACGGCGCGTGCGGCCGCCGGGTTCGAGCAGCAGGAGCGTGGGACGGGCCGACCGTTCGGCATCGGCAGGAAGCGGCTTGTAGCGATACGCGGGCACAACCACGCCGAGCTCCGAGGCAATGTCGAGCGTCTCGATCTCGCACTGTTCGCCACGATCGCGCCCAATCACTGTTGCATTGCTTGCGCCCTTTGGCAGGTTGCCGATTCGCAAGAGGCGCCGTAGTGAGTCCGCACCGATGGGCTTCGGGGTTGGCGCTTGATCGATGAGGCGCGACGGCTTCGGGACGCCGACCAGGAGTTGCGCGTCGGGCTCCGGCCGGACCTCCGGCTCGGCGACGACTCCTCGCGAAGTTGGCCGCAGACGGCGCTCGAAGAAGTCGTAAATGCCAACTCGCAACGGATGCGACAACCCATGGGGCAGTTTGGTGGTCTTCCATTCCAGGGTCCCCGGCGCAGCGCCCATCGTTGCATAGAACTTCTGCAGTTTCGCGAACTCCTCTTCGCCGCTGCGCAGGTAGTTGGGCGAGTAGGTTCCGAACTCGTCGCGCTCGCTTACCATGACCAGCAGAGGTTTCGGCGCCATGGGATAGAGCAAGTCCCAGCGGTCGAACCCCAGCGGACCCGAGTCGATGAAGTTCTGCTCGGCGTCGTCGGTGGATCCCGGTGAGTTGAAGTCCTTGCAGGCGAAGTTTTCGGTGATGCCACAGGAGACGGCGGCGCAACGCAAACGGCCGTCCACTGCGGCGAGCAGCATGGTGAGCGTGCCTCCGCCGGACTGCCCGGTTGACGCGAGGCGGGAAGGGTCCACTAACGGATGCGCAGCTAGAACATCCAAGCTGCGCACCGCATCCCAAAGCTGAAAGCGAGTGGCGGTGTCGCCCATGAGCAGCATTTGGCGGCCCGGGCGCGAATGCTCTTCGTCGGCGTCGCCGATGCCGAGGTACGTGCGTTCGCCCTGCCCCATGGGATCGAACGCCAACACCAGATATCCCAGCTTCGCCAAGCCCTGGCAACACTTCTGATACGGAGCGGCGGCCTTGCCGTTGAGACTGTGGCCCATCTGAAACAGGACCCCTGGAAAAGGTCCTTGGCCAGTTGTTGGAATGTAGAGATTGGCCGGGATTCGCGTGCCCGGGCGGCTTTCGTAACTCAACTTTTCGACACGATACCCATCGCGGGTGAACGAGCCTCCGGCGACGGTTTCGGTCGCAAGAGAGGTGCGTAAGGGACGCCCGCCAATCAGGCTCCACAGGGTTTCGCGAACCCATTCCTGCCGCGCCTTGGCGGTTTGCGCGGTGGTCACGGCCGCAAGCGCCGCGTTGCGTTTGGCATAGGCCTCGCGAGCCAGTGCAGTGAGAAAGTCGGGCAGGCAGCGCGAATAGGGATTGGCTCGTGGAAGCGCGAAAAGAGAACCGGCCGAGGCGGCCAACGAAACAAGAGCGGAACGGCGAGTGTGCTGCTGCGGCATACGATCTACCCCAATCATATTCGAGCGGCCGGGGACACAAGCCGCATCATGATGTCCCCAGCCGAAAGCCACCTCGTCGATTCAGAACGTGATGCGAAGGCGAAGCCGCACCGTGCGGCGGCTGTCCACGCCTTCCTGTTGGTAGCTTGTGATCAGCCTGCCGAAATCGGGGTTACGTTGCACATCCTGAATGACCGGCTGCAACGTTTTGGGATTGACCGCGAGCGTGAAGTTGCCCAACGAACCGATGTCGTAGTTATCCGGCGACAGCAGCGGGTGGTTGAGGATGTTGTTCATGTCGGCGCCCAGTTCCATGCGGATGCGGTCGCGGAACTTGAACGTTTTGCGGATGCCCATGTTGAGACCGAACGTGGACGGGCCCGAAAGCAGATTGCGAACTGCCACCGCCGGATTGGTGAAGAGATCGGCGCCGAGCGGCATGAGGCCGAAGGCGCCGGGATTCCAGAGACGGTCGCCGCTCCTCACGTTCGGATCGCCGGTCACTACCGGGCGGAAGGTGGTTCCGTAGAACCCGCCCGTCGCGTCGAGCGAACCGGACGCCACGTTGCCCGGCATGATCGGGTCGCAGTTATCGCAAATCCAGAAGGGCGAGAAACCCGTGCCGGATTTGGCGAACGCCTGCCATGAAAGCTGCCAACCGCCGGCGAACGCATCGACGATCTTGGGAATGTCCGCGCCCCACTTGCCGCCGCGTCCAAAAGGCGACTGCACGATGCCATAGGTCACCAGACGATGGCGTGAAGTAAAGGCGTCCATACCGTAGTCGGACGACGGATTGAACTGGTTGTACGCGGTGCCTCCGAGGCTCGCGTTGCCTGTATCGGGCGCCGTCGACTTCTGATCGAGCAGCGTGTACGACACGTTGAAGGTGAAGCCGCTCGAGAAGCGCCGGTTGACTTCCAACTGCAAGGCATTGCTGCGGCCGTGGCCGAAGTTTTGGAACGCAGTGAGATAACTGCTGAGGCCGGGGAATGGCAGCCGTTTCAGGTCCGCCGCCGAAAAGTCGCAATCGCCATCGTCGGGAGTGCATGGCGTGACGCCGTCGCCGGTTGTGGTGGCCATCGGCTGGTCACTGGGCGGAATCATGTTGTAATCCACGCCGGAAATCAGGCGCTGCATGAGGGTTCCCAGGTATGAAACGCGCAGGCCGGTCTGCCAGCCGAGCGAACGCTCGAAGGTGACGTTGTACTGATGCACGCGAGGCTGCTTGAGATTGAACGGGACCCAGTTGCCGGAAATGATGCCGCTGAGCGCGTTGGGGACGCCGCCCGACACTGGGCTTGTTGCCGCGCCGCCGGCGCCGGGCCAACCCGAAAGCGGCGAGGCGGCGGTGGAGTTCTTGGTGATGCCCACCTGGAACGAGTTGGTGGCCAGGGGATCGCGAATGCCTTGCGCCGCGGACGTCGGATAGAAAAGTCCGTAGCCGCCGCGCAGAACCGTTTTATCCGTCACGCGCCATGCGAGGCCCACGCGGGGTGCAAAGTTGCCGTAATCGGTTTTCACGAGCGAACGCGGCAACCCGAGCTTGTCTGCTGTCGTGACGCCATAGGCAATGAAGCGCGGATCGACAAAGTTCAACGTATCCGCACTTGGCACGACGAACTGCCCCTTCTGGCCATTCGCGCCGGTAGCGGTCGGATCAAAGTTCACTAGCAGATTATTGTTCTCGGTAAACGCATTGACGATCTCATAACGCATGCCAAGGCTCAGCGTCAGCCGGGGATGGATCTTGTAGTCGTCCTGGACGAAGTAGCCCTGTTCCCAGTTGTAGACATCCATCGGAGGCCGGAAACGGTTCACGTAGCTGACCGTGTTCGCGGGTAAGCCCATCACAAACCGCGCCAGAGGATCTGTTCCCGGGCCGCTGTAGTTGATGAGTCCGCGAGGGTTGCCTCGACCGCTGGTGAACCCGTCTTTCGCGGCGTTGCGAACCCAATCGGCGCCGAACTTGAGAATGTGTTTGCCCTTCACCCAGGTGAGCGTATTGCCGAAGGTCATCAGGTTCTGATCAAAAGGCCGGAAAGTGTTGCGCCCGCCATTCGTCAGGCCCTGAAACGCGGAGCCGAGGCTGATGGCCGGATGGCCGTACGTATCGAGCGTGCTCTGTCCGATCACGTCGCCATAGGCTTTGATGTCGGCGTCAGTGAATCCCACGCTTTGAAGAAAGCGTCCCATCGTGTTGTTGCTGTGACGGAGCCAGGGGACTCGATTGAAGCCGCCGCGCGCTTCGTTGATGACCGTGGGTGAGAACATGTGGGTTTCGGAAATTGAAACCGTGTCGTTGCGCCGGTCGTTCTGCGTGATGCCGAGCGAAGTGAACGGAGACACCACCGGGCTAGTGGCAAACACCCGGCTTTGCGCGTTGTAAACCACGTACATGCGGTCGCGCTCGTTGAAATCATGATCCACGCGCATGGTGCCAAGGTTGCGGTCAGACGTGCCGGGCAGGATCGTCGAATAATCCGCGAGGCGGCCATTGCTTGCGACGATTGGAGCGTCGGTGCTCACTTGCGGAAAGTAGGTCTGAATCAGTTTCGCAGTGACGGGATTGATCAGCCGCGACGGAATGCGCACAAAGCGCTGACCGGCGCCGTTGAGAGTGTACTGCGCCACTTCCGCGGAAGTGAGCGTTACACTCGCAGGCACCAGCGGCTTGATGGAATCCGCAACTTTCGAGAAGTCTCCCGCGAGCAGCGACGGATGCGGCAGGCGGGTGTTGCGGATGTAGACCGGATTGTTGAAGTACTGCTTTTCGAACGCAGCAAAAAAGTAAGTGTTCTTGATCTTCGGCACGCGACCGCCAAACGAGCCGCCGAATTCATTGAGGTTGAATCGCGGAGTCGGATAGAAGGCGCGGGCGGGAGAAGGCGTAAAGGCCGCCTGTCCGTTCTTGTCGCGTAGATCCCACGCGGCGAGGGCGAAATTCTTGTTGTCGTAAAACAGCGAGCCGTGATAGTCCGTGCCGCCGCGCTTGGTGCTGATGCGAATGTTGGCGATGCCCGCGTATTCGGCGGTAAAGGTATTCGAAAGCACGGTTAGTTCGCCAACAGTCTCGAGCGACGGTTGACTACTGGTCGGCTCGCCGCCGATGCCTCCGTTGGTGCGCTGGCCGTCGAGCGAAAAATTCGCGCCATAGCTTTGCGCACCGAGGAACTTGAAGCTCCCATTGACGCCGCTCTGCGTGATGTTCGGGTTGAGATAGAGGAAGGAAGTGTAGTCGCGGCTGTCACGCGGCAACTCCGTCACTTGCTCGTTGGTGAGAGTTCCACCGACCGTCGGACTGTCCGCCTGCACAACGGGCGCCTGTTCTTTCACTACGACGGTTTCGTTGGCGCGTGAAACCTCGAGCCTGGCGTCGATACGAGCCGTCGTGGCGCCGCGCAGCACGACGCCTTCGAATTCCACGGAGTTGAAGCCTTTGGCTAAAATCGAAACCAGATAGGTTCCGGACTTGATGCCGCTGGCTTCGTATTCGCCAAGCTCGTTGGTTGTGAACTGGCGTTTGGCTTGCGTACCGGTGTCGGTGATGGTGACCGAGGCCCCGGGAACGCGGCCGCCGGAACCGTCAATTACCGATCCGCGGATCGTTCCGAGGTCGGTTCCCTGACCGAATGCGGCCAGACAAAGACCTAACAAACCGGCCGCAATTCGTCGCAAAGGCGTTTGACTCATGACTCACCTCCTATGGCAATAGGAAAGAAATATCACAAAGAGAAAGCAAACGCAAGGCATATGAAATCAAACGACGATTTTGCGCGAGGAAACCGGAAGCCGCCGCCACGGCGGGATCGGGCCGGCCAGCGGCTCCGCGTAAGCGAGAAACTCGCCGGTTACATCCATGCCGTTTTCTGCGATCCAGTCATCGGGCAAGAGGCGTTCGAGGCCCGCCACACTGGCGAAGGGCGCGAGAAAGGCGCTGCTCTGATATGGATCGCTGCACTCCCGGCGAATGGCGATCATGGCGCCGGTTTCGCCGCGAATAGCGGCGGCAGCGGCCTCCACTCCGCAGAGAAAGGCCGCTTTGCGATCCGCAACTGAAACAAATAAACCGCAAGACCGGCCGACAAGACCGGGCTTTTCCGCTCTGGCCCGAACCCCGAGCTTGGCCGTAAGCGCGCGAGCGAGTGTGTGGCCGAGGTTCGACGCCAGCTCATGCACGGCGCTGCCCGCACGATCGAGGTCGGCGCCGAAGGTTAGTCCACGCTCGTCGCGCTGACCTTCGCAAACCGCGATGAAAACGCGGCCGAGACGGCGGTAGACCTTCTCGGCTTCGGCGGCAATGGCGTCGAGACTGACGCGCCGTTCGGGCAGCAGTATGATGTGCGGCGCATCATCCGGCGCGTGACGTGCGAGCGCCGTCGCAGCGGCAACCCATCCCGCGTTGCGGCCTAACACCTCGAGAATGCTAATGGGCGAAGGCAGCGACCGGTTGTCTTCGCCGGCATCGCGGGCGGCGCAAGCAAAGAAGCGCGCGGCGGAGCCATAGCCCGGCGCATGATCGGTTTCGAGCAAGTCGTTATCGATGGTTTTGGGAATGCCGATCGCCTGCAATTCGTACTTGCAGTCGCGCGCGTATTGCTCGACCCGCATCGCGGTGCCCATGCTGCCGTTGCCGCCCGTGTAGAAAAAACGGCGAATGTCATGGCGGCGGAACTGTTCGATGATGCGGTCGTAGTCGCCATCTTCGATACGGCGGCGGCTCGAGCCCAGCGCGGAACCAGGCGCCAGAGCGATCTCGTCCCAAAGACCGTTATCCTCGAGATCGGAAAGGTTGAGAAAGTCGCCGTTCAGCAACCCTGGCACACCGCCGACCGCGCCATAGAGGACCCCCGCGCCGCGATAGCCTCGCACCAGCCCGGCGAGGCTCGCATTGATCACCGCGGTTGGACCGCCGCCGTGCGCCACGACCGCGTTCGTCATCGTTGCGCGAGCCCGGCCTGCGGCGTGGCGATGTCTTCGGCCGCGTTCGGATCTCCCGTCGCAGGGCCATACCAGATGCCGCCGCCAAAGGTTGTCACAAAGATTCTGTTCGCTCGATGTGGATCCACGATCACACGCTGCCCCCACTTAAAGTTATAGCCTCGCAACCGTTGCCAGGTGGCGCCGCGGTCGGCCGACCTCCAAACGGAAGATGCAAAACCACAAGCGTAGAGGACGTTGGGTTCTTTCAGATCCTGCGTGACATCGTAGATGTTCTGGTCGCGCTCGAGCACCGGCTTCCAGGTTTCTCCCCCGTCGTTCGAAAGCAAAACGCCACCGTTACGGTTGGCGGGGCGCGCGGCGCGTCCCCACAAAGAGAGGTACAAACGCTTCGGATCCCTCGCATCGACGGTGATTCCGTTCGGGCCGTTGACGCCTTCGGGAAGCGCGACGCGGGTCCAATGTTCCGCGCCGTCGGTCGAGCGATAGAGCGCGCCATCGAGCGCATTGCCTGCACCGCCATCCTCACTCCGGCGCGCGACAACCAGCCACAAAGAGCGATCCTGCGACTGCGTCAGACGCCACGCAAAGGGCTCGGCGCCCTCAATTCCATTGTTCTTTTGGGTCCAGTTGCGCCCGCCGTCAGTGGATTTGTAAACGCCACGGCCGAACAGCGTCACATACAACGTTCGCGCGTCTTGCGAGCTTTGCGGATCGAGCAGGATGTGCGTCGCGGCGCCCTGCGGCAGGTTCGCCGCCAGCGCTTTCCAGGTCAGGCCGCCGTCGCTGGTTTCGACCACGCCACCTTCGAATTTCGACACTGGAGTCCTACGCCACATCTTGGGCCGCGGCAGGTCGTGAGCGCCGCTCACCGCCGCCCAGGCGCGGCCTTTCACCGCGGGATCGAACTCCATCCAATAGGCCGTGTTGACCCAGGGATCGGGCACCCCCTGCGAGGCAGAGATCCACGAACTGCCGCCGTCTTCACTGCGAAAGAGCCCGATATCCGTGAAGGTCGCGAACACGCGGTTGGATGCGTGGGGATCGAAGTGGATGCCGTAGGCGTTGGTCACATCGAGTCCGGTCGAGGTCCAACTTACGCCGCCACTGCCCGACGCCTTGCGCGAATAGACTGCGTGCCAGGTTTTGCCGCCATCGGAAGTGCGCATGGCGCGGCCGAGGTCGGTGGTGTAGCAAAGGTCCGGATTGTGCGGCGCGACGCCGATGGTGAGCGGATTCTCGCCCCACGTGGGTCCGAAACGATCGTTGATCCATGCATCCTTCGCATTGGCCGCCGCGGAGTTGGGCTCATCCTTCCACACGGGATTCCAGGTTTGTCCGCCGTCGGTGGTCTTGGCGATGCCGAAGGCTCCATCCCGCTCCGTGCGGCCAGCGAAGGAAACGTAGGCAGTCTGCGGATGATACAGCGATGTCGCGATCGCGGGGTAGCGCACCACTGCGCCTCCAAGGTTCGAAGTTTCCCAACTGCGGCCGGTGTCACCCGAGTGATGAATGCCTTTCGCCGAGGTGGCGTACAGCTTCAGCGGACCCTGCCGTCCGTCGAACCCACCTGCGACATCGATCAAGTCCCCGGGCGCGGTGCGGCCGGTCCAAACGCCCTTTTCCTTCTCTTCGAGGATCGCGTCACGAGTCGCAACGATCAACTTGCGATCGGCAGGCGTGACCCACATCTTCTTGGCGACGCCTGGCAGCGGCGCATGCAGGTTCCACGAGATGCCCGCATCATTCGAGACCTGCACCGAAGCGCCACCCTTTGCATCGCGGATCGCCAGGTAAAGCCGCTTGGGATTCGCCGGATCGATGGCAAGCGCGTCCATGCGAGGTTCGCGGCCGTCCTTTGTAATGACACGCTCTTCGGCGTGATCGCCAGATAGTTCGATGCGGTCGAGTTGATCCGAGGCGGGATACGATAGCCTCCAACTCTCTCCTCGATTGTTGCTGCGCCACAGCGCGATGCTCGCGGCGTACATGACGTTCGCATCCGCGGGATCGAAGGCGAAGAACTCGACCGTCCCCCGCAAATGAAACATGCGCCAGCTTTCGCCGCCATCGTGCGTGATGTACGCGCCGCCCATGTCACAGCGCAGCAACACCACGCGAGGATCGTGCGGACTCACCGTTGGAAAGTACATCGCCCCGCCACCGCCCGGGCCCAACACACGCCAGCGGTCGAGCCTGGGTGCGGCTGCGCTTTTCGGCTCCGCAGGTTGAGCAGCGGCGGCCCACACGGCCGATAGCGCCAGAAGGCAAGTGAAGACGAACTTTCTTTTAATTTGCATTTG
>JACXTT010004198.1_pt1 | contig 21497 bp, 18 predicted proteins | sample 9270951 | NCBI WGS metagenome assembly JACXTT01 (sample SAMN15532306, study PRJNA645909) | rock metagenome | isolation source: weathered quartz diorite | place: Puerto Rico | collected 2017-06-21
GTGTGGGTGATAAGCGGCCGGGCCACGGGTGCCAGATCCGGAACCATACGCAATTCAAATACGGCGGGGGTTAAACCGTTCAGGATGACTTCCTGTTCCTGTCCCGGCCAAAATCCGTTGAGCAGAAGAATTGGGCAACGGATGCCATGATTGCGCAGTTCCAGTGCTTCCTCGAGGAATGCAACGGCCAAGTGTTCGACTCCCGATTTTTCCAGCTTCTCAGCAACCCGAACGGCCCCATGTCCATAGGCGTTGGCCTTAATTACGGCCATTATTCTTGTGTGCGGGCCTAACAGACTTCTCAACCAACGCAGGTTTGAATCCAGATTACTTAGTCTTATCTCGACCCAGGTTGGACGTCTACCCCGTAAATGATGCTCGACATCCTGCTCGACATCCATGGACAGTGTTCACTCTTGCCAGAGGTTCTCGAATCGGGTGTACTCCCTTAAAAAAGCAAGTTTGAGAGTCCCGATCGGCCCATTGCGCTGTTTTCCGATAATGATTTCGGCAATTCCCCTATTCTCTTCCGAGGGTTTGTAGACCTCCTCACGAAAAATGAATGCGACTAAATCTGCATCCTGCTCGATCGAACCGGACTCCCGAAGATGGGAGAGTTGCGGGTGATGATCTGTCCCCATTTCCGGGGCCCGGCTCAACTGCGACACGGCAACCAAAGGGATATCTAACTCTTTGGCCAATCCCTTAAGCCCACGGGAAATGCTGGATATCTCCTGTTGGCGGCTCTCGAATCTTGCCTTGCCACCGGACATCAGTTGCAGATAATCCACGATCAAAAGGTCAAGGCCATGTTCAGCCTTGAGGCGCCTGGCCTTGGCTCGCATTTCCAGCAAAGTCAATCCCGGAGTGTCGTCAATAAAGATCTTGGCCTGGGTGAGTTGACCGAGGGTCCTCGCAATCTTACCCCATTCATCCTTGCTGAGGAATCCCGTCCTGAGCTTGTGTGCGTCAATCCGTGCCTCCGAACACAGAATGCGCAGGAGCAACTGGTCACTGGACATTTCCAGGCTGAACACGCCCACTGTCTTCTTGGCAGCCACAGCCGCATGCGTGGCGATATTCAAGCTAAAGGCGGTCTTTCCCATCGACGGCCGAGCGGCAATAATGATGAGGTCGGAGTGCTGAAGCCCTGAAGTCAACTCATCAAAACGCGTGTAGCCGGTCGGGATGCCGGTTACCATTTCCTTTCGACTGGCAGCCGTCTCGATCTTTTTGAGACTTTTCTTGGCGATCTCGGTGATACTCACAAAACCGGATCGAATTTTCGACTCAGCCAGGTCGAAGATGGCTTTTTCCGCCGAATCCAAAATCGAGTCGACGTCTTCCTGCTGTTCGTAGCACGTGCTGATAATCTCGGTCGACTTCTTGATCAAGTTTCTCAAAGTGGCTTTCGCCTGTACGATCCGGGCATAAAACTCAAGATTGGCGAGTTTGGGAACGCCGTCAATGAGAGAAGAGACGAATGAGGCACCGCCGATGGCATCTAATTGACCATGGTTGCGCAGTTCTTCGGTAAGAGTTACGAAATCGATGGCCTTCGAGCGCTCCGTCAAGTTCAACATCTGCTCGAAGACCATCTTATGGCCGGCCAGATAGAAATCATCTCTGCCCAAGATCTCGATCGCCTGGTTGACCAGGGCATTATCCAAAATGATGGCCCCGAGCACACAACGCTCGGCCTCTAAATTGTGAGGTAAGCCCTTCTCCAGGGAAGCATCGGCAGGCATGTTGGAATATTAGAACGGCGATTGAAGAGGAAGACAGGTTCTTCAGAAGACTGCAGAATCATCTCCTTGAAACAGAGGTCTACCCTGTTTGAAGGAACTGAAACCGGTAAGCAACAAGAGGACCCGAGGTTCTTGCTGCCCATGAAATTCAAACTTCGGTCAAATTCGAAATGACTCCCTCTCCGGTTCGTGCGGGGAGGCGTGGAGCTTGATAAGCTTCCACAAGGCCGGAGAGGGATCAGTCATCAAAGGAGATCCTACCCTTCGGCGGTATGAGGTTGCTCGCTACAACTAGGAGGGAGAGGATCAGATCTATTCCTTGGAGACCACCAATTCCACATGGGCTGTCACGTCTCTGTGAAGCCTTATGGGAACATCGGTTTTTCCTAACGACTTTATTGGCTCCCCCAATTCAATTTTGCGTTTGTCGATAACGAATCCCTTGCTTTGCAGTGCTTCTGCAATGTCCATCGAAGTTACGGACCCGTAGAGAACATCGTTCTCTCCGACCTTGCGAGCCAGACTGAGAGAGATACCGGATAATTGCTGCGCGAGCACTTCAGCCTCCTGCTTCTCGACAGCCTCACGCCGCACTGCCGCGGCCTTTTCCTGCTCGATCTGATGGATGTTCGCGGGGGTGGCCAGCACGGCGAGCTTCTTGGGAAACAGGAAATTTCGGGCATATCCATCACTCACTCGAACAATGTCTCCCTTGCTCCCCAGTGCGTCGACTTTCTCTCTTAGAATAATTTCCATGAACTGACACTCCTCAAAAATCTCCCCTTGAGGGGGCAGCAGCCGACAGGCCGCGGGGTATCCCTCTTCGGTCAGGCCGTCGGGACATCCCCCCACCGCCTTCAAAAGGGGGAATTACGTCGTTTCCATACTTTGGGGTGAGGCCAAAGAGCGCATGTGGCTCCCCTAAAAAATCCGCTCTCTTGAGCGGGGCAAGAAGGGACATGCCGCTTAAATTCGCATTTCAATCTGCAGTGAAAGGAAGTAAAGCAATGTTGCGGGCCTTCTTTATCGCATCCATCAACTTACGCTGATGCGGAGCACAAACTCCAGAAATTCTTCTTGGAAGGATCTTCCCACGCTCAGGCACAAATTGAGAAAGAAGACGCGACTCCTTGTAATCGATGTAGTCAATCTTTTCGACGCAGAACTTACAAACCTTCTTGCGTCTGACAAATTGTTTCCTTGGCCCGCCTGGACCCGAGGGCCTGGGTGCAAACGCCATAAACCCGCTCCTTGTCGTCAGTTATTTAAATGGCTGGCGCCGTTGCCTCAGGCTGAGTGCCAGCGGATTTCTTTCGCAATTTCTTTAGCCGAGCAGCCTTGATCTTCTCCACTCGTTTCAGCGCCTCATCAACTCGGACCGTGATATATCTGAGAACAGAGTCAGTAACTTTTAACCGGCGTTCAAATTCTTTCACGACTTCACCTGTCGCTTGGATATTGAACAGGACGTAATAACCCTCGTCAAATTTTCCGATCCGATACGCCAGCCGTCTTTTTCCGATTTTCTCGACACTGATCACTTCACCGTGTCCGCCTTTGACTACCAGTTCCATCTGCCCCACGATCCTGTCGATCTCTTCGTCGGCTGCATTTGGAACAATGATAAACATCACTTCATAAGTTCTCATGAATTGACTCCTGGTCAATTGTACTTGTTCATTGCTGCCCGAAAACCTTCCGAACAGGTCAACTTTACCGCCTCTTTAGCCTGCAGGCTCATCTCCTTCGTGAGCGAAGAGCGTTCGGGCGGAATGGGGTGAAGGACATAATCTGCAGCATCGAGGATTTCGACTCCCGGTCCTATCCCCAACCTGACTCGGACAAACTGTGTGGTCTCAAGGCATTCGATAATGGATTCCAGGCCTTTGTGGCCTCCCGAGCTTCCTTGGCCGCGAATTCGAATCTTCCCGTAAGGGAGCGCCAGGTCATCGCAAATAACGATGAGGTCATCCGGTGACAGCTCGCATTCCTCCAAGAGCAAAGAGACTGACCGTCCGCTCAGATTCATATGGGTCTGGGGCTTGGCTAGCAAAACCAGCTCATCGCCCATGGTTCTGCATGCCGTCAATGCGTGGCACTCCTCGGTCCACAACGAGAGTCCCGCTTCATCGGCCAGCAAGTCAATCACTGCAAATCCCAGGTTGTGCGGCGTGTTGTGGTATTGCGGTCCAGGGTTGCCAAGGCCAACCACGACCTTTCTCACATTCATCAAGACTGACGCCCAATCATGGCGCCGGGCTTCAGGCCTACTTCTTCTCTTTCTTCTCTTCTTTCTTTTCTTCTTTCTTCTCTTCCACCTTAGCCTCTTCTCCTTCAGCTTCTTCCGTAGCCACCTTGCCCTTCTTAATCACTTCCGGTTCGGCCACTGCGGCTTCGGCAGTCGGCTCAGGTACCTTCTCTTCCTTCGGCGCGATGACGTGAGCCACTACCAAGTCCGGATCAGAGAGAATTTTGATTTTGGTATTGACCGGCAGATCAGAGACTCTAAGGTTTGAACCAATTTCTAATTCGGACACATCGATCGTAATGTTTTCAGGAATATCACCTGGCAGGCACTCAACTTCGACCTCGCGTAGCACGAACTCGAAAATCCCTGCCTGAACCTTAACCCCCTTGGCCTCGCCGATGGCTGTGATTGGGACATGAATTTGCAAGGTCTCATCCATTGCAATCCTCTGCAAGTCTGCGTGGAGCAGATTCTCCTTGATCGGATCATACTGCCAGTCCTTGATCATGACACTGGTAGTGCCCCGATCACGGATATTCAGCGAGAATATCGTGTTGTGACCCGTTCCGGAGCGCAGAATCGCGGAAAGTTCTTTTGGATTGAGACTCAACGCTAGCGCGTCTTCTTTGTGGCCGTACAGGATAGCCGGGATTCGACCCGTTGCTCTCAACCGGCGCGAGGCGTTCTTGCCGCCCTCAGTTCGGACCTCGGCCGTGACGCCCAATTGTGGCATGACTTACCTCACTATTAGATAAACAGAGAACTCACTGACGTTTCTTCGTGGATCGATTTGATTGCTTTTCCGAGGAGCTCGGCAACGCTTAGAACCCGAATTTTATTTGACTTCACTCCTTCAGGAGAAAGCGGAATTGAGTTGGTGACCACCACCTGAGCCAGGCAGGATTCGTTCAAGCGTTGCACCGCCGACCCCGACAAAACCGGATGCGTGCAGCAGGCGTAAACATTCTGAGCACCCTTCTTCATGATCGCCTCAGCCGATTTGACCAAGGTACCAGCCGTGTCGATGATATCATCCACGATTAAGGCGTTTCGGCCCTTGACTTCGCCTACGATGTTAACAACCTCAGCCACATTAGCCTCCTCACGCCTCTTATCGATGATGGCCAGGTTGGCGTTGAGCTTCTTGGCATAGGCGCGCGCCCTTTCAGTCCCGCCGGCATCTGGCGAGACGACCGTCAATTCGGAAAGACTGAATCTCTGAAAATAATCGATCATTACTGGTGCCGCGAAGAGATGATCTACAGGAATATCGAAGAAGCCCTGAATTTGAGGAACGTGCAAATCCATCGTCAAAGCCCTGCTGGCACCGGCTGTCGACAAGACATCAGCCACCAATTTGGCTGAGATGGGCACTCTCGGTTTGTCCTTTCGATCCTGGCGAGCATATCCAAAATAGGGCAGGACCGCAGTGATCCTTCGTGCCGAAGCCCGCTTAAAAGCGTCGATCATAAGTAAGAGTTCGACCAGCGTCGTATCCACCGGGCTGCAGGTTGGCTGGATCACAAAGACATCTTTTCCCCTCACATTTTCGAGTATCTGAAAATAGACCTCTCCATCGCTGAAGCGGGAAACAGACGAGCAACCGAGGGGAAGCTTTAGTGACTCACAAATCTCTTCCGCCAGAGGCCGATTGGCGTTGCCTGTGAAGATCTTGATATCGTCGTGCAAGAGGTTACAACTCCAACAAGTCAAACCAAGGACTGTTTTGGATTCACCTAGGAAAGAGGATTACCAAGAAGCTTTGGCTGGGGCGGGAGGATTCGAACCTCCGAATGCAGGTTCCAAAGACCTGTGTCTTACCGCTTGACGACGCCCCAATGAATCACTGTAGGGATTCCACCAAGCAATTCCAGTACTCCTGTCGCTGGAGGGTTCTCGTCTCGATAAACTGATAAGTATCCGCCGCAACGCTCTCCCTGGCCTTCAGCATCTTTGCTTCAGAGTCAAAAAGCGCGAAAATGGCGGACCCGCTTCCCGTCAGACCCGCCCCTGATGCCCCGAGCCTACGCAATTCGTGTTTGATCCTTTTCAGCTCCGGAAAATCGTGAAAGACCGCTCTTTCAAAATCGTTTTCAAGGAACTGATTATGATTCTGACTGTCCAGGTAGGCTGAACAGAAAACTGGAATCATACTTTTGCGGCCCTTTTTTGTCAACGGCAATCTCAGCCGCGCATAGGCCTGTTCCGTGGAAACTCGCTGATATGGAATTACCAGTAAGACACGAGTTGAGGCTGGCTCCTGCAAAGGATAGATCTCCGCCCCTCTGCCGATTCCAAGGGCAGTTCCACCGACAAAAAAGAACGGAACATCCGATCCCAACGACTCGCCCAGTTCACAGAGCTTGCGGGTGGAGAGATTCAGACGAAGCAGCTGATTCATCCCGAGAATTGCAGCGGCCGCATTGCTGCTTCCCCCACCCAGGCCACTTCCGATCGGTATTCTCTTTTCAAGCCGCACTCGACATCCCTGCTTCAGGCCCAGAAGTTCATTTAGGGCCTTGAGCGCCTTCACCACGAGGTTGTCCGAAGGGTGAAGGGCATTATTGCTGGAGTCAAACTCGATCTGCTGCCCTCGCCTTAGCCGGATCTGTAAGCGATCGTAAAGATCGATGGTCTGGAAAACCGTTCGGATTTCATGAAAGCCGTCTTCACGTCTGCCTAGTACCTGCAGGCCTCGATTGATTTTGGCGTAGCTGCGCAGAGCAATCTGGCGCACCGGCGCAGGGAATCGGGTCGTGCATGCTTCGGCCATAAAAAAAGCTCAATCCGCTCCGGGAGGATTGAGCCCTTTTGAATTGTCAGTTGGAAAAATAGGACTACTTCTTCTGCAGCGAGGCCAGCTTCACCTTGAGGTCATCCAGTTTCTTCTGCACTTTTTTGGTGTCATCTTCGTCCTGATTATAGGTCACCGAGAATTCCCAGGCAGCCCTCGCCTCCTGATATTGTCCTTTGCGATAGTAGATATCTCCGAGATGCTCGTGAATCGTCGGATCCTTTCGGACTCGTTCCAAGGCCTTCTTGAGATAGACTTCGGCATCATCAAGTCGATTCAGCCTGAAGTAGACCCAACCCAGGCTATCGAGGTAGGCGCCGTTGTTAGGTTCGAGGTCGACCGCTTTTTTCAACAATTCCAGTGCTTCCTGCAGCTGAACATCGCGGTCAGCCCACATATATCCCAGGTAATTCATGGTCGGAGCATGCTTGGGATTCAGCTCCAGCACCCTCCTGAACGCCTTTTCGGACTTGTCGTAGTCTTTCTCGCGCTCATAGAGCGATCCGAGCATAAAGAAATAGGACTCTTTGTTGGTGAAATATTTTTCGGAGCCTAGCAGAATTTTTTCTGCTTCCACGAATTTCTTGTCCCGCTGATAGATCTGAACCATGGTTGAATAAACTTTCAGATCATCATCAGAATTTGACAACATCTGCTGGAGGTTCTTGATCGCCTCATCGGACTTCCCGCTTTCCGACAGAACGTCCGCGTACAGAAGTTTCAAATCCTTGTCTTCAGGATTCGCCGCTATGGCCTTCTGGCAAGCCGCTAAGGCTTTGTCCAGCTGTTTTGCCACTCGATAGCTATCAATGATGTAACCATCCCCCTTGGAAGCATTTTCAAGGCTAAGCGACTTAAGCTCGGTGAAATACCCCACAGCTTGGCTATACTTTTCCAGCTGCTGTGAAACATACCCTGCATGTGTTAAAAAGATGCTCCGGTTCTGAACTTCGGCAGGAGAGTAATTGCCACCCGGCTTTTCGGTCAATTTGAGCAACTGCTGGAATCGCTCTTCGGCCTTTTCGAATTTGCCGAGTTCCTCATACAGCGTTGCGATATGAAAGGGCACTTCCAGACTGCCGACAAGGATGGTGTTCGCTTTGTTGAAATTGTCCAGCGCCTTTTCGAACTCGTGACGTTTGCGATATATCTGTCCCAGCCGCAAATACGCGATTCCTTCGTCAGGATCTGCCTCCAAAATTTTAAGGTACTGCTTTTCTGCCTGATCATCCTGGCTGTCTTCCAGCAGAGCTTGTGCCAAGCCTTTGCGTAAATCGAGGCTGTCCTCGTCAGCTTCCATCGCTTTCTTGTAGGCCTCAATGGCGTTTTTGTAGTCCTTGCTCTGTTCATACGTGAACGCCAACTCCGCCAGAATCCTGGGCGAATTCGGATTCACTTCCAAAGCTTTCTTGAAAACGTTTATAGCGTCCTTGAAGTTACCTTGATCGGAATAAATCTGCGCCAGTTGGGTCAAGGCTGCTTCAGAAGAGGGCACTAGCTCCAGCAACTTCCTCAAAGTTGCGGTGGCCTTGTCTGTTTGGCCGTCGTAGCGATAAAGCTGACCGAGAGTGAGGAGCGAGCTGGTATCCGTCGCGTCGAGGCGAGCGATAATTTCATGCTCTTGAATGGCCTTTTTCAGATACTCGCCTGATGCCGGGCTTCGATTGGAATCCTCGCTTCGGATGATGGAAAGATAAATTGAACCGAGGAGTTTGTGGGCATCCAGATTGTTGGGTTCAATCCGAATTGCATTTTCGGCCTCCTGGACGGCATCACGAACTCTCCGGTGACGCAAATAAGCATTAGCTAATTCAATATAGATGTAAGAGGACTGCGGATCATGCTGAATAGCCTTCTTATACTCGTCGATCGCCTTAGAAAAATCGCCATTCTCCTCAAGCAGTCGGGCCAAACTGAAATGGTAATAAGCTTCTGATTTTTGTTTGGATTTGGCCTTTTCTGCGCCGGATGTGTCCTTTTCCTTGCCTTCATCCGATTTTTTGGGATCGGCCGTCAGGCACGAGTTCAGGAACATGGTCCCAACCAGGATTTGAGAACACAGGATAAGAGCAATCCTCTGTAGGCGTTTCTGTTTTTGAAGGACTCTCATCTTATAAGTAACCTCAATCATTTCGAAATTATCACACGCCATCTGAAACCAAGTCAAATCATAAGCTCCGACCTGCCGGAAAGCTCTCTTGATGAACGCGACTAGTGCCTGAAGTGGCGAATGCCTGTAACTACCATCGCCATGCCGTGTTCATCGGCAGCTCGTATGACCTCCTCGTCCCTTACCGAACCCCCAGGGTGAACCACAGCACCGATACCCGCGGCGGCAGCCACGTCGATCCCGTCCCGAAACGGGAAGAATGCATCTGACGCCATCACGCAATCTTTGATGGGCAAAACCGCTTTGGAGATGCCGAGTTTCGCTGCATCCACCCGGCTCATTTGTCCGGCACCAATTCCCACCGTCTGGAAGCGATTGGCATACACGATGGCGTTCGATTTAACGTGTTTGACCACGCGCCACGCAAATTGGAGCGCCGCCGACTCTTCTGCCGTCGGTTGGCGACGACTTACCACCCTCCAGTTCTCCTTTTCTGGTTCAATCCGATCGACGTCCTGGACGAGCATCCCTCCCTCAACCTGCTTGTAATCCCAAGTAGCCAAATGAGTGTGACTATCAGAGTATTTAAGTAAACGCAGATTCCTTTTGGTAGCCAGCAGATTCAAGGCTTCGTCATCGTAGCCCGGTCCAATAATGGCCTCCACAAAAGTTAATACGATCTCCTGGGCTGTCTCCTTGGTTAGAGGTCGGTTGAAACCCAGAACCGAGCCAAAGGCTGAAAGCGGATCGCACGCCCTGGCTCTGCTGTAAGCATCAACTTGAGCCTCAGTTGAGATTCCGACGCCGCAAGGATTGTTATGCTTGACGACCACCGCGCAGGGTATCTCAAATTCCCTGGTCAGATGATAAGCTGAGTTCAGATCAATCAAGTTATTAAAGGAGAGGTCCTTCCCCTGGAGCTGCACCGAGTCGGGTAAGAGCGCAGGCTGGGCTGACGATTCTCGATAAAAAGCTGCCCTTTGGTGCGGATTTTCTCCGTACCTCAAGTCAGCAATCTTATCCAATGGAATGTAAAGCTTGGACGCAAAGGCCACTTTAGAGACTCGAAACTGATCGTTAACGAGATCTGTGCGAGAAAGCCAAGCTGAAATTCCTGCGTCGTAGCCCGCAGTCATATCAAAGGCTTTCCGAGCCAGTCTGAATTTTGAAAGCGGCGATAGAGATCCCTCCTTCTGAGTCATTTCTTCCAAAATCCATCCGTAATCGCAGGGTGATACTACAACGGCAACGTCACGGAAGTTTTTGGCCGCAGATCGAATCATGGCCGGTCCGCCGATATCGATGTTTTCAATAACTTCTTCAAACGCCACGCCGTGCCTGGCTGCGGTCTCCGCAAATGGATAGAGGTTCACCACCACCATATCAATAGGAGAGATGGCATTATCCTGGAGCTGATGTTGATGCTCGACGTTGTCGCGAATCGCCAATAGCCCGCCGTGAATACGGGGATGCAGGGTCTTAACGCGCCCATCCAGGATCTCGGGAAAGCCCGTCACCTGTGAAACCTCCCGGACTGGAATGTTCGCCTCCTTCAGGAACCTGGCCGTTCCACCTGTGGAAACGATCTCCACCTTAAACCCACAAAGTCCTTTGGCGAACTCTTTCAGGCCGTCCTTTTTGGATACGCTGATCAGTGCTGTCTTGATCCTACTCATTGCTATCCCTGAAGCTGCGAAAAATTAATAAGTGAGCGCTCAAAAGGTTTGTGGCGACGACTTTCGTCATTTCTTTTCCGGCCGGGCGGGGAATCACTGAAGTCGTTACTACAATCTTTTTTTGATCTTTTTTTTGATCTTTTTTTACCGCTCCCTCTCGAGAGTCCAAAATGGGGTAACGATCGCGACCTCGGCGGTGTGAAACCATTTGAGACTTCACAACCCCGCTTTCAGCGGACCTGCTACCGGTTTTCGAGGTGTCCTGGAATAGCAGGCATACCAGACATGTCGCCGTTGGCCGTCTTCCAAACGAGACACCACAACCTCGCGACGTCATTCACACTGTGAGAAAACACCAGCGAGGTAATTCCAAACAACGGAGATCGGGCACTTATCTCACCTGCTGAAATCTCTGAAGCAATTTGCGTGCGCACTATTAAGAACCTCGCTGAAAGCCTCGCTCTTCGATCACGTATCACCTTGATCAGCGCCAGCCAGGAATTGGGCTCCGCATCCCCTTCTATCCGATCATACACCACCAACGGGAAGTTGTCTGAGTTCTGAGCGCCGTAATCAAGAATCAGTCGAAAATCCTCTTTGGATAATTCTTGTCCTTCCGGCAGATTCAAGTAAAGCACCATGCTTGCAATCGCACCCAGGTCAGCTGCCACTCCGTCAAATCTGGGTCTCGACTCCAATGATCGGACCGTCAGTTTCAGTCTTTCAGGCAGTCGATTCTCGACACTGATTCTCGCAGAAGGTGACAGGCAGGAACCTAGAGAAAACGAGTTAATCCCCCTTTCGAGAGATTCCTGATGGCGGTGAAGCAGATCTCGAAGAGATTGAGGGAGTAAAGAGACAGCTTTTTGGGCTACCTGGACTTGTAGAGCCCTGGGCCGGTCCGCAGCGACAGCAGTCGTCAGGCCCACAGGCAAAGGGACAAAAAGGCAACTCACGAACCAACGCCGGAAGAAATTGGGCAAATCCGGCGAGCTTCTTTTCATAAATTGGCGGAAGACGGAGTTATAAAGAGGACAAGGCAAGATTCGAAGAGGTCTTCGGGATCAAACCCCTCCCTTGGCGGTAAATTTGACTTTTCCCGATTCGATCGAAACAATGTAGCAGACGGTCTCACACTTGAATTGGCTCTTCAGTTTGGAGGTTTTCTCTGATAAGAATTTCTTGAATGACTGAAACTGAACGGTTTCGGGCTTCTCCCCGCACGCCCTTTTTGCCTCGACCAGACTCTTGAACAGATTCTCAAGCTTTTCCGTTTCGGCCTCAGGATCAGCGCAGTTAAGCTGGCAAATGATACGATCGGAACCCGTGGTGGCCGGATCCAACCGATCTGGCTCCGTACTGGCTGACGAGAGAAGCGCTGCTTTGCCTTCCTCTTTGTTTTTGATCATCCTTCGCCAAAGTTCGCTGTAAGAATGAAACTTGGCTGTCAAGGTGTTGTAGCGGAACCTTTGGGCGAAAGTCATGTTCCCATTATCACCGTGCTTCTTGATCAGTGACTCTACCCGCCAGCGGAGGTCATAAGGCATGCGAGTGGATCCACCATTAAAAAAGATCTCATACTCGATCTTTAACCTGCGGATGCCGTCCTCGAGATTACCGAGCTCTTGATCCACATCCATACTGCCACCTCTGCAAAACTCTGGTTTACCGATAATTTTGACGGATACTAAACTTTGACCGAAGAGAGCGTCAATCAAAAAGTTGACTGGTTCTGCTCAGTGTGTTGAAATTCTGCAGTTGCTAATCCCATGAACCAGCCCCGATCTCTTTCCTGCCGCGAGATTCCTTCCGCTGATCGTATTCTGGGTTGGCCGGAAGTTTTGCCTCTCCTCACGAGATCGAGTCGGAAGTTCGTCTCAAATCTGTTAACCAAGGTCTTAACTAATCTTCGGCAGGAGTTGAGGGACGGAATAGCAGAAGAATCGGATCACTCAGGCCTTCGGCAGGCAATCACGAATCGGTTACATATGGAGTTCAGCCTCTCGACTCGGCCACTGCTCGTCAGAGTAATTAATGCGACCGGCGTGGTGCTGCACACGAATCTGGGCAGGGCCCCTCTCAGCCGCGAGGCGCAGGAGCGCATCGCCGAAGCGAGTACCTATTATTCCAATCTGGAGTTCGATCTCAAGCAGGGGAGCAGAGGCAGACGCGACGTTTTCGTCGACAGAGTACTTCAAAAGCTCCTTGGCTGCCAAAAGGCGCTTGTCGTCAACAACAATGCAGCCGCGATTTTCCTCATTCTGAATACTCTGGCTGAAAATGGCGAAGTCCTCATTTCTCGCGGCGAACTGATAGAGATTGGAGACTCTTTCCGTATACCCGACATTATGCGGAAGAGTGGAGCCTTGATTCGGGAGGTGGGCACGACCAACAAAACAAGAGTTTCCGATTACGAGGAGGTCATTAGCGAAAGAACTCGTATGATCTTAAGAGTCCATCCCAGCAACTTCCGGATGGAGGGCTTCTCTTCGCGGCCCAGCCTTGCCGACCTCGTGAAGCTGAGCCGGGACTCTTCGGTCCCCCTGATTGAAGACCAAGGAAGCGGCTGTCTCGCCGACCTGAAATCCTTTGGGATAGACGACGAGCCGAACCCAAAAGCGAGTATCGAGACAGGGGCTAGTGTCGTCTGCTTCAGCGGGGACAAGCTTCTGGGAGGGCCGCAGTCTGGAATCATCGCGGGCGACGCAGATTTGCTTGATAAGGTCCGGCGGAATTCCCTATTCCGTGCACTGCGAGTGGACAAATTGACCACGGCAGCTCTCGAAGCAACTCTTCTCGCCTACTTGAGAAACTGCGAAGCCTCGGAAATTCCGGTGGTTCAAATGATCCATCTCTCCCCGGCAACAATTGAACAACGCGCTCGAGCCATCCTCGACGGATTGGCAGGAACGCCATCGACGCTTGAGTTTAAGATCATTGAAGGAACTTCGATGATCGGAGGTGGGTCCACTCCCGGACACTGTCTGCCTACCAGCCTCATTGCAATCCGATCGCTCTCAAGCTCCGCCAGTCAGATAGAAACGCACCTCAGGCACAACACACCTTCCGTCCTGGCACGAGTAGAGGCCGAAAGAGTCCTCATCGATTTGAGAACCGTGTTCCCGGAGCAGGAAGCTGACTTGGTAGCTGCGCTCAAAAACCTCGTTTCTGCTCAATCCTAGGATGCGTTCGCGGTGTTTGCGTAACGCATCACACTCCGTCTGCGCTGCTGAGTGCGACGGGATAGTGTTCCCTTCCCCACTAAATTTCGCAGGTCCCATTGGCAAGCGTGTCTACAATGTCTAACGCAAGAGCGCTAAGGCACTCTACGAACTCCCGCCGGCGGTAGAAAACGATTGGTCTAACCCTTTCCGTTGAGTATGCCCCAGGACTGACTACTGTTTTTAGCCATCAGCCAACGCATTGAGGCCCGACCGGAATTCTTGGAGGGAACCTTTTGCGCCGACGGCGCGTCTAAGCAGACATAAAGGTTTCAGCTTAGAAGGCCGGTTTTTCGGAAGGTGAAGCGTTCAAAGGGGAATTCTATGATGAAGAGGCTCCGGTGTTCTTCCTTCATGTTGATCCCTCTTACTCTCTCCACAGTTGGTGCGCATCCGTCCCTCTCTGAGCTACAGGGGCAACTCAGAAGCGCGGAACAGGAAAGGCAGCGAGCTCTTATGCAGAAAGCATTCGGTCTGCTCGATGAAGTCCTGGAGGAGGCGAGGGCTCTCAAGCTCCCGGAAAACCGTGCGCGTTTTCAAGCCATCGCTGCCGACTTGCTCTGGAGGTCCGATCCGGAGCGAGCTCGTGGCCTTTTTACAGAAGCGCGCCAGGAACTGGCTGAAATGATGAGGAGCGTTGACGTCAACGATCCCAACTTCGCCAACCAGATCAATGTGCCGGCGCAGCTCAGACAGGAGATCCTCTTGATGATTTCCCAGCGCGATGCGAGCCTTGCGCTGGAGTTCCTCCAGACAACACGTCAACCACGCCCTCCGCAGATGGACCCTGTCCGCAAAGAAGCGGATCCGGAGTCACAGCTGGAACTGAATCTGGCAGGACAGGTTGTTGGAAAAGAGCCAGCCATGGCTTTGAGAATGGCTGAGGAGAATTTGGAGAAGGGTTTTTCCCCGGAGATCATCAACGCGTTGCAACTGTTCATGGCGCAGTCCCCGCAAACCGGTATGGAACTGGCTCACAAGCTCCTGAGAAACCTTCACGACGAAGATCTGACGGCAAACCGCGAAGCGGCGAGTGTGGCGCTGAGCTTCTTGTATATAATGCCCAGGACGGTACCCGATAGACCCGCGGACGAACGGGCCCCTGGCGAACCTAGCGCAGCGTTCTTTTTAGGTGAAGAAGTTTTCCGCGAGGTCCTCGATCTGGTGACGAGTGCCGTTCTGCATTTGCCGGCATCAGGCTGGAACTTCAACCAGAGGGAGACAGCACAAAATATGCTGCCCTCACTCCAATCGATGATGACGCAGATTGAAAGATACGCGCCGGGACGCGCGCAGGCAATAAGGACCAGGATCGCACAGCTCAACAATTCCATGGACCCGCAAACCAGAGCTTACAGCGAGAACCAGGAGGTGATGCAGTTCGGAACTGCCGACGATCTGGTCGAAGCAGCATCCAGAGTGCCGGCGGAAGTTCGCCCGCAATTTTACCAGCAGGCAGCCTGGAAAGCCGTTAGTTCCGGTGATCTGGCTCGCGCCCGTCAGATCGCCGATCACATCTCCAATCCCTCCCAGCGCAGTTCTCTGCTCATGGATTTAGAGAGAGCTGCATTCTCGAATTCCTCTGATCCGGCAAAAGTGGACCATCTTCTCCAGCTGGTTCCCCGAATGCGCTCGGTTGAGGAACGCGTCGCGACTCTGATTCAAATCGCTATGAATCAACCAGAGAATACTGCGCGATCGGCTCAGGAGCTTCTCAATTTTGCCCAAGGCCTGGTAGGCGAGTGGAGAGATGATTCCTCCCACTTTAATGCTCAACTTCAGATCGCCCAGGCGTACACTCGATTTGAACCCACCCACAGCTTTGAACTTTATGAAGACGCAGTCGATCGCTTAAACGAGTTGCTTGGGGCAGCAGCCGTTGTAGACGGCTTCAGCTGTCAGCGGCAGTTCAAAGATGGGGAGCTTGTTTTACAGAGCGGGGGCACTTTGGCCGGCTTGCTCGAGCAGTGCGGCGGTGGGCTTGCAGCTCTCGCCCAATTAGACCTGGACCGGGCTGTAGCCGTCACCGCCAGGCTGCAACGGAACGAAGCCCGACTAAAAGCTCGACTTCCGATTGTCCAGAATTTATTGCTGCAGTTGGGAGGAGAATGAGGCGACCGTTTTGATTCTTCTGACCTACCCGGCCTTGAGGGTGTAGTTGTAGGATGCGTTAGCGCTCTTTGCGTAACGCATCGTGGGCAGGGGTGCAGATTCTGACTTTCAGGCCCTCACCGGACGCGTTCCATATATTTCCCTTCGTTCGTATCGATACGAATCTTCTCTCCAGCATCGATGAACGGCGGAACCTGGACGATTAACCCTGTTTCCATTTTGGCTGGCTTCGTGACGTTCGAGGCGGTGGCACTCTTCAGACCCGGTTCAGTCTCGATCACTTCCATGTCGACGGTCGCCGGCAGGTCGATCCCGATGGGATTGCCTTCATAGAATTCCACCTTGATCCGAATGTTGGGCGTAAGATAGTAGACACTCTCACCGAGAATCTCTTCATTGAGATGCGTTTGGTCGTAGGTCTCCGTATTCATGAAATGGTAATCTTTGCCGTCTTTGTACAGATACTCCATTTCGTGTTCATCAAGCGAGACTTTTTCAACCAGGTCGACCGACCGATAGCGATGGTCGATCATGGCCCCACTCCTGAGATTTCGGAGCTTGGCCTGTACAAAACCGCGCAGATTGCCGGGCGTCTTGTGCTGCGCCGAGAACACAGAAAACAGTTCGCCGTCTTTTTTAATGACCATTCCTCTTCTAAGTTGTGTCGCTGGAATCATGAATCAACTGCCTCCGATGGTTTCGAGATCCTTATCAAGCATTTATAATAGAGTGACACAAAGTGTTTGCATTTTTCTGCTCGTCACCACTCACCCCGGCGCGACGCGCCAACCTTTACGCACGAGAGAGGCAAACACGCGGGTGTCGGTATATTCTGCGAATCTCAATTAGTGATAACAATAGAGATCAAAAAACCCAGCAAGATGAAATCATCTTCTGGGGCGACGTCCGCGCATTTTGGGAAAAACTAATCAGTAGCCTTGGCCTTCAAAAACCGGTGAATTGTGCTCTGAAAAAGTGACATAAGGCCAGTATAGACAAACCCAATCACGAAAAGCAGCAGAAAGGGCAACGTTGGATAGTTTTCGTTGGAGAAGGCGTAGAGAACCGAGAAAGCGAAATACAAACCAAGGATCAGTTCGAAATATGGTGTGTAACCGCTCTTACCGCGATATTTGACCTTGGCCAGATTCACATCTCCAGAAGAGCGAACGCAGTATTTGGGAGTCCGCTTGAACGATGTCTTTATGCCGAATAAGGCTTCGAGCACTGCACGAGAGTTGCCGACCGAGAGCCCAATTCCAATTGACATCATGAAGGGCAAATACTTGAACGCTCTCCACCAGGTTTGAGGATACAGTTCTCGTTGAGAGATCATGTAAAAACTAGAGACCGACATGGTTGCCGCCAGAAAAAGCGGCAGATCAATATACAATATCTGGAACCAGCCCTGGTAAAATCGCACGATCATCGCGGGCAAAAGGATGAAACAGAATAAAACCATCAATGGATAGGAACAATTCGCTGTGAGATGAAAGGCGGCTTCTGTCTTGATGCGCCAGGGAAGGCGGCTGCGAAAGATACGGGGCAGCAGCTTCACGCCAGTCTGAATCAAACCTTTGGCCCAGCGAAACTGCTGGCTTTTGAATCCGTTCATCTCCACTGGAAGCTCAGCCGGGCAAACCACATCGGGCAGGTAGACGAATTCCCATCCTTTCATCTGTGCCCGGTAGCTCAGATCCGTATCTTCCGTGAGAGTATCATGTTCCCAGCCGCCGGACTCTTCAATGGTCTGCCTTCGCCATATACCTGCTGTTCCGTTGAAATTGAAAAATCGTCCCGATCGAGAGCGCGCTCCATGCTCCATCACAAAGTGGCCATCCAGAATCATCGCCTCAACCTCAGTCAGATGGCTATATTCTCTATTAATATGCCCCCAGCGCGTCTGAACCATGCCGACTTTCGGCTCGGTGAAATAATGAATTGTCTTATTGAGAAAATCCGGGTCGGGAATAAAGTCTGCATCGAAGATTGCAATGTACTCTCCCTTAGCCACTCTTAAACCTTCTTCCAATGCGCCCGCCTTGAATCCCGCCCGATTGTCACGATGAATATAGTGGATGTCCGAGCCTGTCTTACGAAAGCTCTCGACTTTTTTTTCAGCGATGTGCCGTGTCTCGTCGGTAGAATCGTCGAGTACCTGAATCTCCAGCAGCTCCTTTGGGTAGTCGATCCTCGTCACCGAGTCGATCAATCTCTCCACCACAAACATTTCGTTATATATGGGAAGCTGAACCGTTACACGGGGCAGTTGCCTGAAGCGAGCCAGCGGCTCAGTCTTCTTTCTGTGTTTATTTTTCAAGTAGAGATAAACGAGATGATAACGATGAAGTCCAAAAATCGCCAGAATGATTAGAATTGAAAAATACGGAACCAAGATGAGAATATCAAACGAGTCCAGAACATGATTGGCTCGAACGTGCTCGAGGAAATATTTGTAGCGCCCGGAGGGAACAAACAGATTCTTCAATTCCTCAACCAAACTGAAGCTCATGAGAGCCAAGCCCAACAAAGGCAAACCCTCCTTTCACAGCACTGAGGCAATTCCCTCGAGTCGGAGCTCGCGATCAAAAATGTTGAGTCGATTCCAGCAAGACTCCGGCGCATCCAAAGTCTTAGAAAACTATAGCGGTGCAACCAGGAAATATCAATCGCTTTCTGGGGAGGCTTTCCGACCTATCGCTCTCATTTCCTGCGGCTTGGCATCCACTCTGATTTATCTGGAGATCCTGCTGTTGGGTGACCTGAGAATGCAGGTGCCGGAATACGTCTGTTGCTTTTTCATGCTCTCGCTGCTGTACATTCTGGCTTGCTACATCTGCACGCAAAAAGCATCGCGGTTCGCTCTTTGGGCTGTTCTTGCATTCGCTGTCGTCTTTCGACTGATCACATTCTTTAGTACTCCCACGCTTTCGGATGATATTTACCGCTATGCCTGGGAAGGTTACCTGCAAACCAAGGGCATCAATCCTTACGTCTCGGCTCCTGATGCAGCTGAGCTGATTCACTATCGTAATGAGATTTGGAAGCTGGTTAATAACAAGAACGTCGCTGCGATCTACCCGCCGGTCACTGAAATTTTCAACGCCTTGACGTACTCCCTCTTCCACTCCATCTGGGGATTCAAGATCCTGTCCCTGGTTGTGGACGCAGCGGTGATTTGCGGAATTCTCAGGCTACTCGCATTCCGCGCTCAGAACCTCAACTACGTCGTGTTCTACGCCTGGAGCCCTCTCGTAGTCACAGAAGTGGCTGGAAACGGACACAACGATGTACTGGCAGTTGCCCTTCTCCTCTGGTCAACCGTCTGCTGCCTCACTAACCGGCCGGTGCGATCAGTCATCCTATTGGGGACGGCCATACTCTCTAAATTGTATCCCGTCCTCATGGTCCCATTCTTTCTCAGGCGGATCGCCTTGCGTCACTGGCTCTGGCTTCCCCCGATCGTCGCGCTGGGTTATTTCCCCTACCTTCGGGCTGGAAGCCATCTTTTCTCTGCCTTGTCCTACTACAAGGAAAAGTGGCGGTTCAATGGGTTTCTGTTCTCAACCCTGACTCAATCACTCTCTTCAGAAACCTCAGCGGAACGATTCAGCGTTGTTGTCATTTTACTTCTGATCCTCTCATCTCTTGCCGGAGTCAACGATCTTCTCAAGCAGCAGTTCTGGCTGTTGAGCGGGTTGCTTCTTCTGGCACCTAGTCTCTTTCCGTGGTACCTGGTCTGGGTCGTCCCTCTGCTTTGTTTCTTCCCCAGCCCTGCGTGGACAGTCTTAAGCGTCACCATCGCGATCTCGTATTATATCCTGATCGATTGGTGGACCTTGGGTGTTTGGAGGCAGAGCGATTTTTTTAAGGGACTGCAGTACTATCCCTTCTTCGCGCTTCTACTGTTAGGTTGTGGCAGAAGGCTCGTTTCATCGAGAATCCATGCTGCCACGTGCGAACAGCAATAATTGAGTTTGGTAGGGACTTTCTAGGAACCTTGTAGCGCGGGGTCGGTTTCTGACTCGGCGGCCCTGAATGGCGCAGATCGCTATTGCATCGGATTCGGATGCCGCCGACTAAAATGCAAGGTTCGTGCTACAAATCTCCAAATGTCGTGCTTCCATGCGGCACCTGCGAGGATGAGAATGTCCAACCCTGGACAAAGGGCGGTTGAGCCGCCTGACACCCTCCAGCCCTTCCTTATGTGGCTGCGGCAAGGAGGGGAGCCATTTCAGAGGAGAATACCACACCGAGCGAGGACCGCATCTCGGGGGCGGGGCATTTTTCTGCATCCCGATCTTCTGCAAAATCTACCCGAGATGTATGTGTAGGATGCGTTAGCGCTTTCTGCGTAACGCATCGCAAACGTTGAGCTTTCACATGATGCGTTACGCAGAAAGCGCTAACGCATCCTACCACCACCGCTGCTGCTGTCAGGGAAACGCGATATCTGCGGCTTGAGATTCCCGAGGCTCATTCGTAGTCAAGATGCCCACAATCTGATAGGTGCCGTGCTTAATGTCATTTCGTTCGTTGTCTTTGTAATCCCAGACGGCCTCAAATTTCCACTCCTTCTCGGGAAGCAACGCGACATTGCGGGACACCTTTGAAAAGTAGCTTCCCTTGGACCAGCGCCAGATCTCCAGGCCACTGTCTTTTTCTTTGACGATAAAATCGTAGTCCTGGCTGGTGGCAAACTTAAAACTCAGGAAACTATCGGTAGGGTTCTTTACTTTAAGCGAAAGGTGTACTTCGCTTTCCTTTTTTTCGACTTCCAGACTGAGATTGGGATCGGCTCGGCTCACCACAGGACCGGACTTAGCCTCCTTCGGGCGAGCCGTCTCAGGCTGGATGCGTTCACCAAATTGCTTTCCGTTGACCTGGGCGGATTTCAGATCGTAGCTCTCGGTTCCCCAGGCGAAGGTGAGTCCGACAGATACGGGACCAATGCCTCTGTCAAAAACGATCTCCATTCCCGCATCAGCGCAATCCGGGCAGGTCAGGTAACTCATGCGATTGGGCACCTGCTTCTGGTTCTCGTCGAGCGAGACATCAAATTTGGCGTCGGCCGATTCGCCTACTGGGAAGAGTGGCAGTTCGCCTTCCGGGGCCAAACGAAGGAACCGTTTGCTCTCATCATCGAAGCGGATCAAGATATTGTTGGCGTTCTCTAAACCAGGCACAAAAGGGAGATGGCTGACTACGTAGTAGGTTTTCCACTTAATAATCGGCGTGCTGATGATTTCAATCTTGATACTTTCGGTCTTTTTGAACCGACTGTCCGTCCTTGAGTAGATCCAGCGATTGCCGAGATTCAGTGGGAAATAGTCGACCGGAAGGTTCATACCGGCCGTGGTTTCAGGTTTAGCGGAATGATCAAGACCCTGTACCGCAGCCACTAGGCAAATTGGCTGGTGAAAGAGGACCCACCCGATACAGAAGCAAACCAGCTTGTGTGCTCTTAGTGCACCCATGATCAAAGAAAATCTTGAAGTGGGGGTTTTACTGAACCACTCGAGCCAACGTCAGCACATTGACGCAGCGAGCACCATTCTTCTTCAAGATCTTAGCACATTCATTCAGCG
>JACXTT010004199.1_pt1 | contig 21495 bp, 23 predicted proteins | sample 9270951 | NCBI WGS metagenome assembly JACXTT01 (sample SAMN15532306, study PRJNA645909) | rock metagenome | isolation source: weathered quartz diorite | place: Puerto Rico | collected 2017-06-21
CGGTGGACGACTACTATTCGGTGGAGAGTTGTAGTGTGGAGACGGTACTGTGGATTGCTCGTGACACGGCAGGACTTGACTCTTTCATCGAAACTAACGGGCAGGACAAAGTTCGCGTACTCTCCACGGACCGGCTGGTTGGCGCCGTCGAGATCTTGCGCGAAAGCCCCATTCAGGCCGTTCTGGTTCACTTGCCTGTGACCGGCTGTACAGCCGAAGAGCTGCTGCAAACGATTCGGAGCGTCGCCGGCGACACGCCGATCGTGATCTACGAGCCCGGTGGCAATGTCACGCGGGGCGCTACGCTCACCTCCCTCGGAGCGTTTCAGTACATCGCGAATCCGGCCTCGATCGAAGAGCTGCGCGAAGTGCTGCTGGTTGCGATCCAGCATCGAAGCATGCGCGGGCTCGCGGCGTTTGCGTCGAGCGATAGCTGGCAGAACCTGCTGGTCGGATCGAGTTCTGCAATGCGCGAGGTTGTGGAAGTGATCCGTTTGGTCGGAAATCGGCGTTCCACTGTGCTGATTACCGGCGAGACGGGCACGGGCAAAGAAGTCGCCGCTCGCGCTCTCCATCAATCCAGCAACCGCGCGGCTACGAAAATGGTCGCCGTCAACTGTGCCGCTCTGCCCGACCACCTGCTCGAAGCGGAATTGTTTGGGCACACAAAAGGGGCGTTCACTGGCGCCGTAAATGCGCGCGTCGGGCTTTTCGAACAGGCCCATCGTGGAACAATTTTCCTGGATGAGATCGGCGAGATGCCGCTGCAGCTTCAATCCAAGCTCCTGCGGGTTTTGCAAGAGCGCGAAATTCAGCGGATCGGTAGTTCCGAGACGGTTCCCGTGGACGTCCGCGTCATCGCCGCTTCGAATCAAAGCTTGGTCAAAGCTGTGGCCCAGCGGCGATTTCGAGAGGACTTGTATTACCGCCTGAATGTTGTCGCGCTGCGTATGCCGGCTCTGCGCGAACGAGTCTCCGACATTCCCGAGCTGGCCAGTCACTTCTTGCGGACGATCGCCGAGCAGGAGTCGGCGGCTCCCAAACGAATCGATCCATCGGCTCTGGACGTTCTGACGCGCTATGGCTGGCCCGGAAACGTGCGGCAGCTCGAACACGCCTTGGAATCGGCGGTAGCGCTGAGCGGCGCTCGAAACGTTCTTTACGCGAAGGACTTTGACCTGCCCATGGAGATGATTGCTGCGGAACTAGACCCCTTGGCCTTGCTCGACGTCCCGGAATCCGGCATCAACTTCGAGGAACTGATCATGGGCATCGAGCGCAGGCTGCTGGAGCGAGCGCTGCAGAAATCCGGCGGCAATAAAGCGCGTGCGGCCAGCATGCTGAAAATGAAACGGACCACCCTGATCTCGAAGTTCAAGTCTTTCGAAGCGTGCGTGTAGTTTTCTTATGGCTCAGGCGCAAGTAATGTCAGCCCCGGCGGCGCAAACCTCCGCTCTGAAATCGCGCCTCTCCAATCTCGGCGAACTCGGCGTTCCGATAGCAGTCCTGCTGATTGTCATCGCCCTCATCACGCCCATGCCCAGCTTCATGCTGGATTTTCTGATTGTGATGGACCTGATGATGTCGGTGATCGTGATGATGGTCGCCATGTACATCGGACGGCCCGTGGAATTTAGCGTTTTTCCGACTGCTCTGCTGCTGCTTACACTCTTCCGTTTAGCGTTGAACGTGTCTTCCGCGCGCCTGATCCTGCTCAATGGAAATACCGGGACTGCTGCCGCGGGCCGCGTAATCGAAGCGTTCGGGAGCTTCGTTGTGGGCGGCAACTACATCATCGGCGCGGTCATCTTCTGCGTGCTGATCGCGATTCAGTACGTCGTCATCAACCATGGTTCGGTCCGTATTTCGGAAGTCACCGCGCGATTCACGTTGGACGCGCTGCCCGGCAAACAAATGTCCATCGATGCCGACCTGAACGGCGGCCTGATCGATGAAACCGAAGCCCGGCGCCGCAGAAAAGAATTGAGCGGGGAAGCGGAATTTTACGGCGCAATGGACGGTGCCTCGCGCTTCACCCAGCGCGACGCCATCGCCAGCATCATCATCACCGGCGTTAACATCATCGCGGGTTTCCTGATCGGCGTGCTTCAGCACCATATGGACCTTGGACACGCGTTGCAGACGTACACAGTGCTAACCATCGGCGACGGTCTTGTCACCGTGATTCCAGCGCTGATGATCTCGATATCGGGGGGCTTGATCGTCACCCGCGCCAGTTCCGATAACCGGTTGGGCTCGCTCTTCCAAAACCAGGTGTTTGGAAAGCCGGAGCCGCTAATGCTCGCGAGCGGGGTATTGATCACGCTGGCTCTGATGCCCGGTTTGCCGACGATTCCATTCCTGGCGGCGGGCGGCGGACTTGGCGCGATCTCATGGCAGAAGCGTCGAAAACGCGACACCGGCGTCACACTTTCGACGGACTCCACAGGTAAGCCGGCCAAGGAAAATGTCGAGGCCCTGCTGCAAGTCGACCCGCTGGCTGTCGAAGTCGGACTGGGCCTGGTGCGGCTGGTCGACGGCGGTTCCAACTCGCCCCTGTTGCAAAGAATCGCAGGGATCCGAAAGAATCTCGCGTCACAATTGGGCTACTATCTGCCTCCCGTGAAGGTCAACGACAACCTGTCGCTGCGCTCGCGCGAGTATTCAATTCTCTTGAAGGGCGTCGAGATCGCGCGCTACGAACTACCGGCCGGGCACGAGCTTGCGATCCCCGCCGCGGGCGTCGATGGAAGCGTCGAAGGCAAACCCACCAAGGATCCGGCCTTCGGATTGACGGCGCTGTGGATTCCGTCTGAGCGCGCTGCGTTTGCTCGAGGCCGTGGCTATACAGTAGTGGACGACGTCAGCGTACTCGGTACGCATCTCTCCGAAGTCGTTCGACGTCACGCCCACGAGTTGTTCAGCCGTCAAGACACCAAGAACTTCTGTGATCGCGTGGCACAGAGCAATCCTAAGGTTGTCGAGGATCTGGTTCCCAAGATGGTTCCCTACGCCTCGGTGCAGCGTGTGCTTCAGAATCTTTTACGCGAGCGTGTCCCGATCCGCGATTCCGTGACGATTCTCGAGGCCCTCAGCGAAGCCGCGCAGATGACCAAGAACCCGGTGTTGCTGACCGAGTATGTGCGGCAAGCGATCCGGCGCGTGATCGTCAAGTCACACGCCAACCCGCAAGGTGAAATTGCCGCCTACATGGTCGAGCCATCCGCCGAACAGGCTGTCGAATCGGCGGTAGAGCATAGCGAACACAACAGCGTGCTGGGCCTTGCACCACAAGCCGCGCGTGAGTTCGTCGGCCGGTTGACCCGCAAGCTGGAGCGGCCGGATTCCTCCGCCATCGTTCTTACCAGCCCGGCCATTCGCTACTTTGTGAAACAACTTCTGGAAACGGCATTCCCGGAAGTAGCGGTTCTTTCACACAACGAAGTGCCTCCGGAAATGAAAGTGAAGGCATTGGGGTGGATCGGATGAAGCGCCATCGGAACAAGGAGCAGCTTCCATGAAGATCAAGTCGTACTTCGCCGGCTCAGTGGAGCAGGCGATTCAACAGGCCCGCCAGGAGCTCGGCATGGAGGCCATGTTAGTCACCTCGCGCCGGGCCGCGCCCGAGTCCAAGCATCTGGGAGCGTACGAAGTTGTTTTCGGAGCGCCGGCCTTGGAAGAGACCGGAGGCGCCAAAGCACCGTCGAAGGATCTCAGCGCCGACCTTCAGGTGCTCCGTGCACAGTTGGAGGACATCAAGCGCGTCCTGCAATTGAACAATTCCCGCGCCCAGGGCGCCGAGCCGGAAATCGAAGAGTTGTATCGCGACCTCACCGCCGCCGATCTCGATAGCAGTCTGGCCCGCCAGATCGTCACCGAGGTGACCGAATTGTGGCAGGCCGTGCCCGCCGCCCAGCGATCTACGGCCGGAATAGAGCTCCTTCATGGGCTCGCCGAGGAAGCCATTCGTAAGCGACTGCGATTCGCTCCCGAGTTCTCAACTCATGCTCAGGAAACGAACCGGATACTGGTGTTCGCAGGACCGCCCGGCGCCGGCAAAACGACAACACTGACCAAAATCGCAATTCAAGAATGTCTCTCCCGCCGCATTTCAGTTCGCATAATCTCCGTGGACCCGCACCGTGTGGCCGCGCACGAGAAACTGCGCAGCTTCGCCGGAATTCTCGGCACTGGATTTACGGCCGCGAACACCATGCGCGAATTGATTGAGGCAGTGGACCAATTTCGAGCCAAGAATCTCTTGCTGATTGACACGCCGGGCTTCTCCGGCAACGATTTTGAAGGCGCACGAGACCTGGCCGGCTACCTGTCGAAGTTGATTCCCAAGGAAATTCATCTGGCTTTGCCGGCTTCCATGAAGCGTGCAGATCTGATGCGTGCCATCCGGCAGTTCGAACAATTCAAGCCCGACTATCTGGCGTTCACGAAGCTGGATGAGACTGAGTCGTTTGGCGCAATCCTCTCGGCGGCGGTCGAAACTGGCAAGCCCCTTTCCTTTTTCGCCAGCGGGCAAAGCATTCCCGAAGACTTGGAGGCGGCTAACGCGGAGGCGTTGCTCGAGCCCCTGTTCACTCGTGAACGGGCCGGCGCGATTTCTGCGGCCTGAGCAAGATCCAATCGAATGACCAACGCGGCTTTCTACGCACCAGTACAAGCGACCGACGAACGAGAACGCTTGATTCTCGATCATCTGTCGAACGTGCGTTGGATCGCCGTACGCATTCATGAGCGGCTGGGTGGATCGGTTGCGCTCGACGACTTGATTTCCGCGGGCGTGATCGGCCTCATCAACGCCGTCGACAGCTTCAACCCGGAATTCAATGCCAAGCTGAAAACGTACGCCGAGCACAGAATCCGTGGCGCAATCCTGGACAGCATACGCGGGCTGGATGGCATTCCACCGCACAAGCGGAAATATCTGAAGCAGATTGAAGCTGCCATCGCGACCGCCGAGCAGCGCTTGCAGCGCGTCCCGTCCGAGGAAGAAATCGCCGCGGAACTGAATGTTCCGCTGGCCGAGTATCAGAACAGCCTGGCTGAGCTTCGCAGCGTCAGCATCGGCAGTCTGGACGAAGTTGCCGACGGAAACACCGAAAGCAAGCTGCTTCGCTACGTCGCGCAGGACGAGGAAAACCAGCCCTCCAGAATCCTGGAGCGTGCTGAGCTGGAAAAACTCCTGGCCGAGGCTGTCGAGAAGATGCCCAAGCTCGAGCGAACCATTCTCACGCTCTATTACAAGGAAGAGCAGAATCTCCAGGACATCGCCGAGATTTTGGGAATTCACACTACCCGCGTTTGCCAATTGAAATCGCAAGCTGTATTGCGGCTGCGGGCATATGTCAACAAGAAATGGCCGAGTACCCGAGGAATACTTTGATGAGCGAATCCAACGAAAGCATGGAACAGACCGAAAACCAGGAAACAGCCCACGCCGACACTGACTCCGAACCTGACCTTGTGGCTGCTTCGGCCGAACCATTGTCCGCTTCCCACGCAGGGTCGCTGCTGATGGGCGTCAAACTCCCGATCCGCATCCTGCTCGGCCGAACCCAGCTCTGTTTGCGAGACGTGGCTCAACTCGCGAGCGGCTCCGTCGTCGAACTGGACTGTTCCCCCAATGACCCAGTGGAGGTGATCGTGAATGACAAAGTTATCGCCCACGGGGAAGTGGTGGTTGTCGGTGGCAACTATGGGGTCCGGATCACTCAAATCGCGGCCCACGCCGAGAAATCGGGTTCAGCCGCGCAAGGCGACAACCAGCTTCTCAATCTGTCGGAAAGGCTGAAGTGATGAACCTCCAATTAGTGGTCGCTCTGCTCCCGTATCTTAGTCTCGTAGTTAGCCTTATTGTGTTCCTGGCTTTGTTTTTCGAACTGAGCCGCAGGATTCGCATTTTGGGTGCACGAATCGCCCAAATTGATGTTCCGGTTGATAAAACCAATGAAATCATTGTCTTGCAACAGCGGATCGAGGAGCTTGAATCCTATGGAGGCTCCGGAACTGCTCCGAAACCAGCAGGTTTGAACGGAACGACAAGGAGCAAAGTGTTGAAAATGCACCGCTTAGGGCAGCCGCCCGACCGGATTGCCGACACCCTGAAGGTGCCCAAGGGCGAGGTGGATCTGTTGGTCAAGGTTCACCGGATCGTGATGCGGCCCTACGAACAATTGCTGGCCTCCGGGAGCGAAATCGAGACCAGTTGAAAAAAAACCTTCAATAATCGAAAGGGATATACGATACAGGATCTGGCAGAGGTGATGCGATGATTGTAAAAAACGGAGAGACTCCCGACGTCCCAGTCGTTAGTCTGGAACGTACACATCAATCGCGCGAAGTCAGCAACGCTCAACCGGAAAACTCGGTTGCGAGCCATGCCCCCAAGTTGCCCGCCCCAGTCAGTGACCAGATCGCTCTATCGTTAGCCACCCGTCTGCTTCAGCAGGCTTCCAAGGCCGGCGATGATGTGCGATTGGAACGCATCCTGCAGTTGAAGACGGCGATCGTGAAAAACCAGTATCGTTACGACCCGTTGGTAGTTAGCCGCGCGGTGATTCAAGCGCGCCTGTTAGGAGAGTAGTCCAGGTCATTTGGGAAAAGACATGGGAGATGGAACCGGTTACGGCGATGTTCGGGAGTGTGTTCGGGCTGCCAAAGCAAGCATGCGCGAGGTTCGCGATTTGCTTTCCCAACCTTCCACCGAAAGCGCTGAACGCTCTGCCGCCATCCTTCGCGAAGTCGAAATCCAGCTAGGCTGCGCAGCCGCGATTCTGAAGCGGCAAGGTAGCCAGCCGGATCTCGAAATTCGATCCACGGTCGAAGACTTGCAGGATCAAGTCGCCGTCCTGGCTCGATTCTTCGCCGAAGCCGACAAGCTGCTTTCCAACTGGCTAAGGGCTGTTCGAACCAGGCGTGGCGGATACACCGAGCACGGTCAAGCCGCACCGCTGGTTCTGGTGAACAGGCTGACCCTGGAAGGATGAAGCAGCATGTCAAATCTTTTTGCTAGCCTCAACACGGCGGGGAATGCTCTCAAAGCGTTCGAGACCGCGCTGGACGTCACTCAGAACAACGTCACCAACGTCAATAGCCCTGGTTATGCCAAGCAAGTGCCGGTGCTCGATTCGCTGACATTCCAGCCGGAGCACGGGCTCACGGGAGGCGTGAAAGCTCACTCGCAAGACACCCGCAGCGAATTTGCGGAAACATCCGTCCGGCAGCAGGTCTCGCTACTTGGGCAGTTCACCCAGCTTCAAACGTCGCTCGCGCCGCTGCAAGGCGTGTTCGACGTGTCGGCCAACAGTCCCATCCCTTCTGCGCTGAATTTGCTTTTCCAAAGCTTTTCGAGCTGGAGCGCGCATCCTGGCGATGCAACGGCCCAGAGCGGAGTTATTAACGCCGCCCGGCAAGTGTCCGTGGCATTCCAGCAGACTGCCAAGCAACTGGACGGAATACGCGCCGCGACGGGGCGCGATGTGCAAGCCGCGGTGGACCGCATCAATCAGGATGCGTCGCTTATCCACCAATACAACGTCATCGTTGGGAATCAGCAAACGCCTGACGCCGGTCTCGAAGCCCAGTTGCATACCACGCTTGAGGATCTCTCGAATCAAGCCGACGTGCAGGTGATTAAGCGTGAGGACGGCCAGGTCACGGTGCTGCTCGGCGGGCAGACGCCGCTAGTGATCGGGCAGGATGTGAATCCAATCCAAGTCCGCAACGAAGACACATCCGGTGCGCCGAATCCCAACGGCGCGCCCAATTTGCAAATAATCGATGCTACCGGCGCCGATATCACGAGCCAGATCAGTTCCGGCAGCCTGGCGGCTCTGCTCTCCGTGCGAAACAACTTGATCCCGTCGCTAGCGGGCGGTTCACAGCAGGATGGCGACTTGAATACACTCGCCAAGGGCCTGGCCGATGCGATCAACAATCAGCTCGCGCAAGGCTCGATCACTTCGACGCCGCCGTATCAGCCGGGCGGTCCGCTGTTTACTTATAACGGAACTTCAACCCCCGGGATAGCGGCAAGTCTTTCGGTCGACCCGACCATCGCGCCTGGCGGTTTGGCGGGCGTCGACACAGGGCCTCCAGTAGCGGCCAACGGCAACGCTCTCAAGCTCGCGGGCCTCGACAATACACCTCAGATCGGCGGCCTGGGCTTCACCCAATTCTTCAGCAGCCTGGTTTCGCGCGTCGGAACCGCCGCCAGCAGCGCCGATGTGCAAGCCAACGCGCAGCACGGCTTGTTGAGTCAGGCCAAGACGCTGCGCCAGCAGCTTTCCGGAGTCTCGCTGGACGAAGAAGCGGTCCGATTGGTTCAGCTACAGCGCTCGTATCAAGCCGCCAGCCGGATGATCAGCGTGATCGACCAATTAACTCAGTCGATCCTCGGGATTCAGTAGCGATAGGGAGAAACATCATGGTCACAGGATTGAATGCAGCGAATGAGCAGTTTCTGGCGTCCCTGAACACGATCCAGCAGCGGCTGAACGACGCGCAGAATCACCTTTCGAGCGGCTTGCGCGTTACCAAAGCATCCGATGCGCCGCAACAGATCAGCGATATCTTCGAGACGCGGGCGGCACTCACCCGCGCGACACAGGCCGAGCTCAACCTCACGCTGGTTAAATCGCAAGTCGACACCGCCGATTCCGCGGTGCAGACCGCCGTGCAGGTGCTCGAACAGGCATCCTTGCTGGGCGTGCAAGGTGGCGGTCAAGCGGCTTCCGGGCAACTGGGCACTCTCGCCAACCAGGTTGCCGGCCTGATTTCCCAACTTGTGGCTGTCAGCCGCACGACGGTGGACGGAGTGTATATTTTCAGCGGCGATCAGGGTTCGCAACCGTCCTACCAGGTGGACGCCACGCAACCCAACGGAGTCGACCGGTTGATCACACCTCAGGCTACAACGGAAGCAGCTGACGCCACCGGCCTTACGTTCCAGGTCGGCAAGACCGCGCAGGATCTGTTTGACAAACGCGACTCGCTGGACAACTTTGCGCCGGAGAACGCGTTCGCGGCATTGAAGTCGCTTCAGAATGCTCTCCAAAGCGGTGACTCCACCGCGATCGGTCAGGCGATCGATCAGGTCCACACCGCGAGCGCCTATTTAAATCAGCAGCTCGGATTCTATGGCGCAGCTCAGAATCGAATTGATTCGGCGATCAGCCTGGCGAAGAAATTCGAGGTGCAGGCGCAGACGCAATTGAGCGGTCTGGTGGATGCTGACATACCCGCCGAAGCGCTCGCGATGACACAAGGGAACACGGCGCTCAATGCAGCCATGTCCGCGCGCGCCAAGCGGCCATCCACCAGCCTGTTTGATTTCCTGCCACCGTCCTAACCACGCGGGCGGCGAAAAATCGACACTAACGCTCGAAGTGTAACGCGGCAAAAGCGACGAAAATTCGACACCACTGTCGAAAATAAACTCAAAAAAATCTTAAATTTGCAGGGATTTACGCGCGATAAAGCCACGTGTGCTCAAGCGCGCTGCTATCGCGCGCTGCCAAAAAGCAATATAAATGACTCGTCGAAAGGAAAAGCCGATGTTCTCTGTTCACGCCTCGAAAATTGTTGCTGCTTTGTTTGCAGTTGTGCTGTGCGCCGGCTTGGCGTACGCGCAAACTTCGCCGCTGACGTCTGACCATGCGTCCGTCTCGGTGACGTTTCAAAAGCCTTCTACCGCCGGATCGGCTGTCACGGTCAAGATCTCGGCCTCAGCCTCCACGTACTTCACTGTCGATCCCGCCAGCGTTCCATTCTGGCTCAACATGGGAGCGATGAACGGAACAGCAGTCTCCGCCGGCGTGAACATCACATTTACTCCGAACAGCCTGGGTGGCTCCCTGAGCGCGGGCAGCTAAAGTGGATCAGTGCACTTCAAGGTGACCGGCTTCAGCGATCTTGCCGTACCGGTGACGCTTGTGGTCGCGAATCCAGCCGCGACACTCTCCGTCGCTGAAGGTACCACGCAGACCATCAACTGGGCGCAGGGATCGGCCTATCCGACCTCTACGCTGACGATGGTCTCCGACAGTTCGCCAATCAACTTCACGGTTGCCCCATCCATCACGTCCCCGAGTTCGCCGGCCAACTGGCTGAAGGTGAACCACACCAGCGGCGTGGCGTATACATGGGGAACACCGATTACGGTGAGTTTCGTGCAGGCGGTATTTGACAACGCCAATGTCGGCGACGCGCTGACTGGGACTGTGACCGTCACGCCCGCCGGAGGTTCCGCGATTCCGGTTGCGTACACGATCAACGTGACCTCACCGGCGGCGGCGATTACCCGGATTTTCCCGGCCGAGACGCCCGTGCAGGCCACGGCAATCTCGACGGATCCGGCGCTCACAGTTGTTGTTACGGGCACCGGATTTGTTGCGGCTCCCTCGAACAAGAAGACTGTGGTCAACGTCGGGGGCAGTCCGCTGGCCTCAGGCTCGGTAAACGTCGTCAGCAGCACGACAATGTTGCTCACGATCACGCCCGACAATTTCAACACGGCGGGCGCTCTTGCGATCGATGCGCAGAATCCGACTATTGGCAGCCCATCCGCGACCTCGCTGAACGTCACCGCCAACCCCATTATTTATGCGGTGACCGATGGCGCTTCTCTGGTGGAAGCCGCGCCTGGATCTTCGCCGTCGTTCGCACCCTACGAGATGATCAGCATCTTCGGGGACAACTTCGGTCCGACCAGCGCTGTGACGGCGACGCTTGACAGCTTCTCGCGCTACCCGAATTCCTTGACGGCGGGTGGCAATCCGTTGACCGTGACGTTCTATCGCGCCGACGGCACGACGTTGATCGCGAACGCCTACCTGCTGTTCGCGACCCAGACTCAGATCAACGCGCTGGTTCCATCCGGCGTTGCGGGTCAAGCGAGCGTGAAGATCGCGGTGACTTACAACAGTTTGGCGAGCACACAATACGCCGCCAACATCGTAACGTCGAGCCCCGGCGTCTTCACGGCAACCTCTTCAGGAACCGGACAAGCCGCCATCCTGCATGCCGATTTCACGGCGAACTCGACCAGCAACAAGGCTGCGAAGGGTTCCACGGTGCTGATCTATCTCAGCGGCCTGGGCGCGCCCAACAGCACAGCCGCCAATACGAACAGCAGCTCTGCCGCGACGTTCCCGGCGGGCTGTATCTCGGCAGCGAACTATATGAGCACCATTAACTCGGCCAGCTCGCACCCGAGTCCGCTGTGGACCACGGTGGACGGCGTGGTGATTCTCAGCAGCAAGCTCGCCACCGGACATTTCCCACCGTGCTTTGCCAGCCCGATCACGGTGTCGGTTACGATCGACGGCAAAGCCGCGACGGTGAGCTACGCCGGTTGGGTGGGTGATTCGGTCGCCGGCCTGTATCAAGTTAACGCGGTGGTTCCAACTACGGCCACGTCGGGGAACGCTATCTCCGTACAGGTCGCGGTCGGCACTGCGAAGAGCCAGTCTGGCGTTACGATGGCGATTCAATAGTCCGGAGGAGCCAGAGCTTCCGGGCTTGTTACGCGGCGGCGGTGGGGCGGTTTTTTCAGCCCCCGCCCGCCGCTAGCCGTGTTTAGAACCTATGTCGCACGCAACCGCAGTGATGCATCGAACCGAGCTCCCGGTCCCAGCCGTGGAGGCCGGTTCAAGAGCAAACGTAGCCCATATTTCAGCGCTGCTTCTGGGTGCCTGGAAGCAGGGCGATGACGAAAGCTTCCAAGCCGAATTGCGCCGCGCCCAACTTTTGAGCACGCAAGCGCACGGTCTGGATGCCCTGGAAACCGAGCGCATGGAAGTTCTCGAGAGCATCGTAGAATCTCTCGACGGACAGCGACGGCCGTCGTGTTCCGGGCCGGTCTCATCAGAACGCATGCGCGCCGCGGTGCGATTGTTGGAGCACCTGGCAACCGGATGGGCCGTTTCAGCTCAGGAGTGAGCGCCGGAGGTTTCTTCCACCATGAATGCGCGGCGAGCGCCCGTGCTGACGATTTGACCACTGAAGCCCGAAGTCCCGTTCAGGGTGCAGACAGCCCGCTTTTCTATGGGATGGTCCAACTTTACAACTTGACCCTCTCGGAGTTGCAAAAGGTCGCGAAGGCGCATTTGCGCACCGTCCAGCCACACGTCGACGGTCACCTGGGCCGGCAGCATCAACTGGAGAGTGGCTTCCACCGACGCGCTGCTCTCGCGTTTTTCGCGCGCGGGCGCCTCTTCGGCGTCGACGGCGTTCCGAAAGAGTTCGGGAGGCACGATCAACGAGAGTTGGCCGGCGTGTTCTCCAACGGTCACGTCCAACCGGATCGCCATCACCGGATCGGTTGCCTGGAAGGCGCGCGATGGCGTCCGCTCTATTTCGACAGTGACGGTTTCGAGCTGCGTCTTGATCAGCGGGACCCAGCCTCGAAACGCTTCCGAAAGGATCAGCCGGAACAGAATGGTTACCACCTGGAGCTCGAGGTCGGTGGGTTTCCTCTGCGGCGTGGTAAAGCTGCCCGCCTTGGCGCCCAGCGCGATCCCGATTAGCGGATAGAGTACCGAGTAGTCCATTTCCAAGAGGAGCCTAAGGTCATCCGGACGGACTAGCGCGGAACCCAAACACGACTCACCCTCGACCTTCTGCAATTCGCCGAACGGCAGCTCGGCGATCTCCTTGAAGACCGCCGTCACAGAGTTGCGGAGAAACGCCGACAAGCTCAGCCCGAGCTCCTTGCCGAGCACTTCCTGCGTGGAATGCAGCAGGCCGGCGGAGGCTCCCTGAAGCTTGCCGAAGTTCTTGAAGTCAGCCCTCGTGCAGTTAGATTCCATGTAGGAGATAAACCGTATTCTGAGGATCGGCCGGGTCAGGTAAACACTTTACGTTTGGAAGGCGGGATGCATTGAAAGGGCTGAATCATAAACGTTTGGCGCCCGCCGGTCGATATAACGGCGAGCCAACATATTGGAGCAATAGATGATCCAGCTCACCAGGCTGAACCATGTCCCGCTGATTGTGAATGCGGACCTGATCGAGCATGTCGAAGTTACGCCGGATACCGTCATAGCTTTGACGACTGGGCAGAAGTTCCTGGTGCTCGAATCGGCGGAAGAAGTGGTGGCCAGGGTAATCGAGTTTCACCGCGCAATCCTGGGCCAGAACGGATGTCCCTTGATCAAGGATCGGCAGTTCGCTCAGAACGAGACGGCCTGGCCGCCGCCGGCAGTGGGCGAATAAGAGAATCTAATGGCAGACAGCAAACCTGAGTCCAAGCCCCCCGGCAAACCGAAGAAAGGTGGATCCACACGGCCGGATATAGCTACGCTGGGCGGTTTGTTGCTCGCCGCCGGAGGAATCCTAGGCGGGCTGATTCTGGAGGGCGGAAAACTCACGGACATCGCCCAGGTGACCGCACTGATGATCGTGCTGGGCGGTACGCTGGGCGCGGTCATGGTCACTACACCGCTTCGCACGTTGATCAAGGCCGCCAAATGCCTGGGATCAGTCTTCATGGAGCACGCGCAAGAGCCCGTGCAGGTGATCGAAGAAATCATCTCCTACGCCACCAAGGCACGCAAGAACAGCATTATTTCGCTGGAAGCAGATTTGCCGAACATCGCCGATCCGTTTCTACGCAAAGCGATTTCGCTCAGCGTGGACGGCACCGATTTGCAGGAACTGCGCAAGATGATGGAGCTCGACATCGCACTGGAACACCGGGGCGGGGAAGCGATCGTCAAGGTTTACGAAGCAGCCGGAGGCTACTCGCCGACCATCGGCATCATCGGTGCGGTGTTAGGGCTGATCCAGGTGATGAAGCACCTGGAGAACATCGAAGAAGTGGGCCGCGGTATCGCGGTCGCCTTCGTTGCTACGGTGTACGGCGTCGCATCGGCGAACCTGTTCTTTCTTCCAGCCGCGAATAAGATCAAGGCGCGATTTCATCACGCCATGGAAGCCAAGGAACTGATGCTGGAGGGAGTTTGCAGCATCGTCGAGGGACTCAACCCGAAACTAATCCGCGTAAAGCTGGAAGCCTTTGCCGACGGCGCTGGTGAGCCGGCCAAGAAGGCCAAGCCGACCGAGAAGCAAGCCGCGCAACCAGCCGTGGCGCAAAGTTAGAGAATGGCGCTCAAGAAAGAAGCACCGCAGCCCGAGAATCACGAGCGCTGGCTGGTGTCTTACGCCGATTTCATCACACTGCTGTTCGCATTCTTCGTGGTGATGTTCGCCTCGTCTCAGACCGACAAGGCGCGGGCTAAGCAAATTTCCGAAGCGGTGGAGAAGGCGCTGGAGAACGGCAAGTCGGTCGGAGTGCCACCGGCCGTCGCGAAGATTCTGGGCGGCACCGTGGACGACAAAGGACAAGGCAACGCGATGATGAAAGGTCCTGGCGGCGCGCAGCATTCGCCGAAAGAGACCCAGCAGGACAACGTAGTCGAGCTGCTGCCTTCGCTGCAGCGGCTGACCAAGGATCTGGAAGACGAGATCAAGACCGGGAAGCTGGAAATGAAGCTGGAACCGCGCGGGCTGGTGATCAGTCTGAAACAGTCGGCCTTCTTTCCTTCCGGCCAGGACGCGCTGGAGAAGTCGAATTATCCGACGGTGAAGAAGGTGGCCGACGTTATTCGTGTCCTTCCCAATGCGATTCAATTGGAAGGGCACACCGATTCGGTCCCGATTCATAACGCGCGCTTCAACAGTAACTGGGAATTATCCTGCGCCCGGGCGATCGCGGTAATGGATGTGTTGTGCGATACATTCGAGCTCAAGCGAGAACGGTTTTCCGTGGTGGGCCGGGCCGAGACTTCGCCGGTTGATACCAACGATACAGCGGAGGGCCGGGCCCGCAACCGCCGCGTGGATGTGATCATCGTAAACAGTCTGAAACTGAAAGCGGCAGCGCCCGCGGTTGCGGCGGAACCTGCGCAGCCTTCTCCGGTCAAGTAGTCCTGTATCCCTCTGCTACTCAGGTTCTTACGACCAGCCGTCGAGCTCTCGACAGTACCCCCACATGCGGGGCCGCCGAAAGATGAGAAAAAAAATCGTCAAAAACAGCCCCGGATCATCGACAAGGTTAGTGCACGTTGAAAGTTAGCGTGGTTCGGTAAAAGCCGGACAGATCACAAAAAAGGAACATATATGATTTCGATCCAAACTAACGTAACCTCGCTGTTCGCCCAGCAGAACCTGGCGGTGAACACGGAGTTCGAGAGCCAGACAATTCAACGTTTGACGTCCGGCTTTCGCATTAACCGTTCCGGGGATGATGCTGCCGGCCTTGCGGTCGCCAATCTCTTCCGGAGCAACATCAATGAACTTCAACAGGGTGTTCGCAACGCCAACGACGGTACCAGCATTTTGCAGATCGTGGATGGCGGCCTGAACAACATCTCGCAGATCCTGGACCGGCTGAAGACGCTGGCCACCGAGTCTGCCACGGGAACGTTCGCAGGCGACCGCAACACTTTGAACAATGAATTCACGACACTGCTGACGGAAATTAACCGCCAGTCCGCCAACATCGGGCTGTCCAGCGCCGGCGGCAACGCTTCTAAGTACAACGTCGCGATCGCCGTGTTCATCGGCGGTGGCGATACGCAGGCCGACTCGGCCGTGACGGTGGACCTGAGCGGCGCGGGCAACCAAGTCGACTCGACCGGGTTGGGCGTCAACGCCAATACCGTGGATACGGTTGCCAACGCGCAGGCGGCGCTCACCGCGATCGATACTGCCATCGCGAACCTCGGATTGGTTCAAGGTAAAGTCGGTACGGGCGAGAATCTTCTGCAATACGCGTCCTCTCTGGCCGCCTCGCAGATCACCAACTTCTCGGCCGCTCAGTCGCGCATCCGGGACGCTGACATCGCCAACGAGGCTGCCAACCTGACCAAGTCGCAGACCTTGCAGCAGACCGGCATTGCGGCCCTGGCCCAGGCCAATGCAGCGCCCGCCGCGGTTCTCAAGCTCCTCGCATAATACCCACAGCCTAAAGCCGTACCAAACCTGGGCCGATCTTAACCAAGAACGGCCCAGTTTGGTTTTTTGAGGACAATCCATGAGCAGCATCAGTTTCAATGGGTCCAGCAGCTTCGCGCCCGACCTCCAGACCGCGCTGAATCGCGCGATCGCCATCGCGTCGCTGCCGATCAAGCAACTGAGCGCGCAAAAGCAGAAAATTGACGACCAGTCGACCGAACTCAACACTATCAGCGGCCTGTTTAACACGCTTCAAAAGGCGCTCGATGGGCTGGCTTCGGGATCGGGGAGCAAACTGCTGTCGGCCAATGTTTCCGATTCAAGCGTAATAAAAGCGAATCTTACCGGAAGCGCCTTGCAAGGCACTTATGCGATCGAGGTCCTCGATCCGGGTTCCGCATCGAGCGCCCTGAGCAATGCAGGTTCGCCGCCTGTCACCGACCCATCTACTGAGGGCATCAGCGCCAGCGCGTCGTACACCTTGACTGTCGGGAGCAACACCTTCACACTCACGCCGGACACAAAGAGCCTGAATTCCCTAGCATCAGCCATCAATGCAAGCGGCGCAGGCGTACAGGCGACGATCATCAACCTTGGCTCCCCGTCCGCTCCAGATTACCGTCTGGCGTTGCAGAGCACCAGTCTTGGAGATGTCGCTCTGCAATTGAATGATGGGGCGAGCGACCTTCTGAACAGCACCAACACCGGCGCCACAGCATCGTACACAGTGAACGGGCAGCCACCTGGAGGAATTACCAGCGATTCAAGCACCGTTACCATCGCACCGGGGCTCAACGTGACTCTCGAAAAGGCCGGTACTTCAACTGTTACGGTCGCCGGCGATACGAGCGAACTTTCCAAAGCTCTGAGTTCCTTCGTGGACGCCTACAACGCGGTGGTGGGCGAGCTGCAGAAGAACCACGGCAAGAGCGCAGGTGCATTGACCGGCGACAGCAGCATCCTCTACATGGAAACGTCGCTGCGCCAGTTGGTGAACTATTCCGCATCGAGCATCTCGATCACGTCGCTTACGCAACTGGGAATCCAGTTCACCCAGCAGGGGACGCTGACGTTCAACTCCAGCGCACTTAGCGGCCTTTCGTCGCAGCAGATTGCGGATTCGATCTCATTTCTCGGAGATCCCAACAGCGGCGGGTATCTGAAATCGGCCAGCGATACGCTGAAATCGGTTCTCGATCCCATTACGGGTCTCATCCCCAGCGAGCAGCAGACCATCCAGAAGCAAAGCGATCGACAGTCATCAGCGATCAGCGACGCCCAGGATCGCGTGAACACGTTGGCCAATAATCTTATGGCGCAGATGGCCGCCGCGGATGCCTTGATCGCCAGTCTGGAACAGCAAACCAAGTTCATAACCGGTATCTTCCAGTTCGATAACAAGAAATCATGAAGCCAACCCAAGTCGCAGGGCTAGCCGAGCGTTCGAAGCAGTTGAAGGCGGCAGTGATCGCAGGAGACCATGCCGGCGCCGAGCGTGCGACTGCAAGCTACGTCGAGGCGTTGCGAGCACACTGGGACTCACTTTCGGAGCGGGAACGGGCCGACTCTCCGGTTCCGGCGCGGGCTCGCGAACTTCTGGCGTGGGCGCGAGAGATGACCATCATCCAGCGCACGCTGACTCGCGATCAGCTCGCCGTGCTTCAAAAAGCCAGCCGCTACGAGGCCGATCTTCCCACGCCCGCCTGCTTCGAGGTCGAGGGCTAGAGTCTACAGCTTTCGAGCGTCGAGATCTCAACGCCAGGCGTCATGGCCACAACACCCGGCACTCGGCAAATCTCTGAAAAAGCAGCGACGTATCCTTGGTAGCCGAATTGCAGTGCCAACACCGTCATGGTGGAGAATCTCGGCGCAAACATCGAGCGCTACATGGATCTGTTGGGCGCCCGGCAAAAGCTGGTTGCCGGCAACATCGCCAACGCCGATACTCCCGGATTCAAGACCAAGGACATCGATTTCCAAGCCGAGCTCGTGAGCCAAATGGGGCATTCGAGCCCGAGTGTCATAGAAGTGCCCGGCCTCAAGACGAAGAACGACGGCAACAACGTAAGCGTCGACCGTGAAGCGCGGATGCTGGCCGAAAATGCGCTGCGGTTCAACGTAGCATCCAATCTGGCGCGCGCACAGTTGTCACTGATGCGCAGCGCGATTCAGGAGGACAAGAGCTCATGAGCCTGTTTTCGTCTCTGGACGTCAGCGCATCCGGAATGGCGGCTCAAAGGGCGAGAGCCGAGCTACTGGTGGAAAATCTCGCGAATGCCGAGACCACGCGGACACCCGAAGGCGGCCCGTACCGGCGCAAAGACGTCGTGTTCGAAGCGGACCCGTCCGCCGGATCGTTCTCCTCGGCGTTTCACTCTGCTCTGGGCGGCAGCGTTTCCGGCGTTACCGTGAGCGAAACGGTCGTTGACCAACGGGAGCCGGACCGGCGCTACATGCCGGGGCATCCGGACGCCGATAAGGACGGCTACGTCGCGTTTCCGCGGATCAATCCGGCCGAAGACATGGTCGACCTGCTGGGCGCTTCACGTGGTTATGAAGCGAACGTCGCCGCGATGTCCGCGGTCAAGGACATGATCCAGAAATCGCTCGAGCTGTTCCGCTAATCGTCATGGTCTCGCCTATTTCACCGATCCAGCCAATCCGTCTGCCGGAAGTGACGCGCGTAAATCCCGCGGAAACGGGCGCCGGTGGATTTCACTCCGTGCTGGAGGGGATGATTGGACATGTCGAGCGATCGCAGGCGCAGGCGCAGGCGCAGCAGGCCACTGAAAGTTTCTTGACCGGTGGCAACGAAGAGCTGCACTCAGTTGCCCTGGCCGCGCAGCGAGCGTCGTTGGAATTCGAGCTGTTCTTGCAGGTTCGCAATAAAGTTGTTTCGGCCTACCAGGAGATTATGCGAATGCAGGTCTGAGTCTTGACCGGCCCTTCGATTCCGCCCCCTCATGGACCAAGTGAAAAAGCTTTTCTCATCCCTCTCCGCTCCGCAACTTACCGCGATCGTGATGTGTGCGATCGCTGTAGTCGCGGGTGTGATGTGGTTCTCGCGCTGGCAGCGAGAGAGCAGTCTTCGGCCTTTGTACACGTCTTTGTCGCCGGAAGACGCGACAGCGATGGTGCAAAAGCTCAAAGAGAGCGGTACCGACTATCGTGTTGCCGATAACGGAACGACGTTACTGGTGCCCGAAGACAGGGTCCCCGAGCTGCGGCTGGAGATGGCCGGGCTCGGTCTTCCCCAAAAGGGCCGGATCGGATTCGAGATTTTTGACAAGACCAACTTCGGCGTGACCGACTTTGCCGAGCATGTCAACTATCGCCGCGCCGTGGAAGGCGAACTGGAACGCAGCATTATGGCGCTCGCCGAAGTACAACAGGCGCGCGTCCACGTGACGCTTCCCAAGGAATCGGTGTTTCTCGAAACGCGCGAGGCAGCCAAGGCCAGCGTCCTGGTAGGGCTGCGCCCGGGGGCCAGCCTGTCGTCCCAAAACGTGGCTGCGATCGCGAATCTGGTATCGAGCGCGGTGGAGGGTTTGCGGCCGGAATCCATCTCGATCGTTGACATGCGCGGAAATCTGCTGAATCGTCCCCGGCGCGATGGGTTGGCGGATGGCGCTCAGATCACTGAGGCCGCGCTCGAATATCGCCAGGCTATCGAGCACGACCTGATGGTGAAAATCAACAACACGCTCGAGCCGTTGCTCGGCGCGGACAAGTTCCGGACTGGCGTGTCGGCGGACGTGGACATGACGAGCGGAGAGCAGAGCGAGGAAAATTTCGATCCGACCAAGTCCGTGATGGTGACGTCGCAGAAGACGGAGGACTCGAGCGGGATCACGCACCTGGCGGCTGGCCAACCCGGTACTGCCTCCAATTTGCCTGCGCCTCCGCCTCCTCGTCCGTCGGGAAACACCACCGGATCGACACGACGCAGCGAGAACATCACTTATCAATCGAGCCGAACGGTAAAGCATCTGAAATTGCCGCAAGGCTCAGTGAAGCGGCTTTCGGTCGCGGTTCTAGTGGATCACGAAGTGAAATGGCAAGGGCAAGGCAATCAGCAGAAGCGCATCGTCACTCCGCCGGCGCCGGAAAAATTGAAGACTATTCAAGCCATCGTTTCCACGTTGGTTGGATTGAACACGCAGCGCGGCGACCAGTTGACAGTGGAGACTCTGCCCTTCGATACCACGATAAACAACGAAGCGCCGACGCCCGGTGCAGCGCCCGCGCAAAAGACAGTGCCCGCGACTGGAATGGATGCGTTATTGAAGAACAAACCGGTTCTCTACGGCGCGATCGCCGGAATCGTGATCATGATCGGCGTGGTTGTTTTTGCGGTCACGCGCGGCAAGAAGGGCCGCGCCGAAGTGGAAATCGCCGAAGCGTTGCCGCCCACGGCTCCGATGAGTTCACTGTCGCAGGGAGCCGGGATGCAGGGGATGCCGGGCAATGTTCCGGCGCTGATGCCATCCCGCACCGAAGCTCTGCTGGCGCAATTGCAAGAGAGCGGGCGGAACAATCCTGAGCAATGGGCCAACGTCTTGCGCGGCTGGCTGGCGGAAGAAGAGGCGGGCTGAGGCTGAACTATGACTGCAAATGGTGAGAACGGCAGCAAGATTTCGGGGCCTCAAAAAGCGGCCATTCTGCTGGTCACGCTCGGCGAGCGGCTGGGCGGGGAACTGCTGAAGCAGTTGAGCGAGGATGAAGTAAAAGCCGTCAGCAAAGCCATTGCCCGATTGGACAAGGTAACGCCCAGCCAGACCGAATCGGTGCTCGAAGAGTTCTGTCAAGCAGCTTCGCAAGGCGGCCGCGGCGGTTTCGATTACGCCAAGCGAATGTTGTCGAACGCGTTCGGGCCGGAGGGCGCCAAACGGATCGCCGAGAATCTCCCGAAGACCGGCGGCCGAACCAACAAGAACATCGAGTCGCTGCAAAAAGCGGACCCGGTCCAGTTGACGCGCTTTATCGAGGGTGAGCATCCGCAAACCATTGCCCTTATCCTTTCCCATCTTTCAGCCGCGCAGGCGGCTTCTTTGATTGCGAACCTCCCTCCCGCGCTACGCTCGGACGTCGTGTTCCGGATTGCTGAACTGGACCGCGTATCGTCCGACGTCGTGGCGCGCATTTCTGTGGTGATCGGCGAAAAGCTGAGATCGATCGGAGAAGTGAAGTCGGAGCCGCACGGCGGGCCCCGCAGCGTTGCCGAGATTCTGAATCGCATGGACTCGACCGTGAGCGAAGAGATCCTGACCAACATGCAAGAGCAACAGGCGCTGGTGGACGCGATCCGGCACTACATGTTCGTCTTCGAGGATCTGATGCTCATCGATTCCACCGCTATGAAGGAAGTCGTCGCCAAGATCGACCGCAAGCTGTTGACCATCGCGCTCATGGGTACCAGCGATCAGCTCAAGAATACTTTCAAGCAATTCATGGCGCAACTCGGCGCGGAAATGCTCACTGAAGCAAGGGAGACGGGGGTGCGCATGCGGGATACGGTGGGCG
>JACXTT010004201.1_pt1 | contig 21484 bp, 21 predicted proteins | sample 9270951 | NCBI WGS metagenome assembly JACXTT01 (sample SAMN15532306, study PRJNA645909) | rock metagenome | isolation source: weathered quartz diorite | place: Puerto Rico | collected 2017-06-21
AAAAAAAGAGCGAATAGCCACAAGGGTGGAAATCGGAAGCAGAGCTGTACCGAAACTCAACCGGGAAACGGCCCGGCCTGGAAGCGGATCGAGCAGGGCCCAAACGAGCGCAACCGCGAGCACGATCAGGCCTGCGTGGAGGCCTAAGCGCCAGTTGGGATTCGCCAGAGTTCCGATCCAGGACCAGGCGCGGACAAACCAGAAGCGCTGGACCGCATAGACAATCGCGAGCAACAACGCCAGGAAAAGAACTCTTACGAGGATCAGGGCCAACACTCCACTAAGAAAGTCTTCTGGTTAGATGCGTCCCATGCCTAAGAAGGCTCGGCCTCTCCGAAGTCACTCAACTCCTTGGCACTCCTGCACTGACATCGATGGTCGCCGAGGCAGGTTCTACCATTGCATCATTCGGTATATGGCTGTAAGGAGGCGGTGCGGATTTCAGTCGTTTAAGGTCGCCCTGGATCCGGGACCAGCGGCGAAGGTTTCGCTTGGATGCGTTCGGCGAAGTAGGGTCAGCGTAGAAACGTTCAATCTCGGCCCGCAACTCAGGGGTTATGCCGGAGAAGTCATGTTCCGCGAGGCGATGGAGGAGCTCCGCATAGGTATCGTCACTCAGGTGATATTCGCCTGGAGCGGTTCGTGCGCCAACATCGAAATTGTCGTTTGGGATCGCTACTTTTCCGGTGCCGAGGTCGGTGAGGAGACTGCGATAGCGGTCAAGGCTGGCGTTGAAGCTGGCTTCGAACATCTTTTCGGTTTCGGGCGTCGGGGTACGGAACGTGAGGATTTTCAGCGGCCCGATCTTCGGGATCATGCGAAAGAGAAAGGCCAAGACCTTGTCGCTAAAATGCGGCCGCCGGTAGTCCTTGCCCCAACCTTTCTCATAGCTGGAGCGCGACAGGTTATAGAGAAACTGGTTACGGGTCATTCCGGGCAGATCTCTCTTGATGTCATCCTCTTTGACTTCCCATGCAATCCTGGTTGCTTTGGGAATCACTTTGCTGATGTCGTGACGATACGACCCGATCGCTTTGTTTTCATCCTCCAGAACCGCGCCCAGCTCTAATCCGTACGTTTCCTCGAAGGCTCTGTCCAGGAGCGGTTGGGCAACCTCGAATCCGATCAAATCGTGGTAGGCATCAGGGGCGTAACGCTGTTTTGCTACTTCGAGGACGTCGAAGCCGAACTCCGTCTTCACGTGTGCGAGGGGGTGATCTTCGAAGGTCACCACGTCGCCGTATTTCTTTTTGAGCTCGGGATAGAGCAACGGGACGACGCGATTGACGGCCAGACGATGGCCGTCATTGTCTGCGGCGTAGTGCGACATTGAGCCCACGGCAAAAGCGTACTCATTGAGGTCTTGAGCGTTGCGCAGCAGGGCCACGATGAAGTCGCCGCTACGGACGTAGTGCGTCAGGTCGCTGAAGAACTTGCTGCCATATGGGTAATAGCCCAGGTCCTGGACGATGGCGCCACCGTAGGCGTAGGCATGGGCCCGGCGAAGTTCGTCAGCAGTGGCGTTGGGAAACCGTTTCTGAAGCAGCGGCTGGATGTGAGTGACCCAGACTGCGTCGATGATTGCCTCGTGAGAAAGCACAGAGTAAGCATCGCCAGAGGTCGGGAAGGCGAAGAACAAAATCAGTGCAGAAAGCGAGAGAAGCTGGGTTCGAGACACCCTCGGCATCGAGTGCTGAGTGTACCAGCTTTGGCTGCCGAATTCGTATGGTGGCTTGATCCGGAGGTCAGAGCATGGGAATTCGCAGTGAACCCGATGTGGTTGTAGGATGCAAGCGTGAGGACCACGAAGACGGAAGCAGGGTTGCCGACATGTCTGCTCAGATATGGCCGGTCCTGCTACGACAGACTCGCAGTGGCATTCAGAGTGCTTTGTACTTGCGCGCTGGTTGCTGGGCCAATGTGCCTGGCCGAGCAGAGCCCGCCACCCAAAGCCTGCTCTCCACCCTCGGAAGCGAAACACGCCGTCGGCAGCAAATTGCAGCTCCAAGGTGTCCCTAACTTTGGCGAGGTGACCCCAACGCTGTATCGAGGCGCGCAACCGAGCGAAGAAGGTTTTGCCAACCTTCACAAGCTAGGCATCAACATTGTGGTGGATCTGCGCGGTTCACGTGCGAACGAGCGTCAGGTTGTGACTGGCCTCGGGATGAGGTACGTCGCACTTCCTTGGCATTGTTTCAGCCCGCGCGATGAGCATTTCGCGCAATTTCTGGCTTTGCTCCGCGAACACCCGGACAAGAAGATTTTTGTGCACTGTCGCCTCGGCGATGACCGCACCGGAATGGACATAGCAGCATATCGCATGGCCGAGCAAGGCTGGACTGCAGAGGAGGCAAGGAGAGAAATGGAGATATTCGGAGTAAATTGGTTCCATCGCACGATTTGCCCGCGGCTAGGGTCCTACGAAAAACAGTTTCCGGCTCGATTGAAGACGAGCCCCGCCTTCCAAGGCCTGCGTTCGGACAAGGACGCCCCCCAATCTAAGCCCTGAACCACTCTTACGCGTGTCTTCGAAAAAGGATGTCAGGTTAAGCTAGGTTCCCGTGATAATTAGTGAGCAGCGCGTCGTGTGGCTAGCGTATCGCGAGGTGTTCCTGGGACCGCAACGCAGCGGCTCGCTCCCGTGCGTTCTGCAGCGCGCGCTTGACGTGACGAGGCGCGGTGCCGCCAGGGACGTCATGCAGCGCGAGCACTTCGGGAAGGCCGAGGCAGGAGTGGAACGCTGCGTCAAAGCTGGCGTTGATGGTTTGCAGGTCGGCAAGGGACAGTTTTTGTAATTCGCATCCGCGTTCCACGGCCAACTGGACGGCTTTGCCGACAGCTTCGTGGGCAAAGCGGGAGGGCACTCCGCGTTCGACCAGGTAAGCGGCTGCGGCCCAGGCGTTCATGAAGCCCGAACTTGCGGACTGATTCATTTTGTCTTTGTTGAATTCAACGGTGTTCATCCATCCGGTCACTAGCGGCAGCATGCCGATGACGGTGTCGAAGGCGTCGAACAGCGGCTCCTGGGTTTCTTGAAGGTCTTTGTTGTAGGCGAGGGGCAGGCCCTTCACCAGAGTTTGCAGTGTGGTGGCGCATCCCATAACGCGCGCGGCTTTGCCGCGCACCAACTCCAGCAAGTCGGGATTTTTCTTTTGCGGCATCGCGCTGCTGCCGGTGGAGTAGAGCTCGGGTAACTCGACGAATCTGTACGCGGGCGTAGAGAACAAGATCATCTCTTCGGCCCAGCGGCTAAGGTGGGTCGCTAGTTGGGAGAGTGCGTTGACGAATTCGATGGCGAAGTCGCGGTCGCTGGTGGCGTCGATACTGTTCGCCGTCGGGCCGTCAAAGCCCAGCTCCACGGCCATGGCTTGACGATTAAGGGTGAGCGTGGCTCCGGCTACAGCGCCCGATCCCAGCGGACAAAGATTCGCGCGCTTGCGGCAGTCGGCGAGGCGGTCGGCGTCACGGAGAAACATTTCTACATACGCCAGCAGCCAGTGCGCTACCAGGACGGGTTCGGCCGGCTGCAGGTGCGTGTACGCGGGCATGGCGGCGCTGCCGGCCTTTTCGGCGCGAGTTAGAAACGACTCAATCCAGTCGGCTAGGTGATTTTGCAGCGTGTCGATGCTGGCTCGCACAAACAGGTGAAGGTCGGCAGCGATTTGTTCGTTGCGGCTGCGTCCGGTGTGGAGTTTGTAGCCTGCGTCTCCGATCAACGCGGCGAGTTGCTTTTCGACGAAGTGATGGACGTCTTCGACTTCAGGGTCGTTCAGAAATTCCGGGGCGGACGTGGCTTTCTGCCCGATCTCTTCGAGCCCGGCGAGAATTGCAGTGAGCTCGGCCTGAGTGAGAACTCCGGCGCGCTCGAGGGCACGAGCGTGGGCTCCGCTGGCCTCGAGTTCGAAGAGGAGCAGGCGGCGGTCGTAGGGGAACGACCGCTGCCATGCTTCGAATTCGGGGTCAGGCGGCTGGCGAAAGCGGCCAGACCACATTTTCACAGGTTAACCTCAAGGGCGATCGCCCGGTTCGTATCAGGCTATCGCTTTAGCGATGCCGAAGGTTCTCAAAATCGGACGCCCCTTCAGGGGTGGCCTTCTCCAAGCTCGCATCCGAAATCCAGCGCCTAAAGGCGCAGTCGTTACTCGAAATGCTTGCGGCACGCCTGAAGGCGTGCCCTGATACGAAATCCACTTGTACCACAGGTTGCCTGACGGCGATCGTCAGTGACCGGGCTACGGTGTAGACGGTAGGTCCTTCGCGTCGCTCAGGATGACAACTCAGTCTGCAAACCCGCAAACCACTTGTTACGCGACCTCAACCTGGGTCTTGGCGCGGCAGCGCGACGGCAGACCGAGGATCCGGATGAAGCCTTCCGCGTCCTTCTGATCATAGCTCGCGCCCATCGTGAATGACGAGAGATCGGTGCGGTAGAGCGAGTAGTCAGATTTCCGGCTGACGACGCTCACGTTGCCTTTGTAGAGGGACAGGGCGACGCTTCCGGTCAGGTTTTGCTGCGTGGTTTCAACGAAGGCGTCGAGAGCTTCGCGCAGTGGCGTGAACCACATCCCGAAGTAAACGAGCTCGGCGTACTTCAGCGCGACGTGCTGCTTGAAGTGCAGCAGGTCACGATCCAGGCACAGGGCTTCGAGTTCGGCATGCGCGGCTAGAAGCAGCGTGCCGCCCGGTGTTTCGTAACAACCCCGCGACTTAATGCCGACGAATCGGTTTTCGACCAGATCGATACGGCCGACGGCGTTGCGGCCGCCGATTTCGTTCAGCAGTTCGACCAGCGAAACGGGATCGAGATTCATGCCGTTGACAGAGACCGGCGCCCCCTTCTCGAATCCGATTTCAACTTGCTCTTGGCGATCCGGCGCCTCCTGCGGAGATTTTGTGAGCTGCCAGGTGCTCGCAAACGGCGCGTTGGCGGCGTCTTCGAGCTCTCCACCTTCGTGGCTGAGATGCCAAAGGTTGCGGTCACGAGAGTGAATCTTCTCTCGGCTGGCGGCAACCGGGATGCCGCGTTTCTCGGCATAGTCGAGGCAATCTTCGCGTGACTTCAGCTCCCACTCACGCCACGGCGCGACAACTTTCAATTCGGGAGCGAGCGCCTGGTAAGCCATCTCGAAGCGGACCTGGTCGTTGCCTTTGCCGGTGCAGCCGTGGCCAACGGCGGGGGCGCCTTCGCGTAGCGCGACTTCTACCTGGTGCTTGGCAATCACGGGGCGCGCCAGCGATGTGCCGAGCAGATATTTGTTCTCATACACCGCGCCCGCTTTCAGCGCGGGCCAGACGTAGCCGGTCAAAAATTCTTCGCGCAGATCTTCGACGACGACTTTGCTGGCGCCGGTCTTGTAAGCTTTTTCGACGACGGCTTCCACGTCGTCGCCTTGTCCGACGTCGGCAACCATGGCGATCACATCGTAGGCGTAGTTTTCCTTCAGCCACGGGATGATGATCGAAGTATCGAGTCCGCCGGAGTACGCGAGGACGATCTTGTCAGGCATGGGCGCTCCTTACCGGCAAGCGGGCCACGCCGCTACCCAGCAACCACATGAGAATGGCCTTCTGAATATGCAGACGATTCTCGGCCTGCTCGAAAACGACTGAACTGGCCGAGTCGATCACTTCGTCCGTGACCTCCCATCCGCGATGGGCGGGCAGGCAATGCATGAACAGGGCGTGGGGGGCGGCGTCTTGCATGAGTTCGGCATTGACCTGGTAGGGCGCGAAAACGGCGGAGCGGGAGTCAGCCTCGGTCTCCTGCCCCATGCTCGCCCAGACATCGGTGTAAACGGCGTCGGCGCCGGCAACGGCTTCGCGCGGGTCAGTCAGGATGTTGATTGCAGACCCACTTTCTTCGGCCAGCGCCGCCGCCGCTTCGATGATCTCTGTAATCGGAGCGTGGCCGGCGGGTGTCGCGATCGAAACGGACGAACCCAGGGCCGCCCCCGCCAGCAGCAGCGAATGAGCTACGTTGTTGCCGTCACCGATGTACGCGAAGTGAATTCTCGAGAGATCGCCGAAATGCTCTTGCAGCGTGAAAAGATCGGCGAGGGCCTGGCAGGGGTGCTCTAGATCACTTAACGCGTTGATTACCGGAACGTCGGCGTGGGCGGCCATGTCTTCTACGGTTGCGTGGTGGAAGGTGCGCAGGACAATGATATCGATCCAGCGCTCGAGGTTGTGTGCGATGTCATGCAAGGACTCGCGGGCGTCGATCCGGCTGCTGGTCTGGTCGACGAAAAACGTGGAGCCGCCCAGACTGTCCATGCCGGCCTCGAAGGTGAGGCGCGTGCGCAGGGAGGGCTTCTCGAAAAACATGACCATCTGCTTGCCAGCCAGGGCGCCCCGGAAGTCGGCGGGGCGCTGCTTCAGCATGGCTGTCAGGTTGAACAGGGCATGAATCTCGTGCGGTGCCAGGTCATGAGCGGAGACGAGGTCGCGGGGAGCCGGCGGCTCCGGTTGCGGGTGCGGCGAGTTCGTCAGTTCGAGCGGCTGGGTTCTCATGGTTTTCTGGGGTGCGATTTCAGGAGTCTCCTGTTATGCATGAATATGCAGTACTATGCATAAGTATCCAATGTGAAGCGCAGGGGTGTCAAGCGGAATTAGCGGAGGAATCGCTGCGGGTAATGAGGTGAGGATCCGGTCGCCGCGGGCCCTAGCCGTGCCGTCCCTAGCGGGACTCGATCTCCGACGCACGCCGATCCGGCACTTGCCTGCCGCGCTTTCTCATTCCGCCGCTTCGCGGCTGGAGCATCAACCTGTCCTACGGAACGTGCTTGAGGTCTAGCGCGTGGAACTGCCGGGTATCTGGAAATCTACGCCGCGGGCTTCGTTGGCTTTGCGGGTGGCGAGCAGGTCGAGGTCGGCCAGCAGGATTTTGTGGGTGCGATTGTCGGCCAGATCAAACAGGGTATCGCCGACAATGGCGTAGTTCTGCAGTTCCGACTGGTGGCCGTCGCGGAAGACGAGCACCGTGCTGGGCTGGGGTACAACCGGGTCCGGAGTGGCAGCGGCAACGGCCAGCTGCGGCGCCGGCGGTGGTTGCACAGGCCGCGCGGCAGGTTGGCTGTAGCCAGGGCCGCGACGGTCGAAAATCGTAGGTCCGCCCTGGTAATCTTCGTCGTCATACGCGACGGGCTGCACGACCACTACCTGCGTATATGGAATGGCAAACGCTGGTATCGCCGGAAAGAAAGCGCGGCGGAAATGACGTCCACGAATGAAGACTGGCGACCCGGCATCGGTCTGGAAGAATGGATTGAAGCAGCAGTTGCTCCCGAACCGTCCGTGGCCACCGAAGCCGTTGGGCCCGAGCGACATTACGCTAGCGGCGACGCCGGGCGTCATTGAAGTGCTTCCGCCAAATCCGAACGACGTGACCGAAGCGGGTACTCCGTGGATCTGGGCCTGGAGCGCGGGAACGCCGACTACCACCAGAACAAGGCAAACGAAGCAATCAAGGGCGCGCATCCGGACCAGCATTGAGCCTCTCTCCCCATATTAGATGCCACGGGGCTGGATATTTCAACCCGCCGGAGCCGGAAAAGTGGCGGTGAACCGTCCCATCTTACCGGTTCAAGCCGCCGTCCGGGGCGGCTTTGAGACCAATTGGCTCAGCTCCAGCATGCGATGGCGAACGTAGCCATCCTCGGTCAAGTGCGCCGAGGCGCTATGCTTGCGATTGGCGCCGACCATCTGGTCCAGCGGTCTGCGTTTGGGAAAATTTGGGTCTAACTGCTGGCAAAATTCACACAGTTTTCCGGATCGAACTTCGAATCGTTTGCTGACAACAGAATCGATATGTTCCATGAATCTGGCTCCGTGCGAAGGGGCATGATCAGTCCTGCCCGGTTGGGATGACGGTTGACTTGGTGGCGCTTCCGCAAGGCTTTTTGCTGCCGGGCTCTTTTACTACAGAGGGTGCTGGTTGCACAAGGTTTGTGACGGCCTATTTTTCCACAGCGCAGACCGATCAAGGAGACGGTCGAAAACGGCACCGCTGGGCGCGACTTTCTGGCAAGATAAAGGCCATCCTTTGTGGAGATTACGTGAAGACCAACGATACCAGCGGAACCGTCTTTCTTTTCGATGTAGACAATACCTTGATCGACAACGACCGGGTCGCGGACGACCTGAAGCATCATCTCCGGGACAAAGTCGGTGAAGCCCGTGAACAGCGCTATTGGGACATCTTCGAAAAGCTGCGCGATGAGCTAGGTTACGCCGACTATCTCGGCGCTCTGCAGCGCTATCGTGTGGAGCAACCGCGGGAACCGAAGCTGCTGGCCGTTTCCTACTTCATGATCAATTATCCGTTCGCCAATCGTTTGTATCCCGAATCGCTGGATGCGGTGGAGCACGTCCGGCAGTTCGGCAGAGCGGTGATCCTGAGTGACGGCGACGTAGTTTTCCAGCCGCGCAAGGTGGACCGGTCGGGTCTGTACGACACGTTTGAAGGCCACGTCCTGATCTACGTCCACAAAGAGCAAGAACTGGAAGATGTCGAAGCGAAGTATCCGGCTGAACACTATGTGATGGTGGACGACAAACTGCGCCTTCTGGCTGCCATCAAGGAGCACTGGGGCAAGCGCGTGACCACCGTGTTTCCACGCCAGGGACACTACGCGCTGGACGAAAAACTGGTGGCCCAATACCGGAAGCCGGACATTACCCTGGAGAGAATCGGGGAGTTGCAGAAGTATTCGCTGGAGCAGATCATGGCGGCAGCGGGCTAGCCTGCGCCTTTGCGGAAAGGCAGGTCGCAATTCCCAAATCGGGCTGCCTGTGCAAGAAAACCGCCGTCGACGGCGATTTTTTTGGATGTCCAGCCGCTAATGTTGGGTATACAGTGACTTTTTGCAGCTTATTGCTGCAACTTCTTCCTCGCAACGTCCATTCATTTCTGCCCGCCTTTCCGGCGGCCATAACCCCATTTCAGGAGGTGCACAGTGGGGACCCCGAATTCTGCTCTCACACAATTGATGACTTCAACCTGGGCCGCCGCCAACGGCTCGCCGACTCCGCTCGGCGTGACCCGTGTCCCTGCTGCCAAGGCGTACAACTTTGCCATTTATTCCAAGAATTCAACCCGTGTTCGGGTTCTTCTGTTCTCCGCCGACGACCTGGTAAATCCGACCTCGACCGTCGAATTCGATCAGTTTCGCAACCGGACGGGCCGAATCTGGCACGCCAGGATTCCGGAAAACAGTCTGAAGAACGCCAACTACTACGCCTACTCGATCGACGGTCCGCCACCCACCGGACGGCCGCATGAATGGCATGCATTCAATGCCTCCAAGTTACTGCTGGATCCCTTTGCCACCGCGATATTCTTTCCACCCGCTTACGAGCGGACCGCGATGCTCGGCACCGACAGCAATGCGGCGAAGGCGCCCTTGAGTGTGCTGCCGAAAGATGACGTGGCCTTCGACTGGGAGGGCGACGTGCCTCCGCGGCATGCGGGCGATCTTGTCATCTACGAGATGCACGTCCGCGGCTTCACCAACAATCCCAACTCCGGCGTGGCTGCCAACAAGCGCGGGACCTTTGCCGGAGTGGTGGAGAAAATCCCGCATCTGCAAGACCTGGGCGTGACCGCGGTGGAACTCATGCCGGTGTATGAGTTCGACGAGAGTGAGCCGAACTACTGGGGATACCAGCCCATCAACTTCTTCTCGCCGCATTCGAAGTACGCGAGCCGCCCTGGCGCGCAGGTGAACGAGTTCCGCGAGATGGTGAAGGCCCTGCACCGCGCTGGGATTGAGGTCATCCTCGACGTGGTGTACAACCACACCGGCGAAGGCAACGAGAGGGGACCCACCTTCAGCTACAAGGGCGTGGACAACGCCACCTACTACATGGACTCGCCCGACCCGAACAATCTATATCCTTACGCCGACTACACGGGCACTGGAAACACGCTGAACTGCGCCCACAGTGCCGTGCAGCAGTTGGTGGTGGAGAGCCTGCGCTACTGGGCAAGTGAAATGCACGTGGACGGATTCCGGTTCGATCTGGGATCGGTGTTTTCGCGCAACGAAGACGGTTCGGTGGACTTAGATAATCCGGCGATTTTCGGAGACATGGCGGACGATGCCGACTTGGCAGGCGTGCGCATGATTGCCGAACCGTGGGACGTCGGGGTCGGCGGCTATGAACTGGGCCGTAAGTTTCCGGGGATCAGCTGGCGGCAGTGGAATGACCGCTTCCGCACGACGCTGCGCAGCTTTGTGAAAGGCGATCCGGGTTACGTGCCGGACCTGATGACCCGGCTGTATGGCAGCGCCGACGTCTTTCCCGACACTCTGCCCGACAGCTGCCACCCCTACCAGAGTCTGAACTATGTCGCTTCGCACGACGGACTCACACTCTACGATCAGGTCGCCTATAACACTGCGGAGAGCTGGAATTGCGGTTCTGGCGGCGACAGCGACAATGGGGAAATGGGTGTCGCACCGGAAGTGATCGAACTGCGCAAGCGGCAGGTGAAGAACTTCTGCGCCCTGGTCCTGCTGAGCAACGGCACCCCCATGTTCCGCATGGGTGACGAAATCCTGCAAACGCAAAATGGACAGGCTAACCCCTACAACGTGGACGACGCCAGCGTCTGGATGAACTGGGATCGGCGAAAGCAACATGCCGACGTTTTCCGCTTCTTCCAGGGGATGATCGCCTTCCGCAAGAACCATCCCTCGATCGGACGGGCGACTTTCTGGCGGGACGATGTGAAGTGGTACGGCGTCGGCGACACGGTGGACATGTCGCGTGACTCGCACTCCCTGGCCTATTGCCTGCACGGTGCCTCGCAGCAGGACGACGACATCTACGTGATGATCAACGCCTACTGGGACATGCTGGATTTCACTATCCAGGAAGGCGTGCCGGAAGACTGGAAGCGGGTGGTGGACACGGGCTTGGCTTCACCCCTGGATATCGTGCAGCTGGCGGAAGCGCCAAATATTCATACCCTGGTCTATACCGTGGGACCGCGCTCGGTGGTGGTGCTGAAGAGGCCGTCGAAGGGATAGTTGCCGGTTTCTAGTTACGACCACTCGAATACAGCCACACTAGAAACTGCCAACTAGCAGCTGCCTTCCAGGGGCTCATGTAAATAGAGGGCGTTTGGGGTCGTTGGTGAAATGACGACTTATCAACAGTTATCGGTTGGGGCTCGTGCGACCTCGGAACAGTTGTGGATTTTCGTGAAGTCCGTTGGGAAGCTCGAATATCGATAGGCTCAGCGGCGAGTCCGAGAGTTCCAATACTGTTTTTTCAATCGTAATTATTCGAACGGCGGTGCTCTTCTTGGTCCCTGCGAGCTTGCTAATGAGCTGCGATTTAACAGCCAGCCCTCTTGGCAAAGGGCCAGTGTGGTGGACTTGTGCAATGTCTGGATAATCCACAAGTGCTGTCCCGGTCACATAGTACGGTTCGCTACGCACGAAATCGGGAGCGCAATCGTGATCTGGGAGTTCATGGTCGATGTACCAGCCATCAAGAGTCTCTTCGCCACCGCTACTACCATGCGCATCGGCCCGCTTTGTCGTCGTGATTAGGTGCCTCGCCTGATACCCAAAGAACACCTTCCGCTCGCCGGTATCCACCGTTTTACTTGCGACCTGAATGGCAGTTTTACCCGTCTTCTGCAAATACTCGTCGCGCTGCGCCTTCGATGCGAATTTTGGCAGTTTGTAGTTTCGATATTCGTGCGCGTCCAGGTCGATCAAGAAGCCGGCCCTCGTTGCACAGTTCGCGATATTAGCGATAGAAGCTGTGCTCGCAGCGCCGAAGCTTTCTTCTCTCCGCATCAGTCCGTGTCGATACTGGATCTTTCGAGTGACGCTAGGATTCACGACGTTCGGATTCGGGTCGGAATCTGTAATCACCGTTTGGGTCTTCATCATCGTGTCGGCTCGACACAAGACAGAACATCCCCCGAGGACTGCCATGAATAGAAAACGAGTGCAACGCTGTTTATTCACAATAGACGCTTATCCAGATTACCGCCGTTTAGTGACACTTTCTGAGGCACTGGCACGTACCCGGCGTTAACACGATTACACCACCTACTCTGTCCTCAGGATTCATCCGTGATGGTCTTACTCTTCTTCTTCCGGAGCGCCGGCGCGGACCAAGGCTTCCAATTCTTTGGCGAGGTTCGCGTGATCGGTCTCGGATAACTCCAGGAACCGGAAAGGCTGAAAGCAGCCCTTGGTAGCCCACATCGGGAAGAGCATTGCTGCGCGGGTGCGCATACTAGTGCTGCCGACGTGAAACAGGACTGTCACCTTGATCCCTTCGTCCAGAGGGTTCTCCAGCGAGAGTAGGCCGCCGTTGACGGAGAGCTGATTCATGCGGGCGCGGATCTGGCGTCCGTTTTCAAGCAACACCAGGGCCAGAACGGAGCCGCCGAGCTTGACGCGCGAACTCCTTTGGCTGCTTTGAGCGCTGGATCGGGACATATCCTCTGGCAATATCGCATGACTGGTGGGTTGGAGGGCAGATTACCAAAGGCATTCGACCGGCCAGCGGTTTAGTTTGAACTCCGGGCGCAACATTCTAAAGAACCTCTCGGCGACCTTTGCGATAGTCCCTGTGCGTCCTTCGCGGTTAAAGGCTTTTGATCTAGACGTACTCCTTCCAGAAGAAATAAATCGTCATTCCCGTTCCCACGACGACGACGAAAGCCCGGATCCAGGACTGTGGCAACTTCTGGGCGTAGTGTGCCCCGAAGTATCCACCGGCGGTCGCTCCCGCGATCATGATGACGCCCGGTTTCCAGGCGACGGCTCCAGCTATCGTGAACGTAACCACCGCCATGGCGTTGATGATCCCGCCGAGAACGACCTTTAGTGCGTTCATGGCGTGAATGTCGGTCATCCCAAGAGCGGCCAGCATGGCCAAGTTCATAATGCCGACGCCTCCTCCGAAATAACCTCCGTAAACAGCGACCACGAGTTCAAAGAGAGCCGCGGCCGCGAGGGCCGTTGTCGAAGCATCGTGCGCGAGGCCGCTTCTCGATCCGCGAGAGAGGCGGCCGCCGAAAACAAAGAGCAGCGTGGCGCCCAGCATCAGCCAGGGGAGAACACGCAGGAACGTGTGGGCGGGGGTTCGCAGGAGCAGAAAGGCTCCTGCAATTCCTCCGATCACGCTGGTCACAGCCAAAGGGACCATCACGCGCCGCGAGATGTCGAGGTGCTTGCGGTAGGCGCCCGAGCTGGCCGTCACTCCGACCCAGAGCGCGACCGCATTCGTCGCGTTGGCCTGGATCGGCGGAACTCCGCCAAAGAGTAGTGCGGGGAACGCAATGAAGCTGCCGCCGCCGGCGACTGCATTGAGCGCGCCGCCCAGCACGCCGGCGAAAAAGAGGAAGATGCCGGTGTAGAGATCCAAGGAACAGATGTATCACACCTGCGGTGAAATCGTTTAAATGGCCAAGTGGGTCGGGGTAACCTTCTGCGCTCGCTTTCGTCAGAGAGGGGAGCGAGGGGGCCGTATGCGACACGCCATCATTCTGGTCTTGTCTTGTTTGTTGTTCGCCGGGCCGTCGCAGGCCCAGCGGGCCAGCGCTCCGGCGAATCCATGCGCAGCCCCGGAGCAGCGCCAGCTGGACTTCTGGGTCGGCGAGTGGGCCTTGACCTGGCCGGGCAACAAGGCCCGCGAAGTCCAGCATGGAACCAATAGCATCCGGCGTGTGCTGGAGAACTGCGTGGTGGAAGAGAACTTCTCGGGAGAGACCGACATGCATCTTCGCGGGAAGAGCGTCTCCATATTCGATACGCGCACCGGGAAATGGAAGCAGACCTGGGTGGACAACGAAGGCGGCTATCTCGACTTTGTGGGCGAGTTCAAAGACGGGCAGATGATCCTGAGCCGCGAAGTCGCGCTTCCGAACGGCACGCGGACCTCGCAGAGAATGGTCTTCAGGAACATCGGCGCAGACGAATTCGACTGGAGTTGGGAGAGTTCTAGTGACGGCGGCAAGACGTGGCAGGTGGTCTGGCCCATTCACTACAAGCGGCGGAAGTAATCTGGGGACGGCCAAAAGTGGCAGACGACAGGGCACGACGCCGGAGGGCACTGCAATTCACGTGCTAGAATCAAGTCAGATGCCTCTTCTACCCGATGCTTCCTGACATCGAAAAACTGCTGCAGCTCCAGGTCGCGGACAAGGAAATCCGCAAACTGCAGGAGGAGATTGCCGCGTTGCCCAGACGGGTGGCTACGATCGAAGAGAAGCTGGCGGGAACCAAAGCTCAGCTCGAAAAAGCCCGCGCCGCGGCTAAGGCAGACGAAGGCAACCGTAAAAAGTTCGAATCCGCCATCCAGGACCTGCAGGGAAGAATCTCCAAGTATCGCGACCAGTCGCTCGAAGTAAAGACCAACGAACAATATAAGGCGCTGCTGCACGAGATTCAGTTTGCCGAGCAGGAAATCCGCATCAATGAAGACCGGATTCTCGAGGTGATGGTCAATGCCGAGTTACGAGACAAGGAAGTCAAAGCGGCGGAAGCTGAGTTGAAGGCAGAGACCATCCAAATCGAAAAAGAAAAGGAAGAAGCCCGCAAGATCACCGCCGCGGACCAAGCCAAGCTCACCGAATGGAACGGGAAGCGTGATGGACTGCGGCAGGGAATCTCGGCCGATCTGTTGCGTCACTACGAGCGCGTGATGAAGTTCCGCGGCAGCGGGCTGGCGGAGGTCCGCGACCATAAGTGCATGGGATGCCAGGTCATGCTGCGTCCGCAGACCTACAACGAAGTGCGCAACGGCGAACAGTTAGTTGTCTGCGATTCCTGCCAGAGAATTCTGTATTTCGATCCGGCGAACGAGATGAAGGAGAACGAAGTGGCTGCGGCGGCGGTTCATGGCCGGAAGCGGCACCGTCCCAAGGCCGATGCTCCTCAGGCATGGTTTTACCGTCCCGAATTTGGCGAAGAGGGCGAAGTGCTTCTCGTCTACGCCAATAGCGGGGATACTTCGACGCGGCGCATCTATGAAATGCACTCCGGACGGCAGATTGGCGACGTGCTCAGTCGTGAAGGGAACTACCGGCTGGCGTTTCCGGAGGATATGACCGATTCGACCATCCGACTGAACGGGCACTGGGATGAGCACGAAATGGACGAGTGGGGTGCTGAGCTACCCACCGCGGCGCTCGACGCCCTGCACGCCGATCTGCGGGCGGCGCAGAAGGAACATCGTTCAGGCCACCACGAACATACCGCCCCTCCGGCGGAGCACTCGGCGGCGAGATGAGTCTGATGAATCAGCCTCTGCAATATTCCCGTTCTCTAATTTAATTCGGCTCTGTCTCTGCTCGAAACATCAAGGGTGTCACGCCGTGTTGTCTAGAGCCCGACTCATAGTTGAAACACTCGTTTCAATTATGTTAGGCTCTCCCTCATGGTCAGAATCGCCGATCAAGCTCGCCCCGTCGCGTTGCTCGACGCGATCGTCGGCTATCTGGTCAAAAACGGCGTAGCAGACCTTTCTCTGCGCCCGCTGGCCAAGGCGGTAGGTTCCAGTCCGCGGGTGCTGCTCTACTACTTCGGCTCCAAGGAAGAGTTGGTGATCAGAGCCCTCACGCGGTTGCGCGAGCGGCAGCGGTCTGCGTTTGGCGGCATGCGGGAAGCGAAATACGAGCGGCCTTCCGACACCTGCCGAGCCATCTGGAAGCAGATGAGCGCTCGGCAATCGGAGCTGCTATTCAAGTTTTTCTTTGAGACCTACGCGCTGGCATTGCGGCATCCCCGGCGGTTTGGCGATTTTCTGAATAACGCAGTAGAAGACTGGCTGGAGTTTGTCGCAGAGCCTCTGATCGGCCGGGGCCAGACGTGCAGCGAAGCACGCGTTTTTGCCACCATCGTCCTTGCCGGATTTCGCGGCTTCATGCTCGACTACTGCGCTTCACGCGACCGCGAACGCATAGATCGGGCGGTCGATCTCTGGCTCCATTCCCTGGATACGATTTCACCAAAGTTGGCGGAGGTATCCCATGTTCGCTAAACGGCACGCCGCGCTCGGGTTCATCTTTGTCACCGTCCTGCTGGACATGTTGTCCTTCGGCGTGGTCGCCCCGGTGATGCCGAAACTGATTTCTGATTTCCTGGGAGGCAACACAGCGCGGGCGTCGGAATACCTGGGTCTGTTTATAACCACCTGGGCGCTGATGCAATTCTTCTTTGCGCCGGTGCTGGGTCTGCTGTCCGATCGTTTCGGCCGCAGGCCGGTAATTCTTCTTTCCAATTTTGGGCTGGCGCTCGACTACCTGATCATGGCCCGCGCCCCTAATATCCGCTGGCTGTTCCTGGGGCGGGTGCTCGCGGGCATCACCTCGGCGAGCATTCCGACCGCCACCGCTTACATCAGCGACGTGACGCCGCCGGAAAAGCGTGCGAAGGCGTTCGGCTTGCTGGGCGCGGCTTTTGGCGTCGGCTTCGTGCTGGGACCCGCCCTCGGCGGATGGCTCGAAATGTACAACCCGCGTCTGCCCTTCTGGGTCGGATGCGCCGGCAGCCTGCTGAACGCAATGTACGGATTATTCGTGCTGCCCGAGTCGCTCGCTCCAGAGAAGCGCCAGACGCGCCTCCGGTGGGAAAATGCCAACCCGGTGGGAGCGCTCCGGCTGCTCCGTTCGCACGCCGAACTGATGGGTCTCGCGACTGTGAATTTCCTGGGATACGTGGCCCACGAAGTCTATCTCACGGTGTTCGTCCTCTACGTGATGTACCGCTTCGGATGGAATGAGCGCATGGTCGGTATTTCGCTGGCGGTGGTCGGAGGCACGTCGATCGTAATGTCGGGTCTGGTCGGCCCGGTGGTGAACTGGCTGGGTGAGCGGCGGTCGCTGCTCGCGGGACTATTCTTCGCGGGCTTCGGGTTTTTCCTCTATGGGTTGGCCTGGTCAACCTGGATGTTTCTAGGTGCGATTCTCGTCAACTCGCTGTGGTCCTTGGCAGGTCCCACGTCGCAGTCGCTGATGACGCGGCGAGTTTCGCCTTCGGAGCAGGGAGCACTGCAAGGCGCCCTCGCGTCGTTGCGTGGGATTGCCATGTTGATTGGGCCAGGGCTGTTTTCGCTGACCTTCGCGTTCTTCATCGCGCCGGAACACCGGCTGCCGGGGGCGCCGTGGTATTTGGCGGCATCGCTGCTGCTGATTTCTCTGGTGATTGCGTGGTCCGTGGCGGCGGAGAAAGCGCCGGTTGCCGGCGACCTGGCCGCAGCGGAGACAGAGACAAGCTGATCCACCGCCAGGGGCTCAGTGGTCGTTTACTTGGTATACGGATCCGGGTAACGTAGCACCTTGTTCAGATTCTTGCCGCGGACGATATTGGACTGGTGGTAGGCCAGTCCCCAGGAATCGATGGACGACATGTCGGGGAAGATGCAGGCCTCGAGCACTTCGTCGATCGCTCCCTTCAAGACCCATCCGCCGCCATTCAAATTGATTCCCCCGAACAGGTCGGTGCCGCCGAGTTGTGAGCAGTAGCAGGATCCCGGGTTTCCGTTGCAGTTGCCGTTGAAAGGAACCTTGGCATAATAAGCCAGCGTGGCCAGGCTGGGTTGCTGGGTATAGAGCGTTGAGAGTAGTACGTGAATGCGCGAGCCGTCTTTTTTCAACGTGTACTGGCAGAATTTGCGCATCCCGGAAAGACGGAACCAGTTCTTGGGGTCGTCGTTGGTATTGAAGTATGGGGCGCGATTCTCCACTTCGCCGCCGGTAGCCATGCAATACGCAGCCGCAGCAGCGAGATCGTCCTTGGCGCCGGTCGGCGGTGTGCCGGCGTACAAAGGTGTGGTCACGAAGACCAACGCCAGAAGCGCAGCACAGATTGCAGATCCGAAGAGAATGTGTTTCACGAGAGGCCTCCTGGGGGTGTGGACGCGAGCTTGTTCGTCAACACCGAGGGCCGCCAGACTAACACAAGACCCGCTGACTCACCGCTCGGCTTGCACGGGAATCGCCCGAAGGATACGCTTCCCGCGCCGTTCTGCGGTAAGATGGCGCGCGTGAGGTTAACCATGGCCACCATCAGCGATGCGCCTTCCAAATCCCGCCGTTCGTTCCTGAGCCTGTCGGCTGCCGCTTCTGCCGCCCTCGCGATGCGGATTGTCACAGAGCCGATGCTGGCCCACGCGCGCGACCATCATCCTCCAAAGGATGCGGTCATGATTGACGCGAACGAGAATCCGCTCGGGCCCTGCACTTCAGCACGTGAGGCAATCGTCACCATCACGCCGCAGGGCGGACGCTATCTGGACGGCCTGACCGAAGATCTGGTGGACTCGATCGCGCAAATGGAGGGTGTGAAACCCGATTACATAACCATCCAGGCCGGATCGACCGAACTGTTGCATCACACGGTGTGCGCTTTCACGTCGCCACAGCGCAGCTACGTCACGGCCGATCCGGGGTTTGAGTCGGGAATGTTTGCGGCGAATGCGATGGGGGCCCGCGTCGTCAAAGCGCCTCTGACGAAGAGCTACGCCCATGATGTCAAGGCAATGCTGGCGGCGGGAACCGATGCCGGGCTTTTTTACGTGTGCTTGCCCAACAATCCGACGGGCACGCTGACCAGTCATTCGGATATCGAGTATCTAGTGGAGAACAAGCCAAAGGGTTCGATTGTGATGGTGGACGAAGCTTACATCCATTTTTCGGACGCGACCTCGGCCGTGGACTTGGTGAAGGCGGACAAAGACGTGATCGTGCTGCGGACGTTTTCGAAGCTCTACGGGATGGCGGGCCTGCGCTGCGGGTTTGCCATGGGCCGACCGGATCTGCTCGAAAAGATGTATGCGTACGGCGGCGGCAACTTCATGCCGATCACGGCGATGGTAGCGGCTTCGGCCAGCCTCAAGCACACCAAGCTGGTCGACGAGCGAAAGAAGATCAACGCCGACAACCGCGAAGCTGTCTTCCACTGGCTCGATAGCAACGGTTATTCCTATGTTCGCTCACAGTCGAACTGCTTCATGCTGGATACGAAACGGCCTGCCAAACAAGTGATTGACGCCATGGCAGCGCAGAAGGTGTACATTGGGCGCATCTGGCCGGTCATGCCGACCTACGCCCGGATCACCGTGGGGACACGTCCGGAAATGGAGCAGTTCCAGGCTGCGTTCAAGAAGGTGATGACGGGAGCGGTGACAGCGAGCATGGGCGAGACTACATTGACAAAGCGCCGTCTGGAGCTGCTGACGTAAGCATGAGTTTGCTGGAAAGATCAGTTGAAGATGGACTCGGATCCAAGGGCACTGACCGTCACCGAGAGAGCTGTGTTGGACAAGTTGCTAGAGGTCCCGTTTAGAGGGCGTGATTTGGTGCGGCAGCAGGTCGACAAATCCTTGGTCAGGGAATGGGATGATGGCTCGCGGACGCTTTCGTTCGAAATTGGACGCAGTAAGAAACCGCCCCACACCGTTGCCGTAGAAGCTGAATTTTCCGACGATGACGGGAATACCGCGCACGTTCTCCTTCATCTTCGCGAGGAAACCGTATATGAACTCGAGTTCTTCAAAGAAGTTCCGGGTCCTGTACTGACCATCCCCACCCCCGATCGGCTGCGGATATTGCGTTGAGTAGGAGTCCGTCCCCGCCACGGGCCCCGGTTTAACATCTATGCATGGCTAATAAGTCGCTTGCGCCAACTTCTGCGACACAATTTTCCGTAAAGCTTTCGCCGCGGGGCGCCACCCGATTGAAGAGCGGACATCCTTGGGTCTATCGGTCCGACGTTGCCGCTGAGGATATCCCGCCGGGTGCGCTCGTCCGGGTCGTCGATCAGCGCGGCAAATTTCTCGGGACCGCTCTCTACAGTTCTTCCTCGCAGATTGCCATTCGTATGATTTCGCGGGACGAAGTGGCCAACCTGCCGGCGCTGGTCGCAGAACGGATTCGCGGGGCGATTTCCTACCGAAAGGGCATCGTGTCAGACACCGATGCCTATCGCGTCGTCTTCACCGAGGCAGACTTCCTGCCCGGGCTGATCGTCGATCGTTACAACGACGTGGCCTCAGTGCAGATCCTGACGCAGGCGATGGATGCGGAGCCGGTGCGGGCGGCGGTGGTGAAAACTCTCGCCGAGGAACTGCAGCCGGCCGGGATCATAGAACGTGTAGACGCCCGCATTCGCGATCTGGAGCAGCTACCCCCGCGGAAGTCGGGTGTGCTGTGGGGAGAGAGAAGTTCGACCGTCATCACGATGAACTCCGGGACAGTGAGCGGCGAGACATCCTGCGGCGTGCGCTTCCATTACGACGGGCTGGAAGGCCAGAAGACCGGCGCGTTTCTCGATCAGCGCGAGAACTACGCCGCGGGGGCGCAGTATGCCCACGGCGAGGCGCTCGACGTTTTCTGCTACCAGGGTGGGTTTGCGCTGCACCTCGCGCCCAAGTGTTCGAGTGTGACCGGAGTGGACAGCTCGCGTCCGGCGCTCGAGATGGCGGAAAAGAATGCGGCTCTGAATGGGCGGGAGCTGGAGTGGATCGAAGGCAACGCCTTCGACCTGCTGAAGGACTATGCCGCGGCCAAACGCCACTACGACACGATCGTTCTGGATCCGCCAGCCTTCGCCAAAACAAAGCGGGACCTCGAAAAGGCCCTGCGCGGGTATAAGGAAGTCAATCTACGGGCGCTGAAGATGCTGCGTCCGGGCGGGATCCTGGTGACGTGCTCCTGCTCGTTCCATGTGGGCGGACCGGACTTCCTCGGTACCGTCTCTGCCGCCGCGGCGGATGCCCATCGTTCCGTGCGAATTCTGGAGAGCCGAGCGCAGGCAAGAGACCATCCGATCCTGCTGAATGTGCCTGAGACAGGCTATTTGAAGTGCCTGATTGCCGAAGTAAACTATTGAAAAATAATATTATATCGTAGTTGACAGTGGAACACTCATATTTTATGCTTCTTGTCGTGATAATAGCTCATCAAACGAGCTGGAACCGTTACAAATCACTTCAAGAAGAGCAGGAGGATTTTTGCTATGACGCTGATTACCCGTTGGGATCCCTTCCGTGAGTTCGTCACCATTCAGGACCGGCTGAACCGTCTGTTCCGTGAATCGCAAGGAACGGAAGGGCGGGAGGAAGCCCTGACCACCTCGACTTTTGCACCGCCGGTGGACGTTTACGAGGATGAGCACAACATCACCCTCAAGATCGAAGTGCCGGGGATTGACGAGAAGGACGTTGACGTCCGGATCGAGAACAACACCCTGACCGTGCACGGCGAGCGCAAGTTCGAAAACGAAGAGAAAGAAGAGAACTACCGCCGTGTGGAGCGTCAATATGGCAGCTTCACCCGCACTTTCACGCTGCCCACCACCGTTGACTCCGAGAAGGTCGAAGCCAACTACGACAAGGGCGTGCTGAAGATCCAGCTGGCCAAGAAGGCGGAAGCCAAGCCGAAGCAGATCAAGGTGAATGTCGGCAGCGACAAGACGCTCGAAGGCAAGGGGCCGAGCAAAGCTGCGTAAGA
>JACXTT010004202.1_pt1 | contig 21483 bp, 16 predicted proteins | sample 9270951 | NCBI WGS metagenome assembly JACXTT01 (sample SAMN15532306, study PRJNA645909) | rock metagenome | isolation source: weathered quartz diorite | place: Puerto Rico | collected 2017-06-21
CGCTTTCGCTTGGAGGGAATCGCGCCGGCGCCCCGGGCTGTACCCCAGATCGAAGTGACGTTCGACATCGATGCCAACGGGATCCTGAACGTGTCTGCCAAGGACAAAGCCACGGGTCGCGAGCAAAAGATAACCATCTCCGGCTCGACCCAGTTGAGCAAGGATGAGATCGAACGAATGGTTCAGGACGCACAGGTCCATGCGGAAGAGGACAAGTCGCGGCGCCAGGTGGTGGAGGCAAAGAATCAGGCCGACAGCCTGGCGTACCAGGTGGAACGATCCCTGAAGGATCTGGGTGAGAAGGTGCCCTCTCATGAAAAGGCACGGGCCGAGCAATTGATCGCCGAGATCCGACAAGCGGTGAAGAAAGACGACGTGGATCTCGAAGGTCTTCGTCAGCTTACATCCGATCTTCAGCAGATCTCTCACGCAATCGCGGCGTCCGCCTATGGGCAAGCCGGGCCCGGTGGGCCTGGGGAGGCAGGCACGGCAGGCCCGGCATCCGGAGGAGCGTCCGCTCCAGATGATGTGATCGATGCAGAATTCAAGCCCAGCAACTAATAGGATTAGGCAATGTCGCCTCGACGAAGAAGACATCCGACGGAAGAACCTGACGACGACCTGAACGGACTGGCTGAATCTTTTGATCCTGATGAGGACGGCGAATACGGTGAGGAATTCGAGTCCGCCGCCGGGGATGCAGGCGGCGATTCCTCGCTGATTGAGGAAACTGCCGACGGGTCCATGCTCGCGTCAGAGGACTACGAGGAAGAGGAAGAGCTGCCGGAGCTTCCCGCTGCTCGCCGCGAAACGAGGCAGGAGATGTTGGGCAGGCTCATGCGCCGATTGCTCACGGCGCGCGAACAGGTCCACCAGTCGCTCGAACAAGTGAGGAGTTACAACACCGAATTGCGTGAGTCGGCCCCCAAGCCCCCTGAGAAATTATGGGAACAGTTCATGCACCACATCCAGGAGCTGAGCAACGCTCGTCGCGAAGAGAATTTTGCCCGATCCGAATTGATTCAGATGCTCGGCTGGCGTGCCTAACCCGAGACGAAGGGGAACCCGCAGCAGCGGCTATCCCGGCCGGCGGATGGGTGGGACCCACTCTGCCTGAGGTCGAGATTCCATGGCCGTAAAATTCAGGGATTACTACGAAACGCTCGGCATCCCCCGCACCGCGTCGGCCGATGAGATAAAGGCGGCATTTCGCAAAATGGCGCGAAAGTGGCATCCCGACGTCAACCCGGGCGATCGGCGAAGCGAGGACCGGTTCAAAGAGATCAATGAGGCCTACGAGGTGTTAAGCGATCCCAAGAAGCGACGGCTCTACGACCAGCTGGGACACAATTGGAAAGCAGGTTCGGAATTCACTCCCCCACCCGATTGGCAAAATATCCGAATCGATTTCGGGGAGCCGGAAACGGCCCCGGGGATGGGCGGATTCAGCGATTTCTTCGAGACGCTCTTCGGCGATCTTCGGGGGCGCGGGCGGCGAACAGGCGGCCGCGCGCCGGGGGCGTGGGGCAGCTTCCGTGGGGCCGACCTGGAAACCGAGATCGGAGTGACCCTGGAAGAAGCGCACCGCGGCGTGACGCGAAAAATTACCGTCAAAGATGGCCGAGCGCTTGAGGTGAAGATTCCCGCCGGGGTGAGGCAAGGATCGGTTATTCGACTCGCCGGCCAAGGAGAGCCGGGCTCGAATGGCAAGAACCACGGTGACCTATATATCCGCGTTCGGCTGGAACCTCACCCGGTCTTCACCGTGGCCAATGATGACATCACCGTACAAGTCCCCATCGCGCCTTGGGAGGCGGTCTTGGGCGCGAAGATTCAGGTTCCGACTCTCGAGGGCTCGGTCGAGATGACGGTGCCGCCGGGATCCCAAAATGGTCAGCGATTGAGACTTCGAGGGCTCGGGCTCAACCGCCGCCGAGGAGGGCGAGGGGATGAGTTTGCCCAACTGCAGATAGTCGTTCCCCCAAACCCGAGCGCCAGCGAGCGCGCGCTATTTGAACAGCTTGCTCGCGAATCCTCGTTCCAGGCCAGAAATTCTCCCAAGAAGTAATTTTCGAAACCATCGAGCGGGTTCAAGCGTTCTCGATAGGGATTGGGTGAAGAGTTGATATGGACTTCAACCGATTGACAGAAAAGCTTCAAGACGGCGTCCGCGCCGCTCAAGGCCTGGCGGCGAAGTCGGGACATCAACAGGTCGATCTCGAGCACCTGCTCCTCGGACTGCTCCAGCAGGAGGACGGATTGGCGCCGGCCATCCTGCAGAAGGCAGGCATAACCGTCAGCCTGCTCCGGGACCGCCTGGAGAATCATTTGAGGCGTCTCCCTCAAGTCTCCGGCCCGGCCGCACAGGGAGACCAGATATACATCGCCAACCGCTTGAACCGGATTTTCGCCGTCGCCGAAGAAGAAGCGAAACGCCTCAAGGACGAGTATGTCAGCGTCGAGCACCTGCTGCTCGCCATCCTGGAGGAGGACCGCAGCGGCACCTCTGGCCGCATGCTCCAGGAACTTGGCCTCAGCCGCGACCGCTTGATGAAAGCCCTCGCGCAAATCCGCGGCGCTCAACGGGTCACTTCCCCCACGCCGGAGACCACCTACCAGGCACTCGAGCGTTACGGCCGGGACCTGACCAAGCTGGCCAGTCAGGCGAAGCTGGATCCGGTGATCGGGCGAGACGACGAGATTCGCCGCGTGATTCAGGTGCTCTCCCGCAGGACCAAGAACAATCCCGTGCTCATCGGAGATCCCGGCGTCGGAAAAACGGCGATCGTAGAGGGCCTGGCGCAGCGCATCGTCCGGGGGGACGTCCCGGAGGGTCTGAAGAACAAGAAGGTGGTTGCGCTGGACATGGGAGCCCTGATAGCAGGCGCCAAATACCGAGGCGAGTTCGAGGAGCGACTGAAAGCAGTGCTGCGTGAGGTGCAGGAGTCCGGCGACCTGATCCTGTTTATCGACGAGCTACACACCGTGGTCGGCACCGGCCGGGCCGAAGGGTCGACGATGGATGCGGGGAATCTGCTGAAACCGATGCTTGCGCGCGGCGAACTGCATTGCATCGGCGCGACCACTTTGGATGAATATCGCAGGCACATCGAGAAGGATGCTGCCCTCGAACGCCGGTTCCAAACGATTTTCGTAGGGGAACCTTCGGTAGAGGACACGGTCTCTATCCTCCGAGGTCTCCGCGAACGCTATGAAGTCCATCATGGCGTTCGCATCAAAGACTCCGCGCTGGTGGCGGCGGCGGTGCTAAGCAGCCGATATATCGCAGATCGATTCTTGCCCGACAAGGCGATCGACCTGGTGGATGAAGCGGCCGCACGGCTGCGCACGGAAATTGACTCCTTGCCCGCCGAGTTGGATGAGGCCCTCAGGCGCATCATGCAACTGGAAATCGAAAGGGAAGGCTTGAGGAAAGAGACGGACAGCGGATCGCGTGAAAGGTTGAGAAGGCTGGAAGAGGAGCTCATGGACCTCAAGGTGCAGGCGGACGAGATGAAGGCCCAGTGGGACGAGGAGAAGCGACTGATCGCGAACCAGCGCAAGATCCGAGAGGAGATAGAGCAGACAAAAATCCTGATTGACCAGGCGGAGCGGGCCTATGATCTGAACCGCGCCGCCGAGCTCAAATATGGGCGGCTGGTTGAGCTCGATCGGGAACTAAAAGAAGCGGAGACCCGTCTCGGTGAGCTGGCCGAGCGGCGGGGAGGCATGCGCCTCCTGAAAGAAGAAGTGGATGAAGAAGACATCGCCCAGGTCGTAAGCCGCTGGACGCGGATTCCCGTGAGCAAGCTGCTGGAGGGCGAAGTCCAAAAGTTGCTCCACCTCGAAGAACACCTCCACCGCCGGGTCGTGGGTCAGGACGAAGCGGTGTCGGCGGTCGCCGAGGCCGTGATCAGAGCTCGGTCCGGTCTGAAGGACCCCAATCGGCCCGTGGGCAGCTTCATCTTCCTCGGCCCCACCGGCGTCGGCAAGACCGAATTGGGGAGGGCGTTGGCCGAGTTCCTCTTCGATGATGAGCGCGCGCTAATTCGAATCGATATGTCCGAGTACATGGAGAAACACTCGGTCGCGCGATTGATCGGCGCACCACCAGGATACGTAGGATACGAGGAGGGCGGCCAGCTGAGCGAAGCCGTCCGACGCCGCCCCTACAGCGTTATTCTGTTCGACGAGATCGAAAAGGCCCACTTCGACGTGTTCAACATCCTATTGCAAATTTTGGACGACGGCCGCTTGACCGATAGTCACGGCCGAGTCGTCGATTTCAAGAACACGATCATCATCATGACCTCCAACATCGGCAGCCACTTGATCCTGGAGTACCGGGGAAGCCTCGATGGAGATGACTATCAGAAGATGAAGGAGACGGTGCTCAGTGAAATGCGAAGGTCGTTTAGACCCGAGTTTCTCAATCGGGTCGACGAGATCGTCGTCTTCCACTCCCTCAGCGAGGAGGATCTTAAGGCGATCGTTGGCATCCAGTTGGAGAGGGTCAACGAGCGGCTTGCCGACCGCCAAATCTCCCTCGAAGTTACAGATGCGGCCAGAGCTTATCTGGCACGCACGGGGTATGATCCGGTCTACGGCGCACGACCCCTCAAGCGCGCGATTCAGCGAGAAGTAGAGACGCCGCTTGGCAAACTTGTTCTCCGCGGCGAGGTGAAGGATAATTCCGCGGTGAGGATTGATTGTGAGGCGAATGAATTACGATTCCATATCGAGAGCAGGATGGCGGGAGTGGCCTAGCTCTCTAGCAAGTTGATTCCGGAGGATCTGAACAGATGTTATCCATGGACATTCTCAAGAAGCGTTGGATGGTGCTACTCGGCGGCGTAGCGCTATTACTGGTCGGCGCCATCGCTGGTTCCGCGATATCGGCTCACACGAGCTGGCTCCCCTTCAGTCGGGCGGCTTCCGCGAATGAACGCGCCTCGTCGATTTCCCTTTACTTGTCGAAGGAGTCCCCGTTGGGCGGGGCGATCTCCCTGAACGAGGGATTGGGGCCGGTCGTCCGGCAGGTCCGAGAAGGGGTCGTAAGCATCTCCTCGACCAAGGTGACCAAGGCGCAGGTGCCTTCAGCGCCGTTTTTCGATGATCCATTGTTCCGCAGGTTCTTCGGACCCGATTCCGACCGCCAGGGTCCGCGCGAGCGTGAGTTGCGCCAGACTGCCCTGGGATCGGGAGTGGTGGTGAGTCCGGAAGGATACATCCTGACGAACAATCATGTGGTTGCCGGCGCGACCGAGCTGAAAGTGTCCTTCTCCGATAAGCGGGAAGTGTCCGCGCGGATCATCGGAACCGATCGCGCCACGGATCTTGCCGTCATCAAAGTCGACGCTCAGGGATTGCCCGGAGTTCCGATGGGCGACTCAGACAAGATCCAGGTCGGCGATTTTGCGCTGGCCATCGGCAATCCCTTCAATCTTGGGAACACGGTCACCTTCGGGATCATCAGCGCCACCGGGCGCGGCAATCTCGGGATCGCGCAGTATGGCGATTTCATACAAACCGACGCGGCGATCAACCCCGGGAACTCGGGTGGAGCGCTCGTGAATATGCGGGGAGAATTGATCGGGATCAACACTGCGATCTTCACCCAGGGCTTCGAGCACGGGAACCAAGGCGTCGGTTTTGCCATCCCCATCAATATGGGGCGGCAAGTCATGGAGCAATTGCTGCGTAAGGGAAAAGTTGTCCGAGGCTATCTGGGATTACTACCACAGGACGTCACTCCCGCTTTGGCGGAGGAGTTCGGTTTGCGCAAGGATCAACAGGGTGCAGTGGTCGGCTCTGTGGAGTCCGGCACGCCAGCCGATCAAGCCGGTATCCGCGTAGGCGATGTCATCATCGAATTGAACGGGGAACGGATCGCCAACGCGGACAAGCTGCGCCAGTTGGTGGCACAGGTGGCGCCCGACACCAAGGTCACACTCAAGCTCTTGCGCGAAGGAAAGGAACTGAGTCTCACGGCGGTCCTGAAGGAGAGACCGGATGGCGCTCAGACCCCTGCACCTGAGGAGCTGGGCAAGGACAATCCGCTCGGCGACATCGAAGTAGACGACCTCACCCCGGAGACGCTGCGCCAACTCCAGCTTCCGCCGGGAACCTCGGGGGTTGTTATTACTCAGGTGAGTCCTGGCAGCCGGGCGGCCGAAGCCGGCCTTCAACCGCGCGATATCATTCAGCAGATCAATCGCGAACCCGTCAACAATTTACAGGACTTTCGCCGCATCGCGGGACGCGTCGGCAACAAGCGCATAGTCCTGCTGGTGAAGTCGAAGGGCTGGGTCGTGATAGAACCGCTGCAACAGTGATCCGCGCCCGTTCTGGACTCCGGTTCCAGTATGGGCCATTCCAGTTGATGCGAGGATGAGATGACGGAGTCACTCGTCTTCGTCGGGGTTTCTCCCCATCCGCCAATCATCGTACCAGCGATTGGCGGCCCGCGGTTATCGGAGGTCTCGCGAACGGTTGCTGGCGTGCGAAACGTCATGCAACGACTGGTCGCGTCGAGACCCGATTGCACCATCATTGTCAGCCCTCACGTTCCATCGGACTATAGAAGTTTCACCTTCTATTCGGGACCGAGAGTCCGTGGTGACTTCAACCAGTTCGGCGCTCCCGACGTCACTTGCGACCTCGGATGCGATCAGATGCTCCTCTCGCGGATTGTCAGACTGGCAACGGAGTCGACGATTCCGAATTACTTGATCCATGCCGGGAGATCCCTCGATCATGGAGCGATGGTTCCGATCTCTTTCCTGATAGAGGCGGGATATCGAGGGAAGCTCCTGGTCATGGGGCCCGCGTCTCTCCCGGTCGAGGTACATCTGGACGCCGGGGCGGTCGTCGCGCGTGCCGCCCAGGAGATGGGAACCCGGCTGGCCATCGTGGCAAGCGGCGATTTGAGTCATCGGCTCCGGCCAGGGGCTCCAGCGGGATACGATCCCGACGCCCATGAGTTCGATGATCAGATCGTCGACGGTTTGGGGAAGAATGACGCTCAATCCATCCTGGAGATCGACCCTGGCCTCCGCGAGAAGGCGGCTGAAGACATCTTCCTGCCCTTGCTCATCGCCCTGGGCGCAATGGGAAGCAGGTTGGTGCGGTCGGAGGTCTGCTCCTATGAGCGACCATTCGGAGTCGGCTACCTCGCAGCTGTCCTTGCCGAACAGGAGGAGACGATTTCTGCTGAGACGGCTCTGCCGGCATTAGCCAGGGAGGCGGTCGCGGCCTATCTAAAAACCGGAGAGGTCATACGGCCTGACCCTATTGACGCCTCCGGCTCAAGGCATCGCGCGGGTGTTTTCGTCTGTATTAAGGACCTCCAGGGAGCATTGCGGGGATGCGTCGGGACGATCAGTCCGGCCTGTCCTTCGATTGCGGAAGAGATCGTTCAAAATGCGATTTCTGCCGCGACGCGAGACGCCCGATTCTCACCCGTGCAGTTCGAAGAACTCGATCTCCTGCGATTCACGGTCGACATTCTTTCCCCGCTGGAGTTGATCAACAGCCCTTCCGAACTGGATCCGGGTCGATTCGGTGTCGCGGTGGAGGCGGCGAAGGGCCGCCGGGGGACGCTGCTACCGAATCTCCCGGGAATTCACACCGTCGAGGAACAACTGAAGCAAGTGCGCAGCAAGGCAGGGATCGAAGAAACAGAACCCATGAAGATCTGGCGCTTCAGCGTGGCACGCTACCCGGAACCAATTACGTCCTAGGAGACTATCATGATCTCGTATCTTGACTGGCAGTCGCTTAAGGCATGGAAACCCGAGGGAGAAGGCCTGGTCCTGAGTCTCTACCTGGATGTAGATCAGTCTAAGGATGTCAATCGGAATCGCGGCTTCGAGCGGACTCTCCATAACATGGCACGTTCCCAGGACACCTCGAGTATGTCTCCCGCGATTCTTCAAGAATGGCAGAAGAACCAGGAAGCAGTGGAAAAGTTCATGGACTTGTACCAGCCCACACAGCGGGCGCTCGTCGCATTTTCGGATGTCAAACGATCGCTCTGGTGGCACCGCGAGCTGACCGTCCCGGTGATCAACGAATTGTGCTTTTCTGATTCGCCCTATCTTCCGCCATTGGTGGGACTGATGGACGAATACGATCGCTATGGTGTCGTTCTTCTCGATAAGGAGCACGCGAGGTTCTTTGGCGTCTATATGGGGGATATCGAAGAGCTGGCGTCTGTCAGCCATGAAATTCCGCGCAATACGCAGACGGTCGGCAGGGATCAGCTCTGGTCGCAGAAGAATCAGCAACGGCACCACCGCGAACGCGTATTTCAGCATTTCAAGGAAGTGGGAGAAAAGTGGCGGGAACTCGGGGAGGAACATCGCTTCGATTTCCTCGCGGTGGGAGGCTCGCAGCAGGCCACATCCGAGTTGCTCCATGCGCTTGCCCCTTCACTTGCTCGGCGACTCGCAGGCACGTTTCCGCTCCCGGTTCACGCCAAGGCACAGGAGGTCCTTCACCACATACTGGAGATCGAGGGGAAGCAGAGACAGGCGCGGGATCGAGAGCTCGTCGAGACGCTGGTTACCACAACAAACAAGGGAGGAAAGGCCACGTTAGGACTTGCCGATACCGTCGATGCTATCAATGAGGGCAGGGTCTGGCGTTTGGTTTTCGATAGGGGCTTTGCTCCGTCAGGGTACATCTGCGGTCAATGCGGGCTGCTGTTGGTTGAGGACAATCACGATCGTTGCCGTCGTTGCGGGACAGCAACGGAGCTTTCTTCCAATCTGATCAACAAAGTCATCGAGAAGGTAATGGACGCGGGAGGCACGATCGAAGAAGTGAGCGACGATGCGGCCAGCAAGCTTTCCGGTTTGGGTCACATCGGGGCGCTTTTAAGATATTAATGTCACGGCCTGAAGCTGGACGCGGGAGGGACCGAAGGACCGGCTCGCTTTGGCGTGACTTAGGTCAGAAGAGACTTGACCGAGTGAAGCACCGCGCCAGTAGCTCAGCCATCGAGGGGGCGATCCTTGAAGACGGCCGGAATCGGTTCGTGAGTGTTACTTTCGACGATGGACTGCTGAGAGGCGCCCGGACAGCGGTCGAGTTGCTGGAAAAATACAGGTCCAAGGGCACATTCTATCTGGTCACCGGATGGGTGCGACCCAACCGGGTGAAGATTCGTGACCAGTGGAACCAGGGGAGAGATCACGGAAGCTGGGCTGAATGGCGGGAGATAGAGGCCCGGGGCCACGATATCGGTTCCCATACCGTGTCCCATATCAATGTCCGAACAAACATCAAAGCCCGGCTCGCCCGGTCAGTTCTCATCCGAGAACTGGCCGACTCCTATGACGATCTGAGGAATCATCTCCAGAAGCCTCCAGTCTCCATAGCCATGCCGTATGATGCCATGACCTTCGCCTCGAAGCGCCTGGTGAAGCGGGTCTACCAGGCGGCGAGAGTGGGGCGGCGAAGAGTCGCCGTTAACGACTTGCACCGGATCGACTGGTATCGGTTACAGTCCTGGGCGCTTGATCCGACCATGCCGATGGAAAAGATCTGTCAGAGAATCGCCGGAATTCCACCGAATCATTGGCTCATCCTCCAATTCCACAGTTTGGGCGATGAGGGCTGGATGCCCATCTCCCCGATAACATTTGACGGCATTCTGAAGTTCATCAGCGAATGTGACAACCTGCGACAGGTGACGGTTAGAGAAATGGTCGAGGAGTTCAAGAATACGGAGAGCGAGAATCAATCGGCCATCTCTTTGAGATAGGCAATCGTGGCGCCGGGACCGCCCGCCGCACGGGATGCATCGTGGAAGTGGGCTACCAAAGGATGTTTTGAAAGCAGGGTTCGGACGATTTCCCGCTGCACACCAATTCCTTTTCCGTGGACGATCCGCAGTTCCCGAAACCCAGCTTTATGAGCTTCGGGAATATATGCCTCCAGTAGGGTCTTCGTTTCTCTTGGAGAGAAGGTATGAAGGTCGAGCCAGTCCTCGATCGGCACACGCACGGGTTCCGGGAAGGGATCATCCATCGACTCATCAGGTGCTGCCGGGAGCCTGGTTTCGGGACTCATCGAAGCGCTTTCAGCACACTAACCGTCACCGCGGGAGAAACGTCGATCACTACTTGAATCGACGACGAACTTCCGAGCGGCGGACTTCTTCGATTTCGCGAATAGTTGGTTTAGGTCGATCATCGGACGAAGGATGTGACCGCCTGAGCAAGCGCATGGCTCGGTCGCGCGTTTTGTGGATCTCTTTGCGCCCGTCCTCGAATTGGATTTCGATCGCATCGGGGAGCAACCTCGTTACCGATCCATACCTGATGCCGTTGGTCGTGGCATAAGAGATTTCATCGCCGACTTCGTAGACGGGAGCGTGGGGTTTATTCATGGTCATCCCTTTTGACTTCCCCGTTCTCGACCGGTGGGATCAACGCCGCCCGAACGCCGCTCAGGCGCTTCGAGCGCTCACGACGCCGGAGGATGCGAATAAAGCAACGCCAGTAGCCGGGCCAGATGTTGACCAACCGTCTTTATCCACCGCCAAAGTATCACTCTGATTATTGTATCCTGCTAGCGGCGAAATTCAACCCAGGAGGGCGGGGGCCTGCGCTGCTATGACGGTTCATTTGACCTGGTTGACATGCGCCGGTTTTTCGAAAAGCTTCGCGTCGAGTGGACGATCCAATTCGACTCCATCGTAACGGATTCTCGCAGTTTGCACGTCCGCCTTGTAATGATCGATCGTAAGGGGAATTTGAACTCCATTGAAGGTTTGATAGAGGTAAAACCGATCCTCCTCGTTTCCGTAGGAGAGCCTTACCGGACGGTTGTTGTCTGGATCGACGAAGACGGTGACCGTCTCACTGGAGCCGTCGGGGGGTCGTAACGATAGCTCGATGCCGGTGCCGCGCTGCCGAAACCAGAGCAACAGCTCAGGAAGGGCGCGGACTTTTACCGCTTGCTGCCAAGACCGTATGATGGTGTCGATATTATGCTGGAGTCCGCGCTGGTGACTCGCGATCTCCTCAGGAGTTTGGTCACGAAGTTTCTTCTGCTCCCCGTCGAAAATCCAGCCGTTTAAACCCACATTGGTCTGAATGAGCCGGCTTTTTCCCTTGCCAAATTCAGTTCGTTCGCTGTCGGGGTATCGGATATAGTCGACGAAAGCGACCACCAGCCCGCGCTCCCCTTTCTCGTTAAATGGAGAATAAACGCCCGTGCCAACGAAGGTCTTAACGTTTGCATACTTTGAACCGCCCAAGGCCTCGACGGCGCGTTGGAGGAGAGATCGGCCACGCCTCTCCGGGTCGTCCGGGCCGCCTTGGCCCGACGTACGCGGGGACGAGGCTAGGTAGGAGGTCGCTTCCGCCGCGGCGGATCGACCTGCCACGCCGGTCGCGCTCAGAAGTGCGCTGCTACGAGGCGAGGACGTCAAGCTAAGCCCCAAGAGGAGCAGCGCAAGAAGGTTCCGGTGATTCAGTTGAGTTCGCCTGGGAGGGAAGTGATTACAAATTCTTTGTTGTTGGCCGTTACCGTGAACGTGCGGCCTTCTTTCCACGTCAAGGTAATAGGTAATCGAATACGTTCGTCAATCGTGCGCTTGAGGAACCGTGCGCCGTACGTTTCACTGAAGCCTAGCTCCACGATGAGATCCAGCGCCTCGTCGGTGACGACCAGGCCGCGATCCGATCGTCCCATCTGGGCTCGGATGCTCCCCACATACATTTCCGCGATCCTGCGAACCTCTTCCCGCGTAAGCGGTGAGAAAACGATTGTCTCATCCAGCCGGTTGCGGAACTCCGGTGAGAATCGTTCCTCCGAAGCCTTGAGGATCTCCCGCTTGATGGCCGCCAGATCGGCCCGATTATTGGGGGCGTACCCGAGCGGCTTGAGGTACCGCTTGTACCTTTCGCTCCCTAAGTTCGAGGTCATGATGACAATGGCGTCGGAGAGGTAAACCCGCTTGCCGCGGCCATCGGTGATCCAGCCCTCATCGAAGGCCTGCAAGAAAACATTCAACAGGTACGAGGAGGCCTTTTCGATTTCATCCAGCAGAACCACCGTGAAAGGATTATCCCGCAGCCTCTCTGTCAGTAGCCCGCCACGCTCAGACCCGACGATGCCGCGGGGCATCCCGATCAACTTCTCAATGCCGATCGTGCCTTCCTGGTACTCCGACATATCGAGGCGGATCATCTTCTCGTCGCTCCCGAACATGAATTCGGCGACGGCTTTGGCGAGTTCAGTCTTACCGACTCCCGTGGGGCCCAGGAAAAGCAGGACCCCGTCGGGTTTGTAGAAGTTCTCCTTCAGCGGCCCCTTGTTGAGGCGCAAGCGGCGGGCAACAGCCCGCACGGCCTCATGTTGTCCGACTACTCTTCGCTCCAACGCCTCCTCGATGTCCCGAAAGCGGTCCGTCGTATCGCGGAAAATCATGTCGCGGGGTATGCGGGCATCTTGCGAGATCACTTCGATCACATGCTCAGACCGCACCTCTAACGGATCCGGCTGGCTTATCTCCACTTTTACCGCCGCCGTATCGAGCCAACCGATGACTTTGTCGGGCAGGTGCAGACTCCGGACATAACGGGGCGCCATCTCGAGGGCGGTATCGACGGCTTCATCCGAGATCGAGACGGAATAATTGCGCTCAAGGCGCGTTTTAACCCCCATCAAGATCTGTCGGGTCTCGTCGAGGGTCGGTTCATCGATTTTAACCAGTCGAAATCTGCGGGCCAGCGCCTCATCCTCGGCAATGTATTCTTTGTATTCCGTCATCGTGGTCGCGCCGATGATACGAATCTCGCCCCGGGCCAGCGATGATTTGAAGATATTTGCCGCATCATTCGAAACACCCAGGGCCGCCCCGGCGCCAATGATCGTGTGGGCCTCGTCGATAAAGAGAACCAGGTTGGGATGTTCTTTGACTTCATTGATGATTCCATGAAGCCTCTCCTCGAACATCCCGCGAAGCATGGTTCCCGCGACGACTCCGGACATCTGGAGTCCCACTACGTGAGCGTTTCGCAGGCGCGTGGGTAACCGATCGGGCTGATTCTCAATCATGCGTGCTAGCCCTTCGACGACCGCCGTCTTTCCCACGCCCGGTTCTCCTACCAGCATCGGCGAGTTCGCCCGTTCACGATGGCTCAAGATCTCGATGATCTGCTGCAATTCCCGCTCTCGGCCGATCATGGGAGGCAATTTGTCCTCGCGCGCCAATCGGTTGAAACTGACCCCGAAGTGTTTCAGATAAGCCGGAAGCTCATAGCGCTTCTTATATTTCTCCTCGCGTTCCTCGCGCGTCCGAATGCGCGTGGCAATCTTGTGAAGAACGATTTCAGGGTCGGCGCCGAGTTTGCGCAACACACCTACCGGAATCCCGCCCTTATATTGAAAAACGGCCACGAAGAGATCCGAAGCTTCGATGGAATCGCGTCCCACTTGCCGCGATCGGTCGTGCGCCATGCGCAAGACTTCCCTGCCCTCGACGCTTAGTTTCACTCCGCGACCCGAGAATTGGCGCGCGATCGAGAGATGCTCTTGGAGGCCGAGCTGCACGGCCTGAGGATCGAGATTCAGGCTCTGCATAACCTCGTTGAATAGATTTCGTTCGGTTTCGATGAGTCCCAGGAAGATGTGCTCGGGCGCGACGAAGTTATGGTCCCGGAGCTTCGACTCCTCAATCGCTCGTTTCAGCACGTCGCGGGCGCTTTCGGCGTATTGGAAACCCAGCAGGTCTATCATGGCTCCACGCGGTGATTATATTTCCTGCGTCGACCGGACTCAAGACTCCCTGCGCGGGGGAGTGGCGGAAAGCGTCACGGTCCTCCTGTCAGAGGGCCTGGAAACGCTCATCAGATCTCCCGCCGCCGTAGCGCATTCGGACTCACGCGAGCGCTCCCGGAGATCGATCAATCCAAATCCTCTTCGTCTTCCCCACCCCCCGCCCTTCAAGCCCTCTTGCCCTCGGGAGCTTCGCTCACCGAGGCTTCCGTTGTGATGAGCAAGCCCGCAATCGACGCGGCATTTTCGATCGCCGTGCGTACGACCTTAGTGGGATCGATGATGCCTGCAGCCATGAGATCCTCGAGCTCTCCCGTGAGCGCATTGAAGCCCACTCGTTTTCCTGCCTCACGTACTTTGTTGACGACGACCGCTGCATCGTTGCCCGCATTATGGGCGATCATCCGCATGGGTTCTTCCAGCGCGCGTCGAAGGATCTTGATCCCCGTTTGTTCATCCGCATCTTCGACCTTGAGCTTATCCAATTCTTCCTGGGCGCGAAGCAATGCCAGTCCCCCTCCTGCGACTACGCCTTCGGCTGAGGCCGCCCGGCTGGCGCTCAACGAATCCTCGACCCGGGATTTGATTTCCTTCATCGCCGTCTCGGTGGCCGCGCCGACTTTGAGTATGGCCACACCACCCGAAAGTTTAGCCAGCCGCTCTTGGAGTTTTTCGCGATCATAATCGGAAGTCGTCTTCTCCAACTCACTCTTGATCGTGGCAATGCGTCCTTCGATCTCCGATTTCTTCCCTGCTCCCTGTACAATGGTCGTGTCCTCTTTTCGGACCACTACTCGTTTGGTCCTGCCCAGGTCTCCGACCTGCACATTCTCCAGCTTGATGCCAAGATCCTCCGTGATCACCCGTCCGCCGGTCAGCGCGGCAATATCTCCAAGGATTGCCTTGCGACGGTCACCGAACGCAGGAGCTTTCACCGCGCACGCCTTCAAAGTGCCACGCAGCCGGTTAACCACCAGCATGGCCAGCGCATCGCCCTCCACGTCCTCCGAGATGATCAGAACTGATCTCCCTTGCTGAACGAGACGTTCTAACAGGGGCAACAGATCGTGGGTCGACGATATTTTCTTTTCGAAGAGCAAGATCAACGGATCTTCCAGCACGCACTCCATTCGCTCCGTATCCGTGACGAAGTAGGGTGAAAGATAGCCCCTATCGAATTGCATCCCCTCCACCACTTCCAGAGCGGTGGATGTGCCTTTGCCATCTTCGACCGTAACAGCGCCGTCCTTCCCCACGCGCTCCATCGCCTCGGCGATCATCTGGCCGATAATTCGATCATTGTTGGCGGCAATCGTTGCGACGTTGGCCACGTCCTCCTTGGATCGAATCTTCTTGGACTGCTTTTCCAGATGCTGAATCACCGGCTTGAGGGCCCGATCGACTCCTCGTTTGACCGCCATGGGGTTCGCGCCGGCAGTCACGTTCTTCACGCCTTCACGATAGATCGCCTGCGCCAACACGGTGGCGGTAGTCGTCCCGTCACCCGCCGAATCATGGGTCTTGGTGGCAACTTCCTTCAGCATCTTCGCGCCAAGATTCTCGAGATGGTCTTCGAACTCAATCTCCTTGGCGACAGTGACGCCATCCTTCGTGATGATGGGTGATCCCCATTTGCGCTCCAGGGCAACGTGGCGCCCGCGGGGCCCCAAAGTCACCCGGACAGTGTCGGCCATTCGATTGACCCCGCGCAACAGGGCCGCTTGGAGCTCAGCTTGAAAGCAGATTTCTTTGCCAGCCATCTTCGATCCTCCTCTTGAGTGTTGAGCGTTAACGTGCCGGCAGATGGATCTTCAGCAAAATCGGCCCCGACACGAGTGGATGGGAAGGCTCCGGTGCCCGACCTCAGGCCCCGCTCCGCGGCAAGGCCGCCGACAGCGATCGGCGGCAATACCGATCACCCGGCTGTGACCAAACCCGATGTTGCTTCCGCAGATCGCCGTCGGCTGCAATCAATTCCACACCCCGCCGGGGCGACGGCCCTCGGATTCCTTTTGTTATCTTGAACGCTAGTTTTCCGTCTCATCTTTCGACTTACCAACGCGAACTCGGGCAGGCCTGATCAGCACCAGATCACCCAAACGATAGCCGGCTTCAATCACCTCGATCACTTGGCCGTCCCGCTCCCGCTCAACCGCGACGGTGTCGATTGCCTCGTGGAACCGGGGATCGAATTGCTCGCCCAGCGGATCAACGGCGGTGACCCCCTCGGCCTCCAAGTTTCGTTCGAAGAGCGACAGGGTTGCTCGCAGGCCGTCCACGATCGGAGATGGAGCAGGGTCATTCTCAGCCGCCCGCACCGCGCGCCTCAGGTTATCCAGGACATCCAGAAGGTTACGAATGAATCGTGCGCGCGATTCATCGAGTCGGTCTTGCACCGTTCGAGCTAGCCTCGCACGGATCGCCTCAACTTCCTTTTCCATTTGCTCGCGCGACTGGCGGTAACGTTCGGCATAATCCAGGACGCGCGCCTCACTCGCCTTGACCTTGGACAGCAGCTCATCCACGTAGCTCGGATATCGTGGCGTGTCATCCGTCGAGACTCCCTCGCCAATCTCTTCCTTGAGCAGCCCTAAGTACCTTCGACGGTCGACCACTCGTGGCCCGCCGTCCTCTTCGGCGGCCTCGGTCACGTCGGCTGCAGGGCCTTGGTTGTTCCTGGTCGACTCCTCGTTCACAGTTAGACAGACTCTATTCCGGTCAAACGGCGAATCCGCTCGGGAATGGGGGGGTGCGTGCTGAAAAGTGTGGTCATCAATCCTCCCGCGAATGGCCTTACAATCATCAGATGCGAGGTGGCTGGGGTCGCCCCCTGGAGCGGGATCTGGCTTGCCCCCTGCTCGAGCTTTTGTAGGGCGCGTGCGAGGCCATAGGGACCGCCAGACAGCTCCGCACCCGATGCGTCGGCTTGAAATTCCCGCGCCCGGGAAATGGCGAGTTGAACCAGCATCGCCGCGATCGGCGCCAGAATAAAAAAGAGGATCGCAGCGGCTCCCCGGAGGGGACTGTCCCGGTCATCTTCGCGATCACCCATCCCGCCGAAGAAGAAACCGAGCTTCGCCAGCATCATAATGGCACCTGCCACCGTCGCAGCAACAGACGAGATCAGAATGTCCCTGTTCTTCACGTGTCCGAGCTCGTGAGCGAGAACGCCCTCCAGCTCATCGGGTCCAAGTAGCCGCAGGATCCCATCGGTGACTGCAACCACCGCGTGCTCTGGATCGCGTCCGGTTGCAAATGCGTTGGGAGACGGACTCGGCACGAGATAGATCTTCGGCATGGGAAGCCCAGCGCGCTGGGTTAGGCGAGCCACGGTCGCGTAGAGCTGCGGAGCCTCTTCTTCGGGGAGTGGCTGAGCGCCATAACTCGCCAAGGCGATCTTGTCCGAATAAAAGTACGCCGCGAAATTCATCCCCACGGCCAGTAGGAAAGCCACAATCATTCCTTTCTGGCCGCCGAAGTACTGCCCTGCGAGCACCAGAATCAGCGTGAGGGCCACAAGGAGCGCGAATGTCTTGAAATTATTTAGCATAGTCCTTGCGATCGTGGATCCAGCCGCAGTCCACTTTTCGCGTCACACTCAGTCTGGTCCTTGATGCTTCGGCCTTTCATCAGCAAACGAAGAATCATAGTAGGGCTCTTTTTCAACGTCAACACGTTGATAGAAGGGACCCCGTGGGGAGGATTCTCAACGCTTCGTGAGAAGTTCCTCAGAGCCTTTAAGATCCAATAAATTAAAAATTTAGGTTGAAAAGCATGCGGTTGAACGAATAAAATTCCGACTAGGGTCTGTATTGGAATGCTGCACTCGGAAGGACATACTAAGACTTGAGGGAAGTAACGCCAGAGTTCGGGAATCTCTTCCTCCCGGGAGAAGAGGCATATGCCCGCAGTATTGTCCTCCTGGCTCAAATGCTGAAAAGCCGTGAGGCTTCCACACTCCAAGGCAGCCGTTCCTCAGAGTGGGTATCTAGAGACGGAAAATCGGACGCGTCAGACTTCCCCCCGTCCCTGCTGGAAGAAGTAATCAGTCAGTTCGTCGAGGATGGCTCCTCCGGCGACCACCGTCGCTTTTTCAATCGTTTCCGAGAGTTGGGGACTAACCTTTTCCGGAGCGGATATCCGCCCTCGGCCGGACGTCACCTGGTGGAAGGATTTCAGCAGTTCCTGCAAAGAGCTGGAATACTTCACTTAGACGATCCGATGGCCCAAGCACAGGCCACGGCAGTGAATGCGCTCGCCGGGGAGCAAGCCCTGGTCAGTTTGCTAGAGGCCTACTACAGCGAGCAGGCGCGGGTGAGTGATTCCCAGCTCCAGCGGATGGCGGCAAAAGCACGCATCTCCTCACTGCTTTGGGAAGAACCGCTCACAGAGGGACGTTTAGAAGGCCTCTTACGAGAGATGTTGTCACTCCTTCCGTGTGAACGAATCAGTTTGGGGCTTCGGACCGAGGCGTCGCAGCCCTACATCGAACTCACTTCCTCTCATCGGGAAGAGATTAGACGTTACGGAGCCAAGGTCGAGACCGGTGCAGAGGAGGCTGCCTCAAGCGAGGCAGCGGTGGTCTCCGTGCCGGTCGAAGTCGAAAGACAGCCAAGGGGACAATTGACCGTGTGGTTCGCGGCGTCGGAAGCAGCCACGCCCGAGCGACGACAGTTAGTCCACTGGATCGGGGCCGAACTGGAGCGCAGGCTCAGTCGTCCCGAACAAGCGGGACTGCCGATGGCCAAGCTCCAGGAACATCTGGTTTATCTTTTCGAGCGCAGCCTGTCGGCATCGAGCCGAGCAGAAGAAGTCGACCTGCTTCTGATGGGGATGGCCGACGCCCTGCACTGTGGACGAGCCCTGCTCTTCGGTTATGACCGCGAGCACCGCGAGCTCCAGGCAGAGGCAGGCATAGACTGCGACACTGCTACATTGAAGGCGTTGAGCCTGCCTCTCGACCATTTCCGCCTGGCAAAGGCGGCTATCGACCGGCAAGAGACTATTGTCTCATTGGGCGGTGAACTTTCCACTCTGCCGCCATCTCTCAAATTGCGATTTGATGTTCATTCGGCGATGGCTGTCGCGGTTCGACGGGGAAGGACCGTCACGGGCCTGGCGCTGTTTGGCGACACTTTATCACGGAGGGCATTTGAGCCGGAGCAGATTGCCCTGGCAACATTTTACGGTCAAATCCTCGGGCTCGCGCGGCAGGACTACCGTTCGAGATCGTCCGTGGAAAGGCAGTTGCCATCGCTCGGTCAAACGAATGCGGGAGTGCTCCGACGCCAGGCGCTGGATGAATTGTCGCGAGCGGTCAGGCATGAGGTCAATAATCCGCTCACGGCAATCTTGGGCAATGCGCAACTCCTACTGGAACGCACCGACCTGCCGTCCGATGTCTATCCTCGGTTGCGCGAGGTTGAATCTTTAAGCCTTCGGATCAGGGACATACTGCAAGAGTTGAAGACGGTCAAGGACCAAACTGCCGTGTATGTGGGAGAGAGCAAAATGATTGATCTAAACCCAGAGCTACCTCAACCCACGGGAAAGAGGCGCGCCCTGGTAGTGGACGATGAACCCACAATAGTGCAGTTGTTGACCACCATTCTCACCGCCGAGGGATATGATGTGAGCAGTGCCGCGGACGGACCAAGTGCAATCAACCAATTGGAATCGTCTCCCTACGATCTTGTGTTCTTGGACTTCAAGCTTCCCGGGGTGGATGGACGCCAGGTCTACCACGCGATCGAGCGGAAGCGTCCCGAAGTCTCCAAGAACGTCATTTTCGTAACCGGTGACACATCGAGTGAGGAGACGCTCGAGTTCGTCTCCACTGTTGGATGCCGATTCCTGAGAAAACCATTCACCTTCACGGAATTGCGCAGCGTTATTTCCGGGACCGCCCGGGGGAACTGACCACCGGCAGAGCGCCTCGCTATGCATTCTTCACACGGCCCCCAATTTGAAGATTGCGGTCCCCAAGCCCAACTCTGGCAACTGGAGAGACTCTCCTGTCTTGGGCAATTAATCTCCGGTGTTGCTCATGAATTGAATAATCCGCTCACCGCAGTTCTCGGGTATGCGCAAATCTTGCAGCGCAGCGGCAAACTGGACGCGCAGAGTTTGGACGTGATGCGGCAGATCGCAGAGGAAGCCGATCGTGCACGGCGGATCGTACAAAATTTGCTGTCTTTCGCCCGGCACGCCAAGCCTGCCAAGATCATGTTGCAGCTCAACGAGCTGCTGGAACAGACGCTGGCGCTCCGGAGTTATGACCTGCGGGTAAATGGCATTGAGGTTGAGCGAGCGCTCTCTCCCAACCTGCCCATGACGATGGGCGATGCGCAGCAACTTCGCCAGGTTTTTCTGAGCGTAATCAATAATGCCGCCGACACCATGCTGGCAGGCGACGGAGGCGGTCGGATGCGCGTCGAGAGCAGACCTCTCGGCGACCGGATCGAGGTTGCCATTAGCGACACTGGGCCGGGCGTGCCGCTGGAACACGAGCGGAAGATTTTCGAACGTTTTTTTACCACTAAGCCGCCGGGAAAGGGAACAGGCTTAGGCCTCACGATTAGCCATGACATTATGTCCGAGCATGGCGGGAGAATTTATGTGCGTAACCCCGGTAGCGCCGGAGCGACGTTCGTCATGGAACTTCCGGTCGTCGGAGTGTCGGATGGCTTCCCCTTCAATCCCTAGGCCGGCCTTTCCGAGTGGACCTGGCCTCATTAATTATGGGACAATTTCAGGCGGGCGACGATGGCGGGCAATCGAAAGGGATTGTATCAATAGTCTACCAGCGCGAAAGCCCCGAGGTCATAAACAGTCGCTCCATTAAGCCGTGCTGGGAGGGTTTCTCTAATCGTGTATAAGATTCTGGTAGTCGATGACGAAGAGAGCGTGCGCGGGATGTTGCGCATGATGCTCGAGGGCCAGGCCTATCACACCGAGCTGGCGGAGAATGGCAAAGCGGCCATGGGACTCATCGCCCGAGGAGACTTTGACCTCGTGATCACCGATTTGAAAATGAGCCCCGTCTCGGGCATGGAACTGTTGAAGGTGATTAAAGGCTCTCATCCCCAGACCGAGGTGATGATGATGACCGCCCACGGCAGCATCGACTCCGCCGTCGAAGCCATGAAACTGGGCGCCTGCGATTACATCAGCAAGCCCTTCCAAATTGATGAACTCCTATTGCGCGTAGGCAATGCGCTCGAGAGGCAGCGGCTGCAAAAGGAAGTCGAGATCCTCCGCAACGAGGTTCAAACAAGATTTGGACTCGAGAATATCGTCGGAGAATCCAAGGCGCTGGGAGGCATCCTGGAGACCGTTCAACGTGTGGCGCCGACCGAGAGCACCGTGCTGATCACGGGAGAGACCGGAACCGGCAAGGATCTAATGGCGAGGGCGATTCATAACCTCAGCCGCCGCGCATCCAAGACGTTTATGTCGGTCAATTGCGCCGCTTTCCCCGAACACCTGCTGGAGGGCGAGCTGTTCGGCCATGTGAAAGGGGCTTTCACCGGGGCAACCGTCAGTCGAAAGGGATTGATCGAAGAGGCCGACGGCGGAACATTCTTCCTCGACGAGGTCGGCACGACCCCGCCCCCGATCCAAGCCAAGCTGTTGCGGGTTCTGGAAGACAAGACCATTCGCCGGATCGGAGAGAATAAGTCGGTCAAG
>JACXTT010004203.1_pt1 | contig 21482 bp, 15 predicted proteins | sample 9270951 | NCBI WGS metagenome assembly JACXTT01 (sample SAMN15532306, study PRJNA645909) | rock metagenome | isolation source: weathered quartz diorite | place: Puerto Rico | collected 2017-06-21
GAGTAGCCGGGTGCTTTCCTGGCGCGTGTGCGGCGGGATAGGCGCCGTTGTGTGGGCGGGGGGTGTTGGGTTCTTGCCGGGCTAGCGAAAAGTGGCGGCTGGGGGGGTGTTGGAAACGTGGGCCCAGGGGTTTCCGGTGTTGTTTCCGCCTATCCCCGCCGTGAAAACGATCGCCTCGGGGCCGTTGAGCTGGAAAAAGTATCCGCCGATCCACCGGCGCGCCTCGCTGACGAACACGTCGATGGCAAGTTGCGCCCTGGAGTGGCCCTTCGAGGCGGCTTGCTGAAGATCGCGAATGTCGTTTGAGAGTCCCCCGCTCAAACCTTTTAATCCGCCTTCTTTGGAAAGTTGGCGCTGGGCTTCTTCGATGGAAATATGCAGGGTCTTGACGGCGTACGGCAGTGCTTCGGGATCGAGGTCACCCACGCGGTTGTTATGGGGCAGGCCGCTTTGGGGACTCATGCCCAGACTGTTGCCGTTGGCGACGCCGTTGCGAACGCTGGCGATGCTCGAGCTGCCACCGAGGTGACAGGAAATGACCCGCAATTCCGGGCCACTCACGGGCGACTCACCGCCGTCAAGATACAAGTTCGCGGCGCGGCGGGCGACGTCCTCCCGGCCGAGGAGTTGAGCGCTGCGTTCGGCGATGAATTTGTGGCTCGCTCCGTGAAAACCCCAGCGGCGGACGCCGATGGCGTGCCACGTGTCGGGCACCGCGTAACGCACCATGGGCTCCGGGGCGAACTGATAGAACGCAGTCTCGAACAAGGCAATGAGCGGCACTCCAGGCATGCGTTTCGCAAAGAGGCGGATCCCGGCGAGGTAAGCCGGGTTGTGGGCGGGAGCGAGGCCGGTATAAGCCTCCATCGCCTCGAGGACCCGCTCGTCCAGTCGCACACAGCCGGTCACCCCTTTCGCGATCACCGTCTTGAAACCCACGGCCGCCAGATCCTGTTCCGTGGCGATGACGCTGGAACTGCGGAGCTGGCCCAGGCAATCCTCGATTGCCTTCGAATACTCGGTCACCCGCTCGAAGCCGCCTTTGTGGACGAGGCGTTCGGCGCCGTTCGCGCAGTCGAACAGCCGCCACTTGAGCGAGGTCGAACCGAGGTTGGCGACGAGGATTTTCATGAGCGCGCCATGCGGAAAACGGAGCGCGGAATTTGAATTTTCGGAGCGCGCTTCATTCCGCATTCCGAAAATCCGCATTCCGCTCTTACTGCAGCCACTTGCCAAGCGCCGACAATCCGTCATGCGGACGCGGGATGACCTGCACGCTGACGACGGTGCCGACTTGGGAGGCCGCTGTCGCGCCGGCGTCGGTGGCCGCCTTCACGCTGGCAACGTCGCCGCGGAAAAAGGCGGTCACGTAACCCGACCCGATTTTTTCCCAGCCGGTGAAGGTGACATTGGCGGCCTTGAGCGCGGCGTCGGTCGCTTCGAAGAGCGTGCACAGCCCTTTCGTTTCGATCATTCCAATTGCTTGCTGAGCCATAAGGATGTGTGTGGGTTGAATGCGAGTTGGAGAGCAGTTACTTTTTCGCAGTTGTGGCAGCGTCCGCGAGGAAGATCCGGGAGAGGTCTTCGTGCGGCCGGGCAATGACGTGGCTGGCAACCAGTTCGCCGATTTTACCCGCGGCCTTCGAGCCCGCGTCGACGGCGGCCTTTACACTGGCCACATCACCTTTGCAAATGACCGTGATGAGACCGCCGCCGATTTGGATGGTTTTGGAGATGCTCACGTTGGCGGCTTTTGCCATGGCATCGGTGGCTTCGATGTTGCCGGTGTAGCCTTTGGTTTCGATCATGCCGATTGCTTCATTCATGGTTTTCCTTTCTGTTTGGGAGATTCATTTCAAAAGTTCGCAGGGCGTATCCGGTTGGAGATTGCAGGCGTTGCCCTCGTCGGTGTCGATGTGCACCTCGAGCTTGTAACTCTTGTCCACCCGCACCAGCATTTTGTCCAGCGTGACCTCCCACGGACCGCCCACTCTCAGTCTCATGACGTCCCCGGCCTTCACGCCGTAGTAATCGGCATCGGCGGGGTGCATATGAACGTGGCGCATGGCCCGGATGACGCCCTGCTCCATTTCAAAAAAGCCGGCCGCGCCCATCAACATGCACCCCACCGTTCCCTGGATGTCACCGGAGATCCGGTGCGGCAGGTCGAACCCGAGCGCAATGCCGTCCGTGTACGCCAATTCGACCTGGTTGAGCGAGCGGCAGGGCCCGAGGATCCGCAGGTTCGAGATGACGCGGCTGCGCGGGCCGATGAGCGTGACGCTCTCCTGCGCCGCGAACTGGCCCTCCTGATACAGCCACTTGAACACCTGGAGTCGATGACCCTTGCCAAAGAGGATTTCCACCGCCGCCTGCGTCAGGTGGCAGTGCCGCGCGCTGACGTTCACGACGAGCGGATTGGGGGCCGCGGCGCCATGGGGCAGCGGCCGGCCCAGCCGCGTATAGACCGCCTGGCGCACCAGGTGTTCGACCACCGCCCGGTGGGGCGGGGACGGTTGGACGGCGACCATCACGCGTCCAGCTTGGCCGGCGCGCCCGAGGACTGTCAAACAAATTCTTGCAAAATCTACCAACTTCTATCAACCTCGTGCTAGATAATGCAATCTGAAGAACGACAGAAGCGGATCGAGGAGCATCTGTTCCGGATGGAATTTGCCTCGCTCGAGGAATTGAGCGAGCTGGTGGATGCCTCGGTCTCGACGGTGCGCCGGGATCTGGACCTGCTGGAGGCCCGGGGCGCGGTCCGGCGCACGCACGGCGGGGCGCGTCTGGCCAATCCGAAATCGGACGAGTTTGCTTTTTCAGCGCGCGACACGCACCAGTTGGCCGAAAAGGAGGCCATCGGCCAGGCCTGCGCCGGGTTGATCCATCCGAATCAGACGGTGATCATCGACGCGGGCACGACGTGTTATCACGTGGCGCGCTATCTGGAGAGCAAGACACCGCAGGTGTTCACCAACTCGCTCCCGGTGGCGAACCTGTTTGCCGCCGCGAACCGGCTGGAGGTCGTGGTGAGTGGCGGCGTCATTTATCCGCGGTTGGGCGTGCTGGTGGGGCCCCTGGCGGTGGAGGCGTTTTCCAAGATCCGGGCGGATGCGGCGATCATGAGCTGCGGCGGCATCACGATCGAGGGCATCACCAATTCCCATGGACTGCTCATGGAAATTCAACGCGCGATGATCCAGGCGGCGCGGAAGGTCATTTTCTGCATCGACTCCACCAAGTTCGGGCGGCAGTCGATCACCCGACTCTGCGACCTGCAAACGATCGACACGATTGTCACGGACAAGGCTGCGCCCGCCACTCTGGTTCGGGCGCTCCGGAAGCTGGGCATCGAGGTCATCCTTGCGCCGGAGGACTGATCACGCTATTGCCCGGGCAGAAATAAAGAAACCCAAGTTCGCAAATGACGATTCGCTACTCCGCGAGCTGCGCGGCGTTGATTTCAATGCGGTTGCTCGAGCCGATTGTCGCCTGGCCCCGGATCAGGCCGTTGAGCGTTGGTTGGGTTTTCTGGAGCGAACCCTGGCGCACGGCTGCCGCTGCGGACGGAGCCGTGGTCAACTTGGCCCCCAAAGTGATCGCGTTTGCCGGATTGCTCGCCGTCAGAAAGTTTCCCTCGAACACCACCCGTTGGTTCAAGCTGATGTTCGTTCCGGTGACGCGAAAGAAAGCGTTTTGCGAGGCGAACGCCTCGTTCGCGGTCGCGGCGCGACCCTTCGCTTCGGGTTCGCTGTTCTTCTTCAACTCCGGGGTGGTCGTCGTAAGCGGGGCGGCCCGCGGTGTCGTTTCCTCAGTTGGCAGGGATTCGATCACGCCGTCGTAGATCGAGCCATCCGCGTCCACGATCCGCATTTGACGTCCATTCTGGACGAGTTGAAACGAGCTCAGCACATTCGGCATCGGCGGCGAGTTGAAATTGACGCGATATTCCCGCACCTGAGCGAAGCGTTGAGCGGCCAAAGAAGATGGAACCGCGGCATAAGAAGCGTACACGTTGCCAGTCCCGAGGCCATCAATTGCACGCTGCGTGGGGCGCGAGGCGATCCCGTCCGCGGCCGGACGAATCGGTCGCGTCAATGCCAGAGCGTCATCCTTCGCGCCATTTAATAAGAAATTCGCTCCTGCCGCAGCGTTACTGGCCGCTCCGCCCGAGGCAACCTGTGCCGCGGCGGCCGGCAGTGGCGGAGCGGCACCGGGGGGCTTTTGATCGCGGGCAAGGGGCGTGGTGGCGCTGGTGGCGCCTACCGCAGACGTTGCGCTCAACTCAACACGCTGCCGCAGCAGGAGCTGCTCCTTCTCGGCGTACGGCTCGCGAGCCGGCGATGCGGTTTCCGCAAGCCCCCTCTCCTTCGCCTTATCAGACAAAGTCGGCTGGCTGTTTCTTTCCGAAACCGACAGCGCCTCCGCCTTGGCCGGTTGGTCGGCCTTCGTCCGCGCGTCTTTGAGCTCGGTTTCGACTCCGACTCGGTCCTCCAATCGCCGGCTCTGTGCGAGTGACGACGCCGTGGGGGGCCGCGCCTCCGCCAGAGACGATTTCCCCGATTCGTCTCCACTGCGACGCCTCTCTTCAACCACGAGTACGCCGCTGCGTTTCGCCGCGGTCTGGGCATCGCGTTCCGAATCGGCAGACAACGCTTTCTCTTGCTGGCGCATCAGAGCGATGTGTTGCCCTTTGGATTTGGATTTGGCGAGGCTGGGCAAAAGCAATCCGACAATTGCGGCCAGCATGACACAAAGCCCGCCCGCAAGGGCAAAGCGGGGCCAGAACATGGCCCACACGCCAACACGGACGGCAGCAGCCGGTTCATCGGACTTTTTTGGAAAAGTCCGGGCGGCTTGGTCGTGGAGCAGTTTGCGTGTTGCCGGGTGCAATTCAAATGGCGGGCCGGCCTCTTCCCGGCGCTTACGCGCCCAGTCGGCGAGCTGTTCATCCAGGTTTCTGTTCGGGTCGTCGGGCATGTCGTCCAAGTGGTTAGACGGGATAAGGCGTGTTTTTCTCCCGTGAAAAGACCAAGCGGGCAATATCTTCAAGCCGATCGAGGCATTTGCTGAGGCGCGAGCTGACCGTCTTCACGTTCAGCTGCAACACATTGCTGATCTCTTCGTAGCTCAAATCACCAAAGTAACGCAGTTCGATAATCTCGCGGCATGGTTCGCCGAGCTGGTCGAGCGCCGCGCGCAGCAGCAGCATGCGTTCGGCACTCATCAGGGTGGCATCCGGGCCTGGGGCATGGCTAGGCGGGTCCAGCACCAGGCCGTTCTGCGGATCCGCCGCCTGCAGTGAAATGGGCGTCTGACCGCCACCACGTTTGGCCGCGCGCTGGCGCTCGCGATAGTCGCGGGCCTTGTTGCCCGCGATGCGGAAAAGCCAGGTTTGAAACTGACTCTTGCCCACGAACGAGTCGAGGCTCTTGATCACCGACAAGAATGTTTCCTGACAGATTTCCTCGACATCCTCGCGGCTAAAGTCGGGCGCAAGTTGAAACACGAAGCGCCCCGCCGCCGAGTAGTGTCGGTCAAACAATTCATCCCAGGCCTGCGCCTCGCCCTCTCGGCACCGGGCAATCAGTTCGGCATCGGCGTTGAGATTCATGTTCGGTCGCCAGAGTAGCAAAACCGCTCGACTTGGCCAGACTTTGGTAAGAGCGCGGCCGGTTTGGCGCTAGCGGCGGGCGTCTCGCCCGTCGTGGAGCCAGGACTCCTGCCCGGCGGACGCTCCCCGCGTCCCGCCACGGCCAAACAGGGCGCAACAAAGACCAGCAATTCGGAGAAACTAGAATCCATCTGAGAAACAGGAGCATTTATTGTTTTGCGCCGTCTAACCGCGGCATGTGGCAAAGACCTGATTTTGTTCGTGCAGAAAATTTTCACGCCTTTTGCGTGAACTTCACGCCGGCACACGTAATTCGCTCGCACAAATCTTTTACAACTCCCTTACCCGCGACTGACACAACCGGGCGCGACATATGCTAAATCTAATTCCATGAGCTTGCTCCTCTTTTTTTCATCTAAAAACAGATTTCAAAAACCGTCATTGGTAGCACGGGCGACACGACTGTGCCGGCAGGCGACTCGCCGGATCGGACAACGGTTCCAGCCAATCGAGCCGGCCTTTTCCCAATTCCATGCGTCCCGGTTCCGGTCGTCGGGTCGCCGACCGGGGTGGGCGAGTCGGCCGCGCCACTCTTTTTTGAAACAAGCGTTAGGCGCCCTTGCCTGGCTCCTCATGGCCGGGGCCAGCTTGCTGGCCGAGGAGCAGAAAACTCATTCCACGAACGCGACCGCCCTCGCTCAGCCGGCGGTCTTTTTGTTTCGGGAGGTTCACTACGACGGCACGCTGACGGACTCCGAAGCGAGATTTGCCGTGGACATCGACGCCGAATCGCTCAGCAAGAGCGAATGTTCCATGACGTTGTTTGACGGCGACGTGGCGGTCATGCCAGCCAAATTACCTTCGGGTTTGCGGATGGTTCGAGAAGGCCGTGCGTATCGGCTCATTGCGTCGAAGCCCGGCAGATACAAAGTGAAGTTGGAGCTAGTCGCCAAGATCACACGGGCGGAGCCGTGGAACGCGATTTCATTCGTCGGACCGGATGCGGGAATCGCGTCAGTGACCGCCCAGGCCGGCGGCAAGGGCGTTGAAGTCCAATTGCTCAGTGGCACCGCGTTGGAGCCGGAGCCGGACGACAAATCCAAATCGCGCGTGCGCGGCGTGCTGGGCGCCGACCGCAACCTGGCGCTTCGCTGGCAGAGCAAGGCCACCGAGGCTGCGCACAAGGCGTTGATCACCTGCGACACGGTGGCCAGCGTGCAAATCACGCCGACGGTCATTAAGTTCGCCACCGAACTCCGTTATGAGATCGTTCAGGGCAATCTTGCGAGGTTCTCGGTGACCCTTCCCGCCAACCACGCCCTGACGCGCGTCGAAGGCCCGCAGATTCGCGACTGGGAGGCGAGAATGGAGAGCGACCACCAGATCTTGACAGTCGAGTTGATCAAACCGGTCGAGAAATCCTACGGGCTCAAACTCTTTTCCGAACAAACGGTCGAAAGCACGCCGTTAACGACTCAACTCAATCTGCCGCAGCCCCAGGGCGTCGATCGCGAGACCGGCTCCTGGACCGTTGCTGCCGAGGACACGCTGGTCGAGACTGAATCGGTCTCCGGCCTGCGTCAGGTGAGTGCGTCGGCGGGCGCAGTGGCGGATTATCGCTTCTATGGCCGCCCGGTTGTCTTGGGCGTGACTCTGCGCCGCGTCGAGGCGATCATCAACGTAAGCAGCCGTGTGACAGCGCGACTCGAGGAAGCGCGCCTGTTGGTGTCGCACGCCCTGTCGCTCCATGTCGAGAAAGCCGGCATTTATTCCGTCGAGCTGTCGCCGTTGGATCCGTTCGCAGTCACCGATGTGCGCGGTGAAGGGGTGGAGGACTGGAAGGTCCGCGACGGGAAATTGCTGGTCAGCTTTGCCAGCCGTATCCTGGGTGAGCGTCGACTCGATGTTCAACTGGAACAGGCGCACAGGAATTTCCCGAACCAGATTAACATCTCACCGCTGCTGGTAAGCGGCGCGGCCAAACAGACCGCCCAGGTCGGCGCCGCCTCCGCCCCGGGTATCCGTTTGAAGACGGCAGAACTGAACGGGCTGCGCGAGATTCCGGTCAACAACCTCGCCAACCGCAGCGACGAACTGCTCGGGTATCTCGCCGATCAAGCGGATTGGTCGCTCCGACTATCGACCGAGAAACTCGCGCCACGGGTTATCGCTGAAATCTTCAACCTGGTGACCATCGGCGACGGCTTGCTCGGGGGCAGCGCGACGATTCGCTACGCGATCCTCAACCAAGGCGCGCAGGAATTCCGACTCCAAGTGCCGGCGAGGTGGAAGAACGTTGATTTTACCGGCCCGAACATCCGCCGCAAAGAGCAGGTGGAACCGACGCCCGCAATCGCTGGCGCTGCTGGAGAGACGAACTTCGTGGTTTGGAGTATCGCGCTACAGGACAAAGCCTGGGGCGGCTATACGCTGGTCGTCACTTACGACCAGCCGTTTGATCCGCACCGGGCCACACTGGCCCTGGGCGGCATTCACGCGCTCGGAGTCGAGCGCGAAACCGGCAGTGTGGCGATTGCCAGCGCGGCCAGTCTTCAGCTCCAGGAAGCCAAGGCCACCGAACCGCTGCGCCGCGTTGACGAGGGTGAGCTGGCGGAAACCGACCGCGCTCTGATTACGCGCTCGGTCCTGCTGGCCTACCGTTACGGCAGCGGCGATGCCTACGACCTGGCGGTGGACGTCACTCGGTTCCCGGAGGAAAAAGTCCTTGAAGCCGTCGCCGACCGCACGCAGTTGACCACGGTCGTCACGGAGGTGGGTGAGATGCTCACGCAAGCGACGTTCATGGTGAAGAACAACGACAAACAGTTTCAGAAATTCACCCTGCCCAGCGGCGCCAAGTTCTGGTCCGCCTACGTGAATGGCCAACCGGCAAAAGCTGAGACGGACGGCAACGCCCTGCTTGTCCCACTGCCGCGCCAGGCCAATCGCGACCAGCACTTCGCCGTTGAGATTGTTTACGCGCAGAAGGTCCGCTCACTCAAATCGCTCACGCCGCGCGAGATCGCGCTGGCGGCGCCGCAGACGGACATACAGACCACCTTCGCCGAATGGGAGCTCTATGTGCCGGCGAGCCATCAACTCGCGCGGTTCGGCGGCAACATGAGCGTCGCGCGCGGCACGATTTACAGCCTGAGCGACGCCTGGACGGAGTTTGTGACGGCTTACCGGGAGTTGTGGCGAAATACCAAAGGATTGCTGGCGATCCTCGTTGGAGTGGGCTTAGTCGCCGGCCTGATTATCTCGGCGGTTCGACGCGGTTGGAGCGGGGCCCTCAGTGCGCTGGGGGTGGTGGTCATCGGCGCTGTTTTGGCGGGGATGCTCCTGCCGGCCCTCGCCAAATCGAAAAGCAAGGCGACAACCCTCAAAGCCATTAACAACCTGAAGCAGATCGGTCTCGCCGCAAGGATCTACTCGACGGACAACGGCGGACGCTTGCCCGTCAACTTCGATCAGATGCGCAACGAATTGGGCACGGACACGGTCCTTGTTGATCCCATCAGCGGCCAGCAGTTCGTCTATCTCGGCGCGGGCAAGACCGAACACGATGCGGGCGCCATCATCGCTTACTCGCCGGTCGATGTGGCTGGGCGGGTGGTGCTCTTTGGTGACGGAAGCGTGGCGCAGCTCAACACCCGACAATTTGAGGAGACCCTGCAGCGCGGCTACGTGGCGGCAAACCAACCTGCTTCACCGCCGGGTCCAAGTGCCGGCCAATCGCCCGGCGCACAACCACAGCCGATGTTGGGAACGGCCTTCGCGGGCGGTGCGGGAGGTGGCATCGGCGCTTCACCGTCAGCCAGCGGCGGGGTTGGCCCGGGCCCGGGCAACGGACCAACGGCCCATGGCATCCGTCCCATTCGGATTGATATTCCGCGCACCGGCCAGAAATTCACTTTCACGAAGGTGCTCAACGTGGGTGATGAAGCCCTGAAGCTCGAAGCTTTGGCGGTCGCATCAACCGTCCTCAACACCTGTCGCAGCGTTCTGCAGATGGCGACGTTCATTGCCGGACTGCTGTTGCTGGGGTGGCAAATTCGGCGCGCGGCCCCAGGCAGCTTCGTCGTCACTCTCGCTTTGGTAATGATCCTCGGAAGCGTGGGCCATTTGCTCATGACGACGCGTCTGTTGGGCTTGGCGCTGATTGGGGCGGTTCCGGCAGGCGTGCTTGCCGGCATCGCCTTCCTCGCATGGCGTTACTGGCCGGCTCGGCCCGAAGCGTCGGCCAGCGATTCGCGCGGAACGGACCCGACACCCTCTCCCAGCGGATCACCGGGAATGGGACCGGCAGTTGCGGCGATAGCACTGTTGTTTTGCGCCGCTTCCGCCGACGCGAAGGAAGGAAACGCAGTGGATGCCGCCCTCGGCCCTGCGCCCTCCGCCGTCGAATCCGTCTTTCTCGAGTCTGCCTCCTATACCGGCTTTGTCCACGAACGGGTTGCCCGAATCGAGGCGGTCATTCGGGTCGCGGCGACCAAGGCGGGACAGACCGTTGAATTGTTCCGCGATGATGTTGCGGTGGAAGAATTCTCCGCAATTCCAAGCTCCGTCAAATTATTACGCCAAGGCAACACGATGAAAGTCGCGCTGGAAAAGAAAGGGGATGCGACGCTCCGAGTGAAGTTCCTCGTCAAGCTCGGAGGCGACGTTACCAAACGGCACCTGGCCTTCGCCATTCCACCGGCGCTCTCCAGCAAGCTCGCGTTGAACGTGGACGAACCGGATGCCGCGGTCGAGTTCCCGACAGCGGTTTCTTATCACAGTGTGGCAGCGCCGCAGCAAACGCGGGTCGAGGCGGTCATCGGAGCGGGTGACCGCGTCGAGCTGCAATGGACGCCGAGAGTCAAGCGGGCAGCGGAGATTGCCGCAACGGTCTTTTGCCGAAACGCGACGCTCGCGAGCTTCACGGACGGCGTGATGAGCTTGCGGACGGTGTTTGATTATCAAGTGACCCAGGGGGAGCTGCGCGAGGCGCGCGTGCGAATCCCCGCCGGGCAACGGTTGCTCCGCGTCGAAGGCGAATCGATTCGCACGTGGCAAATTCGACCCGAGCCTGACCTTTCAACGGAGGGGAACGCCGTCGGTGCGCGTGACCTCAAGGCTTCCTCGACTGGAGCCAGAGGTGGGCTGTCCGAACGTCCGTCGGATCCCGGCGCGCTTCTGGTCGTTGAACTGCTTAAAGGTGTGTCGCCCGGCTATCGGCTGACGATCGAAACGGAAAGGACCATCGACATCCTGCCGGACAGTCTCGCCGTGGAGCTGCCACACGCTCAGGAGGTGAAACGGGAGACGGGCTTCGTCGCCCTCGGCGGCAGCGACGAACTCGGACTGACGATCGAGGCCGAGCAAGGCCTGCAAAAGGTGGATGCCGCTGAATTCCTCAAGTTGATCGCGCAGCAGAGAACGCTGGCGGCGGCGTACCAGTTCTTGAAGCCCGGATTTGCCCTCACCGTCCGCGTTGAATCGTTGCAGCCCCAGATCGAGGCGACAGTGCGGAACCGCGTGCGTATCGGGACCGAACAGCTGCACCTCGACGCCCGAGTGGATTACACCATCAAGCGCGCGGGCGTGTTCGCGTTGCGGCTGGCCGTTCCCCGGGAATTCCGTGTCGAAGGCGTGTCGGCGAGTCCGGGTTCGCGGGAAGCAAAGACCGCAGATTCGCCTTCGGCTTCGCAGCCGCTGTCCTGGGTGGAAAAGACGGAGAACGACCGCCGCGTCCTCTTGGTGACACTGAAGCAACGGACGATCGGGAATTTCTCGTTGCAACTCCAACTCGTGAAGTCGCAAAAGGAACTGCCCCGGACGCTCGACGTCGTCAGCGTGCATCCGCTGGGCGTCGCAAAGCTGACAGGCTACGTCGTTGTTTCGTCCGACGTGGGCGTGCAGGCCAAGACGGCGTCATTTGAAGGGCTGACCGAAGTGCCAGTGAACACGGTGCCTGATGGCGGCGCCGGGCTTGCCTACAAGTTCCTCAGCGGCGAACCATCGTCTGAGATTTCACCCTGGAAACTGATCGTGACCACGGAAACCATCGAGTCGTGGGTGCGCGCCGAAGTGGTGAACTGGCTCACGCTGGGCGAATCGCTTGCCAGTGGGCGCGCGCTGGTGCGTTATGAAATCCAAAACGCGCCCGTGAAGGAGTTCCGGCTGAAGGTCCCGGCAGCGTTCAAGAACGTGGAGATCACCGGCGCGAACATCCGCCGCCGCGACCAGAACGGCGAAGAATGGCGGGTCGAGCTGCAAAACAAAGTGGTCGGCACGCAGGTGCTTACAGTGACGTGGGATCAACCTTGGACCGTCCGGGAGCAGGGGAAAGAAGCCTCGTTCGAGGCGGCGGGCGTTGAAGCGCTCGCGGTGGAGCGCGAGACCGGCCTGTTGGCCGTGATCGCAAAGTCGCCGTTGCAGGTCGCGCCGAAGGACGCAAGCGCGGAACTGATTCGCGCCGACGTGCAGGAGCTGCCCGACTGGGCTGGGCATCCGGATGAATCGACGGTCTTGGTCTATCGCTACCTCCGCCCGGGATACAAGCTGTCCCTGGCGGCGCAGCGCTTCGCTCAGGCCGAAGTATTGCAGGCATTGGCGGACAGCGCGCGCTTGATCACGGTCGTCGCCGATGACGGCCAGATGATGACCGAGCTGGCGCTCTCGTTGCGGAACAACGGTCGCCAGTTTCTGGAAGTCGTGTTGCCCAAAGGCGCGCAGGTGTGGTCGGCCTTTGTCGCGGGGCAGGCCGTAAGACCCAGCGTGCGCGACGGCAAACTGCTGCTGCCGCTCGAACGCGCCGGGGACATGGCGGTGCCGGTCGAATTGATTTACGTGAGCGCGGAGAAATTTCCGCGAACCAAGGGAACGGTGGATCTCGCCTCGCCGGCGCTGGATGTGCCGGTGAAAAACGCGCGCTGGGAGCTCTATCTGCCTCCGGATTATGGCTACAGCAAATTCACCGGGACGATGACGCGCGAGCCGGACGCAGCGCCGATTGTGCGCACCTTCAGCGCGCTGGAATACAAAGAAGCCGAACAGGGAAAGAAGCGCGCTTTGGAGATCGCGGTCTCGAATTCGCGGGACGAAGTCCGTCGGAAGCTATCCAGCGGCAAACTAGAGGAAGCCTCCAAGGCATATGACCGGGCGCGCCGGTCCGGGCTGGATGCCGAGACGGACGAATTCAAAGTGCTGGCTAAAGACATTCGCGAAGCGCAGAGCTTCAATCTTTTGAAGGCTCAACAGGAAGTCTTCGAAAACAACGCCGCCTACTTTCGCCAGGACGTAGCAGGCCCTGCGCAGCAGCTCGCAGTGCAGCATCCGCTGGACGATAAATCCGCCCAACAGCAGTGGGAACGACTTCAAAAGGCGCAGGAAGTCGTGTCGGCGGTCGTTCGCCCGTTGCGCGTGAACCTGCCGACACGCGGCCTGCGCCACGCGTTCTCGCAGGTCCTCCAAACCGAAGTCGGCAAGCCCATGCTTGTCAGCTTCGCCGCCGCGAGCGCCAAAGCGGCCAGCTGGCCGCTGAGAATGGCTCTGTTCGGCGCGGGATTTATCGCTTTATGGGCGCTGGTGAATTGGGCGCTCGGCCAGCGCAAAGCGAAAGTGCAAGCTTGAGCGCTGCGATGCGTCTTGGACGGAAACGGCAAGTTTGACCTGACACCGCCGTTCGATTCGATGTTGTTTCCCCTCACCCCGTCCCTCTCCCCACGGGAGAGGGAGAAGTTATGCGAAGGTTGTCGAAGTGGCCACGCCCGGGGTTTGCGCCGAGGAGGTTGCTCAGCGACACATTTATCGCAGGCTGTTCCCTCTCCCTGAGGGAGAGGGTCAGGATGAGGGGGAACCCACGTTCGGCGTTACTTCTTCGCCAGACCGGCCACGGCGTCCTTCATTTCGTTCAGGTGAACGTCCGCGCCGGGATTGTCGGTCACGTGCGCAATCCTGCCGTCTTTCCCGATCAGGAAACTGACGCGGCGCGCCATGTTTTTGTTGGGCATTCGGGCGCCATACCTGTCGGCAATCTTCCCGTCCGAGTCCACGAGTAGAGGAAAGTTAAGGCTGTGTTTGGCGATGAATTTCTTGTGGCTCTCGCCGTCATCAAAACTCACGCCAAGCACCTGCACGTCGTCTTTCTTCAGATCGGTCATACGATCGCGCAAACCGCAGGCTTCCTTGGTGCAGCCGGGCGTATCGTCTTTGGGATAGAAGTAGACCAACGCGACCTTTTTGCCCGCGAGGTCAGAGAGTTTCCAGGTTTTGCCGTCCTGGTCCTTGGCTTCGAAATCCGGCGCTTTGTCGCCGACTTTAGGCGTGTCCGCCCGGCCAGCGGCAGCGGCGAGCACTAACGCAAACGCAATCACGCAAGTGAAGATTCTTTTCATAATAATATTTGTCACACTGGAGTTTAGTGATTTGTGGTGACCTGCAGATTAGCCAAGCCGTGAGGCTTGTCAAATCGACTCGCAAAGACGCGCGCTCCGTGTGCCGCAGCAACGTGGGCGGTTTGACCCTGGAATACCACTCGTGTCAGAGGTACCGCCGCAGGCCGCCACGGCTCCGCGGCCTCGAATGCGTGGAGCTCCACCTCGGTAGCGCGCTACGCGGCCCGGTGCAGGCTCTAAAGCGCAACAATTTTCCGGCTGTTGATCGAACGTTCTTCAGCTTCGCAGATCTCGACTGCGCCGGCGGCCTCTTGCGCGTTGACTGTGGTGGGTTGCATGCCCGAGCGGACGCAATCGAGCAGGTAACTCAATTCACCGCTGTAACCATCCGGGCCGCCCAGATGAAGGGTTCGCGGCTGCTTGCCTTTCTCGAACAATTTCAGCGCGTCCGCGCCGCGGGTGAGGTCATAATCCACTGTGGCGTTCTCGAAAATCGCGGTGTAGGACGCTTGGAAACCAAACCCTTCGGTCATCGCCCAGCTTCCTTCGGCGGAGACGGCCGCGCCGGAAGCGACCTGATACTGCGTGACGACGTGGTCGATCGCGCCGCTGACTTTGCTGAAGCCGGTGGAAAAGACACTGAAGGGCCGGCCGAAACAGAATTGGACGAAGTCGGTGTCGTGAATATGCAGGTCCAGCAGCGCGCCGCCGGAGAGCTTGCCATCGAGGAAGAATTTCTGGCCCCAGGCGGGCGGTTGCGCGACGCGCCGAAAACGCGCGGCCAAAACGCGCCCGTACCCTTTGCTGTCGATGGCCTGTTTCAGCCAAACCCATTCCGGCCAGAAGCGCAGGCACATGGCCGGCAGGAGAATTCTCCCGCTGCGTGCGGCCACGTCAGCGATTCGATGGGCTTCCGTTGCGGTGCGGGCCAGCGGTTTCTCGCAAATAACATGCTTGCCGGCCTCGAGCGCGGCCGTCGCGAGTTCCGGATGAGCCTGGGTTGGAGCGCAAATATCCACCACGCGAACCTCGGAATGGGCGAGGAGTTCCGTGAAGCTCCGGTAAGCCTTGATGCCGGTCATGTTCAGTTTGAGCGGTTCGCCCAAACCCAGGTTGCCGGTGATGCCAGAAAAATCGCCGTCCAGATTGCGACCGCTGGGATTGCAGAGGGCCACAATGCGGCAGCCGTCGAGTTGTCGGTAGGCCTTGAGGTGCGTTGCCGCCATGAAGCCAAGACCGACAATCCCCACGCCAATCCGTTCGGGTGTTCCGTCTTTTGGGTTCGACATGGGAATTGCGATCCTGGACTTGTGACCGAGAGCGGCTCGCGGAGTCGATTTCGGTCGGGTTAAATCGAGAGTGATTCGAGAAATTGCCTTGCGGAGCAGATGTCGGAGACCCGTTGCGGACCTGCCTCGCGCTCGATACAGAGGTCGCCGGTGAATTTCATTTCGCGCAGAACGGCAAAGAATTCGCGCCACTTCACATCGCCCGAGCCGACCACCACTTCTTCGCCCCAGGTGCCGGGCGCTTTGGTCCGGATGGCGTCTTTGATGTGGCACTGTCTGAGCCAGGGGCCGAGCGTGCGCAAGGCCTCGATGGGATTGCCTTTATCGTAGAGAATCATGTTGGCGGGGTCGAAATTCACGCCCACATTGGAGCGATTGAGGCGGATGAGGAAACCCCGAAGCGTTTCGGCGGTCTCCTGCCCAGTCTCCAAGGCCAGATCAACTCCCTTGGCTGCAAACCGGTCCGCGATGAGGGAAATGCGGTCGAACAATTTCTTGAAGGCCGGATCGCTTTCTTCCTGGGGAAGAAAACCGGCGTGGAAGGTAACCAGTTTCAGCCGCAATTGCCGGGCGATGACCGCATTGGTCTCAATATTCCTCCAGTTTTCATTCCAGGTTGCGTCCGGCGCGACGCCCCCGGTTCGGCGAATCGAATCCAGTGTCGAATAATCTTCGCCGACGGTTCCGAACATCCCGGAGACCAGCGTGATATTGCTCCGCCGGAAGACTTCCAGGATTTTGCCCCAAACGCTGGGCCGTTCGCGAATCGAATCGAGCGCGATTTGAACGCGGCCGACCCCGATCGTCTGGAGCTGGCGAACGAGATTGTTCGGATCAGTCGGTTGGATCGACCAGCTGCAAACCGCGAGTCGTTGGGCAATGGGCGATGCCATAAGGTTTGGCGGGAGGGGTCAGCCGGTCGCTTCAGTCAGGAGGTTGGCGTCGAATTCGCACGGGGTTGAATCGGTCTTCAGCGCGCGCCGCGCAGTTTGGTGGCCTTCAGTTTTTCGACGAAATCAACAAACCCGATCGCCTGTGTCTTCAGGCGGCCCAGCAGTTCCGTGTCTTTCAGCCGGCCCCGTTCGTCGAGCAGGTCGTTGATCGCTGGCAGGAACACGCGATTCGGATAAACGAACGCGTTGCGGTAGCCGAAGATGGCTTGGAGTTGCTCGACGGGCCTCAGCGCGCCCCAAATTCCCGCCGCCAGGCCGACAAAGCAGACCGGCCGGTCGATGAAACTCTCCGGGAACTTGAGCATGTCGATAAAGTACTTCAGCACGCCTGGAATGCCGCCGTTGTATTCAGGCGTAACGATGTGCAAGCCGGCGGCGGCGAGGACCGCCTCGGCAAACGGCTGGAACGCCTGCGGTTTCTTCGCGTAAGAACTGGGCGAGAAGATTTCCTCCGGCAACCGGGCGAGGTCCAGCACGCGGAGCGGGACGTTGAGCTGGGCATAGATCTCCTCCACGTGCGCGGCCACCTTGCGGGAGTTGCTTCCGGGGCGATTGGTGCCGACGATAAGAGTGATCATGGATTAGTCCCTTCTCTTCTTTCGCGGCGAGCGACGCAAGCCATTTTGCAGCCAGAGCCGCCAGACCATGAGGAAGGCTTCGAGCACAATCTTGCCCGACATCTTCGAGCGGCCCTGAAACCGGTCGGTGAAAATAATCGGCACTTCGACAATCCGCATGCGTTGCCGCCAGAGTATGTGGGTCAGTTCGATTTGAAAACTGTAGCCGTTGGAGCGGATGCTTTGAAGATCGATTGTCTGCAGCGCGCTGCGCCGGAAACATTTGTATCCGCCGGTGGGATCCGTGAAAGGCATGCCGGTGATGAGCTGCACGTATTTGGCGGCGCCCTTGCTCAACATCAATCGGTGCCACGGCCAGTTGATGACGCGAATCCCATTGCAATACCGCGAACCCAGGACAAGGTCTGCGCTCTGCGCCGCGTCCAGAAGTTTCGGGACGTCGTCGGGATTGTGTGAAAAATCGCCGTCCATCTCGAAGGTGAACTCGTAATCACCCTTTAGCGCCCAGGCGAACCCGGCGCAATAAGCACGCCCAAGTCCGTCTTTTTCCGCTCGATGCAGCACATGAATCTGGGGGTGCTTCGCTGCGAGTCCGTCGGCCACTGTCCCGGTACCGTCAGGTGAATTATCGTCCACAATGAGGACGTCAACAGGAACCGGCAACGCCAGTAATCGTGCCGCTAGGGGAGGGAGGTTGTCACGCTCGTTGTAGGTCGGCACAATGACCAGGGTTTTGCTGCTCATGGGCGTCAAGATGGGCAGACTCTTTAGATGACCGAGCGGCTTAAAACAAGCAGTAAGCGAAGAAGGAAAGGGAGCAAGGGGGCCAGGGGACCCAAGCCATCTCATCGCAAAGGGGACGCGGCGTCGAGCCGACCGTCAGTTTGATCTTGGGGATTCCGCGGCGCGCGGCAGGAATATCCACGAAACGTAATTGCACAATAGCACGGATTGTTGGTTGCGCAAAGCTGTGGACCCCAAAAAAACTTTCCAAAATCTGCAGTACGCACTTTGACGGCACGAGTACTGCGGGATAGGTTTTTCGTAGAATAGCGAAGAAAAAGCTAATGTTCGCATTCGGGAAAATTATAACGACCGGCGACGGTCAGCTTGTTGTAAAGGCTGCATAAGCCTTCACGGTTGAGTTGTGTTTCGGCTTACCGTCGCTGCCGGCGACGGAAATGAATCGGCAAGCCGAAATCTTAAGAGCGGAACTGGAACTCGATAGAGCCGGGACGGGGGCGTTTCGTGCCGTCGGGCCACAAACCAAGGCCCGTTCCTCAGCTCGAGTGGTGACGCTGGCCACCCTTTCCCGGTGGCTGCCGGATCGACACATTGCCAGCGTACTCGCGGGCATCCTCCACGCCGAGACTCGTGAATCAGTTCTGCTGGTTCAGATTGATACTGCGGAGGCGGTAGTTGGGGTTCGGGATTTTGCCGCCCTCCAGGCCCGCTTAAACGGCGAATTTTGCTTCGCTGAGTTTCTCCAGGAAACCGAAGGTGGTTTCAAACGGCTCAATCTGCGCATGTCTGATGAAGGGCACGAGCCGGGCTGTGTGAAACCGTTGCTCGAGCACTTCGGCCGCCATTTCCGCTATATCCTGCTGCACGCGGATGTTCAGGCGTCGGTTCAGGGATTGTTCGACTGCTTGACTCATTCCGATTGCGCTTACCTTTTCGTCCAGCAATCGACCGAGAACTTGTATCACTTCGACCTCCTCTTCCGCGAAATCCGCGCCCGGCTGAACGGGGACTGTGCCCGGCTGAACACGGTGCTTTGCCTGGCCGAGGGTGAACGGGCGCAGATGTCGTCGGCCTTTGGTCGAGAGACCGGCGGGCGGCTGCATTTCGTGCTTCATGAATGCCCCCGGTCCGGGGAGAACCGTGGCACGAGCCCAGGCCGGGGTCTCTTTGCAAGCGATCTTCGTCGGCTCGCGCGCGAAATCGGCCAGTGCCGGATCGGGCTGGCGCTTTCCTCGGGCGGCGCCAAAGGGTTGGCGCACGTCGGTGTGATTCAGGTGTTGGAGGAAAACGGAATTGAAGTCGATGTGATGGCCGGATGCAGCATGGGGGCCTACGTGGCCGCCATCTGGGGTTACGGCTGTGACGGAAAAGTGATGGAAAAGCTGGCGCGGGAAGTGGAGGGGCGCTGGGGAGTTTGGCGCCTGGTGGACCCGGTTTTTCCGCCGCGTGAGGGCTTTATCCGGGGACAGGCCGTGAAAAAGCGCCTGCAGCGGACCATTGGAGACGTGCAGTTTTCCGAATTAGAGCGGCCGATCCGTGTCGTCGCGACCAATCTTTACACTCTGGACCGCGTGGTGTTTTCCAGCGGCGACGTCGCGTCCGCAGTCCATGCCAGCGTGGCCATACCCGGCGTGTGCGCGCCCGTGGCCATCGACGGGGAGACCTACGTGGATGGCGGCATTGCCGATCCGATGCCCGTGGATGTCCTCGAGGAGATGGGGATCAATCGGATCATCGCGGTGAACATGATTCCGACCCCGGCTTACATGCGTTGCTGCATGGAGATGGAGCGTGAGCAGGAAGCGCTGTACGGCCGGCGCCATAACTTCTTCAAGGCCCTCAACCGCCACGCCAACTATTTTGCACCGGGCAATATTCTCGACGTTATGATGCGCGCGGTCCACGGCTCGCAAATCCGCGTCGCCGAGGAGTCCTGCCGCCACGCCGACGTCGTGCTCCGGCCGCTGGCGATGGACGCGCGCTGGTATGAATTTGACAAACCCTGCAAATACATTGCCTTGGGCCGGCGCGTCGCCGAGGAACACCTGGAAGCCATCAAAGCTCTCGTAAACAAACGCTCCGAATCGCATGAATCCGAAGTTGCTGAAAACCCAATGGCAGGACTTGCCTGAACAGGCGATTCGCCAATTGCAAGCGGAGAAGCTTCGACATTATCTCCGCAATGTCGCGTTGCCGTTTTCGGCGCATTATCGAGAGGTATTCCGGCGACACGGGCTTGCGGCGGACTCGATCCGGTCACTCGAAGACTTGCAGCGGGTGCCTTTCAGCTCGAAAGCCGATCTATTGAACACGCCGGAGCACCCGCAACGTGTGCGGGATTTCGTTTTGATTCCCGACCCGGGCGTCCTGGCGCATCGTCCCAGCACTCTGCTGCGCGCGCTGTGCCAGGGCCGTGAGCGCGTCAAAGACGGTTTTGAAGCCGAGTATCGTCCGATCTTCATGACGAGCACAACGGGCCGGTCGGCTGACCCGATCCCATTTCTCTTTACACGCCATGACTTGAACAACCTGGAGTTGGCGGGCAAACGGCTTTTTGAAATCTGTGGCGCCCACCGCGAGATGCGTTTGATGAACCTTTTTCCCTACGCGCCCCATCTGGCGTTCTGGCAAACGCATTACGGCGGCGCGGCTTTCGGAGTGTTCACCGCCAGCACGGGCGGCGGCAAAGTCATGGGGACCGAGGGAAATCTTCGACTGATCGGCAAGATCAGGCCCGAGGTCCTGATCGGCATGCCGACGTTCATTTATCATGTGTTGCAACAAGCCGTCGAGCAGGAGCTCCGTCTGGAACATCTCCGTCGCATCGTGCTCGGTGGCGAGAAGGTCCCCGACGGCATGCGGCGCAAACTCGCCCATCTCGCAAGCGAACTCGGCGCCCGTGAAATGGACATCGTGGCGACCTACGGGTTCACGGAGGCGAAGATGGCCTGGGGCGAATGTCCCGGCGCAGGCGATGAATCGCCGGGCAGCTATCATCTCTACCCGGACCTGGGCCTTTTCGAGGTCATCGACCCCAAAACCGGTGAGGCACTTCCTCCCGGCCATGCCGGCGAGCTGGTTTTCACACCGCTGGACGCCCGGGGCACGGTGGTCTTGCGGTATCGCACCGGAGATTTCATCGACGGGGGCCTGGTGTACGAGCCGTGTCCACGCTGTGGGCGGAAAACGCCGCGGCCCGTCGGCCATATCTCCCGCAGTTCGGGAGTCAAAGAGATGCGGCTCGACAAGATCAAAGGGACGCTGGTGGACTTCAATCAACTGGAGCACGTCCTCGATGACGCCGCCCACATCGGCGCCTGGCAATTGGAATTGCGCAAACGCAACGACGATCCGTTGGAGGTTGATGAACTGGTGCTGCACGTCCACAAGCTGGATGGGATCCGTGAAGACAAACTGGTTCGCGATCTGAACAATCGTTTCGTTGCCAAGACGGAGATTCATCCCAACCGGATTGTCTTCCACGACGCGGACGAGATGCGCGAACTTCAAGGTGTCGGCGTGCAGCTCAAAGAGCAGAAAATCGTTGACAACCGCAAACTCTCCGGAGCAGACAGGGTGCCGCAACCGCCTGCCGCGGCGGCTTCCGGCTGCGCCAGCGAATCGATTGAAGTAGCCGTATGAAGGGCGAACCTTTGGTCATCGTGGATGGTGTTCGCACGCCGTTTTGCAAAATGGGCGCCGACCTGGCCCGTCTCGCGGCCGACGAGCTGGGCCGCATCGCCGTCAACGCGTTGCTGACGCGCACCGGGCTTGAACCGCACCGGATCGACGAGGTGATTTTCGGTTGCGTTGGCCAGCCCGCGGATGCGGCCAATTTCGCTCGCGTCATCGCCCTTGCCCGCGGGCTTCCGGAGCACGTTGCCGCCGTCCCCGTGCATCCCGACTGCCGCCCCCGGTGT
>JACXTT010004204.1_pt1 | contig 21482 bp, 21 predicted proteins | sample 9270951 | NCBI WGS metagenome assembly JACXTT01 (sample SAMN15532306, study PRJNA645909) | rock metagenome | isolation source: weathered quartz diorite | place: Puerto Rico | collected 2017-06-21
CGGGCCAGCATGGCCTGGTAGTCCTGCAGGCGGGTCTGGCGGGCGCGGAGGTCTTGGCGTGGCGCGTTCATCTGGCGGTCCCCGGAACAGGTGGCAGTGGCTTCCCGTACGGCCTGCGCTGGCAGCTCAGTGCGCCAGCGCGGCGATCTTGCCCAGCAGCTCTTCGCCGTCGACGGGCTTGACGATATAGTCAGACGCGCCCTGGCGCATGCCCCAGATGCGGTCGGTGTCCAGGCCCTTGCTGGTGCACATGATCACGGGAATGTCCTTGAAGCGGTCGTCGCGCTTGATCGCGCGGGTGGCCTGGTAGCCGTTCTGGCCGGGCATCACCACGTCCATCAGGATCAGGTCGAAGCTCTCGGCCTGCAGGCGCGCGAAGGCCTGGTCGCTGTTGCTGGCAACCGAGACCTTGAAGCCGCGCTTGCCGAGCAGGTCGGACATGAACAGGGCTTCGGTGGGGGAGTCGTCGACGATCAGGATCTTGTTGATGGCAGTCATGAGGTTTTTCTTCGATTCGTACATGGCGTCGCGTGCATGCGCTTCAGGCAGGCAGCACGTGGCCCGCGGCCTGGCATGGCAGGCAGGCCTGCACGGCGTGCAGCAGCGCTTCGCGGGTAAAAGGCTTGGCTAGATGGTCGTGCGCCCCGACCAGGCGGCCGCGCGAGCGGTCGAACACGCCGTCGCGCGAGGACAGCATGATCACGGGGATGGCGTGAAAGCGCGGACTCTTCTTGATCAGGGAGCAGGTCTGGTATCCGTCCAGGCGGGGCATCAGGATGTCGCAGAAGACCAGGTCCGGGTGCAGCTCGCCCACCTTGGCCAGCGCCTCGAAGCCGTCTTCGGCCAGCACCACCTGGTATCCCGCCTGCGACAGGAAGATCTCCGCCGTGCGGCGAATGGTGCTGGAATCATCGATGACCAGCACCTTGCGGCGCGGCGGTGCCGTGGTGTCCGGAATGGAAATGCCAGGCGCCACACCCTGTGCGCCGGCGGTATTGACCCGCTGGTTTTCTTCTGTTTGAGCGACCCGCATTGTTGTTCCCGCGACCAGCTGCCCCTTGCGGAGCGCCGGCAAGCACTAGAGAACACCCGTGCGGAGCAGCGCGGCCCCATGCGCGCCCCGACGGACCCCCGACAATTCTTGTTTCCCTTCCAAGGCCGGGCTGTGCCCGGCAGCGGCGGTGCGTGGAACCCGCACCTGCCTACCGTCCTCCCCGCCAGCGGCAGAGGGACGGGCAGTCATTTTGCAACAGAGTGTGACAAGACGCCGGGGGGCCGTCAATCCGGTCCGGCCGCGGTCGGCCGGCGTTCTGTCGCATCGGCGCGACGCGCGCCCGGTTATTGTTCTTCTGGGGGACGCCGCCTCAGATGGCGACCATCTCGAAATCTTCCTTGCGCGCACCGCATTCCGGGCAGGTCCAGTTGATGGGCACGTCTTCCCACCGGGTTCCGGGGGCGATGCCGTCTTCCGGCGCGCCTGCGGCTTCATCGTAGATCCAGCCGCAGATCAGGCACATCCAAGTCTTGTATTCCATAACAGGCTCTGGCCACTCTCCATTAAAATCCAGCGCAGATGGTACCGAAACCGTGCCGCCGGCGCCAGCCGGCGGCCGCCAGAATCGTGCCAGATCCGCCGTGTTCGCGCATGTTAGCGCCCTGTTAGCGCCTGATTGGCGGGCAATTGCAGCGAATTTCCGCTGTTTTTGCCGCATGTCAACGATAAGTCCCGGGCCCGCCGCACACGATCCCTGCAGTCCTTGTCCTCACCTCAACGCCATGTCCCGTAATCAGCAGCTCTTCGACCGCGCCCAGCAGACCATTCCCGGGGGCGTCAACTCGCCCGTGCGCGCCTTCCGCTCGGTGGGCGGCACGCCGCGCTTCATCACGCGTGCCGAAGGCGCCTATATGTGGGACGCCGACGGGCAGCGCTATATCGACTACATCGGCTCCTGGGGCCCGATGATCGTGGGCCACGCCCACCCCGAAGTGGTGCGTGCGGTACAGGAAACCGCCGCGCACAGCTTCTCGTTCGGCGCCCCGACCGAGGCCGAGATCACCATGGCCGAGGAAATCTGCAAGCTGGTGCCGTCGATCGAGCAGGTGCGGCTGGTCTCCTCCGGCACCGAAGCCACCATGAGCGCACTGCGGCTGGCGCGCGGCTTCACCGGCCGCGACCTGATCATCAAGTTCGAAGGCTGCTACCACGGCCATGCCGACAGCCTGCTGGTCAAGGCGGGCTCCGGCCTGCTGACCTTTGCCGACACCACCCAGAACGCGCCGTCGTCGGCCGGCGTGCCGGCCGACGTGACGCGCCACACCATGGTGCTGGAGTACAACAACGTCGAGCAGCTGGAACAGGCCTTCGCCAGGCATGCCGGCGAGATCGCCGCGGTGATCGTCGAGCCGGTGGCCGGCAACATGAACCTGGTGCGCGCCACCGATACCTTCCTGAAGGCCATGCGCGAACTGTGCACCCGCGACGGCGCGGTGCTGATCCTGGACGAGGTCATGACCGGCTTCCGCGTGGCGCTGGGCGGCGCGCAGGCGCACTACGGCATCCGGCCCGACCTGACCTGCCTGGGCAAGGTGATCGGCGGCGGCATGCCGGCGGCGGCCTTCGGCGGGCGCCGCGACATCATGGCCAAGCTGGCGCCGCTGGGCGGCGTCTACCAGGCCGGCACGCTCTCGGGCAACCCGCTGGCGGTAGCCGCGGGCCTGGCCACGCTCAAGCTGATCCAGGCACCCGGTTTCTATGAGCGCCTGGCCACCCAGACCCGCAAGCTGGCCGACGGCCTGGCCGAGGCCGCCAAGGCTGCGGGCGTGCCGTTCGCGGCGGATGCCATCGGCGGCATGTTCGGGATCTACTTCCGCGACGGCGTGCCGGGCAGCTTCGCCGAAGTGACCAGGAGCGACACCGCGCGCTTCAACCGCTTCTTCCACGCCATGCTGGATCACGGCGTCTACCTGGCGCCGTCGGCCTTCGAGGCCGGCTTTGTCTCGGCGCAGCACGACGACGCCATCCTGGCGGCCACGCTCGACGCCGCGCGCAAGGCGTTCGCGGCGGGCTGAGGCCATGCCAGGCAGGCGGCGCCCCGGTGCGCCGCCTGCCCCTCTGGCGACAAGGGCGGTGCGCTACACTTGGGTTTTCGTCCAACCCGCGGAGTCCCCGATGCGCGCTTCTTCGTCCCCCTCCTTCTCCAGCAGCTCGCCGATGCCTGTCTTGCGCTGGCTGCTGCTGGCGGTCATGGCCAGCCTGCTGTCCGCCTGCGGCTACAACGACTTCCAGGCCAAGGACGAGGCGGTCAAGGCCGCCTGGGGCGAAGTCATCAACCAGTACCAGCGCCGCGCCGACCTGATCCCCAACCTGGTCAACACCGTCAAGGGCTACGCCACGCACGAGCGTGAGACCCTTGAGGCCGTGACCAAGGCGCGCGCCGCCGCCACCAGCATCCAGGTCTCGCCCGAAACCCTGAACGACCCCGAAGCCTTCAAGCGCTTCCAGCAGGCCCAGGGCGAGCTGTCCGGCGCGCTGTCGCGCCTGCTGGCGGTGTCCGAGAACTACCCGCAGCTGAAGGCCGACGCCTCGTTCCGCGACCTGCAATCGCAGCTTGAGGGCACCGAGAACCGCATCACCGTGGCCCGCCAGCGCTACATCGCCGCCGTGCAGCAGTACAACGTGCTGGCGCGCAGCTTCCCGACCAACCTGACGGCGATGGTCTTCAAATACCCGGTCAAGCCGTCGTTCACGGTGGACAACGAGAAAGCCATCTCCACGCCGCCCGCAGTCAAGTTCTGAGGCGGGCCACACCATGGGCCACACCCTGCGCACGCCCTGGCGGCACGCCTGGCTGGCGGCCGCCCTGCTATGGCTGGCGGCATTGCTGGCCGGCCCGGCGCTGGCGGCAGACGGCTTCGTCGCGGTGCCGCCGCTGACCCAGCGCGTCACCGACCTGACCGGCACGCTGACGCCGCAGCAGCGCGGCGCGCTCGAGAACGTGCTGGCGGAATACGAGCAGCAGCGCGGCAGCCAGATCTTCGTGCTGATGGTGCCCACCACCGATCCCGAGCCGATAGATGCCTACAGCATTCGCGTGGCCGACGCCTGGCGCGCCGGGCGCAAGGGCATCGACGACGGCGTGATCGTGCTGATCGCCAAGGACAACCCGCCCGGGCTGCGCAAGATGCGGCTGGAGGTCGGGCGCGGCGTGCAGGGGTCGCTGACCGATGCCATGTCCAAGCGCATCCTGCAGGACGTGATGGCCCCCCACTTCCGCCAGAACGACTTCTACGGCGGGCTGGCAGCGGGGATCTCGGCCATCCAGGCCACCATCGACAAGGAAGGCCTGGCGGCACCGCAGCGCAAGGCGCAGCAATCGTCCGGGCTGGCCGAGTGGCTGCCGGCACTGCTGCCGCTGGCGATCATCGTGTTCTTCTTCCTGAGTGCCATCCTGCGCCGGCGCGGCCCGCAGATCGTCACCACCCGGCGCGGTCGCGACGTGGTCGCCGGCGGGTTGGGCGGCCTGGGTGGCTACACCATGGGGCAGGACTGGGGCCGGCGCAGCGGCGGCTGGGGTGGTGGCGGCTTTGGCGGAGGCGGCGGTGACAGCGGCGGCGGCTTTGGTGGTGGCGGCGGCGGCTTCGACGGCGGCGGCGCCTCGGGCAACTGGTGACAGCACAAGGAACGACGACAATGCCGAATCTCCGACGTGCCCTGCACCATATCACCACCACGGCCGGCGCCGCCCGCAAGCACTTCCCGGCCGAAGCCCAGCAACAGCTGCATGAAGCCGTGCATGCCGGCGAAGCCAGCCACCGCGGCGAGATCCGCGTGGTGATCGAAGCCAGCCTGCCGGTGGGCCATGCCTGGGCCGGCGTCACGCCGCGCGAGCGCGCCCGCTTCCTGTTTGGCGCGCTCGAGGTCTGGAACACCGCGGACCATACCGGCGTGCTGCTCTATATCAACCTGGCCGACCATGCGGTCGAGCTGCTGGCCGACCGCGGCATCGACGCGTGCGTGGGGCCCGCCACCTGGTGCGAGCTGTGCGACGAACTGGCGCGGGGACTCAGGCAGGACCTGTCGGTACGGCCGGTGCTGGCCACGGTGGCGCGCATCCATGCACTGCTGGCCACGCACTTCCCGTCCGACGGCGGGCCCAACCCGAACGAGCTGGACGACCGTCCGGTCATGCTCTAGCCCCCCGGCTCAGCGGGCGGCAGCCGCCTCGCGGCGAGCGCGCCGCCCGCCCATCGCGTACCACACAGCCGCCAGCGCCTGCAGCACCACCAGCCCGGCCCATGCCGTCAGGTGCGCCGCCTTCGGGTAATGGCCACCGGTAGCGGGCCACAGGTCCAGTACGAAGCCCACACCCACCTGGCAGGCAAAGGTCGACAGGAACACCGTCAGCGTCAGCGCCGTGGTAGCCCTTCCGATCAGCGCATCCGGGAAACTGCGCGCCAGCACCGCATAGGTCAGGATGCCGCTGGAGCCGAACACGCCATAAGCTACCCAAAGCAACACCGGCGGCAGCGGGACCTGCGCCATCAGCAGCAGCTGGACCACGATAAAGGCGGTCATGCCAGTGCCGGCAAAGGCATACAGGCTCACGCCGATACGCTCCAGGTGGCGCGCGGCCCAGCCCGCGCCGACGCAGCCGGCCATCATCGCAAAGCCGATCACAGAGACCAGTTGTGCGCTGCTGGCCGGATCGAAGCCGGACACGTCGCGCAGGAAAGCACCCACCCATAGCGTCTGCACCGCCATGAACACGCCCTGGTTGAGCAGTGTCAGCGGCACCACGCGCCAGAATCGTTCGCTGGCCAGGATCTGGCGCGTGCCGCGCAGTTGTTCGCGCAGGCTTTCCTTGCCGGCGCGTGGCTTGTCGGGCACGCCGAACCACAGCAGCACCGCCATCGCCAGCGATATGCAGGTCAGCCCCATGCTGACCGTGCGCCAGTCAGTCAATGACAGCAGCCACGACAGCGGCGCGCCCACCAGCACCGCGCCCAGGCCGCCGATGGCCATCACCACGCCGTTGAGCAATGGCATGCGCGACAGCGGGAACCATATCGACAGCGCCTGGATGGTGGCGCCCAGGCACACCGACACGCCCACCCCGATCAGCAGCCGGCCGGCGGCCAGCCCGGCCATGCCGGGCGCCAGCGCGAACACCATCGAACCGGCCACGGCCGCCAGCAGCATCACCGCCTCGGTGCGGCGCGGGCCGTAGCGGTCCAGCAGGATGCCCGCCGGCAGCTGGGCGCAGGCAAAGCCAAGGAAGTAGAAGCTGGTGAGCAGGCCCAGGTCGCCGGCATTGAGCCCGAGTTCGCGCGTCAGGTGCGGCGCAAAGCCCAGGTTGACGCCGCGGAACAGATAGGACACCAGGAAGCCCAGCGAGAATACCGCCAGCACGCGCCAGCGGGCGCCGGCAGCAGCGCCAGAGGCAAGTTGCGCTTGCGAGGGCGCAGAAGACAAGTTTGAAGTCGTAGTCGTCATGATGGCCCGAATTGTCGTTCCCCTGGCAATTCAAAGCCAACGAAAGATACCCGCCGCAATTGTGAGTAGAATTTGACGGCCATGGCCAAATCCCCTGCCAAACCCGCCCAACGCCCCGTCCACCTGCCGCCGATGCAAGCGCTGCGTGCGCTCGAGGCCGCCACGCGCCACCGCAGTTTCTCGCGCGCGGCCGAGGAACTGGCCCTGACGCACAGCGCCATCAGCCACCATATCCGCGCGCTGGAGACCAGCCTGGGCACCAAGCTGTTCCAGCGCACCGGCAGCCAGATGACCCCCACCAGCGTGGGCGCGCGGCTGGCCGAACAGGTGCGCGCCGCGCTCGACAGCATCGAGAGCGCGCTGCGCGAGGCCGGCAACAGCGCCGGGCCGCCGGTAGTCCGGCTGCAGGTCAGCGTGATGGCCGACCTGGCCAATGCCTGGCTGATCCGGCGCCTGCCCAGCCTGCACGCCCAGGTGCCGTCGCTGGACCTGCACCTGCGCCTGCATGCGGAGATCACGCCGCCCGACCCGTACAGCGTCGATGTCGGCATCTGGCACCAGCGCATCGACCTGCCCGGCTTTGAATGCCACAACCTGATCGAGGACCACGTGATCGCGGTGGCCAGCCCGGCGCTGCTGGCGCGCTACCCCGGCTTCACACTGGCCGACGTGCCGCGCATGCCGATGCTGCGCTTTGCGCTGCGCCCCTGGCGCGACTGGCTCGAAGCCGCCGGCCTGCCAGGCGACGAGCCCGAACGCGGCCCGATCTTCCAGGACGCCGGCCTGATGCTGCAATCCGCCGTCGCCGGGCTGGGCGTAGCCACTGCGCGCGCCCAGCTGGCGCACGATTACCTGGCCAGCGGCGAACTGGTGCAGATCGGGCCCGCCCGCATCCCGTCCAGCCTCCACTACTGGGTCACCTGGCGCGAAGGCAATCCGCGCGAGAAGGCCATCCAGCAGTTCCATGCATGGCTGCAGGAGCAGGTCCGGCAGGAAGCCGTCCACGTCCACCCTGCCGCCGACGGCGGCACGCCCGCCGAGCGGTTTCATGCATGAAATCGTTTGAAGCGCGGATGTTGGCAATACGAATCATTTTCGTCTAGGCCAGTGAAATCAAGGGCTTGGCGAATGGCGCAAGCCGTCCGATGACCCGCCATACGCGTGCGCCGCGGCCTTGCCGGAACTGCCCGAGTTTCACGAATGCAACCTATCGGCACACCGTGCCAGCAGCCGTGAAAAATCTACCCGGCCCATCCAAAGAGATGAGAAACGGCCGGGCCGGCCTTGGCCGGCATCGTGCAAACGCTTGTCAACGTGTCGATTCCCTCCACCCATGCGCGCCCGCACGGCGCGCGCAGCGCCAAAAGGCTGAGGCCAACCGCGGCGCACCGGGGTGGCTACCGATGTACAGAGTTCAAATCGTTGTAACGGAAATGAAACTACCTGGCAGCTTCACTCGCGTGCTGCATCCGAGCCCTGACGCCTGTCCGTTTGAATTTTCGCCCTCCCTCCTTCGGATGGGCATTGCCGGCGAAAAGTAGGCTTTCCGGCACCTCTCCGCCGCGCACTGTGATCCATGCATCTCATCACCGATTCGTCTAATGCTGCATCGCAGCATAAAAATCCGGCCACATGTATCAGGCGCGGAACATTATTGATCGCCAAGAGCTGGCAAATGCCAGCTGAAAATTCCCCTTTCCTTTTGTTATCAAAGAGTTAGCCATATCTGGCACGTTCGTCGCACATATGTCCGCGCGAACAGAAGCCCGGAACAGGGGGACGTCTGAAACCGAAGCGGCAACACACTGGCACGCGTTCGCCGAAGATCAGTTTCAGGACGACCCCGCATCCCAGGGCGGGATTCGCACTGGCGCTGTAAGCGTGGGCCACGCGGCAGGAACTGGCCCGCATCGGCTGGCCAGGTTGCAGGGGTCGTCGACAAGATTAGCGGAGGTCGTTCAGGAACACGGGCCGCAAGCGGACGAAAAGCGGCCCGTGGTACCTGGACTATGCGGCACGCCACGGCTAAACGGGGCGGCACGCAGACAACAACGGACGCATCGGCCGAGCCGGCGCATCCGGACAAGAAACGGGGTGAAGCAATAGTCTGCCTTGCAGGCGAAGCGAAGCGGCAGCCGCCGTGACCGATACCAGGGGGGTAAGGTCACGGCGGCGGCGAAAACGGGTCCACCGGCCCGCGCAACGCAGCGCCGCAGGCAGCAATTTTGGGAGAGCGCCAGGCCGCGGCATTGACATGTTGCGGCAGGCGCAAGCCTTAGCGCCAACGAAACCAGTGACCCGCGACAGCAGGCCGCCGGCTTTGTAAAAACAAAAGATCCGGGGAAATTTTATGAGCGCGTACACCAACCGCCCGCTGCTGTACCTGTCGCAGCACCACGACGCCATGCTCTGCAGGATGCTCGCACAGCGTGGCTGGAAGATCAGCTTCGCCTCCAACCTGCAAGACCTCCACGCGCTGCCCCCGGGCAACCAGCCACTTGCGGCGATGCTCGACCTGCAAGGCGGCTTCAGCGACGCCGACCTGGAATCGTTCGAGCCCTGGCTCTCGCTGCCGCATATCGGCTGGATCGGCATCATCACCGGCCAGGAGTCCCTGACCGAATCCGCGCGCCGGCTGCTGGGCCTGTACTTCGTCGACTATTACACCGCACCGATCGAGCACTCTCGCCTGGCGGAATCGCTCGGCCACGCGCTCGGCATGGCGCAACTGCGCCCGGGCGCGCAGCATGCCCGCCCCGGCACCGCACGCCCGGACGGCATGATCGGCAGCTGCCCGGCCATGCAATCGCTCTTCCGCGGTATCGAAAAGGTGTCGCGGTGGGACACGCCCGTGCTGATCTCCGGCGAGTCCGGCACCGGCAAGGAACTGGCCGCTCATGCCATCCACCGCGCCTCGGAGCGGGCCTCGCGCCCCTTCGTTGCGGTCAACTGCGCGGCGATCCCGCCCACGCTGCTGATGTCAGAGCTGTTCGGCTATGAGCGCGGCGCCTTCACCGGCGCGACCAAGCGCAAGCCTGGCCGCATCGAGATGGCACAGGGCGGTACCCTGTTCCTCGATGAAATCGGCGACATGCCGATCGAAAGCCAGACCAGCCTGCTGCGCTTCCTGGAAACCGGCCGCATCGAGCGGCTGGGCGGCACCGAATCGGTGGAGGTGGATGTCCGCATCATCTCCGCCACCCACGTCGACCTGGAGGCCGCGATAGCCGCCGAACGCTTCCGCGGCGACCTCTACCACCGGCTGTGCGTGCTGCGCGTGCGCCAGCCACCGCTGCGCGAACGCGGCAGCGACATCCTGCTGATCGCCGAACACGTGCTGGACAACGTGCGCAAGCAGTCGCCGGCACGCATCCGCGGCTTCTCGCCGATGGCGCTGCGCGCGATCCAGCACCACAACTGGCCCGGCAACGTGCGCGAACTGATCAACCGCATCCGCCACGCCGCCGCCATGTGCGAAGACGGCGTGATCCAGCCCGACGACCTGGAGCTGGCCATCCCCGCCGACGACCGCCCGCTCACGCTCGCGGCCATCCGCGAAGCGGCCGAGCAGACCGCGATCGTCGAGGCGCTGCAGCGGCATCATGAACGGTTGATTGATGTGGCGGCAGAGCTGGGGATTTCGCGGGTGACGTTGTTCAGGTTGATGCGGGATTACAAGCTGCAGGTGAAGAAGGGGGATCTGGGGTTGATCTGCGTGCAGGGCTGACAGTCGTCTTCATAGTCCAATGATGCTTCACGCTGAATCACACCCAGACGACACGCCAGGTGGCGCTGCGCGCGAAGCGCTGCGCCATCGCCTGCCGGGACGACAGACCCTGGCCAAACTGTTTCGCTTCGGCATATCTGGGGTGATCGCCACCGGTATCCACGTCGCAGTGGCCACGCCGCTGATCTACCTGCTGCACGCTTCGCAAGTAAGCGCCAACGGCGTGGCCTTCATCATTGCCAATCTCTGTTCCTACCTGCTCAACACGCTGTGGAGCTTTGGCGCCAGTCCAGGTCGTGATAGTTACTTGCGGTTCCTGGCGGTGTCGCTAGTAGGGTTGGGGATAACGCTGGGGATTTCGTCTGTAGCGCAGGTGCTAGGCGCTGGGTACTGGCAGGGGCTGGCAGCAATCCTGTCTGTGGTGCCAGTGGTGACGTTTGTGCTGCACCGGTCGTGGACCTATCGATAATACCTGCGTGGTTCTGACATCGTCCGCGCACTACCTGCTGGCCTCCAGGAGACACCATGTTCTTCGCCACCGAGCCCCCCCCGACACCGGCAGTAACCACATCAGGGCGGCACATCTGTACCACGCCGACACGTATCCGCCTCTACGCGGCCGTCTTGCTCTTTCTTGAACTCGTTTTGGTGGCCACATGGTGGTACGGCCATGCTGTCATTGCAAACCCCACCATTCCGGCCATGGGCTGGGACTTCGTCGTCTATTGGAGCGCTTCATTGCTTGCACAGACGCAAGATGCAGCAGCTGCTTACGACTGGGAACTGCTCCGCGCAGCCGAAGCTCCGCTGCTCAACCATACTTTCGGGCCTTTTGCCTACCCGCCAACGTTCTTGCTGCTGCTCTACCCTATTGCGGCGGTGCCATTCAACCTCGCGCTGCTGCTGGTCTCGGTCGCAGGCGTTGCACTCTACCTAGCCACCATCAAGGCGATGGCAAACCAACAGATTGTGCACTGGCACATCCCAGCGCTGGCCTTCCCCGGCATCTGGGCAGCCCTGCTTGCGGGGCAGAACAGCCTGTTCACGGCTGCGGCATGTGGCGGGGCGTTGCTACTGATGCGACGAAACGCAATCGCCGCGGGGGCTTGCATCGCCGTGCTGTGCATCAAACCCCAACTCGGCGTACTGTTTCCGCTATTGCTGTTATGCGAGCGCCGCTGGACCGCAATCGCCAGCGCTGCAGCATTCTCCGCATTGTTTCTCGCCTTGACCGTATTCTGTTTCGGCACTGAGACCTTCACGGCCTTCCTCCGCAGCCTGGCCATGTTCCATGAAGCGGTGGCAGAGCATGCTGGCAGTATCATGCACGGCGCCCCGACAGTATTCGGAATCTTGCGCACAGCAGGTGCCGAGGTCCCAATCTCGTATGCAGGCCACGCCCTCTGCGCGCTACTTGCCGTTTCCATCTGCGTCTGGATATGGTTGACCCGCGCACGGATGACACTCAGTGCCTCGGCGCTGGTGGCCGGCACCCTGCTGTTGCAGCCCTACATGATCTATTACGACCTCGCCTGGCTGGCGATCCCGATCGCGTTATTGTCTGTGGACATGGTACGCCATGGCAGCACCTTGGCCGAGCGTCTGCTTCTGCTCCTGACCTGGCTGGTGCCAGCACATGCGCTACTGGTGGCACTCACGCTACCCTCGCCCCAAATCGCCCCACTGGTCCTGTTTGCGTTGTTGGGCATGATCGCACGCCGCCATCTACGTACGCGATGAGCCGGCGGGTGAATTGTGGCGTCAGGACTATGTAGAAGAATACTCCAGCTTTCAGTTTCGTTTTCCCGAAACCAACGAAATGACCCGCCCATTGCCCGCCAAACGCCCCTGTGGACGCCGCTCCTGGTAGCGGCGTTTGACCAGGTAGATCGGACGACCCTTGGATTCATCGTAAATACGGCCAATATATTCGCCGACCACACCAAGTCCGATTAGCTGCACACCACCGAAGAAAAGCAGCAAGGACAGCACCGACGCATAGCCGGGCACGTCAACACCGAGGGCCAAGGTGCGGATCACAATATACATGCCATAGAAGAACGCCAGCATGGCGATAAATGTGCCGAGGTAAGTCCAGCTGCGCAGCGGCACCGAGCTGAAGCTGGTGATACCTTCAAGCGCCAGGTTCCATAGTCTCCAGCCCGAAAACTTCGACTCGCCAGCACTGCGCCGTTCGCGCTCGTACTGGACGATCACGGTGTTGAATCCCACCCATGCAAACAGGCCTTTCATGAAGCGGTGACGCTCTGGCAGCTGCTTAAGTGCATTGACCACCGAACGGTCCATCAGCCGAAAATCGCCCACGTTCTCGGGAATCTTCAGGTCCGACAAGCAGTTATGTACACGGTAGTAAGCGGCTGCGGTCGCGCGCTTCAGGAACGAGTCAGTGGTCCGGCTCGCGCGTTGTGCCAGCACAACCTCGGCCCCTTGGCGCCAGCGTTGTACCAATGTGGGAATCAGTTCCGGAGGATCCTGTAGGTCGGCATCGATTGGGATCACGGCATCACCCATGGCTTCATCGATGCCGGCAGTCAGCGCCGCTTCCTTACCGAAGTTGCGCGTCAAATCGATCACGCGCACCCGTGCATCGCGCTGGGCAACCGCGACCAGTTTGACAAGCGTGTCGTCTGCGCTGCCGTCGTTGACGCAGACAATCTCAAAGCGAGTGCCCACGATGGACTCCAGAATAGGCACCACGCGCGCAAAGAACGCGTGCAACGCCTCGCCTTCGTTATAGAACGGCACTACCAGCGACAGTAGCTGAGATTCCTCATAGTTAGCCATGGTGTGTTTCCTCCCCGGCACGCGATGTCGCGCACTCTGTCATCAGGCATCGCACGATGCCTTACCAGTCCTCTCAAGCCGGACTCGCCGAACACAAAGCGCCAGCGCGAGCGCCAGCCCAAGCGGCATCGGCGGGAACCCGAACCCCTTCCCGATCCATGTGCCGAGCAGCAGGCCACTTAGCGGCAGCAGCCACAACAACACTAGCAACTCGCGTTCCCCACGTAGCCAGCCAGTGCGGTGGGCATGCATGCCCAGCCAAGCGATGGCCAACCCCAGGAACGCAAGATCATAGTCATAGAGATAGGTCGGAACCAGCAACCCGGCACAGATGAGCGCAGACGCACGCAGCGCAAAGCTGCAAGGCCTTGCCCAAGCGTAGATCATGGCGACCAGCGCCGCCGCTGCCACGACGCCATGGACCGCATAGGCCCATGGCACGCTGCCCGACACCAGCTTCACAGCAGCGAAAACTGTTGCCATGCGCGGCAGCAACTCAACACTCTGCTCCAACGTCGCGCGTGCCATGCCGACATTGCGTAGAAACGCGGCAAATGACTCTGCACCAAACACCAGCAGTGCGAGAAGAACAAGCGCCAGCGCGGTGGCAAGCATCGCCCCCAACGCACGCCATGCACGCGTACAAAGGAGCGCAATGGGAAACATCAATGCCAGATGGGGCTTCACTGTTACCAGCCCCAGCAGGACGCCCGCCAACACTGGGCGCGAACGCAGGCATGTCAGCGCCAGGCCGGCGCAGCCTGCCAACCACAGCGCATTCTGTCCCGTGGCGAGCACCACCGCGATACCAGGGAAAGCCACGCCGGCGAGCCAGACGCCACGCGGCAGCGTGCGGCACATCGCCCATGCGTACCAACCGGCACCACCAGCCAGGAACACCAGCGTGGCCCAACCGTATGGCAGGAACCCGAATGCCAACACGAACAGCAGGTAAGTAGGCGGATACAGCCAAGGCAATACTCCGTCGCCGATCGGCAAGCCGGGCACGGCAGACAGCTCGACCTGTCTCAGCAGCCCATAGTCGTACGGCGCCGCGGCCCCGCTGGCCAACGTCAGCTTGGCAGCGCTCCAGAACGCGACAAAATCGGCTCCCGGGGCGACTACACCTGGCGCCGCCAGCACGCCCGCACGCATGGTCCAGATGCCGAGGTACAGTGCGTAGCACACCAGCGCCGTGCGCGAGTACAAGCGTAGGCGGTCAATGCTCAGCCAGTGAGCATCGGGTGTACAGGACAGCCGCTTTCTCCGGGCGAACTGCGAAGCAGCCATTTCAGGCCCCCAATGCTGCCGGCACCGCCGGCGCTTGCCGGGCCTTCACCCTGCGCACTGCGTCGACGACAAGCAGCATCGAAACAACCGGCCCGATCTGCGGCATGCCGATCAGCGGATTGACGCACTCAAACAACGGCAGCAGCCATGCCACTACGCACAACAAGCGCTCACGGCCAGAAAGGCCATATCGGACGCCATCGGCTACCAGGCCAGCCACCGCAACCCCCATCCACGTCAGCTCGTAGTGCCGCACATACGGCGTGGCAAGGAGCGCCGCAGCAGCCAGCACTGCTGCCCGCAGCGGCACGTCGCGGCTATGCGACCAGACATAGGCCACCGCTACCGCCGCGGCCAGCGCCATGCCACCCTGCACCCCGTACGCAGCGGACGGGCTCAACCCCGCCACTTGCGCCGCAGCCAGCACGGAAGGCATGCCGTACCAGGCGTGCGGCGTACCCTCCATCAGGTTCTCACGCGCCCAGGCAGCACTACGCAGGAATGCTGGAATCGTCTCCCAACCACACAGCGCCACGCTGACGGCTGCGAAGAGCGCAGCGGTGGCTGCAGCGCTAAGCAGCGTGCGGCCATGCCGGCCGGCCACCAGTGCCACAGGTATCAGCAATGCAAGCTGCGGCTTGATGGCGAGCAGGCCAGCCAGTACGCCGGCGAGCACCGGCCGCTTGCCGAGCTGGCTAACTGCCGCTCCTGCTAGCGCCGCGGTCAACATCGAATTCTGGCCAAGAATGACCGATATCAGGACAGCGGGCGATGCCACCACCGGCAACCATAAGCCGCGATGCCTCGCCGCTTCCGGCCCTAGCAATGCAACGATGGTGCGCAGGTATGCATAGCCGCTGCCGGCCACGAACAGCAAGTAGCTGAATGCCAGCGGCAGTAGCGCCAGCGGTAATACCGTCAGCAGGAAGGTCGGCGGATATAGCCAAGGCAGCACGATATCCCCACCGGGTGCGAGTGGGCCGTAAGCGGCCATGACCTGCGTGTGCTTGCCAAGATCGTAGGCGTGCACAGCTCCTTCGCTCAGTGCGAGGTACGACGCGCTCCAGAATACGGCAAAATCGGCACTGGGCCGGCTCACGTTACTGTCGGTAAAGCCATCGCTGTACCAAGCCCATGTGCCCATCAGCACGACGAACAGCAGCAGCACTACACCGCTGTAGAGGCGCACACGAACCAGTCCCAGCCACGCGCAGCGTGGTTCCCCTTGCCCTGACATGCCCGATCGCACGGACTTCTGGTTCATGGATGGCCCCGATTGTTTGTGTGTCGGGTCTCGCACGGTCCGCGCACGCGGCGCCGAGGTACTCCGGCTTTTCGCTAAGTCTTGTGGCATCGAGGCATTAGCGCAAGGTGTGGCGGGCGCATGCAAGCACGCTGACCGGCCACAGAACAAGTGCGCGGCGTGCGACGTTTCGAGACTGAATCATGGTCTGTCCGTTTCGCGAAATGCAAGCTCCAGCAAGGGGGGCGGGTCGTCCGCACTTACGAAGACAGCTACCGCGACGCTGTTCCCGTCGGCGGCCGTTTCTATTTGGAAACGTCGAGCCAGGCAACGGCCGGCTCGTCCATCTGTCGGCCGCTGGAAATTGCGAGATCACCGCACACTGGATCCGGTCACCCAAACGCAGTACGGATCGCATTTGTGACAACGAGGGCTCTCATGCTTTTGGCTGAAGCGAGCGGTCAGCCACCTAAATCGTGCACATGGACACCGCCAACCAGTCATCATCCATAAGGCGCGTCATTCGCATTTCCCAGCAGGCCACGCGTTTCCGGCCGGCAACGCGGCGGTGAAAAAACACCGCTTCGCGCCAGCCGCGGCTGCGGCGCGCGTGGTCACGCTTCCCGCAAGCCCTTGTGCCACAACGATTCGGGTATCCCTGGCCCACCGTTTGCCTATGCCAGGCATGCGGCGCCACCGCCAGGCGAGCACCGTAACCTGCCAGCGCAGCGATTGCCGGCAGCAAACTCGAACAAGGGGAGCTACACCGTGCCAGCAGTCCGCCCGCCCGCAATCTCGCACCGCCACGCCGCGCACGTCGAGTACGCCGGGCGCAGCGGCTGCGTGCCGCCGCGCTGCGCGATACGCGCTGGCCATACCCAGCACGCGGCCAGATGCGTCCATGCCTCGGCTGAACGCCGCCTCCAAGCGCGAAGCCCACGAGGCGCGCGCGCTGGAGCCGGATGCTGGCCCTTCCATGCCTGCGCCATCTGTGCACCGCCGTGTTGCCGCGCCGTCTCCCTGTGAAAACGCAGCATCCACAGTTTTTTCCATGCGGCCCCAAGGGGCGCATTCCCATCGAAGGAGATTGTCATGCAACGTCTGACCCAAACCCTGAAGCAGTTCATTCGCGACGACGACGGTGTCACCGCCATCGAATATGGTCTGATCGCAGCCCTGATCGCGGTGACAATCATTGTCTCCACGAAGCTCGTCGGTACAAATCTCAGCACCCTCTTCACTGCCATCGCAGGCGAACTGGCCTAACTGTTGAGGTGCAGCGGCGCAGGCCAAGGTGTGGCCAGCGCCGCTGCGAAGCAGTCAAACGATCGCCGAATCCGGAGACCGCAATGCCCAGCCCAAAGTTCCGATGGCAACTCGTGCAGGACGAGCTCGGCGTGACCGCGATCGAGTACGCACTGCTAGGCGCGCTAATCGCGATAGTAATCATCGGCGCCGTCAGTGCGCTGGGCGGCAACGTCCAGGCACTGTATGAGATGGTCGCCGCAGAAGTCGCGGCAGAAATGCCTTGACCCGGCTTGCATAGCCCTATACCAAACCGAGCCCGCCATGTCCGCCAATCTGACTTTGTCCGCGTTCCTTGGCCCCGTCGCCATAGCTATTGTCCTGGCTGCTGCTGCCATCGACCTGCTCCACCGGCGCATCCCGAACTGGCTGACGTTCGGTGCCTGGTTCCTGGCACTGCCGGTGCAACTGATGATTCATGGGGCCGCCAGCGGCGCTGCCGTGTGGGCGCTCGGCTGGCTGACCGGCCTCGGCGTGTTCCTGCCTTTCTACCTGTTGCGGGGCATGGCCGCCGGCGACGTCAAGCTGATGGCTGCCGTCGGTGCATGGCTGGGTGCCGGGCTGGCGTTCCAGATTGCCTTGGCAGCATTCGTGCTAGGCGGCGCTTGGGCACTTGTACTTGTGTTGAAGTCTCGCCGACACAGGCAACTGATGGGCAATATCACCGGCATCTTGTGCACAGGTACGAGCGGACCTTCCATCGGCTCGCTGCCGTATGGCGTGGCCATTGCCGCAGGCACCCTGGCCACGTTGTTTGCCAGTACATGACACAGGCAAGGCAACCACACCTGCCTGAGGCAGGTGCCTGAGAGAAGACACTGACCTGCATACAGGGGACGGCAATGAACGAGCATCACGACACAGGTCACGCACCGCGGCTCCTCGAGCCCGTTGCGACTGGCAGGAATGCCCAAGCGGAACATGGCACGCTGCCGCTGCCGCCCTGGCACGTGTTGCCGCGCACGATTGCCGATACCGGGCTGGAGATCGCGCAGTTGCTCGGGCTGCTGATGAAGGCCGCCTACCAGCACCGCACCGTCACGCTGGCAGTACTGACCGACACGCTCAAGCTGCCGGCCCTGGTGGTCAATGAAATTGCGGCCGTGGCCGTGCGCGAGCGCCTGCTTGAAATCGCGCACCGCGGCGCCAGCGATCTGGATGTGCGATTCCGGCTCACTGACGCCGGCTATACCCGCGCGGCGGAAGCCTCGGCGCGCTGCAGCTATGTCGGTACGGCGCCAGTCACGCTGGATGCGTACCTCGATGCCGTCAAGCGCCATTCGGTCAACCACGCTTCCGTGACCAAGGCGGACGTCACCGCGGCCTTCCATGACCTGGTGATCCCGGTCCATCTGCTGGACGCGATCGGCATGGCGCTGAACACCTGCCGCGCGCTGATGATCTACGGCCCGGCCGGCAGTGGCAAGACCTACCTGGCGCAACGACTGGGCACACTATTGCCCAGCGCGGTGCCGGTGCCGCACGCGATCACCGTGGCCGGTGAAATCATCCAGGTGTTCGATCCACTGGTTCATGTGCCGTTCGACGACAGCCAAGCGTCACTGGCACGCCGCTCGCTGGATCGCCGCTGGGTCCTGTGCCATCGCCCGGTGGTGCTGTCCGGCGGCGAACTGACGCTGTCCATGCTGGACCTGCGCTACGACAGCGCGTCCGGCTTCTACCAGGCGCCTCCGCACATGAAGGCCAACAACGGCATCTATATCGTCGATGACCTGGGCCGGCAGATGGTCGGCGTCACCGACCTGCTGAACCGCTGGATCGTGCCACTGGACCGCGGCGTCGACATGTTCACGCTGCAGACCGGGGTGCGTTTCTCGGTGCCGTTCGATGTCTGGCCGGTGTTCTCGACCAACCTCGAACCCGCGGCGCTCGAAGACGATGCCTTCCTGCGCCGGCTTGGCAGCAAGCTCTATGTGGGCCCCCTGTCCGTGGACGACTACCGCGAGGTCTACCAGCGCACCGCCGCCAGCTTTGGGCTGGCCAGCACGGATGCGATGTTCGACTTCCTGGTTGACAGCCTGCACTACGCCAGCGATATGCCGCTGCTGGCCTGCATCCCGCGCGACCTGCTGCGCCTGGTGGGCTCGGGCGTGCGCTACCACGGGCAAGCCGCGCAGGTCACAGAGGCCGGCCTGGTGGCTGCCTGGCAGAGCTACTACGGGCTGCGCGCCTCGGCCGACGCCACGCCGCCGCCCGCCGGCCATCGATGGTCGGATGACCATCGCGCCGCAAGCTGAACCGCACCACCGAATCATCGGACAACTGTAGGGGGAGAGTCATCATGAAAAACACACGTGCAATCCTGATGCTGCTGATTGCCCTCGTCGCCGGCGTGGCGGCAGTGGTGTCGGCGTCGCGATGGCTGGTCCAGCAGTCATCCAGTTCGGTCAAACAAGTGGTGGTTGCCGCCAACGACCTCAATCTCGGGCAGCCGCTCAACGGCAGCCAGTTGCGGCTGGTCAGCTGGCCGGCGGGCAGCGTGCCGCCGGGTGCGTTCGAAGACCTCAAGGTGCTGGAGGGCCGCGTGGTACGTACCAGCCTGCTGCGCGGCGAGCCCGTCCTGGACGCCAAGCTGGCACCGGTCGGCACCAAGGGTGGCCTCTCGGCGGTGATCAATGACGGCAAGCGCGCCATCACGGTCCGCGTCAACGACGTGGTGGGCGTGGCCGGCTTCGCGCTGCCGGGCAACTACGTCGACGTGATCGTCAATACCAACGAAGAAGCCAAGACCGCGCAGAGCGGAAGTATCTCGAAGATCGTGCTCGAGAAGATCCTGGTGCTGGCGGTAGCGCAACAGGTCAGCCGCGACGACACCCAGCCCAAGGTGGTCAATGCGGTGACGCTGGAAGTCACGCCCGAGCAGGCCGAGAAGCTCGACGTGGCGCGCAGCGTGGGCACCCTGTCGCTGGTGCTGCGCAACCAGCTGGATGTAGCCGACATCAACACCGGCGGCGCCACCAAGGGAACGCTGCTTGGCAAGACACCGGAAGCACCGGCCAAGGTGGTGACCAAGACCGAGACGCGCACCGTAGTCAAGACTCGCACGGTGGCGGCGGCGCCCGCACGCTCGGGCAACTGCATCGGCGTGCTGGCAGGCATGCAGGGCGGCGTCGAGTGCTTCTGAGCACCTACTCCAGGCATCCAACGAATTCTGAGCTGCAACACAGCCTCTCCGGGGGGAGATTCAAAATGAACCAGAAACGATCCGAAGCTGCAGGCAGCACCCGCATCCTGGTGCTGGCCGCCATCCTCTGCACGCCGCTGGCTGCTGCCGCGCAAGCCGCCATCGAGGCAGGCAACCTGACCAAGGCAACCGCGCCGGCTGCCGCCAAGGCCCCCCAGGGCCCGATGCAGATGACCATCAGCATGACGCCCGGCGCCGCGGCACCGGCCGCGTCAGCGCCGCCCGTGACGTCCGGGGACGCGCGCGGGCCCAACTGCACCGGCGCGATCCGCAGCGAATCCAGCGTGATGGTGGCGGTCGGCAAGTCACAGCTGATCACGCTGCAGGAACCGGTGCGCAACCGCACGCTGGGCAATCCCAACGTCGTGCAGGCCACCATGGTGTCGCCGCAGACGCTCTACGTGCTGGGCCGCGCGGTGGGCACCACCAACATGATCGTGCAGGGCCGCAGCGGCTCTTGCAGCATCATCAACGTGGTGGTGAATGCCGACGCTGGCGGGCTGCAGACTTCGCTGGGCCAGCTGTTGCCCGGCGAGCCCGGCATCCGCGTGATGACGGCGGCGGACAACCTGGTGCTGACCGGCAGCGTCACCAATGCCCAGGCGGCGCAGCAGGCCATGGATATCGCCCAGGCGTACGCCAACGCCGCACAGGGCGACGCCACCAAGAAGGGCGGTGTGCTGAACATGCTGTCGGTGGATACGCCGCAGCAGGTCATGCTGGAAGTGAAGGTGGCAGAGGTCTCCAAGACGCTGCTGAACCAGCTCGGCTCAGCGGTGAACCTGCAGGGCGGCTTCGGCTCCTGGACTGGCGGGCTGGTGACATCTCTGCTGACCGGCGCCTCGGCGGCGTTCTTCGGCAGCAAGGCCAACAACCGGCCGTTCGACATCACCATCGATGCCCAGAAGAACGACAGCCTGGTCAAGATCCTGGCCGAGCCGAACCTGGTCACCATCAGCGGCCAGGAAGCCAGCTTCCTCGCCGGCGGCAAGATCTATATCCCGGTGGCGCAAGCCAATGTGCTGAACGGGGCCGGCACCGTCACACTGCAGGAAGAAGAGTTCGGCGTGGGACTGAAATTCACGCCCACGGTGCTGGCCAACGGCCGTATTCACCTGAAAGTGGCACCCGAAGTGTCAGAGCTGTCGCCGACCGGCGCCACCGTCCGCGGCGGCACCCTGTCCGGCCAGACTGTGCTGCCGGTGATCACCACCCGCCGCGCTTCCACGACCGTGCAGATGCGCGACGGCGAGAGCTTTGCCATCGGCGGCCTGCTGACGGACAGCGCGCGCGGCTCGCTCAAGGCGGTGCCAGGTGCGGGCGAAGTGCCGGTGCTGGGCACGCTGTTCCGCAGCACGCAGTACCAGCAGGACCTGACCGAACTGGTGTTCATCATCACGCCGCGGCTGGTCAA
>JACXTT010004205.1_pt1 | contig 21480 bp, 24 predicted proteins | sample 9270951 | NCBI WGS metagenome assembly JACXTT01 (sample SAMN15532306, study PRJNA645909) | rock metagenome | isolation source: weathered quartz diorite | place: Puerto Rico | collected 2017-06-21
AACCGCTGAACATCACCGTTTCGGGGTACTCAGGCAAAGAGGTCGTCACACCCGGCGGAGTTGCTGTGCCGGAAGGCACCCGTACCAGCATCAACGGCGTTGCGTCGTATACGATCATCAACCCGCTTTCAGACGGCTTCGAAGTCTGGGACGTAAGCAAGGATAACACAGTCCGCGGCAACGCGACCGGAGTGTACAGCGACGACGAAGGACACGCCAGCCTGATACTCAGTCCACCGCAGCCGGCGCCGGTGCGGCGGGCGCAGCGGCAGGAGCCGCCGGTTTGTCCTGGGCCATGACCGGCGCGCAACAGCTCACGGCACCCAGCACGGCAAGAATTGCAAAGAGCTTTTTCATCCTGGTTCTCCCTCAGAGCGCTTCCGCCCCGGTCTCGCCGGTGCGGATGCGGATCACTTGCTTGAGATCGAAGACAAAGATCTTGCCGTCGCCGATCTTTCCCGTGTTGGCCGATTTTTCGATCGCTTCGATCGCTTGATCGAGCATCTCGTCCTTGATCGCGGCCTCGACCTTGACTTTCGGCAGGAAATCGACCACGTATTCCGCGCCGCGATACAGCTCGGTGTGACCTTTCTGCCTTCCGAAACCCTTGACTTCGGTGACGGTGATGCCCTGAACGCCGATGGCGGACAGGGCTTCCCGCACCTCGTCAAGCTTGAACGGCTTGATGATTGCGGTTACGAGTTTCATGATGTGCTCCCTGTGTGGTAATGAACTTCGAAGAGCTAGAACTTGTAGATCCCCTGCAGCGCGATGGACGTCATGGTCTTGCTGGTTGCGTTGCTGAAATCCCTGAACACGGCATTGGTCGCCTGATCTCTGCGCCCCTCGACGCGAGCTTCGAAGCTGTCGGAGGCGAGGAAGGCACCGGTCAGGGTAACCTCCTTGTATTTCGTGCTCACAGTGCCGAAGCGCAAACCATCCTTGTCGTCGAACGACTCTACGCGAACTACACCGCGCAGCTTCGGAGCGAACATATAGGTGACGTAGCCCGCAACGCCGCTGTACTTTCCTTTCGCGTTGCCGCCGACTGTGTTCTCCTGACTTACGTCCAAGACTTCCAAGCCGACCGAAAGCGGGTCGATGATCGTATACGACGCAACGGCGTTGATGCTGGTACGGGTGCCTTCCGGCACAGCAACTCCGCCGGGTGTGACGACCTCTTTGCCTGAGTACCCCGAAACGGTGATGTTCAGCGGTTTGATTGGGTTGAGCGTCGCGCCGAGTTCCAGAGTCTTGCCCTTGTTCGCGTCCGTGAGCTGATCCCATCCATTGTTGACGCCCGCAATAAGGCTGACCGTGTCGCTCAACGCCCAGGTTGCGCGCAAGCCGGTGTGGGTGAAGGGCACCGAACCGAACAGGATGGATCGAGAAGTGTTCGTGTTACCCGTGCTCGCGATCACCTCCGTCCCATGCAAAGTGGTGAACTTGCCGGCGATCACGGTAAGTGGGCCGCCTGCGTATTGCGCAAAGGCCTGCGTGATATCGAACATGGATCCGGGTGCCGCCTCGGGGAACGAGTGGATAAACTGCGCATCCCTTCCCACGGTGATATTGACCAGACCTCCAAAACCTTCTTTCGGCTGTTTGGCGACGGTCAGGCCGAACTGATTCAACCCGAAGGAGTTGTTTTGCGTATCGAACACCCGGGTCGAGAACACAGCTTGGTTCCTGTCCGAATGCGTATACCCGGCATCGATATACCCGCTCACGCTGATCCCCGACGCCTCGAGAATCTTGTCGAGAGTCGGGACCGGGGCGGGTTTGGCTTGGGCGAGGACCGTGGCCGGGGCCGCGAACAGCGCGGATACGGCGGAAGCAATAAAAAGTTTTTTCATTGTTCGACCTTTCGTTGGGTGAGGAGGACCAAGCCCCTTCAGCATGGCTCGTGCCAGATTTTTTATCTCTTTCTATCAATGGGTTGGTCCATTAGAGGCAATACTGTAGAAACCTTCCGGCACTAAGATGATGCGTAATCAAATCGTAACGCACTAATCGTGTGCGGTCGGCCGGAACGGCGGCGAGGCGTTAGATTCACCGTGTTAGACTCGATCGACGACGCAAGCGCGATGTCCCGGACCCGCATACTCGATGAGCTGAGCGCGAGGATCAGCGAATTCCTCGCTGCGAGCCCTGCCAAGGATGTAGAGAAGAATGTGCAGGCGCTGCTTTCGGCTGCGTTCGCCAAGCTCGACTTGGCAACGCGCGCAGAGCTCGAGATCCAGGCTAAAGTGCTTGCGCGCGCCCGAGATAGACTCTCGGAGCTTGAAGCGCGCGTCGCCGAACTCGAGTCGAGGCTGAGCCGCAAGTAGTTCGCGATGTCGCTCGCGGTGCTCCACAGCCGTGCGCTCTCGGGACTCGACGCGCCCGAAGTCACCGTCGAGGTGCATTTGGCGAACGGCCTGCCCTCTTTCACCATCGTCGGTCTTCCGGACACCGAAGTGAAGGAAAGCCGCGACCGGGTGCGCGCCGCGCTCGTGAATTCCCGTTTCGAATTTCCGGCGCGCCGGATCACGGTCAATCTTGCTCCTGCAGAGCTCCCCAAGGAGAGCGGCCGGTTCGATTTGCCCATTGCGCTCGGCATCCTCGCCGCCTCGCACCAGCTCCAAGGCGACGGGTTCTCGAAATACGAATTCGCCGGAGAGCTTTCGCTGACGGGCGAGCTGCGTCCGGTTCGCGGTGCCCTCGCAATGACCTGGCGGGCGGCGCGCGAAGGTCGTGCATTTGTCCTCCCGTCGGCAAGTGCCGATGAAGCAGCTCTGGTCGGGGAAGCCAGCATTTACCAGGCGAGGTCGCTCCTCGATGTCTGCGCTCATCTGGCCGGAGGGCAGCCGCTATCGCGGCCGGCCGCGCAACCGATCGTCATCCCCCCGAACTACCCTGATCTCGCGGAAGTAAAAGGGCAGGCGCAAACGAAACGCGCACTCGAAGTCGCTGCCGCAGGAGGTCACAGCGTGCTCATGGTCGGGCCGCCCGGAACGGGAAAATCGATGCTGGCGGCGCGTTTCCCGGGATTGCTGCCGCCGATGAGCGGCGAGGAAGCACTCGAGTCGGCCGCGCTCGCCTCGCTCGGGTCAGGCGGGTTTCGCCTTGAAAACTGGAAGCAACGCCCATTCCGCGCTCCGCACCACTCGGCCTCCAGCGTAGCGCTGGTCGGCGGGGGCAGCGATCCGCGCCCTGGCGAAATATCGCTGGCGCATAACGGCGTGCTGTTTCTGGACGAGCTGCCGGAGTTCGACCGGAAAGTGCTGGAAGCCCTGCGCGAACCGCTCGAATCCGGTCGCGTCGCCATTTCGCGCGCCGCGCGCCAAGCCGAGTATCCGGCGCGATTCCAGCTGATCGGTGCAATGAACCCCTGTCCTTGCGGGTATCTGGGACACTTCAGCGGCAAATGCCGCTGCACGCCCGATCAGGTGATACGTTACCGTCACAAGCTCTCAGGGCCGTTCCTCGATCGTATCGATATCCAGATCGAGGTGCCCGCCGTGCGCGAAGACGAACTCGTTCACGCGGGTCGTGGGGAGAATTCCGCGCTGGTGCGGGAGCGCGTGGGACGGGCGCATGAGCGACAACTCCTGCGCCAGGGCAAAAGCAACACGCGACTGGGCCCGCGCGAAATCGAGCGCTTCTGCTCGGCAGAAGAGAGGGCCGGCGCGCTGCTGAGACAGGCTATCGGCAAGCTCCATCTCTCGGCGCGCGCTTACCACCGGGTGCTCAAGCTCGCTCGCACCATAGCCGACCTTGCCGGCGAAGCGACGATCGGGGTCACCCACGTTGCCGAAGCGATCCAGTACCGTCGTCTCGAGCGCTCCTTCTAGGTTCCCGCTCAGGGGTGCCCGGCGTTGAGCCCGGGTAGCGCCCAATCCTTTACTGGTGTCGGGCTGGTGATTGGCTTGCCCAAGGCCGGCGCCTCCAGTGCGTAGAGTCCAGTATCGCTCGCGGCCCAGATGATTTTCCGGTCCCACTCGATGAGCACGTTGTCGACCGTGCGGTTGTAGCTGTTCCACTTGTCGAGCTCGCCGCCCTGCGGCGGGATGAAGTACGCGACGATACGTGGGTTCTTCGGGTCGCGAATGTCGTAGCACTGCACGCCCGCGTTGAAGTGCGAGTAGCAGGTGAAATTGGGATCGGGTTTCCCGGGAGCCTTGATGTGCGGCGGGTTGTGCGGGCCAAAACGCCCGCGCTTGTCGCAAAATGTCTTGTAAGGCGCCTCGTGCGGAGGCTTGGGTACCGGCAGTCGCGAGATCGCCTGCGGCGCAGTCGGATCGCGCACGTCTACGATCCACGACGGGACGTAGGTCTCGTTGCAATCGGGGCTGAGCGTCTCCGGATTGGTAATGACGAAGCCGCGGTCGAGCCGCGCCACATCGACCGTGTGGAAAGCGATCACCGTGCCTCGCGTGTACCTATAGCCGGGAGTGAAGCGGCCGACGAGCTTCGGGTTGCGAATATCCGAGAGGTCGTGGATCAGCATGCCGAACGAACCGTAGGCGCTGTAGCCGAGCTTGCCGCCATCGTCCACTTTCTTCGGGACATACATCGGGCCGTGCAGGCTGGTGAAGGAGACCTTGTCGCCGTATTCGCGCCAGGTCTTGTATTGCGCTTCCTCACCGGAGCGCTGCCCCGGCACCCACCACATCGCGACCCGTTTCGGGTTCGAGGGATCGGACACATCCACGACCATGATCCCGTTGCCGTGCCAGCGAATCGGGCTCTCCATGTTGGTGAAGCTGTCATCGGGCGCGGTGTCGAGATAGGCGTAGTCGCCCCCGTCGTAATAGTTGCGGTGCGTGCCCGAGCCGGCCTGGACCTTGCGCTTGGGGTCACCGCCGTCGGTGGAGAACTCTGAGAGCAGGACGATATTGGCGGGGTCGGTCGCGTCCCAGATGCGGATCCCGCGCAGACCCGGCCCCTGCTTGGTCCTTTCGATCAGGGTCGGATCATCGTACTTGCCTTTGGGGGCCGTTGCCGTGGTAGAGGTAATCGGCGCGGACGCGCCGGTGATCAGGATCCATTTGCCGAGTTTGGTGTTGAACGCGACCTGAAGCTGCGAGCCTCTGAACGCTCCGCGTTTCACGAGCTTCGGCCCCCGTGGGTCGCTGACATCGATCACGTCGCCGTTCTGCAAGATGAAGCGGTGCGAGCCGATCGCCATCATCTGCAGCTTGTGGCCGCGCTCCTCCCCGAGCTGGAACACGCCGAGCACGCGCATGTTCTTGGCGTAGCTGTTGCGGTCGAGATAATCGAGACTTCCCTTGTGAGGGTGCGGATGCTGGTTGGCGAAGGCGCTGCCGGACAGCGCGGCAAGCGCGAGGGAGGCAACGCTGAAATGAATAAGAGTGCTGCGCTCGAGAGTGATCATGGATTTCCTCCTCTAAGACGCACGCTAGCCACGGAAATCCGACAAATCGATGGATTTAGCGAGAGCGTTCCTCGCGAACTGCAGAAACCGCTCTGCGCGCGCCGCATCCCAGCCGCCGTGCCGGGCGTTGGAGCGGAACTTGCGTTCGATCTCTTCGCGCCCTAGGGGCTCGTGCACGCCGCCGCGGATGTGCGGCTGGCGCTCTTCGAACACGCGGCCGTCCTGGAGGGTCATTTTTACGTGGCCGGTGTAAGCCTTCGGATACGGATTAGTCGGATCGACGACGTAACGCACCTTGGAAGCGAGGGCGAGAATGCGTGGGTCGCGCACCGTTTTTTCGGTGAAGGCTTCGAACCCGACGCTGCCGGTCACGAAGGCAACCGCGATGTTGAACGGGGTGCTGAATTTCGCGGCATAGTCGTTCGCCGGTCGGTGTTTAGATGAGAGCGGCTCCCAGAGGCGGTGTACGTAGCCTTCGGCCGTCTCGCACAGGACCTCGGCGACGTCTTCGGCGCCGAAACCCTTCTTTGCCAGCCGCAGCGCGCAATCGATGTAGGGCTGATTCATGGTCCCGGTCGCATAGCGTTTGAAAGTGAGACCTTCCATCAGCCATCGCTTGCCGAAATCGCGCGTGAGGGCGTCGAAATCGCCTTCCTGGGTGTGAGCAAATCCGAAGAAAAATCCATGCGTGCCTTCGAATACGGTGCGCGGCCCGACGAATCCTTCGCGCCCCATGCGCGCCGCGTGCAGCCCGACGCGCGCTGCCCATCCCGCGTGGAGTCGTTTGGTCCAGGCCCCTTCGGCGAGATATTCGATGATTCCGCCTGCCATGCTGCCCGCTATGCCGAGCGCGTCGACAGTTTGCTTCCGATCAAGCCCGAGGGCAGCCGACACGCCGAGCGTTGCCGCCAGCGCTCCGAGCACGCTGGTGGGATGAAATCCCGCTTTGTGAATGAGTTTCGGCGCGACGAGGCTCAGCCGGCACATCGTCTCCACGCCCGAAGCGATGCCGCGAAACGCGGCCTGTCCGTCGCGCCCGAACCGTTCGCACGCGGCGAGCACTGCGGGGACGACGACTGCCCCGCTGTGCACCGGGCCCCCTTCGAACGTGTCGTCGAAGTCTTCGCCGTGGGCGGCGGTGCCGCTGATCATCGCGGCGTCTTCGGCGCGAAATCTGCCCGCGTGCCCGATCGCGGTGCAGGGACCGCCGCCGTCGACGCTCGCGACGAGGGCCCGGATGTAGTCCCTGTTGCGCGCCGCTACGCACAGGCCGCCGACGTCGACGAGCAGGTCCTCGCAACGCAGCCTGACTTGGGCGGGAATGCCCCCCGGGGACAGCAATGCAGTCGCCGCTACGAATCGTTCCGCGACAGACCGGATGTCGGCGGGAGCGTCCATCCTGTCGATTCAGCGCACCGTCTTGACGCCGGCGTCCCTGAGGATTTCGCGCATCCGGTCGGTGAACTCGTCATAGAATTTCGCGAGGTCCGCGGCATTCTGATACCCGTCCTCGAACTGGTTGTCCTCGATGTACTTCCGCCAGGACGGGGTGCGCGACAATCTGCGGAAAAAATCCTGCCAGAACTCGACGTTTTCCTTCGGAATTCCGGGTGGCGCGACCACGCCGCGAACCTGCGGCACGACCGGCACATCGAAACCGGCCTCCTTGAGGGTGGGTACTTCTGGGAATTTCGCCAGCCGCTTTTCGCTGACCTGCGCGAGCACGCGCATGTTGCCGGCGCGGATGTGTTCGCCCGCCTCTTCGGGCTCGATCACCATGATGTTGACGTGGCCTCCGAGCAGCGCGGCGATGCGCTCGCCTCCGCCCGGAAACGAAATGAAAGCCCAGCGCGCGCCCGTGGACTTTTGCAGGAGCTGCCGCACGACGTTGTCGCGGCTCGTATTCGAGCCGCCTGACTGCTTGAGTTGCCCGGGGTTCTTCTTCGCCGCCTCGATGAACTCGGCAAGCGTCTTGTACGGGGCGTCCGCTTTCACCGCGATCACTGCGGGCTCCAGAACCAGGCGCGCGATCGGGGTCAAGTCACGCAGCGTCACCTTGGCCTCGGCGCTCACGAGCGGGGTTTGCAGCCACACCCCGGTGAAAAGGCCGAGCGTATTCGGATCGCCCCTTTTCTCGGCAAGGTGGGCGGCGGCCACCGCGCCGTTGCCGCCGGGCTTGTTGATCACCTGCAGGCGCACCGGCAGCAGCTTCTCCTTGTCTACCATGACGGCAATCGCTCGCGCGAGCACGTCGCTGCCACCCCCGGGACCGGTGTGCACGACCAGGTCCACGGTGCGTGCCGGCTTGAACCCTTCAGCGAACGAGAGCGGCGCGCACAACAAGGCACACAGCGCGATGAGCCTCAAAGGTGATTTCATCGACTTCCTCCTCAGGATCCTGACGAACTAGCCTTGCTCGAGCGCCCGCAGGCGCCATGCGTTGAGTTTGCCGAACATCGGAATCAGCAGGACCAGCACCGCCAACGATAACATCACCGCCGAGATCGGCCTAGACACCAGGATGGAGAGCTTCCCCTCGGACATCATGAGCGACTGGCGCAGCGCCCGTTCCATGCCCGCGCCGAGCGCGAGCCCCAGGATCAAAGGCGCGGCAGGGTAATCGAGCTTGCGCATGAGATACCCCAGCAGCCCGAACGCCATGAGCAGCAGCAGATCGAACAGGCTTCCCGATACGCTGTATACGCCCACCATCGATACCCCCAGAATGAGCGGATAAAGCAGGTACACGGGCATTCTCAGCACCTGCGCGAACAGCGGCACCAGCGGGAGATTGAGGATGAGCAGCATGACGTTGCCGATGTACATGCTCGCCACCAGACCCCAGAAAAGCGCAGGATGTTCGGGGATGAAAAGCGGGCCGGGCTTGAATCCCCACAGCACGAGCGCGGCGAGCAGGATGGCGGTGGTGCCCGAGCCCGGGATGCCGAGCGTCAAGAGCGGCACCAGCGCCCCGCCGGTTTCCGAGTTGTTGGCGCCTTCGGGGGCCGCAACGCCTTCTATAACGCCCGTTCCGAATTGCTCCCGACGCGGGGACACGGCCTTTTCCAGGCCGTAGGAAAGAAAAGATGCGATGGTCGAACCGCCGCCCGGCAGCGCGCCGACGAGAAAGCCGATCACCGAGCCGTTTGCGAATGCGAAACGGGAATCCTTCAGGTCCTGCAGGGTCGGCAGCAGATTCTTGAGCCCTTTGGGGACGGGCAGGAGCTGGGTTTCCTCGCGCGCTTCCATGTTGACCAGCACTTCGGCGAGCGCGAACACGCCGATGGCGACGACGACGAAGTCGATTCCGGAGAGCAGCTCCATCTGCCCGAAGGTAAAGCGCGAAGTGGAGCTGAAAAGATCGGTCCCCACGCTCGCGATCCACAGGCCCACGAGCGCCGCGAGCAGCGCCTTCACGATGGAGCGGCCCGCGAGCAGCACCACGAGCGCAAGCCCGAGCGACATCAGCGCGAAATATTCAGGGGAGCTGAAGGAAAGCGCGAATCGGGCGATCGGCGGCGCCACCAGCATCAGGCCCAGCACGCCGACCGTTCCGGCAACGAAGGAAGCGATTGCGGCGATGCCTAGCGCCGGGCCCGCGCGGCCTTTGCGCGCCATCTGGTAGCCGTCCAGGCAGGTCACCACCGATGCCGACTCCCCGGGGACGTTCATCAGGATCGAAGTGGTCGAACCGCCGTACTTGGCGCCGTAATAAATGCCTGCCAGCATGATGATGGCGCCTGCAGGATTCATGTTGAAGGTGAGCGGCAGGAGCATCGCGATCGTCGCGGGCGGCCCGAGCCCCGGCAGAATCCCGACCACGGTGCCGAGAAGCACGCCGACGAAGCACCAGAACAGATTGGCCGGCTCCAGCGCGACCGCGAACCCGTTCAGTAGGCCTGCGAGGATCTCCACGGCTAGAAACCGAGGATGCCGACCGGGAGGGGCATGCTGAGCGCGAGATCAAACACGAGATAGAATCCGGCCGCGGTTGCAACCGCCGCGAGCGCCGCGGTTTTCAGCGGCCGGCGGTACATCACCGCGACGATGAAGTAGGTCAGCAGCGCGAAACTGATCACGAAGCCGAGCGGCTTGAACAATGCGACTGAAACGGCAAGCGCGAACCAGGTCGAGAGCGCCCGGCCGAGTCTGGTCCAGTCGGTCGGATTACCGCGTTCGGACTCCCGTCTCAGGTGTGAGACGATGAGAAGCACGGAAAGCCCGAGTATCGCGACGCCGTACCAAAGAGGGAAAAAGCCGGCACCGGGGCCATCTGGGCCGAGATATTCCCACTGCCGCGCCTGGATTACGATGTAAGCGCCCAGTGCCGCGAGCGCAATGCCCGACCACAGGTCTCCCGACTTGCGGGTTCCGTCCTCCATGCTCCTCCTCCCGAGCGGTTCCGGCTATTTTTTCCCGGACTTCCCGTAGCGCCCCTTGGGGACGATCTCGCAGACGGTGCCCCCGGGCGCCCGGAACTTGACCGGAATCACCCCGGGGTCGCTGATGATTTTGCAGCCGAAGGCCCTGACTTCCCTTTCGGCCTCCTTCAGGTCGTCCACTTCCACCGCAAAGTGATGGATGCACGGGCCTTCGCCTGCGGCTTTCGACTCGGCGGACGCGGTGTCCGCGTCGTACTGCATGATCGAAAGATCGATGACTCCGTCGGAAAGATGGCGCGAGGTGTGGTCGCGCACTTTTTCCGTCTTGGATTCCTTGAATCCGAAGACTTTCTCGTAGAACTGGGCGGTGCGCTCCATGTTGTCGACCTTGAGCGCGATGTGCACGATGCGATTCATGGCGTTCTCCAAAAGTGTCCGCCTAGGCGCGCAGCAGCGGTCTGAGCGTTCTGACGTCCTTTATGCTCTCCAGGTTCCAGACGGTCTCGCAAAGCTTGCGCGAACGCGCGACACCGGTCACCGGCGCCGTCAGGTCGCGGCTTTTCGCCTCGACCTCTTCCCGGCTCATCGGGTTCTCGGGTGTTCCCCGGACGGCCCGCGTATGGTGCCTGAACTCCCGGCCGTCTTTCAACCTGATTTCGATGATGCCCTCCCGGCGCGGCATCGCCTGGGTGAGCGCATCGTCGCCGCGCAGCTCGATGCGGCTGCGCAGCTCCAGGATCTTCGGCTCTCGCATGCGCTTCTCATCGTGCGAGGAGCGGAAACTCACGGTACCGTCGGCCAGCATCACGGCGCACAAATGCTGCATGCAGATGTCGGGCATGGCGCGGTTGTCGGTGGTGTTCGCGCCCAGATTCGCGACGCGGACGACGAGCCGTTCGACCTCCCCGGAGCGAAAGCGCTGCGTGCGGATCAATTCCAGCAGCGAATCGAGCGGCGCCTGGATCGGAGAGCCGACCGTCCAGCACTTGATGTCGGCGTTCATGATCTCGTAGCGCTCGCCCAAGTCCCGCGCGAGCTCCTCCGGGTCCGGCGAGTGCCCGTAGGCGACGAAGAAGTTGCGCTCGCCCGAAAAAACGTCCTCGACGCCGGTGAAGCCATGCGCGACCATGGCCGCCGCGGCCACGCCGTTGCGCGCGGGCATGCCGCCGAAGTCGAAGGCCTTCTCGATGTGCGCTTCGTCCCGCATCCAGCACGAGATGCCTGAGGCCTGCTGCGCGGCATAGGAAAGAAGATGCCGCACACCGCGCTCATTCAGGCCTGCGAGCGCCCCAGCGGCGGCCGCCGCCCCGAACGTCGGCCCGAAGCTGTGCGTCGAATGGCCTGCGGCGCGGAACTGAACCGCGTTCAGAGATTGCGTCAGCCGGCAGCACACGTCGTAGCCGAGCGCGACGGCGCGAAGGAGCGCGGTACCGCCGGCACGCTCGCGTTCCGCCATGGCGAACGCCGCCGCGACGACGCCGCAGCCCGGGTGCGTCTGCGACGGCGAATGCGAATCGTCGGTCTCGTCGGCGTGGCCGAGCATGCCGTTCGCGAGCGCCGCATCGACCGCGGCCGTCACGATGCGGCTGCCCACGACACAGGCCTCTTTCGTCCCGCCGAGAGCCTTCGCGAACGAGATCGCTTTTTTTCCCGGCGGGAGCCGCGAGCCGGACAGCATCGCCGCGAGAGTGTCGAGGAGGTGATGCTTGGTCTTCTCCAGGACGGCGGGGGGGAGCGGCCGGCGCAACGCCCGAGCGATATAGGCGCTCAAGGCTTGCATGACCGGGGAGATCTGCGGAGCGGCTTTCAAGTTTTCGTTCCGGCGCGGTTCGCCATTCTATGCGATCCGGTTTCGCCGCACGTCCTGGGTGAGTATGATGCCCGCGAGGAGGAGCCCAATGAGACGCGTCCTTTCCGCATTGATTTGCGGCATCGGGGTTGCGAGCGCGGCGAGCGCGCCCGCCCAGACCTGGCCGGAAAAGCCCGTCCGTTTCGTCGTCGGCTTCACCCCGGGCGGCCCGAGCGACATTCTCGCGCGCGCTCTGGGCCAGAAGCTCGCCGATTCCTGGGGCCAGCAAGTCGTGATCGAGAACCGGCCGGGCGCGGGCGGCAACATCGCGGCCGAACTCGTTGCGAAGAGCGCGCCCGACGGCAGCACCTGGCTGCTCGGCAACAACAGCATCCTCGCGACGAACCAAAGTCTCTACGGCAAGCTCGGCTACGACCCGGTGAAGGATTTCGCGCCGGTCGCGCTGGTCGCAATCCAGCCGAACATCCTGGTCGTGAATCCGAACGTTCCGGCAAGCTCGGTGAAGGAGCTGATCACCCTCGCGAAGGCGAAGCCGGGCGCGCTGAACTACGCGTCCTCGGGGAGCGGCGCGGCCGCGCATCTCGCCGGCGAGCTCTTCAAGGCGATGACGCGTGCAGATGGTGCACATTCCTTACAAGGGAGCACAGCCCGCGCTCACCGACGTCATCGGGGGCCGAGCGCAGCTGATGTTTGCGACGTCCGCCTCGGCAATTCCGTATATCAAAGCAGGGCGGCTGCGCGCGCTCGCAGTGACCACCGCGAAGCGCTCGGCGAGCGTGCCCGAGCTGCCGACCTTGTCCGAGTCCGGGGTCCCGGGCTTCGAGGCGATCACCTGGCACGGAGTCGTCGTTCCGGCGTCCACGTCCGGGTCGCTCATCGAACGGCTCAACGGGGACATCGTCAAGGTGCTGCGCGCGCGGGATCTGCGCGAGCGGCTCGAATCGCTCGGAGCGGAGCTCGCCACCGGTACGCCGCAAGACTTCGCCGAATACATCGCGCGCGAGATCCCGAAATGGGCGAAAGTGGTGAAAGATTCGGGCGCCCGCGCTGAGTAAGGTTGTGGTAACTTGCTGCGATTTCGGGGGCACAAAACATGAAGATCGCCACGGGATTGCTGTTGTGTGCGCTGTGTACGTTAACTACGGGCGGCGCGATGGCGGCTGAGATCAGGGTGTTGAGCGCAGGCGCAATCGAGCCGGGCTTGAGAGCCGCTGCGGCCGCTTTCAAAAAGCAGTCCGGTCACGACGTGAATATCACTTTCAACACCGCGCCCGAGATTCGCAAGCGCGTCGCAGGCGGGGACGCGTTCGACGTGGTGATCGCGCCCCCCGCCGCGCTCGACGAATTCGCAGGAGCGGGCAAGCTGACGACCGACCGCGTCAGCCTCGGGCGGGTGGGGCTGGGGGTCGCCATCCGGCCCGGGGCGGCCGTGCCCGACATCTCGAGCGGCGATGCTCTCAAGCGCTCGGTGCTCGCCGCCGAATCGATCGTGTTCAACCGCGCGTCCAGCGGCATCTACTTCGAGAATCTGCTCAAGAAAATGGAGATCTACGAGCAGGTGCAGGCCAAGACCACGCGCTACGCCGATGGCGCCGCCGTCATGGAGCACGTGCTCAAGGGCAAAGGCCGGGAGATCGGCTTCGGGCCGGTCACCGAAATCCTGCAGCACCGCGAGAAGGGCCTGAAACTCGTCGGGCCGCTGCCGCCCGAGGTGCAGAACTACACCTCCTACTCGGCGGCACCCATGACGGCCGCTGCCAATGCCGAGCTTGCCAGGACCCTCGTGCGCTATCTCGGCAGCCCCGAGAGCAAGGCGCTATTCGTGCGGGCAGGCATCGACTAGATCCGGCATGAGGGTCGTGGCAGCATTGCTGTCGTGCGCGGTCGCGGGTGCGGCTGCGGCAACCGATATCCGGGTGTTGAGCGCGGGCGCAGTCGAGCCCGGCCTGGCGAAGGTTGCCGATCAGTTCAGGCGCGAAACGAACAACCGGGTAAGGATCCAATTCTTTGCCGCCGCGCCGCAGCTCGAGAGGCGCCTTTCGGTGGGCGAACCGGCTGATGTTCTGATCGCCTCATCGGGATTGATGAACGATCAGCTGCGAAGAGGCAAGGTCGACGCGGAAGCGCACTCCTTCATCGGACGAGTGGGGATCGGCGTTACGGTGCGCGCCGCCGCACCCGATCCCGATATCGCCACGCTCGACCGATTCAAGCAGTCGCTGCTCGGCGCCGATTCGATCGTGTACAACCACGCATCGACCGGCCTGTACCTGGAAAAACTATTCGACCTGCTCGGGATCGCAGAGCAATTGAAGATGAAGACCACGCGCTACCTCAATTCCGCGCAGGTGCTTGAGCACGTCATCGGCGGAAAGGGCATCGAGATCGGCTTCGGCACGATCACCGAGATCAGGCAGTTCGAACCGAAAGGCTTGAGGTTGGTCGGCCCGCTGCCGGAGCAGGTACAGAATTCCACCGCGTATTCCGCCGCCGTGATCACGGAGGCGCCGGAGGTCGAGGTCGCGAGGGATTTCGTGCGCTACATCGCTACGCCGGCGGCAAAGGCTTTTTTTTCGGCCGCCGGAATCGACTAGGTCACCATGGCCTCGATACTGGACAAGGTCGACGTACACGATGCAGGCGACAAGATCATCCTGTCGAGCGACGACGAGGCGACTCTCAGGTACGTGATCGAGGAAATGAGGAAGGAAGGCGCGGAGGGCATTCAAGTGCCCGTGAAAGTCGGCAGCAAGTGGGTCGCGAGCTTCGAGCACCCGGCCTTGTCGCAGTGCACGGTGGAAAAAATCGGGTTCGAGATCATCATCGCGGGCCCCACTGAACAAAGCGTCCTCGCCCGGTCCGACGAATTCAGGGAGCGGGGAGCGCTGATCGTGCGAGGGCCCGAGAAGGAAAACGGTGGCTGGAAGCTCTACCTCGACGACGTGGGGGCGCGCACCGGCAACACCATCACGAGCTAGCGCTCGAGCTCCAGGACGTCAAACCCCGCGTAGCGGTCGACGATATAAATCAGTCCGCGGGAATCGACGTCGACGTCGTTCGTCTGGGGCGCAGCTTTTCCCGCAGCCGGCTCGGGAATGAAGTGGCCGACTTCGCGAGGCGCGAGCGGATCGGCGATGTCGACGATTCTCAGGCCACCGGCGAACCAGGCGCAGTACACCAGCGTACCCGTCATGTGCTCCTGGAACTGGTGCGCGCCGAAGCGTCCGGGCGTCGCCCGGCTCCACGGCGAATCGAGCTCGCTCACCTCGAAGATCGAAAGCGGCTTGATTCTCTCGAGATCGGTCGCGTCGAGCACCCACAGGCAGGCGTGCGGCCGGCCGCGGCGCCGCTCCATCTCCTTCTCGTCGTGCGCGTGGTCTTCTTCGTCGATCGCCAAGGCGATGCGCCTGCCCTCGATTGGGAAAGGAACCGGCATAAACGTATGCGAAGGCTCAGGGAAGGGCGGATGGTAGTTGTATTCGCCGACCGTGCGCGGGGCGCGGATATCGGAGACGTCGATCACGCGCAGCCCCGCGTGCCAGCAGCCGGCCCATAGCAGGTCGCCGAAGCGCAGCGCGTGGTGAAGCCGGTTGCGCTTGCCCGCCCACGAGGGTTTTTCGCCTCCCGCGAGGTGCTGCCCCGGCATCCACCAGCGCGAGACTTCCTTCGGCCTCGCCGGTTCGCCGATGTCGTAGATCACGAGGATATTGCCGACGTAACCGGCCATCTCGGTCGAGATATAGGCGTAACGCTCGTCCATGTCGAAGCGATGCACGCCGATACCGCTTGTCTTCTGGAACGTGATCAGCTTCGGCTTGGTCCTGTCGGAGACATCGTAGATGCGGAATCCGCCTTGAGCGTAGGGATCGCGCTCGGCCGCCTCGACCATGGGAATGTCGGCTTCGTGGATACCGAGCTTTTCGGCGAGTTCCGCGTGATTGGGTTCCCGCTTGAGCGACTCGCGCAACCTTGCGCGCAGCCGCGGCAGCTCCTCGGCGCGGCGGCCGATCGGCGTCATATTGCGCTCGGAGTTGACGATCATGACGTCGCCCGCGACCCGTGCCTTGTGGCTGTGCGAATCCGGGTCTTCGAGGAAAACCTGCGAGAGGACACGCGGATTCTTCGGATCGCGCACGTCGAGAATCGAGGTGCCGAGTTGCTTCTTGTTCGGGATGTGGCCGATGTAGGCATAGTCTCCGACTACCATCACTTGTCCCGCGCCAGGCAAATCCAGGTGAGAGAGGCGGATGACGTTGCGGGCGAGGGGTTGGGGGGAGCGGTCCATTGACGCTGTAGAAGTGGCTGGCAGGCGTTACTGTTTGATACCGCTTTTATATAGCAGTTCTTCGATTGCTGCTCTATATTCGCGTGAGACTTTCTTGATCTCTTCTTTCCGGCAGTTGTAGATCAATTTATGAACTGAAAAGTTTCCAAGGACTCGAAACTCATCTAGGATGTCTTTCGTCGATTTACTTAAGGCAAGTGTTCTATTTGAGATGGCGTCCGCGATTATCTGCTTGAGATCCTTGTACTGATCTTGCGCAATCTGAATTGCGGACTCGATATGATGGTGCGAGTACGTATGTATGAGCAGAACTTCAAGTAGACGTCGCATCAATACAGCGCACCCGTCAAAAATATTTTGCTCGTATGACGCGTTGATTTGACTAGCCAAACGATCGACATAGCCGCGTGTGTTCGCGGTGAGTGCAATCGGAAGTATCGAACCACGTGAAACAATCTCTTCCGAATGGTCGCTAAGAAATGGAAGCTCTACTTCCAGCCTGCTGATGGTCCTTGCATGCAAACTAATTTTTGATCCAGCAGCCTTAACGCACACTCCTTGTGCCACTAGCTTTCCCGCCAGTCTTGAAGAGTTCGGCGTACCTAGATGCTGAGACTCGAACCAACGCTCGATGTCTGCCTTTGTAAAATCTGTCAGTGACGATTTCCGCAAATGGAAATAGGCAAGATACGTGGCCTTTTCCACTTCCGTTTTGGAAACAAGTCCGGTCGTCCGTACGAATTCTTCCAATTGCATACTATTAGGGCTGCGTTGACTCGGGAAGTTTTTCGTCCACAAAAATCTCAGCGGTGCGAGTTAGCAGCCAAACGTGATTTGTCTGCCGTAAAGTCGAACCAATCGTTCTTGTTTTTGTTGTTGATTAATATCTGGCGCAGGAATCTTGGCCTTCCCTTTAGGTTCAAGAGGCGGTACGCGTAGTCGATGTTCCCCTCTGAAAAGTTGTCTGCTCCTCTTATGCGAGTGATGTAATAAGCAAGAACTGCCACTCGCTGGGCAACTGCAGATCCAGGCTTTTTTTGCGCAAAAAAATCGGCCAGAGAAGGCTTATCTCCTTCTGCATTCGTGTCAAACTTCTCCAACTCAAACGTTTTTGAACGTGCATTCTTGCTCGCCGTTGGCGTTGATTTGTCAATCGGAGTGTTTCGAGTCGTTGACCGCTTTCGTGAGGGCCGCACCTTTGTCTCGCGCGGAAACTTGCTAAGGAATTCGTCGGCAGTTCCGGTGAGTGAGTATCGATTGTTGTCCAATCGCAAGAAGCCCTGCGCAACAGCGTCTGCGAATCGCTGAGGATGAAAGTCCTTTGAAAGTTTGGCTTCTTTTGCAAGTGAATTGAGTTCCTTCGGGCTGAAGTCAGCCTGCTGTCTATGTGTTTCCAAGAACTTACCAAGTACAAGCAGTTGGGACTTGGCGTCCGCGCTCGACGCACCCAAAGCTCTCAAATATTCTGCTGGTGAAACTTCCTTTCGATTGACGTCAGGTGGGCCTAGTAATTGAGACTCCCTAGTGGTGCTCTCCTGGTCGATCTTGAATCGGGCATAGAAGTTGGCTAACTGACGCTCGATGAAGTCCTCGTCGCCCTCCAGCTCGATTTCGCTTTGCCCATGGCGTAACCGGATCTTTCCCATCTGATCTCCTTCTTAGTACTCTGGACTGGCTAAGTCGATTTCTGCTTGACCGGTAGGTCATGCTCGACGTAGTTGTCTCCATGCACTGTTACCTTTATGTCCTCCATGTCGGCAGTATCGAGCCACCCCTTAGTACTGGCGGCTACCTGCATTGCGTTTCTGAGATTGGCGGGCAAACGCCAGCCAGCAACCTTGAAGCACGTGAAAATATGATCTACGCCCACCGCCTTTGCGCCGGCAATGTTTGTAAGATACCAAGCTGCCGCAAGACTTCGCTCATGGTGGGAAACGGGGTTTTTCTCCTTTACGAAATCCACAAAAGACTTCTTTCCCGTCGGTTTCAGATCGAGACTCTTGACCATCGTCGGGGCCGCAACCTTCGCTCTAGGCGATTTAGGGTCGGCTAAACGATTTGACTTTATTCGACCTTTAAGAGAACGAGCTTCTCCGGGGGAATCCTCTGTACTGCTGCCGAACTTGGCCTAGGCAGAGCGCTTGAGGCGTGGCTGCTCGTCCACGTGGTCGATGCGAGCGACGCCGGGTTCGAACGGCAGCTCGCGGTGACCGAGGAAGTACTCGACGAGATCGGCGCGGAGGGCCCGTGCCGCGCCTGCTCGTCTTCAACAAGATCGACGGCGGTGGGGGACGAGGCGGGGCTACGCGCAAAGCACCCCGGCTGCGTCGTGATGAGTGCGAAGAGGGAGGGCGACGTCGCCAGGCTGCGCGAGCAATTGGGCGAAGCTGTCCGCGCTCGCGCGTTAGCAATCGTCAGGTCTGCGTCCCAGTGAAGCGCTCGAGCAGACAGCCGTTGGTGCGCCAGCTGCCATCGGGCTGGCGTTGCATGGGGTAGATAGCAAGCCAGCCCCGGCCTTCGGCGTCGGTGAGGCGCACGGGCTGGATGAGTTCTCCGTGGATGAGGAGCGGCGCGTCGAAGGCGACGCTCTTCGGCCGGTAGACGACGGCGTAGGACCGGCGGACCATGTCCATGAAAGTCTCGGCGTCGCCGAACGTGGCACGGATGCCGGGGGTCGCGAGGGAGAAGGCGCGCGCGGCGTCGTCGCGGCGGAAGGCGTCGAGCTGCGCTTCGATAACCGCGCGCACGGCGCGCGCGTCCTCGGGCGGGACGGCGTCCTGGGCCGGGGCGAGATGCGGCGCGAAGGCAAGGAGCAGCGCGCCGAGGAATCGGGCTGTGGCCATCTCAGATCCCGAACAGCTCCTCTAGCGTCCGCGCCGTCGTGCCGATCGACTGCGTATTGGCGCGCTCCTCGGCCTTGTTCTTCGGGGTGGAAAAGCCGTGGCCGGTGCCGCTGTAGACCTCGTACTGGAAGGGAAGCTTCGCGCTGCGCAGCTCGTCGATCAGACGGTTGACGGTGGTGAGCGGAAAGCCCACGTCCTCGGCGCCGTGCAGGATCAGGAACATGCCCTTCGCGTTCGCCGTCCATCCCGGCGCGCGGTCGCGGAACGAGCCGTGGATCGCGACATTCGCGACGAGCGGCGCGCCGGTCGACGCGAATTCGATGCCGACCCCGCCGCCGAAGCAGTAGCCGATGAGCGCGATCCTGGAAGGGTCGACCATCGGGTTCTTGGCCAAGACGTCGAACGCCGCCTGGGTCCGCGCGCGCATCAGGGCGCGGTCCTTGTCGTAGATCGCGATCTGCGCCTGCATTTCCGGAACGTCCTTCGGCAGCACGCCCTCGCCGTAGCCGAAGATGTCGGCCGCGAGCGTGACGTAGCCGAGCTTGGCCCAGATCTCCGCGAGCGACTGCGTCTTCGCAGTCATGCCTTCGCGCGCATGGATCATCAGCACGGCGGGCCGCCGGCCGGTCACCTTGTCGTCGTAGGCCATATAGGCTTTGAGCTTGGTGCCGCCCTGGCCGTATTCGACCCATTGGTGCTTCATCTCGGCCTGGGCCGGGCCGGCGGCGAGCGCGATGGCGGCGGCGAGAAAGGGTGCGAGCGTGCGGAGCAGCGTCATGGGAGCCTCCCTGCGTTGAATTCTTGTGACTGGCAGCCGCTCAACCGGGCCAGTCGCCGTAGGGTTTGGTGATGATTTCGAGCAGATGGCCGCTAAGATCCTCGAAGTAGACGCCGCGGCCGCCGAAGTAGTTGTTGATCTTTCCCGCCTGCTTCTGTTCGGGATCGGCCCAGTATTTCAGCTTGCGCGCCTTGACGCGGCCGAAGATCTGGTCGAATTCCTGCTCGCTCACCAGGAAGGCGTAGTGCTGCATCTGGATTTCCATGCCGTCGGCGGAAAGGAAGGCGAGGGTCACTTCGTTGCTGACCACCACATCGAGGAACGGGCCGAAGGGCTTGGGCGCGGGAAGGCCGAAGAGGCCGGTGAAGAACTCGGCGGCGGCGCGCGGGTCCTTCGAGTGGACGATGGTGTGGTTCAGTTTGATGGCCATTGCGCGCTGCTAGGGCGCGGGGCTGGCCGCGAGGAGCGCGAGAAACTCCCGCCTTGTCTTCGGCCCGTAGGTCCTGAAGTGAGGCTCGGGATTCTCAAGGTAGGCGTGGCGCGCGCGGGCGATGCGGTCGCGGGCGGTGTATTTCTTGATGTCGGCAGCGGAGAGGCCGTAGACCCTGGCGGCGTTGCGGCCGAAGATCTTGGCACGGAGCTCCGGCGTGATTTCGCCGTAGCCGTGTCGCTCGCGCAGCGCGGGGGCGATCTGGAAGGCGCGGAAGGCCTGGATCTGGTCCTGGGGCGAGCCGTACCAGATGGAGTCGGTGCCCCAGAGGACGTTGTCGGGGCCGCAGTGCTTGACGAGCTTGCCGATCGCGTGGGCCGCCTGCTCCGGGTCGCGCATCAGGAAGCGCCAGGTGCTGCCGAGCTCGGCGTACACGTTCGAGCCCGGGGGCACGTTGTTTTTCTGTAGCGACGCGACCAGGGTGTCGATGCCGTCGCGGCCGGGTGTGTAGGCCTGCTCCGGGACGCCGCTGACGAAGCCCGAGTGGTAGATGAGGAAGTTCACGTCCGGAAAGCGCTTCGCGACGACGCCGACGTCGCTGCACTGGCTGTGCTCGTAGGACTTGCTGCCGAAGGGCAGGCCCTTGTGCACGGCGATGTTCTTCACGCCGAGCCTGCGCGCCTTTTCTATGAAGCGGATGCCGACATCGTCGCTGAGGAAGAAGCCTTTGCCCTGCGGGCCCCACTGAGTGTAGGTCTTCCAGGCGGATACGCCCCATTTCTCCTTCAGCTCGTCCATGCCCTCCAGGTCTCCGGGCTGGTTCGGGTTGACGCGGCCGTGCAAGAGCAGCCGGTGCGTGCCCTCGAGCTTCTCGACGACGCGGCGCACGGCGTCGGCGGCCTGGATGGTGACGGGCTCGGCGTCGCGCCGCGACGGGACGAAGGAGAGCACCATGACGTCGGTGTCCGAGTCCATGAAGACGTCCTTGATGAACACCTCGGCGCTCTTCACATTGCCCTTGGGCGTATCGATGAAGTGGCCCTACACGTCGAAGATGAACTCGTCCTTCGCCGGCCCGACCTGCGCGCGCGCGAGCTGCTCGTCGAGTGCCGCTTCCTTCGCCAGGTCGAAAAAGCCGCCCGAGCGGCCGGCCGCGGCGTTCGCCGCGTTGAACGCGAGCAGCGTGCTCGCCGCGCCGCAGGAGGAAACCAGGAACCCGCGGCGGGTGAGATTTGTTTTGCTCGAGTGCGAAGAAGCGAATTCGTGCGCCAGCCGGTTCGCGGCGAGATTGGCGGGCCAGAGCGGCACGGGCGCGAACTCGCCGTTGCAGGTCGAGTCGAGCTTGATCGGCAGGCGTTTGCCTTCGGGGTCGATCCCTTGTTTCATAGCGGTCTCCTTCGCAAGCGGGGCACGCCCTCAGGGCATGAAGCCGCCGCCGTTCACGTGGACGGTCTGGCCGGTGATGTAGCGCGCGTCGGGCCCGCACAGCATGCGCACGACCGCCGCGACCTCCTCGGGCTCGCCGCGGCGGCCGATCGGGGGCAGGCCGCGCCGGTCGCGGGGCCGGAGCGG
>JACXTT010004206.1_pt1 | contig 21479 bp, 20 predicted proteins | sample 9270951 | NCBI WGS metagenome assembly JACXTT01 (sample SAMN15532306, study PRJNA645909) | rock metagenome | isolation source: weathered quartz diorite | place: Puerto Rico | collected 2017-06-21
GAACTGCTGGACGCCGACGACATCACCGAAACCATACTCGCCATGCGCGGCGATGTGCTGCGCCAGACGGTGGAGACTTTCATCCCGCCCGAAACCGTGGAAGAGCAATGGGACGTGGACGGCGCGGTGCGCACCCTGCAAAGCGATTTCAACGTCGCTGCCCCAATCGCCGACTGGATCAAGTCAGACGACGAACTGGATAGCGCCACCATCGCCCAGCGCGTGTTCGCGCAGGTAAACGCCGATTACGAAGCCAAGTTCGTCAACGTCGAAGCGCGCCTTCTGCACCAGTACGAGCGCGCCGTCATGCTGCAATCCATCGATTCGCACTGGCGCGAGCATCTGTCCGCGCTGGACTATCTGCGCCAGGGCATCCATCTGCGCGGTTATGCACAAAAGCAGCCCAAGCAGGAATACAAGCGCGAGGCCTTCGAGTTGTTCAGCGGCATGCTGGACGGCATCAAGCGCGAGGTCACGCAAATCCTGGTGAACGTGCGCGTGCAAACCCAGGAGCAGGTCGAGGAAGCGGAAAGAGCCGCTGAGGAAGCCCTGGCCCGTTCCACGCAAAACGTGCAATACCACCACGCGGCTTACCAGGACCCGGCAGCGGAGGCAGAGGCGCAAGCCGCCGTTGCGGCAACCGCAGCCGAGGAACCGGCTGCGGCGCCGTTCGTGCGCGAGGGCGTCAAGATCGGCCGCAACGACCCCTGCTACTGCGGATCGGGAAAGAAGTACAAACACTGCCACGGCAAGCTGTCGTAATCGGGACATTCTTTCCGTGCCATAATTTTTAGCGACCCCCCACTCACCAACCGCCGCGAGCACCCGCCATGGCCGTCCGCTACACCCCGCCGACTGCAAAATCCCTGAAGCCGGTCCCCGGCGTGATGCTGGGCATCGCTGAAGCGCATATCAAAAAGCCGGGCCGCAAGGACATGCTGGTGATGGCCTTCGAGCCCGGTACCCTGGTATCGGGTGTCTTCACGCAAAACCGTTTTTGCGCGGCGCCGGTGCTGCTCTGCCGCAGCTTCCTGGAATTCACGCGCGAAACGCGCGGCCTGGTGATCAATACCGGCTGCGCCAACGCCGGCACCGGCGAGCTGGGCCTGGTCAATGCCCGCGCCACCACCCAGGCGGTGGCGGCCATGCTGGGTTGCAAGCAGCAGCAGATACTGCCGTTTTCCACCGGCGTCATCATGGAACATCTGCCGATGGAGCGCATCCTGGCCGGCGTGCCGCTGTGCGTGAGCGACCTGAAGGAAAACAACTGGTACAACGCCGCGCACGCCATCATGACCACTGACACCGTGCCCAAGGCCGCCTCGCGCCAGATCGATATCCACGGCGCCAAGGTTACCGTCACCGGTATCGCCAAGGGCGCCGGCATGATCCAGCCGAATATGGCGACCATGCTGGGCTATATCGCCACCGACGCCGTGGTTGCGCAGGACGTGCTGGACGATATGATCCAGGAAGCGGCCATGCTCTCCTTCAATTCCATCACCGTGGACGGTGATACCTCGACCAACGATTCCTTCGTCTTGATCGCCACCGGCAAGGCCGGGCATCCGCAAATCGTCGGCGAGGGCACCCGCGAGTACACGGCTCTGCAGGTCGCCATCAACGAAGTAGCCATCGAGCTCGCGCAGGCCATTGTCCGCGACGGCGAGGGCGCCACCAAATTCATGACCGTCAAGGTTGAGAAGGGCAAGACCCGCAAGGAATGCCTGCAGGTCGCCAAGGCCATCTCGCATTCACCGCTGGTGAAGACGGCATTTTTCGCGAGCGACCCGAACCTGGGCCGCATCCTGGCCGCCGTAGGTAATGCCGGCATCGCCGATCTGGACGCCGAAAAAATAAAACTGCACCTGGGCGATGTGCTGGTCGCCGAGAACGGCGGGCGCGCCGCCAGCTACAAGGAAGAAGACGGGCAGCGCATCATGAAGGAAGAAGAAATCCTGGTGCGGGTATCACTGGGGCGCGGCGAAGAAACCGCCACCGTCTGGACCTGCGATTTCTCCTACGACTACGTCAAGATCAACGCCGACTACCGCAGCTAGGGCAGTCTGCGGCGGCGCTACTTGAGCGCCTTGACGAATTCAATTATCGCGGTCGTCAGTTTTTCCGAGACCGGCAGGCTGCCGTCGCTGTAAGCGCGCTTTTGCGCGGCTTCTTCCACGGGCGCCATTTTCATCACATGATTCATGCCTTCGATGATGACGACTTGCGCATCGGGCTTGGCCTTGCCCAGCGCATTGGCTTCCGCTACCGACACCTGGATGTCGGTGGTCCCTTGCAGGATTAGCACCGGCATCATCAAATTGCGAATCTCATCACCCGGTGTGTATTTGAGCCAGGAAATCAGATAAGGCTGCACGCTGGGCCGGAACAGGGCAGCAAGTTCTTTCGGCGGGTCCGCCACAGTTTCGCCTTTTTTCAGCGATTGCAGGGCGAGGCTGGCGCGCGCGAACAATTCCGGGGGTACGCGCGGTTTCAGTTGCTCCAGTATCACTTGATCAGCCGAGCGGGCAATGCCGGCAATAGAGATGTATGCATCCGCGTTGGCCTTGCGCGCTGCCAGCATGCCGACGGCCGAGCCTTCGCTGTGGCCGGCCACGATAACTTTCGAAAAGCGCGTATCCGCCTTCAGAATGCCGACCCAGGCAGCCGCGTCGTTGACGTAGTGATCAAAGCGCAAATCCATTTCGGACCCACCGGCCGCCTTGCTGGCGGCTATGCCGCGCTTGTCGTAACGCACCGAGGCGATGCCGGCACTGGCCAGCGCTTCGGCGAGCAGGCCCAGTGAATTATTGGCGCCGGGGATCGCCGGAGTGTTGCCGTTGCGGTCGGTGGGACCCGAACCTGCCAGCAGCAGAACCACGGGAATCTTGCCCGCGGCCTTGGGCACCAGCTCACTGCCGTACAGGGTGCCGGTCAGGGTCTGCAGATTGCTCGGCTGGTCGCTTAGCGTCTCTGATTCAGGCGCGGCCACCGCCGGTGGAACAGCAACCAGCAAGGCGATCAGCAGGCAAAGGAGCAGGCCCAACGCCAGATGCAACAAGGCGTGCAGCACGGCCGTTTTCGACATGGGGGTTTTCATGGTCATTTCCTTCCGACAGCCACGCCATTTCGGGCGCGCATATCAGGATTCTTTCTTGCCGCCGTCGTCGCCGCCGCCGCGCTTGGCCACGGCGTCGCGCAGCATGAACTCGATTTCCGCGTTCACGCTACGCAAATCCGCCTGGGCCAGTTTCTCGATCCTCTCCCAAAGCTGGGGATCGATGCGCAGCAGGAAGGCTTTCTTTTCGGCCATCTCGTCGTCTGTGTGAGATCAGTGGTACGTAGTTTAGCTGCGCACTAGTTGTATAAGGTACCGGTATTCACTACCGGCTGCGCATCGCGCTCGGCGCATAGCACCACCAGCAGATTCGACACCATGGAGGCCTTGCGCTCGTCGTCCAGCACCACCAGTTTTTTCTCGGAAAGGTCATTGAGCGCCATTTCCACCATGCTAACCGCCCCGTGCACGATTTTCTTGCGGGCCGAAATCACCGCCTCGGCCTGCTGCCTGCGCAGCATGGCGCCGGCAATTTCCGGTGCGTAAGCGAGATGCGTGAGCTTGGCTTCTTCGATGGTGACGCCGGCCATGGCGATGCGCTCCTGCAATTCATTACGCAATGCGCGCGAGACTTCTTCGATGCCGCTGCGCAAGGTAATTTGCGTGTTGGTTTCGTCGTCGCCTTCGTCGTAGGCGTACAGGCTGGCCAGATGGCGCACCGCCGATTCGCTCTGTATGCGCACGAAACTCTCGAAGTCTTCCACGTCGAAGCTGGCGCGCGCGGTATCGTCCACGCGCCACACCAGCACCGCGCCGATTTCGATCGGGTTGCCACGCTGGTCGTTGACCTTCAGCGTTTCGCCGGTGAGGTTGCGGGTGCGCAGGCTGATCTTGCGGCGGCTGTAGAAGGGGTTGGTCCAGAGCAGGCCGCTGTCTTTCACGCTGCCACGATAGGCACCGAACAGAGTGAGTACCGCCGCTTCCTTGGGCTGCAGCATAAAAAAACCCTTGAACAGGAAGGCGATGGGGAAGGACAGCACCGTGACCAGGCCCTTGTTCTTTTCGTTCCAGTCGGTGCCGAAGTGGACAAAGTAAATCCAACCCAGCAGCAGACCCAGAAACACGATAAACAAGGGGATGCCGCTAACGGCTAAGCCTTCAAATTCCTTGTGAGCAGATACTTGTGCTTCATTCATGGTTTTTCCTTTCATTCCCTCTTTGGTAGCAAAATGATATCACTTTTATATCGCATGTCAAGCGCCTTCCCGAGTCGGGCGCAGGACGGGGGTGGCCAAAAGCTATAATTCCTTCATGAATAAGGGAAAAACGCCGCAAAAGCCCGGGGACAAATTCGAGGTCCTGGCCGACCGCCTGGATGGTTTGGTGGCGCGCATTGAGCAACTTTTGCCGGCCCCCGTCGCCGCGCCGGACTTTGCGAAACACGTAGCCTTTCGTTGGCGCCAGAAAAATGGCCGGGGTGTGTTGTTGCCGGTCGTTCACCCGCACGCCATCCGCTTTGCCGACCTGAAAGATATAGACGCGCAAAAAGAACGCCTGATCGCCAATACCCGCCAGTTCGTTGAAGGACGTCCGGCCAATAATGTGCTGCTGACCGGCGCGCGCGGCACCGGCAAATCCTCGCTGGTGAAGGCGGCGCTGAACCAGTTCGCCAAACAGGGCCTGCGCCTGATCGAGGTAGATAAATCCGACCTCTCGCATCTGGCCGACATCATCGACTTGCTGGAAGGGCGCAAGGAGCGCTTCATCGTCTTTTGCGACGATCTCTCTTTCGAGGCCAACGACCCCGGCTACAAATCCCTGAAGGTGGCGCTGGATGGCTCGATCTCCGCCACGACCGACAATATGCTGATCTACGCCACCTCCAACCGCCGCCACCTGATGCCCGAGCGCATGAGCGAGAATCTGGAAGCGGTGCACACCGAGGCAGGCGAAATCCATCCCGGCGAAACCACGGAAGAAAAGATTTCACTCTCAGAACGCTTCGGCCTGTGGCTTTCTTTCTATCCTTTCTCGCAGGACGAATACCTGGAAGTAGCTGAACACTGGGTATCCATGCTGTCCCCAGGCGGCACCGACGCGGCCATGAGACCCGCCGCTCTCCTGTGGGCCCGCGAGCGCGGCTCGCGCACCGGGCGCGTGGCCTACCAGTTCGCCAAAGACTGGGCCGCTCGCTCGGTCAAAAGGAAACCCACGAGCGCATGAAAGTTACCGACGTCGCGGTCGCCATCCTGCAAAAACCCGATGGCTCTTTCTTGCTGTCGTCGCGCCCGGAAGGAAAGCCGTACCCGAACTACTGGGAGTTTCCCGGCGGCAAGATAGAGCCGGGCGAAACCGTGTTCGACGCCATGGTGCGCGAGTTGCAGGAAGAGCTGAACGTCACCATCACCCGCGCCAGCCCCTGGTTTACCTTCGTCATGCACTACACCCACGCCACCGTGCGCCTGCACTGCTGGCGGGTGCAGGAGTGGCATGGCGAGATGCGCGGCATGGAAGGGCAATCGTTTCGCTGGCAGAAATCGGTGGCAAAAATCGATGTCTCGCCCACGCTGCCGGGCTGCGTGCCGATTTTCCAGGCCCTGCGTCTGCCGGATACCTACGCCATCACCAACGCAGGCGAACTGGGCGAGGTCGAGGCCTTGCGCCGGCTGGACGCGGCGCTCGCCAATGGGCTGCAACTCATCCAGGTGCGCGAAAAAAGTCTGAGCGGAAACCGGCTGGTGGATTTTGCCGTCGACGTGGTGGCTCGTGCGCACGCGCGCGGCGCCAAGGTGCTGGTCAACACCGACACCGAACTGGCGCAGGCCTGTGGCGCGGACGGCCTGCATCTCACTGCCGCGCAACTCGCCACCCTGGCCGCGCGGCCCAAGTTCGAACTGGTGGGCGCTTCCACGCACAGCCGTGCCGAGATCGAGCGCGCGGCTGAAATGAAATGCGATTTTGCGGTGCTGGGCCCCGTGCAGGCCACATTGACCCATCCGGGCCAGGCGCCGCTGGGCTGGCCGGCCTTCGCCGAAATGGCGCTGAACGCACCGCTGCCGGTGTTTGCCATCGGCGGCATGCGGCCGGAACACCTTGCAGATGCCCAGCAACAGGGCGCCCATGGGATTGCCATGCAGAGAGGACTACTTTGAGTGCGCAGAAATCGAGGCCTGTGAATTTATTGGCCACCCGGGCTTGAACATGCTGCGTAATTTACGAAGCGGCAGGTCGCTATTTCACCTGGCGGCACTGCCGTTGCTGGCGCCGGCTTTTCTGGTTTTTGCGCTGGTTTCAGCACCGGTGCACGCGCAATGCGGAGGCGATCCAACTGGGCCGGCAGCGGTGTCGCCCGCAGACTTGTCTGCGCGCACGCGTGCGTTATTCCTGAGTAAGCACCGGCTGATACGCAGCCAGGATGGCCCGGCCGAGACCTATGTCACCGGGGCCTTGCAATACACCAAGGCCTTGGAGAAATTCCTGGCGGATTTTCCGGCTTTGCCGCAGGCGGAACGCTGGCGCGAAGACCTTGCCAACGAATATATCTGGGCCGGCCACGTGCTGCGCTTTCAGTTGGGCAAGCCGGAACAGGCGCTTAGCCTGTATGCCTGTGCGGAAAAATTCAACCGCAGCTTGGCGCTCCTCGCCGCCGCAGACACCTATCAGTTCGCGTTGCAAAACAAGGCCAAAGCGATCGAGCTCTATCAGGGGCTACTCGATTCCGCGAGTAACGGCTCCAAAAACGCCAAGACCGATGCGGCGGTGCTGGGCAAGGTATGGCTGCGCCACCAGCTGGCCTACCTGAAGACCGGCAAGGCATTCAGCGGAGCCATAAGCGCTGACGATATGGTGAATACCGCGGCGTTTTTGTCGCGCGTCGCCGGCTGGAAAAACATCCTGCCGGACCCCTACGATTTTGACGAAATGGACCGGCGTCCGGTTTCGCGGACAGGCAGGGGCGGCCAGGCCAAGTCGGCGGCCGGCGGCGCCCTGACGGTGAGTGGCTACGACGATGATTATCTCGCGCTGGCGGCCCGCAAGCTCAACTCGTCCGCGCCGTCCCTGTATACCCTGGTTCGCGCATTTCCGCATGACACGCTTTTTCGCGATGTCGATGCCACCTTACGCTTTCTGTCGCGCAACGACCCGGCCGGTTATGCTGGCGCCTGCCTGCTGGCGGCTCACTGGGGATGGGTCTTGAGCCGGGGCGTTCCCAAAGACGTGAACTATGGATCTCCCCCTTTGGGGGTGGCGACATTGCGCTACTTCCAGCAGCACGCGGCCACCATGACCCGGGAAGCGGATGCCTTTACAACCAAAACCCCCGACAAGCTCGAGCTGAAGGCCGGCGAGAAGACGCTCACGGAACCGTTCAAGGCGATATTTGCGGACAGCGATAACAAGCGCAACCTGTTTCTCAAACGCATGATCTCGCTCAGTAACGGCTACGATCCCGCCATGGACCTGGCCGCGCATTTCGGCAAGCAGGGAAACGTCGAGGTATTGCGGTATTTGATTGACCAGCGCTATACGGCCTGTATCTACCTGTTTGCGACGTCCTATCAAGGGCCGTCAAACCCGGCGCTGGAGGCCGTGATTCTGGATAACCGCCTCGACCCCTATGTGGGGGCCGTGATGCTGGAGCTGATCAAAAAGAACACGTCGAGAAAAATGTTCGACGCCTTCATCAGCGACCTGGCAGTGTCGCCGCCCTGGTTTCATCGCCAATACCGGGCCAGGGACGTCTATGCCGCCGCCATGAAATCCGAGCTGCCGGGCAAGGATGCGGCCCTGAGCACCATACTCGGCATCCCGGAAATCATCGACTGGGTCGCCAAGGAGTTACACGACCACAATTACCAGGCCGCTGAACCCATGCTGTACGAGGCCTTGAAAAACGTCCCGGTGGAAGAATTGGACTTGAAAGTCATATCCCAATACGCGGTCGACTTCCGCAGCCAGCGTATGCACGACCTGGTTGCCGCGCGGATGATAGAACTGGCCGGGCGCAGGGACGAGCGCCTCAACTGGTATATGCAAAATTTCGCCGACAGCCTGTTCAGGGGCGTGCCGCTGATTCGCCTCTACCCGGCCGTGCGGCAGGAAGCCACGCTGGCCTTGTTTGCGCCGGCCGAGCGCGCAATGCTCGAAAAAATGATTGCCGCCCGTGATGCGCGCGAGCGGCGCGCCGGTACGCTGACGCCGGACAATCTGGTTCAACTGGTCAAGGAAGGCGATACCGAGCTGGTGGCCTATCTCATTTCCCGTAAATTCGACGTCAACCAGCCCGATGGGCAAGGCCAACGGCCGCTGGAGATCGCGCTGAAACAGCGCAACTGGTCCATGGCGACAGTTCTGGTCAAGGCCGGTGCGGATGCGCGGCTCAGGCTGGCATCGAAAGACACGCCCCTGCACGTAGTGGTAGCCGCCGGCCCGGATGGCCCGCGCAGCGGACCCGAGAGTGTTGAGTTCATGAACGCCCTGATTGCAGCCGGCGCGGATGTCTCTGCGCACGGCAAAAATGGGCTAACGCCGCTGCATATCGCGGCACACAGCAACGCGCCGGTACCTTCAATGCGGCGGCTGATCGAGGCAGGTGCGGACGTTAATGCCAAGGACTCGCGTGACTGTACGCCGCTGCATCTCGCGGTCGACCGCGGATGGCCGGAACCGGTGCAATACCTGGTTGAGAACCACGCCAACGTCAACGCCGAATGCGAGGATCTGATAACCGGCGCGGATGGGCTCACCCCGCTGCAGATTGCGTTCGATCACGAGTCGGGCGGTGGGGGACAATACGGGCAAATAGCAAAATACCTGGGCAGCAAAGGCGCGACCGTAAGCCAGTATTTAATAATGCGCAGGGATTTACGCCTCAAGTTGCAAAAAATGTTCCCGGGCCCGGTTTCACATTAAGGCCCCATTTAACAAGAGAATCTGACGAAGGAACAGACATGGACGACCACACGGCGCCTTATCACGCGCATATCTATTACCCGCTGGACCGCCGCGAACAGGCCGTAGATTTGCGGGAGTGCCTCATCGGCCTGATCCGCTCGGCGGAGCAACCTCAGCTGCTTTACGTGGGCCAGTTGCGCGATCGCAAAGTGGGGCCGCATCCCATCCCGCAATTTGAAATCCACTTCACCAAGGACGGTCTGCCGGCCATCTTGCCGGTGCTGGAAGCCAGTGGATTTTCGGTGCTGGTGCATCCCCTGACCGATGACGACGTCGCCGACCACACCAGTCTGGCGCATTGGATCGGCACGCCCGTGGAACTGGACCTGGCGCCGCTGGACCCGCCGGGCATGAACAAGGGCGTGGCACGCTTCGCCAAGACGGATTTCTGATTAGCCAACGCCAGTCTTTATCAGGGCAAGGCGCAGCAGAGGCGCTGAGGTTTGGGCGCGAGCGCATTCGCCGATGCTCTCGCACCGACGCCGCCCACCTGCCCTATTCCTCATTCCTCGATAGTCACGCGCTTCAAACGCCCTGACTCGCCGCTCTTGATGCTGACCTGCGCTTTGCGCAGCCCGAAATGTTCCGCCACCAAGGCAATCAGCTCGGCATTGGCCTTGCCGTCCACCGGCGGAGCCGGGATCTGCGTCAGCCACGAACCATCGTCTTGCGCCAGCAGCGAGCGGGTGCGCGCATTGGGTTTGACGCGAACGTGCAAGACGCGCATGGCTTACTTCGCGTCCGGCGCCTTCGGGCGACCCACCGCCGCGAGCGTGGTGCGGACCAATTTATTGTCGGCGCCGACGAAGGTCAGCATGACCGGAACGAGGTCGCCGTCCTTGATGGGCTTTTTGATGTCCAGCAGCATGATGTGATACCCGCCAGGCTTGAAGGTCACTACTTTGCCGGCCGCCACCTCCAATGGAACGATGGGGCGCATTTGCATGACACCGTCGACCATTTTCATTTCATGCACTTCGGCGCTCTTGGCGGCATCAGACTCCGCCTGAATCAGGCGCAGCGGGACGTCGCTTTCCATTTTCATGTAGACAGCTGCCGTGCTGGCGCCGGGTGCGGTGGTGCGTATCCAGGCGCCGGTGATCTTCACATGCTCGACCGGTTCGGCCTTGGCCGCTTTGTCAGCGGGTTTTGCTGGCGTCTTGTCGGCGGCCAGGGTAGGCACGGCTGCCGTGATGGAAAGAGCGATAGCCAGCGTCAGGGTGGAAACGCGATTCATGGAAACTCCGGGAGTTTGTTAGAGCAGGGATTCGATATTGACCTTGGTGGCAGCCGCTTGTTCCCCTTCGGTCGCGTTCAAATGACCAAGAAACGGAATTACACCGAGGCAGGGCGCCGGCAGCAGGGATTGTAGCGTAGCCAGGTTCTCATCGAACGCACTCATGGCCTGCGCCGGAGTGTTGGCCACCCAGCCGGCCAGGGTGAGGCCACGCGCGCGTAGGGCTTCCGCGGTCAGCAGGGCATGATTGAGACAACCGAGGCGCATGCCGACCACGAGGACGACGTCCAGCCCCAGCGCCACCGGTAGTTCTGCCATGGAGCGCGTGGCAGACAGCGGCACCAGAAAACCGCCCGCGCCCTCCACCAGCACCACCTCGCTTGCCGCTTGCAGGCGGGTGTAGGCAGCGCGGATCACGTCGAGATCAACGTTCGCGCCCTCGTGCTGCGCGGCGATATGCGGGGCAATCGCTTCGGCGAAGCAATAAGGGTTGATATCGCGCAAGGGAAAGCGCCGCCCGCTTAAGCGCATGAAGGCTTCCACGTCCTCGTTCATGCCGTGCACGGCTTCGGTCCCGGCGGCAATCGGCTTCATCGCCACTGCTTTCAGGCCGCGCGTTTGCATGGCATGCAAGAGTGCGCAGGTGATCAGCGTCTTGCCGACGCCGGTATCGGTGCCGGTGATGAAGTAGCTTTTCATGGTCTTTGCACCATGCGCTTGAATTCCTTGAGGTCGATTGTCTGCTGGCCGTCCACGGTTTTGCGCTTGCCGATTTCAGGCTTCCAGGCGTGGCCGTACACCACTTCATAGGTGGCGGGCAGCCGCCCGTCTTTGCGAAAAGCATCGTAGGCCGCCACCATGCGCTGCCAGCGAGTGCGGCCCATCAGGCCGCCGGATCTGCCGGGCAGTACGTTGTGGGCGCCTATGCCCTTCAGTTCCTTGAGCAGGGGCTTCAGCTCCGTGTAGGTGAGCGTGATGGTTTCCTGGTCCATCACCGGGTCGGCGAAGCCGGCTTCCACCAGCATGTCGCCGATGTCGTGCATGTCCACGAATTGATTCACGTGCGGCTTGTCGTCCAGGCTGCGAAAAGCGGCGCGCAATTCCTTCAGCGTATCCGGGCCGAAGGTGGTGAACATGAATAGTCCCTTGGGCCGGATGATGCGCGCGGCCTCCGTTGCTACTCTTTGCGGATCGCACCATTGGATGGCGAGATTGGACAGGGCAAGATCCACGCTCTCGTCGGGCAGCGGCACCGCCTCGATATCGCCGCAGAGGTATTTGTCGCCAGAACTTTTGCCAAACAGTCTGCCCAGCAACGATTTTTGCGGCGCCTGCCGTTGCGCGATTTCCAGCATGGCGGGCGCCAGGTCCAGCGAGATAAGCTCGGCATCGGCGAAGCGTGCGCGCAGCTTGCGCGAGGAATAGCCGGTGCCGCAACCCAGGTCGATCATGCTTTGCGGCTCCAGCTTGATGTATTCCAGGCGCTCGAACAAGCGGTCGGCGATTTCGCGCTGCAGGAAGGCGTGCTCATCGTAGCTGGCGGCGGCTGCGTCGAAAGAGCGCCGCACATCGCGCTTGGCGGGGAAGGCTGGGGTGCTCATTCAGAGAGGAATAGAGAGAAAGGCCTGCACCTGGGCCAGAAACGCCTCGCGGTGCGAAAGAAAGGGCGCGTGCGCGGCGTGCTCCAGCAGGCAGTAACGCGCGCCCGGCAGGTTTTCCGATAGCCAGCGCGCCGCCGGCTCGGGGGTGAGGGCATCGTGATCGCCCTGTATGACCAGGGTGGGCGTACGGATTTCCGGGATGCGTGCGCGGATATCGCTCCCACGCAGGATTTCCAGCGACGCTGTCAGTCCTTCCATGGATGGCGCACCCTGCGCACTGACCAACTCCTGCAAGGCGCGGATCATCTCGCGCACGCCGCTCATCTGCTGCGGCGGCCCCAGCACCTGCAAGCCTAGAAAGTTGCGGATAGTGGCGGGGTAGTTGGTGGCGAGCCGGCGCGAAAAATCCTCCAGTACCTCGGCCTTCTTGCCGTAAGGCCAGTCGGGCGCTGCCACGTAGCAGGGTGTACTGCCCACGGTGATCAGCCGCTCGATGCGGTCGGGATAAGCGTGCGTCAGCGCCATGGCAACGTGGCCGCCCAGCGACCAGCCCAGCAAATGCGACCGCGCCGGCATGGCCTCAGCAACCGCCTCGACCATGGCGGGCAGATTAGAAACCGGCGCACCCGCCGAACGGCCGTGACCGGGCAGGTCGATGAGGTGCAGGGTGAATTGCGCCGCCAGCACCTCGCGCACGCCGTTCCATACGGCGCTATTCAGGCCCCAGCCGTGCAACATGGTGAGATTCGGGCCCGCTTTTTTCCCCGCGACGACTTCTACGTACACCGTCATCTGCGGTGCCCCAGTAGCGTAACTTCCAGGTCGGTGAGCGCCGTGACCAGATCGAAAACATCATCGGCCGTATGCCCGGCGGTGAGCGACACGCGCAGGCGCGCTGTGCTGGCGGGCACGGTGGGAGGGCGTATGGCGGGCACGTAGATATGCCGGTCGCGCAGGGCTTCGGCGAAAGCCAACGTCGTGGAGTTGTCGCCGATAAGGATGGGCTGGATGGCGGTTTGCGAGAACGGCAGCTTCGCGTACTGCAGCTTCAGCGAGTCGCCGAAAAAATCGATCAGGGTACGCAGGTGCACCAGCCGGTCGCGCTCCTCGCGCATTACCTCCAGGCTGGCGGACATGGCGGCAGCAATGGCAGGGGGCGTGGCGGTGGTAAAGAGATAGGTGCGCGCCGATTGCAGAATCCACTCGACGATGTCCTCGTTCCCGGCAACGAAAGCGCCGTAGCCACCGGCCGCTTTGCCCAGCGTGGCCATATAGACAATGCGCTCACTTTTCAGGTTGAAATGCTCCAGCGCGCCCTTGCCGCGATAGCCCAGCACGCCGAAGCCGTGCGCGTCGTCGATCACCAGCAGGGCATCGTACTTTTCCGCGAGCTGCAAAAGATCCGGCAGCGGCGCGATATCGCCATCCATGCTGAACACGGCATCGGTAACGATCAGCTTGCGGCCCTCGCTTTTATGGACGGCCAGCATTGCTTCCAGCTTGACGAGGTCGACGTGCGCATAGCGCTTGAAATTGGCCCGCGACAAAATGGCGCCGTCGTTGAGGCAGGCGTGGTTCAACTTGTCGGCAAAAATCGTATCGCCGCGCCCGGCCAGTGCGGTGAGTATGCCCATATTGGCGGCATAGCCCGAGGAAAACAGGATGGCTTTGGGCAAAGACAGGTAATCGGCCAGGCGCTCTTCCAGTTCGTGGTGCGCGCGCATATGCCCCGACACCATATGCGAGGCGCCCGCGCCCAGGCCGTATTTCTTGAGCGCCCGCATGGCCGCCTCCACCACCTTGGGGTGGTTGGCGAGGCCCAGGTAATCGTTGCTGCCGTAGGAAAACACCCGCTTGCCGTCAATCAGCATGGACGCTTCCTGCGGGCCGTCGACAATGCGGCGCACGCGCAGCTGGTCGGCTTGCGCGAGTTCGGATAACTGCAAGGAGTAGTCGGAGAGGGACATTTCTATGGGCCGCAGGCGGCCGAAAATGCCGGCCGGAAAATGGCGGTTGGAAAATGCTATAGCGGCGCGATACCCAATTTATCGAACAACGCGCGATCCCGATCCACATCCGGGTTTCCGGTGGTCAGCAATTTCTCGCCATAAAAGATCGAATTGGCGCCCGCCAGAAAGCACATCGCCTGCGTGGCTTCGTTCATCTCCTGGCGCCCGGCAGAGAGTCGCACAAAGCTCTTTGGCATCGTGATGCGCGCCACCGCGATGGTGCGCACGAACTCGGTCCAGTCTATGGCTTTTTCGCCGTGCAGCTTTTCATGCAGGGGCGTGCCTTCCACCTGCACCAGGTAGTTGATGGGCACCGATTCCGGCTGCGGTTCCATATTGGCAAGCTGCGCCACCAGCCCGGCGCGCTCGCGGCGTGATTCGCCCATGCCGACGATGCCGCCGCAGCAGACGTTGACGCCGGCATTGCGTACACGGTCCAGGGTATCGAGCCGGTCCTGGTATTCGCGGGTGGTAACGATGTCGCCGTAAAACTCGGGGGCGGTATCGAGATTGTGGTTGTAGTAATCCAGGCCGGCCTCCTTCAATTGTTCGGCCTGGCCGTCTTTCAACATGCCCAGCGTGCAGCAGGCCTCCAGGCCCAGGGCCTTCACTTCGCGCACCATATCCAGCACCGGGTCCAGGTCGCGCTGCTTGGGGCCACGCCAGGCGGCGCCCATGCAAAAGCGGGTGGCGCCGTTTTCCTTGGCGAGCTTGGCGGCCTTGACCACCTCGGCCACGTCCATGATGGCTTCGCTTTCCACATCGGTGTGATAGCGCGCCGCCTGCGGGCAATAGCCGCAATCTTCCGGGCAACCGCCGGTCTTGATGGAAATCAGCGTGGAGAGCTGCACCTTGTTCGGGTCGTGGTGTTCGCGATGCACGCTTTGGGCGCGGTGGATCAGGTCGGCAAAGGGCAGGGCGAATAGCGCTTCCACGGCGGCCAGCGGCCATGTTTCGGGCGTGGAAGACTTGTTCCAGGAACGCGGGGTGGCGATGCTGGCTACAGTGGGTACAGTAGGGACTACCGCAGCGTTAGTGGCTTGATCCATTGCGACTCGCTAGAGGGAAGAGGTTTCAGCCTCTCATCATCCCGTAGCGAGCCGACAATGTCAATTTACAAGCTGTCGATAAACGACAATTGCCTAGATCGTGAACACGCCTAGCGTTTGCCGGCGGCAGCACCCGCCGTGGGCACCAGCGGCACATCAAACGCCGCTTCCTTGATGATGGTGATGCACTGCGCCGTGCCTACCGGGATCAGGGTCAGCGACAGGGTGGGGGATACTTCCACCAGCACCGCGCCCACGCTGGGGCTGGTAGACGGGCGGCCGTTGGGGGCCATGACCGCCACCACGGCGTTGCAGGTGGCGTTGTGGTACATGGTCTGCTCGTACATGGTGGTGCATTCGGTTGGCGCCGTTGCGGAACGCTGCGAAACGGCCACGCTCAGGTTCAGCGTAGCGCGCAGCGGTGTGGAGGCATTGCTGCGGTCGATCTTGCGCGCATCGACGATTGCGGTGAAATGCCCGATTTCCGCATTGGCGCCGGTCTTGGAAGGTATATAGGCGCGGAAGGTGTATTCGCTATCCTTCAGGAGATTGCGCTCGGCCATTTCCAGGGCGCCCGCGCATTTGATAAAGCCACGCTCGCGCGCGTACTTGCTGATTGTGAGCTTGGAGACATCGGGAATCGCTGAGGGGGCCGCAGCCTTGGAGGCCTGCGCGTAGGCGGCGCCGGGTAGGGCGAGAGCGGACAGAAAGCTAAACAGCGTAGCGAGGGCGAGAAGTTTTTTCATCATTCACTCCATGGTTTTGTTCGTTGTTTTCTTATAGGGTTGTCTTGCAAAAGCTAAGTTCTGCTTATCACCAGTTGGCGCGGGCTTCAAACTGGAAGCGCTGAGTGCGTTTTTCGGCATCCACCGGGTGGGCAAAGGAAAAGCGTACCAAGCCGATACGCACCGGCAGCGAAACGCCCAGGCCGTAGGACTTGGCGCTGACATCGGTTTGGTCCGCCACCAGTGAGGTGCCCACGTCCCAGAAGCGCCCGTAGTCGTAAAAAGCGGAAAAGATAACCGGGGTTTCGCCGATGGAAAACGCGTGCCACAGGGCTTCCGCGGTGGCGATGGTTTCGCGGTTGGCGCCCATGCCGGTCTGGGCGAGGTCGGTGGGCGTGAGGGCGCTGGCTTCGTAGCCGCGCACCGTGCCCACGCCGCCGCCGAAATAGCGCTTGGTTAGCGGCGTGAGGTCGTTGCGCAGGCCGCGCACGGCGCCGGTGGTGGCGTTGAAGCCGGCTGACACGCTGGATAGCAGGTTCCAATAGCTGCTGTGCTGGTACTCCGCTTTGGCGTAACTCACCGTGCCCAGTCCGGTTCCCCATTCGGCGTTGATACGGTCGAAATGCCCGGACGGCAGGATACTGTTGGCCGCCCGCCGGTCATAGGACCAGAAGGCCAGCACCGGCACGTTATGGCTGGTCTTGCCGTGGCGCAGCACGTATTCACTGAGGTAGGGCGCGCTGGTGGGATCGGTATCCAGCCGCAGGGCTTCCGCGCCCCAGCCCACACCCCACAGGCCGATGGGCGTGATGCGGCTCCAGTAAAAGCGATAGGCCGCCTGCGCGGTGGTGAGCACCTTGTCTTCGGTGATGTAGCGCCCGGTTTGCGAGACCGTCAGCTCATGGGACGCCAGCTGAAACCCCAGGCTGTCGGTGGGCTTGACGTAATTGATGCCCAGCTCCTTGCGCAAGTGGCTGATGCGCTGGCTGATGTCCAGCTTGTCGCCGGGGGTGATGATTTCGGTGCGCACCGCACGCGCAACCACGGCGGTGTTGTCGTGGTCTGCCGTGGATAGCTCCAGCGACAGGGTCAGCGTCAGTTCCGGGCCGGGAGGGGCAGGGGGCGTGGGTGGCGTCACGGCTGGCGCCGGGGCCTGCGCGCCCGCGAAGCCGGTCGTCAGGGTAGCAGCAACAGCCAGAGCGGTTAGCGAAAGTGAGAGATGTCTTTTTTTCATTTTTGATCGAACAAAGATTCGAGCAGCAAGGCGTGCTGCTGCTGCAAGGCCGGATTATCGGGGTTTACGGTCCACAGCAGTTCGTGGCTTTTTTCCTGGTAGTGCGGGAATTCGTCGTCGTGGGATAGCCAGGCGCGTTCCAGGGCGGCAGCGCCGTCGGCGACATCGAAGGGCTTGAAATAATAGCCCACGTCTTTCAGGAATTCGGAGTTATGTATCAGCGGATAGCCGCCGTACAGCACGTCGTAGTACAGGTAGTTGAGGCCGTTTTCCCACTGGTGGACGATGACGGTGTCCACGTACTGCCCCAGCAGCTGGTAAACCGGGAAGCGGTTTTCGGTGGTGACCTTGTTTTCGGCGTACAGGTCCAGCGACTTGCAAAAGTCGATGAAGTGATTGTTCTCGCGCAGATGATAGGTATTGGTGGCAAACACGTGCTGCACCGCCTCGCGGTTCTTGCGGTACAGCACATCGGCGATCAGCACCGGAAAGTGAAAGGTCTTGACCACGTTCACGTTAGGCTCGAACACGCCCACCGACAGGCCCTTGTTCAAGCGGCGTTTGTAGAAAAAATGGTGGTTGATAGTGGTCAGCCCCTGCTGCAGCACCACCGGGTCCCAGATCTGGCTGACCTGGCAAACCTGCTTGGCGCGTATCAGCTCCGAGAAGGAGCGGTTGGTGCGCCAGTGCTGCGGGGTAATCCAGGTGGCGTCGAAATCGAAGGGTGGCAGCACCTCGCCGCGCTCGTGCAACTGGTTGACGGTGGCCTCCAGACTCATGATGAAGCTGTTGCCGGCCACGTAGGAAACGATCTTGCCGCCGCGCGCCTGGAAGCGCTGCGCCTCCTCGATGGGAATACGCATACCGACTTCGATGAATACGTCGAGATCGGTGATGGCCTGTGCCATGCTCATTTGCTTGAAGCCGAACACCACGGAAGGCTTGTGCGGCACGGTGTCGTCCGGGTAGGGCACGATGAACACATCGGCCACCACCCGCAGGCGCTGCATCAGCAGGGCCAGGTAGACCAGGTTCTGGGTCATGCCATTGGTCCACATATGACCGTGCACGTCTTCCTGAACCGCAATCGCCGAGAGGCCCACCTTGAATTTCATGGCGCTCACCCGTCCAGCTCGGTTAACAGCTTCTCGTGAAACTGGATATTGTGCGGGGCGATGGCGCTCACCTTGCCCAACAGGCGGCGCACATCGTTGCAGTATTTCTCGTAGTTGCGATCGTGGTCGGCCAGCGCGCGGATCAGCGCCTCGCCGCCGGAGCCCGCATCCCAGCTCTCGTAGTAATAGCCGTACTCGCGCAGGAATTCCGAGTTGTGCACCAAGGGGTAGCCGCCGTTGAGCACGTCGTAATAGAGATAGTTGAGGCCGTTTTCCCAATGGTGGGTCACCACCGCGTCGGCGTGGTGCGCCAGGAAGTCGGCCGTCACGAAACGCGGTTCCACGGTCAGGATCTTGTCCTGGGTGAGCTTCATGCGCAGCGCAAAACTATTGAAATGCAGGCTCTGCTGCAGCTGGATGGCGTTGGTCACGTACACGGCCTGAAAGAGTTCCGGCCGCTGCCGGTAGGCGGCCTCGCATACCAGCATGGGCATATGGCTGGTCTTCATCACCGTGATATTCGGGTCGAGAATGCCCACGCGCTTTTTCGGGTTGCCGGGGCGGTAGCCGAACGGCGTCTGCAGGGACGCGAAGCGCGCCTCCAGAAAGGTGGGCTGCCAGACCTGAGGAACCTTGAACACCGGGCAGCGGTAAATCGCCTCGCAATACGACTTATAGGTGTGGATGTGCTGCGGAGTCATCCAGATGGCGTCGTAATAGTCGCGGTCGAAGTAGCGCTCACCGTCTTTGGGCGGGTGGGCGATGATCGCTTCCATGGAAATGATGATGCCGTTGCCGCCCTTGTAATTGATGAGCTTGGTACCCTTGGCCTTGAGCATGGTCGCGGTGTCGTCGTCGATGGCGGCGCCGATGACGATGACGTAGTCCAGTTTTTCCTTGACGTCCTTGGTGCGGACGATGGACTTGGGATTGATGCCGTACTCGGCCGAAATGGGACCGGGTTCGCCCTCGCCGTGGTTCAGCAGGTAGACCTTTTTGCAGGCCGGCGAGGTGCGGAACATATTGTGCAGGAACAGCACATTCTGCCGCAGGCCGTTTTCGTACAGGCCTAGCTCACCATTGGCGTGGACCCAGATCGTGATGCCGATCGTGTACTGGCGCATGGTGAGGTGGGTTATTTGGCCGTGTTGGAGAGCGAGCTCGATACCTTCGTAACGGAAGATACCGCAGATAATGAGGCCGCGGTGGATAGTGAGGTGGACAGGGAGGCCGCAGTGGACAGGGAGGCCGACATCGAAGCCGATACCGGGGACAGCGGCGTAGGCGCCACACCGGATGGCGGCACCACCGGCGTTACGCCCTTGTCGCCCAGCTTGAAGCGGAAGCCTATACCCACGCGGGCCACGGTGGCGCCGCCGCCGGCGTAAGCCACACCGGCGTTCAGCGTTACCCCGCCTTCAGTGGTGTAGGTCAGGTTGGTGGCCACGGCGCCCTGGCCCTTGTAGCCGGCCACGCCCACATCGATGCCGACCTCGCCCGGCCCGCCGCCGCCGGACGCAACTGCGCCGATGGCAGCCGTGGCGGCGATGCCCTTGCGGGTTTCGTTGCGCAGGCTGTCCACGTCGCTGGAAAGCGCGTTGAGGTTGTTATTGAGGGTGGTGATAGACCCCGCGGCCTGCGCCACCGAGGTGGAAAGCCCTTCCACCGACTGGCCGACCTTGTCCAGCGAGCCCTTGATGCTAGCCAGCGAGGTGCTCACCGCCGTCGATTGCGCGGCCTGCGCGGCGCCCAACTGGTTCACCACGTTGCTGACGCCGGAGACGACCGTGACGTTGCTGGTGGTGACACTGGTGAGGGACGTGCTGACGTTGGTCAGCGTGTTGCTGACGCCGCTGACGGTCTGGGTAACGGCGCCCAGGCTGGTGCTGATGGCCGTGACCGAGGTGCTGACGCCGCCAATGGCCGCGCTGACAGCGCCCACGCTGCTGCTCACGTTGGCCAGCGAGGTGTTGGTGACGCTCAGCGTGCCGCTGAGCACCGAGTTGGTGGCCGCCACGCTGCTCACGGTACCGGCCACGCTGGTAATGGCGGTGCTGAGAACCACATTGTTCAGCGCCACGCTGGAAACCGAGGTGCTGACGTTGCCCAGGCTGGTGCTGACATTGACCACCGAGTTGCTGACGTTGATCACCGTGTTGTTGATCACCACCACCGAGGAGCTCACATTGGTCAGGCTGGAATTGATGCCGGTGACCGAGGTGCTGACGCCGCCCAGCGAGCTGCTGATGCCCGCCACGCTGGTATTGGTATTGGACAGACCCGAGGACAGGGCCGCCAGGGAAATGGAGTTGTTGCCCACCGAGGTGGAAACATTGGCGAGATTGGACGTGGTCGCGGACAGCGACGAAGCCACGCTGACCACACCGGAATTGGTGAACGACACCTCACCCGACAGGCTGCTGGTGACGCTGGTGAGGGCTGTCGATACCGTGCCCAGCGAACTCGCCACACTCGCTACACCGGAAGTGATGGCGGATAGCGACGAGGCCACACTGGCCACCCCAGAGGTGGTCTGCGACAGCGAACTCGCCACGCTGGCGACACCCGAATCGGTGGACGACAGGGCCACTGTCACGCTGGAGGTTGCCGTCGACAGCGTGGTGCTGACGGTGATAAGGCTGCTGCTCACGGCGGTGACCGAGGTCGAAACGCTGCCCAGGGTCGAGGCGGTGGCAGACAGCGACGTCGCCACGCTGGTGACGCCGGAGTTGGTGGCCGAGAGCGAAGTCGCCACGCTCAACACCCCGGAGTCGGTGGTGGAGAGCGCCGTGCTCACGCTGACATTGGTGATCGATAGTGAAGCCGCCACGCTAACCACGCCCGAATTGGTCGCCGACAGCGAGGCAGCCACGCTGACCACTCCCGAGTCGGTGCTGGAGAGTGCAGAGCTTACGCTGGAATTGGTGGTCGACAGCGCCGTGCTCACGGCGGTGAGCGACGTGGAAACCGTCCCCAGGCTGGTGGAGATATTGCCGACGCTGCTGGACAGGTTATCGGTGGAAATCGAAACATTGGTCAGCGAGGACGCGAGGCTGGTCACCCCGGACAGCGCGCTGGACACCGAGTTGCTGACCGCCGTCAGCGACGTGGAGACATTGCCCACGCTGGTGGACACGCCGCCCAGGCTGGTGGAAACGTTGTCCACCGAGGTGGAAACGCCGGTCAGCGAGGAGCCCAGGCTGACGATGCCCGACGCATTGCTGGAAACCGAGTTGCTCACAGCGGTGAGCGAGGTGGAGACATTATCCACGGAGGTGGATACACCCGTCAGCGAAGAACCCAGGCTCACGATGCCGGAAGCGTTGCTGGAGACTGAGTTGCTGACGGCAGTTAGCGAGGTAGAAACATTGCCCACGCTGGTCGAAACATTGTCGATTGACGTGGAAACGTTGGTGAGCGAGGTACCGAGGCTGACCACGCCCGAAACCGCGCTGGACACCGAGTTGCTGACGGCGGTCAGCGATGAACCCAGGCT
>JACXTT010004207.1_pt1 | contig 21472 bp, 24 predicted proteins | sample 9270951 | NCBI WGS metagenome assembly JACXTT01 (sample SAMN15532306, study PRJNA645909) | rock metagenome | isolation source: weathered quartz diorite | place: Puerto Rico | collected 2017-06-21
GCAAGCCGCGCGGCGCGCGATTGAAGCCGCCGGCATAGCCGTCAAGCACATTGACCTGATTATTATTGCCACCACCACGGCCGATCAGGTTTTCCCCAGCACCGCCTGTTTGCTGCAGGAACGTCTCGGGATTCACGGCTGCGCTGCCTTCGACGTGCAGGCGGTCTGCACGGGTTTTATTTACGCGCTCGGTGTCGCCGACAAGTTCGTGCGCACCGGATCGGCCAAGTGCGCGCTCGTGGTGGGCAGTGAAACCCTGTCGCGCATTACCGACTGGACCGATCGCACCACCTGCGTATTGTTCGGTGACGGCGCTGGTGCCGTGATACTGGCGGCATCTGACAAACCCGGCATCATTTCTTCGCACCTGCATGCCGACGGCCAGTACAAGGACCTGCTGAGTGTTCCCGCCGGCATATCGAAGGGTTACGACATGGTGATGAATGGCACGGCCTACATGAAGATGGAAGGCAACGAGGTGTTCAAGGTGGCGGTGAACACGCTCGGACGTATTGTGGACGAGACGCTCGCAGCGAACCACATGAAAAAATCTGACATCCAGTGGCTCGTACCGCATCAAGCCAACCACCGCATCATCGTCGCGACGGCAAAGAAACTGGGCATGTCCATGGATCACGTGGTCATGACGGTGGACCGTCACGGCAATACCTCGGCTGCGTCGATCCCGCTGGCCTTTGACGAGGCGGTGCGCGACGGGCGCATCAAATCAGGCGACGTGGTCATGATGGAGGCCTTTGGTGGCGGCTTCACGTGGGGATCTGTACTGTTGAAATACTAAATTAATGCAACCGTAGATTAACGCGGATCAAATACGTTTTTTAATTTTTAATGTCTTTAATTTCTTTATCTGTGTTCATCTGTGTTCATCTGCGTTTATCTGCGGTTACCAAAATCTTAAAGGGTCTTATGACGCTCGCCTTCGTTTTTCCCGGCCAGGGTTCACAGTCGGTCGGCATGCTAAATGCCTTGGCGGCGGAGTTTCCCGTCGTCAGAGAAACCTTTGCCGAAGCCTCCCAGGCTCTTGGTAAAGACCTCTGGCAACTGGTGGAGCTGGGACCGGAAGAGAATCTGAATCAAACCGAGACTACACAGCCGGTCATGCTGGCGGCGGGCGTGGCGACTTGGCGGGCGTGGCTAGCCTCGAACGGCCCACGACCGCGATATATGGCCGGTCACAGTCTGGGCGAATACTCTGCGCTGGTGTGCGCCGAGGCGCTCGATTTTGCCGGCGCCATGAAACTGGTTGCGGATCGCGGGCGTTTCATGCAACAGGCGGTGCCGGCGGGACAGGGCGCGATGGCGGCGATTCTGGGCATGGAAGACGACGCCGTCCGCAGACTTTGCGAGCAGGCGGCACAGGGCGAGGTGTTGGATGCCGTGAATTTCAATTCGCCCGGGCAGGTCGTCATTGCCGGCGCCGCCACGGCCGTGGCCCGCGCCGTGGAACAATCCAAGGCCGCCGGCGCCAAACGCGCCGTGCTGTTGCCGGTGAGCGTGCCGGCGCATTGCCGGCTCATGCACCCGGCGGCGCAGCAGATGGCCGAGCGTCTAAAGCAGGTGGATATCCGCCGTCCGCAAATACCGGTACTCCACAACACGCATGTGCGGGTGGAATCCGATCCGCAGGCGATTAGAAATGCGCTCGTGCGCCAGATAGAATCTCCAGTGCGCTGGGTCGAAACCATTCAGAAAATGGCTACCGACGGCGTGACGCGGATAGTAGAATGCGGTCCGGGCAAGATACTGGCCGGTCTGAACAAGCGTATCGTGAAAACCGTCGAAACATTTCCGGTATTTGATCCGGTGACAATGCGTGAAGTATTGACGAAGGTCTCGTAAGCAAGGAAAAAAAGAAAGCCATGGTTTTGAAAGGACAAATCGCGCTGGTTACCGGCGCCAGCCGCGGCATCGGGCAAGCCATCGCACTCGAATTGGGTCGACAGGGTGCGAAGGTGATCGGTACCGCGACCTCCAGCGACGGTGCGGAAAAGATCAGCGCAGCACTGAAAGAAAAGGGCGTCTTGGGAAAAGGCATGATGCTGGAGGTAAACAGCGCGGAGTCGATCGCCGCCGTTCTGTCTGAAATCGAAAAATCCGGTGGAGCACCGACGATTCTGGTCAACAATGCCGGCATCACGCGCGACAACTTGTTGTTGCGTATGTCCGAAGAGGAATGGGACACTATTCTTAATACAAATTTAAAATCGATATACCGGATGAGCAAGGCTTGCCTGCGCGCCATGACCAAGGCACGCTCGGGGCGTATCATCAGTATCAGTTCGGTGGTAGGAGCAATCGGCAACGCGGGACAAGCTAATTATGCCGCCGCCAAGGCCGGCCTGATCGGATTTACCAAGGCGCTTGCGCGCGAGATAGGTTCGCGCAACATCACGGTTAACACGGTGGCGCCTGGTTTTATTGATACCGACATGACCCGCGCCTTGCCCGAGGCGCAGAAGGAAATATTGATCAAGCAGATTCCCTTGGGGCGCCTGGGACTGGCCGAAGAAGTGGCCTCGGCCGTAGCATTTTTGGCCTCGCCGCGGGCGGGCTATATTACCGGCACGACCCTGCACGTGAACGGCGGGATGTACATGAACTAGAGTGAATATCTATCTGAAAAAACCCGGTTAAACGATTGGCTGGACGGTTTTGCACAAATGGTGTTAACTAGCGCCCGCACGAGGGCAGCAACGTTAATTCTTGGAGGAATGATCACCCATGAGCAGTGTCGAAGAGCGCGTCAAGAAGATTGTTGTGGAGCAGTTGGGCGTAAACGAGGGCGAGGTCAAGCCCGCCGCTTCCTTCGTGGATGATTTGGGCGCGGATTCCCTGGATACGGTCGAGCTGGTAATGGCGCTGGAAGAGGAATTTGACTGCGAAATTCCCGATGAACAGGCGGAAAAGATCACCACCGTCCAGCAAGCCGTCGACTACATCAACTCCCGTCTGAACTGATAACTCATTAGAATAAGAGGCCGTCATCCGCACCGGGTGACGGCCTTTTGGTTTTATAAAGCGCGGCGGAGCCGCGCCCAGACAATGAGGGATTCGGCTTTGAGCAAGCGGCGCGTCGTCATTACCGGCCTCGGTATCCTGTCTCCCGTTGGCATTGGCATCGCCGAAAACTGGCACAACATCCTTGCCGGTAAAAGCGGCATCGGCTCCATTACGCTGTTTGATGCCACCGGCTACCCATCCACCCTCGCCGGTGAAGTCAAGAATTTTAATCCCACGACGTTTGGCCTTTCCGAGAAAGAAGCGCGCCGTATGGACCGCTTCATCCAGCTGGGCATGGCGGCCGGCATTGAGGCGATCAAGGACTCGGGACTGGAGGTTACGGAAGCCAATGCCGAGCGCATCGGCGTCCATCTCGGCGCCGGCATTGGCGGTGTCGGCACGATCGAGGACACCACGCTCACCATCAAAGAAAAGGGGCCGCGCCGGGTTTCGCCGTTTTATGTGCCGATGAGCATCATCAACATGATCTCGGGCGATTTATCAGTGATGTACGGCCTCAAGGGGCCGAACCTTGCCATGGTTACCGCCTGTGCCACCGCCACCCATGGCATCGGCGACGCCGGCCGCCTCATCGAATACGGCGATGCCGATGTCATGATCGCCGGCGGTGCCGAGGCCGCCATCACGCCGACCGCGGTAGCCGGGTTCGGCAATGCCAAGGCCCTATCCACGCGCAATGACAGCCCTGAAACCGCCAGTCGACCGTGGGACAAGGACCGTGACGGTTTTGTTTTGGGCGAGGGAGCGGGTGTAGTGGTGCTCGAGGAATACGAGCACGCGAAAAAACGTGGCGCAAAAATCTATTGCGAGCTGGTGGGCTTCGGCATGAGCGGGGATGCCTATCATATGACCAGTCCGCCGGAAGGTGGCGAGGGCGCGGCGCGCTGCATGCATAATGCCTTGCGCAACGCCGGGCTGAATCCCGATCAGGTGCAGTATATCAACGCCCACGGCACTTCCACGCCGCTCGGCGACAGAGCTGAAACGTTTGCGGCCAAGACCGCATTCGGCGCTCACGCTCGTAAACTGGCCATGAGTTCGACTAAATCCATGACCGGTCACTTATTGGGCGCGGCCGGTGGCATCGAGGCGGTTTATTCGGCGCTGGCGGTGCATGATCAGGTCGCGCCGCCAACCATCAATCTTGTCACACCCGACCCGGAGTGCGACCTGGATTATGTGCCGAACACGGCGCGCCAGATGAAAATCGACGTTGCGATTTCAAACTCCTTCGGTTTTGGCGGCACCAACGGGACGCTGGTATTTCGCAAACTGGCGTGAATGCCCATCCGGCCCAGAATACAATTACCACCCCGGGATATGTCAGCCGCCGCCTGACGGTTATCCCCGATCTCGTCGCGCTTCACTCCCGATTTCCTGAACGTTATCCACATCTGCTGGCCAGCGTGGCGCATGGCACGCCGCGTGCCCGCTACGACATTCTGTTCGCCTTTCCCGGAGAAACTCTGTCGCTGCAAGCGGATTCCCGGCTTTATCGGAATAGACAAGTGCTGGGCCCCGGCGATTTTCTGAATGTCTTTGATTGCGACTGGCGGGCGCAGGCCGTTCCAGCCAACGCGAGTGTCGTGCCTGATAAGGAAGCGCCGCCATTTACCGGCGGATGGTTCGTTTTTCTCGGCTATGAACTGGTGACTCAGATTGAGCCGACGGTTATCGGCGTTCAATTTGATGCGGCGTTCCCGGTGGCATGCGCCACGCGCGTGCCGGCGGCCATCATCATCGACCATGCGCAGCAGCAGACTTGGTTGATGTGCGAGCTTGAGCGGGCGGAGAAATTGATGCCAGTGTTGGAGCAGGATGCGCTTGCATTGGCGGCAGCCAAAGTAGACACAAGAATGCCGACCGTGGGTGCCGCTCATGAAGAGGAACCGCGGCGTTTTCTCAAACATGTGCGGCTGGCGCAGGAATATATCCGTGCGGGCGATGTGTTTCAGGTAAACCTCTCGCGTTTGTGGCGTCTGACATTCCCATCGCCCGTGCCTTCAGCGGAACTCTACCGCCGCTTGTGCGTGACCAATCCGGCCCCATTCGCCGGCCTGATGACGTGGGACAACAACCGCGCGGTGCTCAGCTCGTCCCCGGAACGTCTGGTGGCCGTGCGTGGACGCACGGTACACACACGCCCCATCGCGGGCACCTATCCGCGCAGCCCCGATGCCACGCAAGACCGCGCTTTATCGCACGACCTGCTACACCATCCCAAGGAGCGCGCCGAACACGTGATGCTGATCGATCTGGAGCGTAACGATCTGGGGCGCGTGTGTCGTACCGGCTCGGTACAGGTCAGGGAATTCATGTCGCTCGAGTCCTACCGTCATGTGCATCACATCGTCTCGGAAGTCACTGGAGAATTGCACGAAGGTATTACTCCGGCACAGGTAATACGCGCGGTATTTCCGGGCGGCACCATTACCGGCTGCCCCAAGGTGCGTTGCATGCAAATCATTGCCGAGCTTGAGCGGGCGCCACGCGCGGCTTATACCGGATCGATGGGATATATCAACCGTGACGGTAGTCTCGACTTGAATATTCTGATCCGCACCATCGTTCAGAACGGACACGAAATAATTCTGCGCGCCGGCGCCGGCATCGTAGCCGACTCCATTCCAGAACGGGAATTGACCGAAACGCATGCCAAAGCCAAGGGCATGCTGGCCGCATTGGGTGTTTCGGTATGACTACGTTGATCAACGGCGAACCCGGTGAAAGCATTTCAATACTGGACCGCGGGTTTCAGTATGGCGATGGAATATTCGAAACACTGGCCGTCGCGAACAGTGAGCCGCTCCTGTGGGAAAGACATATGCAGCGTTTCTTCCATGGCGCTGCGCGGCTCAGCCTTAAAGCTCCCTCCGAAGAATTGCTACGCCGGGAAGCCGAGCAGGTCTGTCATGGCGCTATGCGCGGTGTGCTTAAGATTGTTCTGACGCGCGGTATTTCCGGACGCGGTTATGCCCCCAACTTGGGTGCGACGCCGACACGTGCCATTGGTCTGTTGCCGTGGCCGGATTATCCTGCGCAGCATCGAACGGATGGCGTGAACATGCAGTTCTGTCGTAACCTGATTACACGCCATAATATCCTGGCGGGACTTAAGCATCTCAACCGGCTCGAGCAAATCTTGGCGCGCATGGAATTGAAAAACGGTTGTGCGGAGGGTCTGATGCAAGATGAGACCGGCCATGTCATCGAAGGGACTATGACAAATGTATTTGTCGTGTCACGCGGTACGTTGTTGACGCCGGACTTGACGCATAGCGGCGTGGAAGGGGTGATACGCGGCCTGATACTGGAACGCGCCAGCGCACTCTCGATCAGCTGTCGCAGTGCTGGATTGAAACGGGAGGATATTCTGGGTGCCAAGGAGATTTTTCTGACCAACAGTCTGATCGGGATATGGCCAGTGCGCCAGGTCGAATCGCAGGACTATCCCGTGGGTCCAGTCACCAAACAGATTCAGGACGCCATCCGCGATGCGCACGTTGCTGATTAGAGTAGTGACCGGCCTGCTGGTTCTGTGCGTCGTCGGTACCGGCTACCTGTCTTGGGCATGGAATCACGCGCTGTATCCCGGCGGGGAAATCTATAACGTTAAACCGGGCATGAGCTTGCATGCTTTTGCGCGCGAACTGAGCACGCGTGGCGTGCTGCCGGAAAGTCATTCCTTTGTCTGGCTCGCGCATCTGACCGGACATGATCGCGCCCTGAAATCAGGCGAATACCGTTTTCGCGATGGCATGACGGCAAGCGCGCTGCTGGAACAAGTCGTCGCCGGACGGGTGATCGAGTATCCCGTGGTGCTGGTCGAGGGTTGGACGTTCCAGCAGTTTCTAGCGGCACTGGCGGAGGCTCCCAAGCTGACGCACATGCTTACCGGATTGTCAGCGCCGACCATCATGGAGCGTCTAGGCCACCCCGGCGAACATCCGGAAGGCCGGTTTTTCCCTGACACTTATTATTATTCCGCCGGTCAGACCGATATTATGATTCTGGCGAACGCCTATGACAAAATGCAAAAGCTTTTACAGCATGAGTGGGAAGGGCGGGAGAGCAGCCTGCCTTTCAGCAGTGTGTACGAAGCCCTCATACTAGCGTCCGTCGTGGAAAAGGAAACCGGCCGTGACGACGAGCGGCGCCTGATCGCCGGGGTATTCATCAACCGACTACGACAGGGCATGCGCCTGCAGACCGATCCAACCGTGATTTATGGCATGGGAAAAATGTTCGACGGCAACTTGCGGCTCAAGGATCTCCGGCGAGATGGTCCTTATAACACGTACACTCGCAAGGGCCTCCCGCCCACGCCGGTGGCGATGCCGGGCAAAGCTGTGTTACAGGCCGTGCTGCATCCCATGGTGACGGGCGCGCTGTTTTTTGTTGCCCGCGGTGATGGCAGCCATGAATTCTCGTCTACGCTGGAAGAGCATAATAAGGCCGTGCTCAAATATCAGCTGAAGGGCAAACCGCGTAATACTTTACCGCCAACCACATCGGACACGCGCGGACTGAACTCGAAAACAAACGCATCACGATAGGATCCCATGTCACGCGGTTTATTCATCACATTGGAGGGAAGTGAGGGCGCCGGAAAAAGCACTAACCTGGTTTTTATCCGCCAATGGTTGCAGCACGAAGGACGTGAGGTGGTGGTCACGCGCGAGCCAGGCGGTACTGAACTGGGTGAGCGTGTACGGGATATCCTGCTGCACACTAAACAACTGCACATCACACCGGAATGCGAAATGCTGCTGATGTTTGCCGCGCGTTCTGAGCACATTAACAAGGTCATACGTCCCGCGCTCGCCATTGGCAAGGTGGTGTTGTGCGATCGTTTTACGGATGCCACCTATGCCTATCAGGGCGGAGGACGCGGCTTGGCACCGGAACGAATCGCGGTCATTGAAAACTGGGTGCAGGGCGATTTGCGACCAGACCTGACACTGCTTTTTGACGTTCCAGTCGAGGCAGGTCGTGAGCGCGCCGGACAGCGCGGCGAGCCCGATCGTTTCGAACGCGAGGGCAATGATTTTTTCACGCTTGTCCGCAAAACCTATCTGGATCGCGCGGTCAAAGAGCCGGCCCGCATGCGCGTCATCGACGCCAGCCGCGCACTGGAATTGGTCGAACGGCAAATTACTACCGTGCTTCAGGAGTTTGTTCATGGCCGGTAAGGAGAGTGTACCCACCAAATTTTCCGTGGCATCAGAGCGCTACCCATGGCATGGCTCGCTGTGGTCGGTGCTGTCGCGTCAGTTCGATCAGCTACCGCATGCGCTCCTGTTGCAAGGTCGTCCTGGTCTGGGCAAACATGATTTTGCGGTGCAGCTGGCTCAGGCGCTTCTGTGCGAGCAGCCTCAGGCCGGCGCTGCTTGTGGCAAATGCCATGGCTGCCATCTGTTCAGTGTTGGCAACCATCCGGACCTTTCCGGCATCGGTCTGGTGGAAGACGCCAAGAGTATTACGGTGGACCAGGTGCGTATGCTCGGGGACTTTCTGTCGCTGCGGCCCCATACCGCCAAGCGTAAGGTGGTGATCATCTCCCCGGCCGATGCCATGAATCTCAATGCGGCCAACAGCCTGCTCAAATTGCTCGAAGAACCGCCTATCGGCAGTATGCTGCTGCTGGTTACCAGTCACCCAGCGCGTCTACCTGCCACGATACGCAGTCGCTGCACACGCCTGCTGTTCAAGTTGCCAGCGCCATCGGTTGGACAGGCCTGGCTGCAGGCACGACCAGAAATCAGAAACGATTCGGCACCATTGCTGAATTTGGCTGGCGGCGCGCCACTTTTGGCTGATGCCTTGGCACGCGAGGACTTTCCATCAATCCGAGCCAAATTGTTGCAGGATTTGACGGCCTTGGCTCAGGGTCGGGAGCATCCCGTGACTTGTGCGGCCCGCTGGAAAAGCTTGGGAGCAGGGCGGACGCTTGGTTGGCTGCATGGTTTTGTTTCCGACCAGATTAAAGTTTGCATGAAGGCGCCAGCTTCAACGCTGCTCAATCCAGAGGCAGCGACACATGGAGAAGTAGTAAAAAATAAATATAAAATTAGTGAGTTATACGGTTTTATTGATGCTATTCTTGAGCATTATCGTCATCTCAACAGCCCGCTCGATGAATTGTTGATGCTGGAGGATATTTTGATACGCTGGGTTCGCTTGAGCCGACTACAATAAAAATGAACCGTAGTCTCCTATGAACGATAAAACCACTACCCCCCATACTGCCGGCGCTGCCAAGGCGGCCAAACCCATGCCGGTCGCGACGCGTCCGGGCGTCTTGTCCCTGACCATCAAGGACAAGAATGCCCTGTACGCGGCCTATATGCCGTTCGTGAAAGGGGGGGGTATTTTCGTGCCAAGCAACCGTCCGTACAAACTTGGCGAGGAAGTATTCATGCTGCTGACTCTGATGGATAGCAAGGAAAAGATTCCGGTCGCCGGCCACGTGGTCTGGGTGACGCCGTCGGGCGCCCAAGGTAGCCGTACTGCCGGTATCGGCATTCAGTTCAGCGAGAAGGACTCGGGCATCGCGCGCAACAAGATCGAAGGTATTCTGGCCGGCGCGCTCAATTCCGACCGGCTTACCCACACGATGTAACGTGACACCGCTCGTTGACTCCCACTGCCATCTCAATTTCGAACCTCTAAACGCCGGTTTGGCAGATATCCTCCAGCGCGCCTGCGACAACGGAGTCGGACACATGCTGTGCGTGTCGGTCACGCTGGAAAGCTTTCCTGAAATACGCGCGCTGGCGCACGATCACGCGAACGTGTTCGCCTCGGTGGGTGTGCATCCCAACGAAAGGGAGGGGCGCGAGCCTTCCGCGGAAGATCTGACCGCTCTCGCGAGCGACGCGCGCGTGGTGGCCATCGGCGAGACCGGTCTCGATTATTATCGCAGCCAAGGTGATATGGCCTGGCAGCAGGAACGCTTCCGTCACCACATCCGCGCGGCAAAAAAATCCAGAAAGCCCTTGATCATCCATACTCGTGAAGCAGCCGACGATACGTTGCGCATCATGCGCGAGGAAGAGGCAAGCGAAATTGGAGGCGTGATGCACTGTTTCACGGAGAACTGGGAGGTTGCCCGTGCGGCGCTCGATCTTAATTTCCATATTTCCTTTTCCGGTATTGTGACCTTCCGGAACGCCGATGCCCTGCGCGAGGTGGCGAAACAGGTTCCGCCAGACTGCTTGCTGATCGAGACTGACGCGCCTTACCTGGCGCCGATGCCGCATCGGGGTAAAACCAACGAACCGGCCTTTGTGCGTCATGTGGCTCAATGTCTGGCTGATGTGCGCGGAGTCAGTTTCGAGAAAGTGGCGGAGGACACCACGCGCAATTTCTTTTCGCTTTTTAGAGACGCGGCTGGTCAAGATACTCGCGTCTGATGCTATATCTCTGTCGCCAAGAAGTGGATGCACGGGAATAAGTATGATGCACACTTACATGATCGATTCGCGAATCAATCGTGCGCAGTTGAACTATTTATACATCTGAACCATGCCATTACAATGGGTAAAATTTGATCGGAAGTTTGTAATAAGCTACAGTTAGCTTGTACGTACTAGCTAGCTGTCGTCCATAATATTTTTCTGCGTAACGCGGTTTCTGTTGTGCTCTTCGCTGAAGTGTGATGGCAAGATTCTGACTCATCGCAGCAACCGCGCATCTGGCATTACCTGAAACGATGGCTGTTCTGCGCGCGAATGTTGCGCAAGACGCTCGGCGGGCCGCTGTTCCAAGCTCAAAAAATTGGTCCGTGCCGCGACAGCCAGGAGAACCTGTATGGCGACATCGCGCACAAAAGACACCAAAACAAAAAATATCCAGAAGGTGCAGCAGGGTATCAGCCTCCTCACGGAACACGATATTTATCTGTTCAAGCAGGGCCGGCACGTCCGTCTGTACGACAAACTCGGGTCGCATCGGCATACCGCGAATGGCGTCGCCGGTGTTTATTTCGCGGTATGGGCCCCCAATGCGCGCCAGGTCTCCGTCGTCGGCGATTTCAACGGCTGGCGGCCGGATACGCATCCCCTGATGGCGCGCGTAGACGATTCCGGGATCTGGGAGGGTTTCATTCCCGGTATCGCACATGGCGCCAAATACAAATACCATCTGATTTCGCGCCATCGGAATTACCAGGTCGAAAAGACCGATCCTTTTGCCATTCATACCGAAACGCCGCCGCGCACTGCCTCGGTCGTGTGGGACTTGGACTACCAGTGGGGCGACCAGACTTGGATGCAGGAGCGAGGCAGGGCTAATGCTTTGAATGCCCCCATGTCTATCTACGAAACCCATCTCGGGTCGTGGAAGCGCGTCCCGGGCGAGGACAATCGTTCTTTACGCTATAGCGAACACGCGTCGCAACTGACCGACTACATCCGTGACATGGGCTTTACCCACGTTGAACTTCTTCCGGTCACGGAACACCCGTTTTACGGCTCCTGGGGTTACCAGACCACAGGCTACTTCGCGCCGACGGCACGTTACGGTACGCCGCAGGAACTCATGCAGCTCGTCGACTGCCTGCACCAGGGCGGCATCAGCGTCATCCTCGACTGGGTACCGTCGCACTTTCCGATGGATGAACACGGACTTGTATACTTCGATGGTACTTATCTTTTCGAACATGCCGACCCCAAGCGCGGTTTCCATCCAGAATGGAAGTCGAGCATATTCAATTACGGCCGTCATGAAGCGCGCTCGATCCTGATTTCGAGCGCGTTGTTCTGGCTCGAGAAGTATCATGTCGATGGACTGCGCGTCGACGCCGTCGCTTCGATGTTGTATCTCGATTACGCGCGACAAGATGGGGAATGGATACCGAATGAATACGGCGGCAAGGAAAACATCCACGCCATCCAGTTCCTGCGCGACCTCAACGAGGCTATATATCGCGATCACCCCGACACGCAAACCATCGCCGAGGAATCCACGTCTTGGCCCATGGTGTCGCGCCCAACCTATCTTGGCGGACTGGGTTTCGGCATGAAATGGAACATGGGCTGGATGCACGATACGCTCAGTTATTTCTCGCGCGACCCGATCCACCGCAAGTATCACCACGACCAGCTCACGTTCAGTATCATGTATGCGTTTCACGAAAACTTCGTGTTGCCGTTCTCGCACGACGAAACAGTTCACGGCAAAGGTTCGCTGCTCGGAAAAATGCCGGGTGACGACTGGCAGAAATTCGCCAACCTACGCCTGCTGTTCGGTTACATGTACGGCCATCCTGGAAAAAAACTTTTGTTCATGGGCAGCGAGTTCGGTCAATGGAAGGAATGGAATCATGATCAAAGTCTGGATTGGCACCTTCTGGAGCATGCACCGCACCAGGGCATTCAGCGCTGGATGAGAGACCTAAACCACCTGTATCGCAACGAGCCGGCGCTGTACGTGCGTGACTTCGATATAAGTGGTTTCGAATGGGCTGATTTGCACGACTGGGATCAAAGCATTATCAGCTTCTTTCGCAAGGGCGAGAACCCGGACGATCTCATGCTGGTGGTGTGCAATTTCACGCCCGTGCCGCATACCAATTATCGGGTAGGCGTCCCGCGCGGAGGTTATTGGATGGAAGTTCTGAACAGCGATGCAACCTTGTACGGCGGCAGCGGTCAGGGCAACCTGGGTGGTGTGGAGGCGGCACCGGTGGCGGAGCACGGTCGTTTGCACTCCCTTTTGCTTACATTGCCACCACTTGGTGCTGTATTTTTCAAAGCGCCGGGTAGCTTTAAGCGTAGGAAAATTTTCTGACACCGTTACAGTTTTATCGACCTTCATGGAAAGGAGGTTTTTATGTTGCATAATCCCTTGCTCGTATTGAGGTCGCTGGGCCAGAGCATTTGGCTCGATTATATCGAGCGTGGAATGTTCGTCAGTGGCGAGCTGGCGCACCTGATCAAAAACGATGGCCTCGCCGGGATCACGTCCAACCCAAGCATTTTCGAAAAGGCTATAACCGGTCACCAAGATTATGACGCGGATATCGTCCGGCTCGCACGCAGTACCCGCCACACCATGGAAATTTATGAAGCCTTAGTACTCGACGACATCGGTCACGCGGCAGACCTGTTCCTGCCGGTACATGAACGAACCAAGGGCCGCGACGGATACGTGAGCATCGAGGTATCACCGCATCTGGCCTATGAGACGGACAAGACGGTGAAGGAAGCCGTCCGTCTGTGGGAAAAACTGCACCGTCCCAACATCATGATCAAGGTACCGGGAACCCGGGAGGGCTTGCCCGCGGTACGGCAGCTCATTGCGAAAGGCATCAACGTGAATGTCACGCTGCTCTTCGGTCTTGGCCGTTATCGTGATGTACTGGACGCCTGGTTGAACGGCTTGGAAGATCGCGTCAAAGCCGGATTGCCTGTGGCGTTCGTGGCCTCGGTCGCCAGTTTTTTCCTCAGCCGCATCGATGTGTTGGTGGATAAACGCCTTGATTCGCTTGCTGCTTCCACCGAGAAAAATACGGCTTCCCATTTGCGTGGCGACACGGCCATTGCCTATGCACGCCTCGCTTATCAAATTTATAAGGAAATACTAAAGTCCGATCGCTGGCTCCGACTGGCCGATCACGGCGCACAGCCCCAGCGCCTGTTATGGGCAAGCACTGGCACCAAGGACCCTGCCTACAGTGACGTCAAATACGTCGATGCACTGATCGGTCCGGAAACGGTCAACACCCTGCCGCCGGAGACATTAAACGCCTATCGTAAGCATGGCGATCCGGTTCTGCGGCTGGAGCAGGATCTGACACAGGCTTCCAAAGCGCCGGTCAGTCTGGCCAAGCTGGGAATCGAGCTGGAGGATGTGGCGCAGCAGCTTGAAGAGGAGGGCGTGAAAAAATTTATCGAGCCATTTGACAAGCTGCTCGCTTCGCTTGAGCAACGGCGCCGGAAAATCGCCACCAAGGAGTCTGTTTGAAGCGACTCCGCGCTTTTGCTTGAGCTACCGCGAATAGGCTATTCCGTGGTTGTTCTCTGTATGCTGCGATCCTTGATCCTCTTGCCTGCTGCACTCATTCGCTAAAACTTATTTCTTTATGAACAAGTACATTCAATATTTATTGAATGTTTTATATGATAAATGGGGTCCAGGGTTGAAGAACTCAGGCTGGTTTCTAGATGTTAATTTATGATGTTTCCTGGCTCTTGGCGGTTTATATATTCGTATAATGTATATTATGTAAAATAATAAAAAGACTGGGATCTACCACGATACACAACATAGATTATTGTGCCCTTCTCTAAAATCAGTCCAGATACAGCGCGATTAACCCTATCTGCCTGATTTTTTTGTTTACATCCGCTGTGTCGTTAAGCAGCAACCACCACGAGGGGGAATCTTTCGTCTCTATCATGGTTGGCGTCAGATGTAGATGCAGCGGTCGGCTAAGATCAAACGCGTGGGAGTGGGAAGCAGTTCCACAGCGGTGGTGTAGGATTTCGTGCTAGGTTATGGATGGTCCTCGGTCCGGCTATCGGATTTGAAAGAACCTTCCTCTTCTCCTTGTCAGGAGGGGGTTGGTTCAAAAAGAATTGTCGACCCTAACTACCGGAGGCCGGCCTCTCGGTAGCGGTGTTGGGTACCTAAGGCACTTGGCTAGTCAGTTCCTGCCGGACTTCCCGCAATCGTGCCTTGATTCGCGTGGCATTCTCGACCCCCATGCGAATCATGATCTTTTGCCCCGCGGACAGTTCCTCTAGTTGGGGATCCGCATACAAGTACATGACCTTGGGCCGAACCAGCTTTATCCGCCCCGGGATCTCCGGCGCGGCCAACAGGTCGTCAATGGCCTCCACCAGGCGGTCGTTGAAGTAGCCTTTAGGGTATCCGAGGTTCATGTATTCTTGTTGAAACAGCGGGTAGAAGCGCGTGTATACCGCTACCAGTTTCTTGGCGTCCACGGCATCCGCCAGTAACACATAGGATTTGTAGCGCCGGTAATTGTCGGGGTTAGTGAGATAGTTTTCGCCCTCCCCGGTCGCGAGGAGCTGCCCCACTACCGGCTTTAATAGCCGGTAACGCAGTGGCACTTTTTGACGCGGCAAGTTGTCCACCGTCACCACAAAGCGCCGTACCATCTCCTTTAAATCGAAAAACTCTTCAATCGCTTTTTGCCCGAAGAAGTCCGTGAGCGCTTCGAGCAGGGCATCGTCACTGCTTTCCAGGGTTGTTGGCAGGGGTTTTTCCGACGCCGGTGCTTCTTTAATTGGATGGCGTATCTGCGGTTCGGATGCGGGTTTGGGTTCCATCGGCGCGACTACCGGGGGTGGCAATGGTGTCGGCTCTGGCTTCTGGTTTAGCTGCCAATAGTAAAAGCCGGCGGCAATGCCCCCCAGGACCAACAATACCACCAACCACATTGTTTTTTTCATAGGTGAAATATGGGGTACGTGCTGAAAGGGTTTATATATACAAATCTGCGTAAATCATTTTACGATGCGCGGGATAAGAACCCAAGGGCTATGGGTGCCCTATTCTGCGAAATCGAGTCGCTCTTGCACGGCCTTGATGCTGGCGGCGGCACAGGACTCATCCTTCTCACCGCCGGGTGCGCCACTGACACCCACCGCGCCGATTAGCGCACTGCCGGCACGAATCGGCAAGCCGCCCTGTAGCAACAGTACTCCCGGAATCTCATTCAGTTCGGCGCGGATATCGGCGTGATTTTTACGGAATTCTTCAGTACTCACGCCCGAAAGAATCACTGCATTTGCCTTGCGCTGGGCGATTTCAATGGCATGCCGCGAGACATAGGCGTCGCGCAACACCACCTGCTGAGCACCATCGCGGTCGACGATAACGACAGCCGCGTTATACCCTTTCTTGCGGCAGTCATCCAATGTGTGGTTGTCGATATCGCGCGTCAGATCGAGCGTCATCAGCTTGATGTTCAGTACGTCCGCCGCCTGGATCGGGAAAGGCGGCATCATCCCCAGCAGCATCGGCACAAACGATTTCATTTTCATGATGATCCCTCCAGTCAGCAAAGATGCGGTGGTGTGTACCACATTGCTTTAAAGAGACGTACAGGCAATCGTGTTATTCCCCGTAAGTCCGGTGACGTATCACACCGCTTTGAGTTTGTGGGCGCCACAGATGTCGCACGGGGGGAGTTCGTCAAGATCCTCCGCCAGGACTATGCGCGTGCGGCAACCTTTGCACTCATACATTCCAGCCGCGTGTATTTTAGGCGGTGGAGGTGTGATTTTCGTGATGATGGGCTCAGCGCCGACATATTCCAGGCTGCCGCAATTATCGCAGGGAGGCAGTTCCCGATAGGTTTGCGAGAAGATCGAGCCTTGTCGGCAACGTTTGCACTCATAGCGGCCGACGGGATATTCGATAATCTCGCTGGACTCTTGAATCTCCTTCTTGGCGGCGGCCAGTGCCAACATCACCTCTTCCCCCAGCCGCCTGGCGCGCGCCTCGGCAGTTTTTGCTTCCATGATGGCTTTTTTCATCTCGCGGGCTAATTCTTTGGCCCGTTCTTGTGCCGATGACATTGTCTTCTTCCTTGTTCGTTTTATGCAAAGGCTAGCTTGCCTGCATTGTTAGGACCGGCGGTAGTCAGTCTGAAAATACCTCTGGCTATATATGTCATTCCGGTTACAGGCTGGAGATTCATGTCCGTTCGTCCATGACTTTCGACACATGGTCGGGTGTCCGTAAACTCATCGCACTTTGTCATGTCACTATAACAGACGCAACTTACGCTGACCGTGGATGTGCCGTGGTGCCAGGGAAGAGACCCATGATCTCATCATGAGTTCATTTCATTCGCAACAGGAGGACGATATGCGTAAAGAGCAAGCCAACGATGCTGGATTTCCCGGGATAGCCTTTGCCACCCTGCCGAAAACTGGCGAGACCATCGCGATTCGCCACGGTGAGCGCATTTACTACCGGGTGGATTCCGTCAAATCTGCGGACGAACTTAATGCCATGTACGGCGTTACGCCGGGTCAGGCTCAGGCAGCTTTGGCGAGCGCGCTAACCGATTGGAAAATACCATCGGTAAATTCCTGAATCAACGACACACGCGGCGATTCTACCCAATTTGCCCGTAGCGGGGAATTATCGTGCCATCACGCGCAGGCAATCACCGGCATGGGTATTCCCACGGAGCGCAACACCTCCTCAATAGCCAGTTCCGCCGCTGAAGACAACGGGTCTGAAGGCGCTTTATGCTCACGGCGCAGATAGCATTCCACCAGAATCGCACGCAGGTACTGCCGGCCATGCTCTGGGTGCGTGTTCATGTCGCTCATCAGATAATAAAACCGGGCGGCGAATTCAGCATCGTTAAAATATGGCACGAACACGCCGCGATCAAAGGCGTCCTCCAGTAAGACGAATAACGCACATTGACCGGTATGCAATGCCGGTAAATGGAAAAACTTGTACGCATGTTCCAGATCGTGCAGGAAAAACGCCAAGGCATCCGGCTTACTCAGCACCGCCTTGTGTAATCGCGGGTATTCCGTCAGTACCGTTACCGCTCGTGTCCCCTGCGCCTGCCAGTGCAGGATGTCACGCGGGCTTGGAACATTTTCACGCAGTATCAGCGGCCAGGCACCACGGAGCCACTGAACCAACGCGACCGTCACATTGCCGGTCACGTTGCGAAACTGGTAACGTTCCAGCCAATCGAGCGAGTGTCTCCGCAGGTCCTCCCCTTTCGCCGCTTCCATTACGGTCAGCCATTCCTTTGCATCGGGTCGCGGATCGCTCTTGTTTTTGCGCGAAGCAAATTGCCGGCCGTGTTTCGAAATCTGCCAATGGAGAAAATACAGGGCCGCGAATACCGCCGAATCAAGCTCACCGAAACGCCAGCGCTTTGCCAGACCGGAAAGTTCAGTTAACAATTCATGTGAAATATTGTTCATGTTCGACAGATGTCGGAGGGTTCTATTTTCTACAATTAAGATTTTTTCTCAGGCGCCCTCTTTCCCGAGCTTGTTCATTACCGGCGGCGCTACCGAACCCGCATAGAACTGCTCGCACTTTCCTCCGCCCGGGAAGAGATCACGCCCTTTCTTGAATAATTTGATCGCGGGTGCAGCGAGAGATTTGAGCATACTTGCCTTTTCCATCACTGGTTTTTGGAAGGCGCCACTTATTTTTTGCTGCACTTTGACGCAGCCCTGAGCATCGATCAGCGCTAGGGTTATGTCATTGAATCGATCGTTAACAAAATCGAGTCTTCCTTGAAGGGCGATCCGGTTTTCGTTCGTGGACAGGGCTACGTCTTGCGCCTGTGCCACGCCATGCTCGATCTTCCAATCGGAGACGAGTATCGGGATACTGCTGTTGCCTTCCGACGATCCGTGTAAGACACTCGCCAGGCTGTATCCTTTCGTGGCTGCCAGACCCAGCGGGCCGGCGAAGAAGAATGCGCCCGCGTCGACGAGACTGAAGTTCTGGCTGGACTCGAATTTGACGAACTCACGATCGAGATCACTGCCGTGGAGCGTGAGGTTTCTGCCCCGAAGGGAAACCTGTCCTTCTGCGCCTTGCCTTATCTCGTTCGCGGTTTTTCCCTGCAGCGACAGATTCATGGAGAAATCCATCACGCCCTCGGCGGTCTTTTTGGGAGATATGTTCTTGAAAAACTCTTCGATGCGGAACTGCGGCAGAGAATAGCGGGCACGGTATAGTGGGACAGCGCCTGAAAAATCCGCCCGAAGGCTCCCCGATCCCTGTCCACCGAATAAGTGCATGGTGACTGGCTTGATTTCGAAGACCCCGCTTTTTCCGGACGCCGCAACTTTCAAGTCGGACACAACGCAGTTCTTGGTTCGGATTGTTCCGCAGGCAAATTCCGCCGTGAAAGAAAGGCGTTTCGACAGATTCGAGTTTTCCCTTTCTGCAATTCGCAGGTGGCGCACGACCAGGCGGCAGTCCGCAGCCTCGAGTCCTGCTTCGGATTGTTTGTCCGCGTAGAGGAGCATCCCGTCCGAGAGGGAAACCTTCGTCAAATCCATGGCGGGTATTGTTCCTTTGGTCTCCTCCGGTTTCTCGAAGTTGAATTTGCCTTCGTGGTCGCGCTCAATGTAGATTTTGGGATGGTCCAGCGCGACCATTCCAATCCGGACTTCCTGGCGGAGCAGCGGGAGAAGATCGATCCCAAGACTAGCCTTTCTTGTGGAGACGATTTCCGCGCCCCGGTTACGAATGTGCGCGTCCTCCAGCCAGACATGAAAGCCTGGAAAGATGCTAAGCCCCAGCCGGCCGTCGACGCGAACTTCCATCCCCAGAGCTTCAGAAGCAAGTGCTTCCAGCCGGGGTTGGTAGGTTTTGATGTCCACGAAAACGCGCAGCGCCAGCTCGGTGAGGGCTAGAAATCCAACAAGACCGCCGACGGTGAAGAGAATGATTTTTTTAAATGATTTTGACATCCTATCCGAATCTACAATCATTGCTATAAGAGACGGCCAATAGTGTCATCGCGATATGAGATGACATTTTAACTGCGGCGACGGTCGATCCAGTATCCCCATGTGACTGCGAGCGCGGTGCCGAGGATGTCGCCGATTATAATGGCGCTGACGCTCGGCGGTGGCGGGCCGAACATAGCCGCGACGTAGCTGACGAGCAGCAACATCACTAAGCTCCACAGACCCCATGTGCCGATACGGTCGCGCGCGCGTGGCCGATAGATAAAGCCACAGACCGACGGCGAATAACGCACCTTCTACGATCAGCGTGCCGGCCACTGAATTCCACATGCCTAGCCCGACGCGCATATCCAGTCCTGGCGCCAGGGGCAGGTCCGGTCGGTGCACGATCAGATCCAGAAACTAGTGGCTTGCGATCGCGAGTCCAAGCCATAACGCGCCGTGCATAGTGCCCTTGCGCCAGCGGTATACTCCAGTGAATAATCCTGCCCAGACAAGTGTCATCGTAAGGCTGTGAGAATACGGATAGGAAACGAAGTCGAAGGGACTTAAGACCATGGTACCGGGGGCGATTCGCACTACTTCGATCCCTGCCGCCACCAGCACCGGCCATACCAGATCGAGAAACGACGCCGCCACGATTGCCGTACCCAATTTAACTTCCGGTGCGACCCGTTTGATGCCGAATGCCACGGCGAAGTGGCCGATGAACATGCGCCAATCCCTCGTTTATTTCAGGAACGGATGGTCCTGCGGCAGTTGCCTGGAATACCAGATGGCGAGCTTGTGCCGCATGGATTGTTGTGAGACCTGATCTTCCGGCAAAGCTTGAATAAGTTTGTCGTGGACCAGCAGCCTGTAAATAAACAGAATTTTTTCGCTGGCCGAATCCGTTGGTTCGAACACGACGGCGCCTCGTTCCTCGCCATACTTCATGCCGGCGAGGATCGCGCCTTTGACCAATTCTGCCTCATGTTTGAGTTTCTTCATGACGACATCGGCTATTCACATGCCTGTCTCAGCACAATGCCCTGACCAGCGGTGCTTGCCGGAATGTATCGCTCGTCTAGGCTGAATAGGCAAGCAAAGGGAGATTCCATGCGCCTGATATTACTCGTCTTGACCGCCATTGTCGCTGCCGCCAATGCTTTCGCAACGGAGCCGGCAGCGCCGTTGCATACCCGTTCCTACACCGTGAAATGCGCGGCCACGATCAACGTCTGGGTTGAGGCAGACAGCGCAAGCCTCTCGACGCACGAACCTGCCAATATAGAAGCGAAAAAACGCGTGCAATTCCACTTGATCGGCTCCATGTCCTATCGTGGTGATTCCGTTCTGTGCAACTACGCCACGCGCCGGCGCGACGTAGCTACCTCTTACTCCATCCGCTGCTTGCAGCCGCGCAAGGAGCACGGTTACAAGCATTCCTATTTCTGTCAATGAGACGAAAAAAAACTCCCGCCCGAGAGGGCGGGAGCTAAAAAAATAACAGCCTGTGAAAGCGCGGCCGTTATGTCTTGTTTCCCTTCAACAGCATGTACAGTGATATCAGGAACAGTACCAGCAGGTATTCCATCCCGTCCACGACATGGACCTTGGAAAGCGTGAAGGTCATGTCCTTACCATGCATCATGTACATCACGATGAGCAGAACCGGGATCAGCATCAGTGCGCCGAGTCGGGTCATCTTGTCGTCCATGAGGCTACCCGAAAGCACCAGGATACCGCCGGCGATTTCTGCCACTACGAGAATTAAACCCATCGTGTATGACACGTCGAGAGCTGCTGCAAAGCCAGTGAGATTCATGAAATTACCGATACCATGAATCACAAACACGCTGCCCAACGCGATACGCAGCAGCCAGTGGCCATAGGGCTTGAAGTCGTCGAGAAAACTAAACATAAGGATCTCCTTACGAGTACTTGATGCTGCTAACAATAGCCACGCTTTGGTGCGGCGCCAGAAAAGTTTTTTATGGGTT
>JACXTT010004208.1_pt1 | contig 21469 bp, 20 predicted proteins | sample 9270951 | NCBI WGS metagenome assembly JACXTT01 (sample SAMN15532306, study PRJNA645909) | rock metagenome | isolation source: weathered quartz diorite | place: Puerto Rico | collected 2017-06-21
TCGTCCTGGTGCTCAGGCTCGAACACCTTGATCGCTACTCGACGCTCGAGCCGGAGGTCCCGGCCGAGGAATACGACGGCCATGCCGCGGCCGAGTTCCTGCTCGACGATGTAGCGGCCCGTGAGTACCGTGCGGAGCTGGTCCAGTAAGGTGTTCATCGAGTACCGGGAAAAAATACGGACACCCTGCAAAACGGGAAGCACGTGCGCTCGGGTTCCAGAATCGATTGTTCATCTCCGCGTTCATCGGGACGCAGAGCTAGCCGAGGTTGATATCCACCCCGAGCTGGGGCGGGACCCTCAACCAACCCCGACGGCCAGGCGCGAGCGCCCTTTTCATCGCGGTCGCGCAATCGACCAGGTGGTTGTGAAGTCGCGTGACCCGCCACTTCCACTCCTTGAGTAGGGCGTACCTTCGGCGACCGTAGGTCAAGTGGGCGACCAACTGGCTGATCGCGCGGCGATCCGTCCTTGCAAAGCTTGGCATAGGGGGCCGAGCAGCGTCCCAGACACGACGGTCGTCGAACCAGTCTACGGCCGCCATATCGGACTCCTTGGCCGAGCCCGGCGGATAGCGGATAAAAGAAGTCGAGGAGGTTTCGGCAGTGGATCAAGAAGGCGTCCAGCACCAGCCCCCGGGTCTCGTACTCCCTGCCCACGATCGCGCCCACGATCACGCGCACGGCGTGCGACATGGCGTGGAGCTCATGGTTCACATGGCCGGTGGCGTTCTTCAGGTGTAAGTGCCGTCGGTGCGGTCGTGGCATAGAGGTTTGGTCCTTCACCGAGTCATTGATCTGGACAATAGGCGCCTGATTCTTCCTGGCTTTGAACGAGCTCGCGGCGCGCAGCATCGATCATTACCGTTAGCGAATCAAGACGCCTGGTGATCGCCATGTACTCCAACGCCGCCACCACCTCGTGCAGTTTCCCTGCCACTGACGTGCGCGCCACGCACCGATGCCGTTCGGACTCGTGCCCTCCGAGCATGAAGCGGTGGGTCTCCCCCGAGTAGAGCTCCATCGCGGTCTCGTAGGCGCCGTGAACGTAGGAATCGTAACCTTTGTCCAAAAAGGCCGAGATCTTCAGCAACTCATCGCCCGACACGCCGGCCCCCGTGGCGAGGCGCCGGTGGGCCTTCTTGATTTCCTTGCGGGCGACATAGTATTCGCGCTCGCGTGCCGCGAGCTCGTCGGGCGACGTCGGCATCGGCTTGAAGTAGTCGTCGACGAACTTCGTCTGGGCGGCGTCCATTCGCTCTTCGATTAGCCCCTCGGCGAGGAAAATGATCTCCGACGCGAAGTCGGACACGGTCCGGAGGATGGTCGCGCACTCAACAGTGAACCCGAGGTCTGCGAGAGCGAGCGCCGCAGTGACGCCGCTCGCCATTCGCACCGCCTTGCCGAGCTGCACGACCTCTGCGTTGTGTATTGGATAGTCCCACCTGAAGCCGGTCGGCTTGGAGGCCCTCTTCTGTGGCGTCGGGAGTGGAGCAGCAAGCTCGTCGATCCACTGCGGTAGTTGGGCGACTATTCGACGCGTGACCGGGAACTCCAATAGACCCTCACTCTCTTAAGACGTGAGTGCCTTCAGCGCCGCTCGGTAAGCGCTTCCTTGAGCGGATCGGGAGCTCAACGGCGCGCTCCAGCACAACGCTGCGCCCTCGGGTCATTCAACCCTCCCGCTTCCAGCCCTGCTCTTTCAGCGCGACCTCCACCGAAATCGACCCGCTCATAGTCTCCGCGTAGAAGGCGCCGCGGGCCCACTTGTCCGGGAGACATGGTGTAGACGTAGTCCCACTCGCCCGTCCAGGCCGTATTGCGCGACCATCGCGTCGAGGTCGCGGCCGCTGAGGGCGTCGACATTCATCGGTCAGAGCTTGCGTCATCCGATCGCGAGTCCAATCCGACCTCCATTCATGAGGCAATTCGTAAAGATCCCACCACCCCCGCCCGGATATTCGACCCTCAGATCGGTGGGGCTGCCGATGAACCGGAGGCCCGCGAGGAACATGTCGAGCCTCTCCACTGTCAGCGCGTCGGGTACGCTCGCCACAAGGCGGAGGGAGACATGGCCCGGTGCGTCGCGTACCACAATCCTTCCGCCGGTCGCCTCAACGTCCCAGTTATCTCCTGAGACCCGCCACTCGTTGTCGACCACCTGCAGGCTCGGCTGACCCTTTGAGTTGAAGAAGTTGGCGCTCAGCCTGAACGGCGCCCCCGGTTCTTCAGCCTCCTGGACCATGAACAGCGGGAGACCGCGCGCTACGACGGGCATCAAACAGTTGGTCAGCGTGACTCCACCGAAGACGACCTTAGGGTGCTGCTTGCCAATTTCCAGGAACTCACTGGCGTATCCCACCCGCTTGGCGAACGGGTCGCGCATCGCCCCGATCACGGCTTCCCTGGACAAGAACCCAGTCGTGACCTTCGCGTGGTGCTGCGGGCAGACGAGCGCGATCCGCGCCGGATCGTGTACGCTCGCCTCGGCAAATGGCGGGTCCACATGTTCGTACTCGATGATGCTTGCGCCACAGATGACACAGCCAAAACCGCAGGCCTGTCGAACTTGCCGCCTCACGGGGTCAGGAATGTCGCGAGAGAGCCCAAACTTGTTAGTACTCACCAGTCCTCATCGATGATGGCAGACTCTGCCTGGCTCTGGCGGGCATACCGAAAATACGCCGAACATCTACGGAGCCGCAAGCGTGGCCGGGGAAGGGACGGAATTGGGGCGTGGTGGATAAGGGACCACACCAGTAGCCGCGCACGGGGACGTGGCCCGATCTCGAACCTTGCAAGCGTTGGGTGATGAGTTATCCTTAGGATAACATGCCCTGGCGCCATGACTTCGTCCAATCATTCTGGGTCGACCCCAATTGGGGTGGCTTTGGCGGCTACCCAGGCGAGCCCTCGTCCAGAGAGGCACAACCGCCACACGATGGTCCCGCCCGTGTCCGCAGTCGCTACCTGACGGCCTCGGCTTCCCTGGCCGTGACTGCCCGACCAATCGGAGCTGCAGTTGTAGTTGTGCGCGACCGGATCGGTTTCCGCTACGAGCGGCAGGTGGGCCTCGACGACTTCGTAACAGTGCGGGATGCTGCTCAACTTCTCCGATCACCCGTAATGACGGTAACCCGTTGGATCAAGAAGAAGCGCATCCGGAGCCGAAAGCAGAATGGGTTCTCGGTTATCCGACTTCGCGAAGTGCTACGCGTTGCCCAGGACAGAGGCCAGCCGGTCAGGCTCGGGAGCCGTCTGAAGATCGTGGGTTAGCCAGCGCGGTGATAGAACGAACGCGCTGAACACCGGAATTCAGAGCCGCGCCGACCGCGCGGCTTCGTGCTCTATGGACCTTCGGAAGATGACTAGCAGCGTGACTAGCAGGCTTCTGCCGGCGTTCTAGCAGGGTTCCACCGGGAGTTCTAGCAGGGTTTCTAGCGGAATTTGACCAGCAGAAATGGAGCGCAAAATGAAGACGAAGACCGCGCCGAAGAAGCCACCTCGGCCGCCACGGCATTTCCCGGACGCCATCTACGAGATCCTTCCAGGCTATGGGTCCCAGGCGCGAGTTGTCCAGTTGTGGCGCCAACTGGACAACAAACCCGGCGTATGGACCTACCTTGGGCGTCTGCCCCCCGCAGAGTGCGACCTCGAACTGATCGGAAAGCGCTTCGGCGGAGGATGGTATCGGGCGAAGATCTTCGGCCCCTGGGACCCGGTGGAGCGCCGCGAGGTGTATTTCGAGCAGGTGTCGTTCGGAATCGACCAACAACACTGGCCGATGACGGCCGAGACCCGCGAGCGCATCCGGAAGCAACACGGGATGTAGGATGCTCGACCCGGGGCCGATCGCTCTCGATCTGCCGGACGGTTTTCCGCCCTGGCTTGCTGCGTTCGTTATCGAAGCGCAGCGCGAGACCGATGCGCTCCGAGATAATGGCGCCGAGCAGGCAGCCATCGCCCGTATCGCACTGGTCCGCAAACTCGTCGCTGCGGCGCGGAGCTACCTCGACGCCGAGCTCGATGCAACGGAAGCGGCCCGGGAGATGGGCCGATGCGAGGAAACCATCCGCCGCGCCGTCCGGTCCGGAGCAATCCCGGATCGACGCGCCAACCCCAAAGGCCGTCACCGCGTGCGCCGTGGCGACCTCGAGAAGCTTGCCGCACCACCCAGCCGCTCGTATGATCCGAATGCCGATGCCCAGGACATCGCCAGACTCCGGAGGAAGGCGTGAAACACCGGAAAGGCTGGTCGAAGTCCATCGGCGAACGCGGGACGAGGGTGCGGTTGTAGGAAGACCGCCCGGGCGGGCCGCTCTTTCGATCGGTTTACGTCAACGGAAAGGAGGTGCGGAAGTCGCTGGGGCACCGTGACAAGGAGCTGGCGATCCGTCAGGCCTACGAGCTGCTCCACTCCCTGCTCGCGAACGAGCAGGCGTTCGACCAGGAGACGCTCACCCTCGGCATGCTGAGCCGGCTCTACCTGGAAAGCCCCCAGCACCTGAGCAAGAAGCCGCTCACGCAACGCTGCGACAAACGTGACCTGGAACGAGTAGTCGCGTTTCTCGGCACGAATCGCGATGTGGCGACGCTGTCCGAGTCGGACGTGCGGCGCTACACGTTGGCGAGACGGCAGGGCGATCCGAGCCTCAAGGGCGTGGTACCGGACAAACCGGTCCGGGACCGCGCGATCGAACATGATCTGGTGCTACTCATGGCTGCCCTCAACTGGGCTGTCCGCGAGCGGACCACCAAGGCCCGGCGGTTGCTGCGGGAGAACCCGCTCACGGGGGTTCGGCTCCCCAAGGAGAAGAACCCAGAGCGGCCAGTGATGTCGCACGATGTGTATCTCAAGTTGCTCGAGGTCGCGCCGCGCGTGCATCAACTGTTCCCGTTAGCGCTCATAGTGGCCGAGGGCACCGGTCGGCGGATCTCAGCGTGGCGAAATCTGGTCTGGGATGACGTCGACTTCGAAGCCGGGACGATTCGCTGGCGCGCCGAGCACGACAAGAAAGGGTTCGAGCAGGTCGTGCCCATGAGCAGCACGGTACAGGACGCGCTTCTTGCGCAGCAGAAGGCTCAGGCGGCGATCGGGATGACGTGGGTGTTTCCATCGCCGAAGGACCCGATGAAGCCGTGTAATCGCCATCTGTTCGATGACTGGCTGCGCCGGGCGTTTCGGTCGGCGAAGATCGTACCGCAGCGTCGCGGCATGTGGCACTCGATTCGGCGGAAGTGGGCGACGGAGCGGAAGGGGTATCCGGTGAAGGACGTCGCTGCGGCCGGCGGTTGGAAGACCGAAGAGGTGCTGATGACCTCGTACCTGCAAGCCGACGCCGAGACGATCAAGAACGTGGTGTTGCATCCGACGCACCGGATCGTGAGCCGGTAGAAACTCACAGCATTACTCACAGCACGGGGCGCAGCAGAAGAAAAAGCCCCACATCCGAAGTCGATGTGAGGCCTGTTCTTCAACCAGTCGGGACGGCGGGATTTGAACCCGCGACCCCCTGAACCCCATTCAGGTGCGCTACCGGACTGCGCTACGTCCCGATTCTCCGATGCCCGAGGACTGCGACGCGAGGATCGTTCGCAGAACGATCCGAGCTAGTCCTTTAGGGCGCTACGTCCGGTCACCACAGCCCAACCACCCCTCCCCGTGAACAGCCATCAGATGCAAGACGCACAGACGCACCGTGGTGAACAGGGGCCAGATGGCAGGCCAATCGTTCGGCGCGGAAGATAAACCCAAAGGGTCCGCGCCTCAATTCTCGATGTTCACTCCCACCGTCGGGTCGTTCTATGTACTATTGCACCTGACGCGCTGACATGCGTCCCAGGCTGGGAGCGATCCGTCCTCTTCGACGGATCGAGGCGTTGCCCAAACGGCCCCCCTGCCTCGGTACCATCACCAATGGGAGCTGTCCGATGACCGCCACGCTCGCTCCATCATCCCGGGAATTGATTGCCGAGATCAACGCGCTGCGCACCGAGCGCCACGCCGCCATCCTCGCGCACAACTATCAGCGCCCCGAGATCCAGGACCTGGCCGACGTCGTCGCCGACTCGCTCAAGATGGCGCGGCGCGCCACGGAGCTCGACCAGCCGGTGCTCGTGATCTGCGGGGTGCACTTCATGGCCGAGACAGCGGCGATCGCCAATCCCGACAAGACCGTCCTCATCCCCGACCCCACCGCCGGCTGCTCGCTCGCCGCCACGATCCAGGCAGCCGACGTGCGCGCCTGGCGCGCCACACATCCCGACGGGCTCGTCGTCGCCTACGTCAACACCGCGGCAGACGTCAAAGCCGAGGCCGACTATTGTTGCACCTCCGGCAACGCCGTCGCCGTAATCCGGTCCCTCCCGGCGGATGTCCCGGTGCTCTTCCTCCCGGATTTCTTCCTCGGCACCTACTTGAAGAAAGTGACCGGCCGGCCGCTCGACGTCTGGATGGGCGAATGTCATGTGCACGCCGGCCTCACCAAAGAGAACCTCGAGCGCCGTCGCGCCGAGTATCCGGATGCCGAATTCCTGGTGCACCCCGAGTGCGGCTGCGTGTCGAGCGCGTTGTACTACGCCGAGGCCGAGGGCGATGTCGCCACGGAACGGATGCACATCGTCTCAACCGAGCAGATGACCGAGCGCGTCCGCATCTCTCCTGCCCGCCGCTACGTGGTGGCCACGGAGACCGGCGTGCTGCACCGGCTGCGCAAGCAGAATCCGGAAAAGGAATTCATCGCGGCCGCGGAAACGGCCGAATGCCGCTATATGAAGCAAATCACGCTCGAGAACCTGCGCGATTCCTTGCGCGACCTGAAACACCGCGTAACGGTGCCGGCCGATACCGCCGCGCGGGCGCACCGCGCGATCGACCGGATGCTCGCCATTGGCTGACCCCATGGGCGTGGAAGAAGTCCGCCGCGCCCTCGCCGAAGACTGCGCCCGAGACGACGTTACCACCCGGCTGCTCGGCGCCGCCGCCCAACGCCCAGCCGTCGCACGATTTGTCGCCGAGGGTCGTTTCGTGGTGGCGGGGAGTCCCGTCGTCGCGACCGTATTTCATGAGCTCGATTCCGCCAGTCGCTTCACAGAGGAATGCCCTGAAGGAACCTGGGTCGACCCGGGCCAGACGATCGCCACCGTGAGCGGTCGCGCCGGTGCGCTGCTCGCGGGCGAGCGCGTCGCCCTGAACTTCCTGCAGCGGCTGTCGGGCGTCGCAACGCTGACGCGCCTGGCCGTCGACGGCGTCGCCGGCACCGCGGCGCGCATCACCCACACCAGAAAGACGACGCCAGGGCTGCGGGCGCTCGAGCTGCACGCCGTGCGCGTGGGCGGCGGAGTGGACAACCGCGCGTCGCTGGCGGACGCGGTCCTCTGGAAGGACAATCACTGGGAGCTGCTGGCGCGAGACGGCAATTCCCTCGCCGAGGCACTGCGGCGCGCTCCAAGCGGAACGCCAGTGATCGTGGAGGTGGAGACGGAGGCCCAGCTCGAGCAGGCACTGGCCGCCGGGGTGACGCACCTCCTTGTGGACAACCAACCCCCGGAACGCCTCGCCGCCTGGGCACGGCGCGCCGGCCCGGCCGTGACGATTCAGGCATCCGGCGGCATCACTCATGAGAATGCGCGCCGTTATGCCGACGCGGGCGCCAACCTCATCGCCATCGGTGCCCTCACCCACTCGGCGCCCGCAGCCCCGATCCGCTGCGAAATTTCCCAGGAGAGGCTAGTTTCGCTGCCTCCTTCACCATGAGGTTCTGATGCGCCTTGCCGCCTCGCTCGCTGCCGCGGCGCTTGCCCTGGCCGCCTGCAAACCGGCCGCCTCTCCGCCGCCGGATACCTCTGCCGCCGCGCGCGCCGCGATCGACGCCGCCAACGCCGGCTGGGCTCGGCTTACCTCGACGGGTCACGCCGATTCGATCGCCGACCTCTATACCGCCGACGCCGCCATGATGCCCCCCAACATGGCCACTGTGCACGGCCGCGACTCGATCCGCGCTTTCTTCGCCTACATGAACACGATGAAGGGGACGTTGGCGATCAAGACAACGTCGGTGTGGGCTTCGGGCGACGCCGCCACCGAAATGGGACGCTGGACCTACACCTGGGCAGCCGATGCCAAGCGGCCCCCGGGCGTTCCGGCCGTGGACTCCGGTAAGTACGTGGCGCGCTGGGTGCAGCAGAACGGCAAGTGGCTGACGGCGCAAGACATCTGGAACTCGGACCTGCCGGCCATGGCCATGGAGGCCACTCCGGCGAAGAAAACGCGCTGAGCCGCTGTTGACCCCGGGCCACCGGCCCGGGGTTCTCCGGGTTCTAGCGCAACTTCAGATACAGCTCCCCGCTGTACGAGGTCATCGCCCACTGCCCTTTCTGCTTCGATGCAAACAGATAGGTGAGGTATAGCTCCCCAGCCGCTGATCCCGCGACCGCCTCGGCTCGCAACACCGATATCGGCACTCGAGATTCGTCGCCCCGCTGCCGATACGCAACCGCCCGATCGATCAGGGGCTGCAAGGGAATGTCGAGCACGGAGCGCCCGTTCGTCGTCACCTGGAAGGCATTCTGTTCCTTCCTATAAGAGAGAAAGGTGCCGGGCTCGATTTCCACCGAGTCTCCCATCGATTGCGGAGCGAGGTGCACCAGGTACGTGTACCCCGCGATCCGAATCGGCGTCTTCTCGAACATCGATGAGAGGGACAACGTCTCGCTGCTCTCCGAGCGCTGCCATTGACTGACATAGGCGACGCCGAGGCTCGACATGATCGTCCGCACGCGCGCCTCCACGTCCACCGGCCGCGCGGCCGCGGAGCCGCCGAATCGCGCCGCGATCGCCTTCCCGTCCCCGCGCACGAGGAGATAGCGCAGCGTCGCCGCGATCTCCTTGCGGTCATCGAACGGGACCTCGCGCGGCGTGCTGCTCGGCTTCAGTCCGTACTGCGCCACCAGATGGTCGAGCCGCCCGCGCTGACTGGCGAGCGACACGCGATACGCCCCCCACGGCCCCAGGAACGTCGCGAGCCCGAGCACGCACAGCGTCGCGGGGATGACTTTGATGTTGCGGGACTTGCTGAGCGTGTAGTAGATCGCGATCCCGGCCCACCACACCGACAGCACGATCATGAAGTAGCGCCGCTCCGTGACACCGTACTGCGCCACCCGCTTCCCGATCGCCAGCCACAGCATCACGATCGCCGGCAGAATCGCGAGGTAGAACCCGCGCGTGTACGTCCGCACCCAGCGGTGCTCGTCCTCCAGTGGCCGGACCAGGAGCCACGCCAGGATGCCGGCGGTCGCGACGCTCGACACGAGATAGCCGATCCAACCGCTGGGCCACTCCTGCGCGATCACGACCTTGCCGAGGTACAGCGTGAGGATCACGAGATAGACCACGACGATCGGCACCAGCACATACTGCGCGAAGATCCGCAACGATGGCGGCACATCGCGTTGCTGCTGGAGCGCCGCCAGATCCTCGACCACGCCGCCCGTGAAAAACCATGTCGTGAACACGAACGCGATGACGAACCACAACCGCCCGTAGGCCTCGCTCGGGATGTCGACGCCGAGCAGCTTGTCGACCGCCGCGAGGGCGACGGCGAGTCCACCGTACAGGACGCCCGCGAAGATGCCGGTCACCAGAAACCGGATGAACAGCGCCTTGTTGTATTGCCAGAAGCCGTTCTGCTCGTCGACCCCGGCATAGGGCAGGAATGCCGCGAGGAGATGGAACGAGATGCTCAGCTCGAAATAGCGCGCGATCTGTACCGGCTCGGGCCAGCTCGGCCAGACGGTCCAGAACGTCAGAAGCACGAGGAAGCCGATCCCCGGCAACACCCAGCGGCGCGCATCGCCCGGCGCGAAGCGGCGCTCGCCGGTCAGTGTGAGGGCGAACAGCAACGGCAGTCCGAGCGTCGCGGCAGCGAGGAGCCGGACGGAGGGATCGTCTTCCGAGTGGTTGTTGACGAGCAGGATCCCGGCGATCGCCGACAGGAAGGCGCAGGCCAGCACCAGCGGGAACCGCCGCGCCGCGCGAGTGGCGGCGGTGACGACGACGCCCAGCGTCGGGAGCCAAGTCCTAGGCGAAGGCGGCATGCGCGAAACTACCTCACTCACTCGACCTCCGCCGTTGTGCCTCACCCCCTGGCCCCCTCTCGCCATGCGGAGAGGGGGAACGACACTCAAGGGTTCGTGCCCCCTCTCCCGAAGAGAGAGGGGGTCAAGGGGTGAGGTACCCGCCCGCGCTCGTCGAGCTGATCGAACCACCCCTCGAGCACGCGCAGGTAGTGCAGCGTCTGCCGCTGGCGCCAGCGGTACACCAGGGCCGACACCTTGACGATGCTTGGCCACACCGTCGGGTCGAGACGGCGGCGGCGCGCCAGCCGAGCGGCCCGCTGGATCGTGACCAATCCCGCGTTGTAGCTCGCGAACATGAAGCGACGTTGATCTTCTGGAGTCGCGGCCCGCGGCCACATGATCCACAGCGCCCGGTCGTGCTTGATCCCCGCCGCGATGTTCAGCTCGGGATCCTGAATCGAATCGAGGTCGGCGGCGTGCGACCGAATCGCCGCCAGCGTGTTCGGCATCAGCTGCATGATGCCGCGCGCGCCGTTACGGCTTCGCGCCGCCGTGTCGAGGCCACTCTCGGCGAGCCCCTGCGCCTTGAAGTGTCGCCAGTCGAACGCGGGGCCGAAGAATCGCTTCGTGTACTTGCGGAACGCCGGGTCGAACCGGTCGGCTTCCCGAGCCCGTTGCGCTTCGAGACGCGCCGCGGCGAGCAGCGCGAGCAGCCCGACTGCAACGCAGGGCCTCAGTTGAGCGCCCTCCCGACGATGATCGCGATCGCGATGAACAGCGAGCCGATGAAGATCGCGACCGCGATATTGCCGCGCTTCAGCTCGGCGGGGAAATCGACACCGCGCGTGAGCAGATCGAAAACGCGGTACGAGACGTACATGAGGACAACGCCCAGGGCGGCATAAAGAAAGTTGAGCCCCACGATGCGCCATTCCATGCGGCTACCTCCCTCGTACAGGCCCACCAAAGGAACCTTCCAAGGGCTGACCGGCAAGTAACCGCCGTCACCGACACGGCGGTCTGGCGCGACCTGCAAGCCGCACCTAGTCTTGGCCATGCCCTTCCTCGACACCAATCACCAGCGCGCCGCGATCCTGCTGTTCGCCCTCGGGATCGCCCTGCTCGTCGCCCTGACGCCGTTTGCAACGGGGCTCGTCGGCATCCCCGTGCTCTACGTCGTGTTCCAACCGGTGCATGAGTGGCTGGCGCGCCGCACCACCCCGCGCCTGTCGGCGGCACTCGTGATCGTGATCGCGCTCTTCATCATTGTGGTGCCGGGCGTGTCGTTCGCGGGGATGCTCGTCGGGCAGGCGCAGGACATCGCGAGCGGCGTCGCCGCAAGCCCGCTGCTCGGCCGCATCGCGCAGCTCCACATCCGGGGCATGGCGATCGGACCGCAGCTCGCCGATCTCGGCGGCAAGGTGGTGTCGTGGATCGGCAGCTCCGCCTTCGGCCTCATCGGCACCGCCACGCGCCTCGTGCTGAACCTCGTGATCTCCCTCTTCGGCCTCTACTATCTGCTGCTGCGACCGGGCGAAGTATGGAACTCGGTGCGCCCCTACATCCCCTTCTCCGGCCGGAACACCGACGAGCTGCGGCTGCGGTTTCGCAACGTCACGATCTCGACCGTCGTCGGGACGGGACTCGTGGCGGCGATCCAGGGCGTCGCCGTGGGGCTCGGCTTCGCCGTCACCGGCCTCTCCAACGCCGTATTCTGGGGCGTCGTGACGATGGTGTTCGCGATCCTGCCCGTCGTGGGGAGCGGCCTCGTGTGGGGACCGGGCGCGATCGCCTTGGCGATCGGCGGCCACTGGGGCTGGGGCGTGGGGCTCGCGATCTGGGGGCTCGTCGTCGTGGGGAATGTCGACTACATCGTACGGCCGATCATCTTCCGCAAATGGGCGAATATCCACCCGCTCGTCACGCTCGTGGGAGCGCTGGCGGGAGTGCCGTACTTCGGGTTGTTAGGGTTGCTGATCGGGCCGCTCGCGCTGAGCTACTTCTTCGAGCTCATAAGGATGTACCGCGAAGAATATCTCACCAAAGACGCCTAGACGCCGAGACGCCCAGTGAGCCGCTGAGCCGCCGAGTGGCCGCCAAGGGATTAGGTGTTAGGCCGATCCCGACTCCTACCACCTCGACGTCCACTTGGCGGCTCGGCGGCTATGCGCCTCCCTGAGCGCCTCGGCGGCTACTCTCCCCACCGGTGGAGCTGGTGCTGTTCCACCCACTTTCAAGTGCCCGCTATTCGGCGCGATATCGGTCGGTTCCCGCAGCGTCCCCACCACGATCGCCGCATTGAGGAATCCATCGTCATTCCCCAGCGCGCTGCGCGGGATGCGGCCAGAGATGCGCTTCCCCGAGAACATGGGCCTGAACGAGTACACCGTGGAGTACGTCGAGTCGTTCGCGTTGTAGCGCAGCACGGGGACGAGCGAGTCGGGCGTGTAATCGAACAGATCGAGCACGTAGTCGACGCCCATCCCGGTCGATCCCGGCCCGAAGACGTCGACGAACGACGTCGTGCCCGTCGTGATGCTCTGGTCGGTGTCGAAGTCGATCTCGCCGTACACCGCGTCGGAATCCCCGGATACGGGCGACTGTACACTCGACGTGAAGTCGATCGCGAAGTCGATGCCGCCCGTGTCGCGTGTGAGGGTGAGGCCAGTCAGATCCCATTGCACAGCAAGATTGCCGTAGGTGTCGCCGGAGGGGTCAGTCGCCTTTACGGTGAGAGACGTCGTCCCAGGCCCAGTCGAAGAATGACTGCAGGCCGACAAAACCACCAACGCTAACACAACGACTGAAGAGCGAGTCATCGGTGACACCCCTGGTCAGATGCCCAGACGGCGAGGAAGACGCCAAGCCGCCGAGCCGCTGCGTGGACGCCAAGGCTCGAGGGACGAGGATGATCCTAACGCCCAACCCCTCGGCGTCCACTCGGCGGCTTGGCGGCTATGCGCCTCCCTCGGCGTCTTGCCTTTTCCCAGACGTCGTTCGCCAATAAAGGAAAACAGGTACCCCAAGAAGAATTAGCCCTGTCCCAATCAAAGCATTTCCTGGGTTGGCTCCCACTGAACTGGCAACGACGTACGCTGCCGCCGCCACGAAGAACCCTGGCACCCATATCCCGCCCGGGGCACGAAATGGCGGTGCGTCGCCGCCGCGCGACCGATACACGAACAATCCCACGACTGTCAGGCCGAAGAAGATCCAGTCGCCGAACGCGACATAATCCACGAGCGCCGTGAAGCTCTTGTTCAGCGTCAGGATGATCGACCACACCCCCGTCAAGAGAATCGCGGCGGTCGGGGTGCGATACACCGGATGCAGCGCGGCGAGCCGCGGGAGGAACACGCCGTCGGCCGCCATCGCCTGGAACACGCGCGGCGTGACGAGGATCACCAAGTTCAGGAAGCCGAACGTCGACGCCGTGATGCCGGCCGAGATGATCGTGGCGCCCACGGGGCCGAGCGGCCCGCGCATCACGTCGGCGGCGGGAGCGGTGCTGTGCGCCAGGCCCGTGAGCCCGAGGACGCGGAGATAGGCGATGTTGGCGAGCAGGTACACCGTGACGACACCGATCACGCCGAGCACGAGGGCGCGTGGCAGATTGCGCTCCGGCGCGATGATTTCTTCGGCGATGAAGTTGGTCTGCTGCCAGCCGCCATACGTAAAGAGGATGGGAACGAGCGCGGCTCCGAGGGTCACCACCACCCCGCCCCACCCTGTCGGGACGCCAGGAGACGGGAGCGGATGGAAGGGGACGGTCAGCGTGAGTCCTACAGCGATCAGAGTCGCCTGCGCCGTGAGCTTCAGGATCGTGAAAATGTTCTGCGTGATGGCGGCGGGCTTCACGCCGACATAGTTGATGCCGGCGAGGAGGACGATCGCGGCGACGGCGACGGGTACGGCCAGCGTCTCGGGGAGACCAGTGAGGGCGAGGAAGTACCCAGCGAACGTTTTGGCGACGGCGGCGATCGCTCCTGAACCGATCACGAACAACAGTGCCCAGCCGTAGAGGAACGCGGGCAAGGACCCTAGCGTTTCCCTCAGGTAGACGTAGCCGCCACCGGCTCTGGGCCGGTGGCTGCCGAGCTCACCGTAGCAGAACGCCCCGGCGAGCGCGACCAACCCGCCGAGCACCCACGCCGTAAGGAACAGGGGCGCGGTCCCGACCCGCTCGGCGACCGATGCCGGCGTCCGAAAGATGCCGCCGCCGATGATGCCCCCGATGACGGCCATCGTGGCGGAAAAGAGACCGAGGCGCCGCGCGTAAGTGGTCAAATGGAGCCGGTAAGGTCATGATTCAGTGAAGGCCGTCAAGAGGCCGGGTGAGGGAACTTGCGAACCGAAGCGGAACTCCGTGGTATCAGGTGGGGGCATTCGCCACTCTCCACAGCGGCGTACAACGAGGTGAACCAGTGAACGCAGGCCGGATGGTGATGGTGGCCACCGCCCTGGGATTGTCGATCCCGGTGGTGAGCCAGGCGCAGGGGTTCGGGCGCAACAAGGTCCAGTACGAGACGCTGCAATTTCAGGTCCTCAACACCGAGCACTTCCGGGTCTACTTCTATCCCGAAGAGCGCGAAGCCGCGACGGAGGCGGCGCGCATGGCGGAGCGCTGGTACGCGCGCTTCACCTCCTTGCTCGGTCACCAGCTGCGCGGCACGCAGCCGCTCGTGTTGTACGCCAGCCATCCTCACTTCGAGCAGACCAACGTGGTGGGGGGCGACCTCGACGAGAGCACCGGCGGCGTCACCGAGGCGCTGAAGCGCCGCATCGTCCTGCCGCTCGCGGGCCCGCTCTCGGAGACCGATCACGTCATCGGCCACGAGCTGGTGCACGCCTTCCAGTACGACATCACGGGGACGGGGCGCTCGGGATCGATCCCCACCGCGACCCGCCTGCCGCTCTGGTTCATCGAAGGCATGGCGGAGTATCTGTCACTCGGCCCCGTCGACCCCAACACGGCGATGTGGCTGCGCGACGCGGTGGAGCGCAACAAGATCCCTTCAATCCGACAGCTCGACGATCCGCGCTTTTTCCCTTATCGCTGGGGGCAGGCGTTCTGGGCGTATCTGACGAGCCGCTATGGCGAGGCGGTGGTGCCGATGCTGCTCAAGTCGGCGGGGCGGAGCGGCAACACTACCTACGAGCTCGAGCGGCTCTCCGGCGAACGGATCGACTCGCTGTCGCATGACTGGCAGGACGCCGTGCGGTCCGCCTACAAACCGCTCCAGCAAGCCACTGCGGCGCCGACGACGTACGGCACGCCGGTGGCCTCGGAACGCGCCCGCGCGCAGCTTAACGTGGCCCCGGCGCTCAGCCCCGACGGCAGCCGCATCGCCTTCTTCTCGGAGCGCGGCCTGTTCTCGATCGACCTCTTTCTCGCCGACGTGAAGACCGGCAAGGTCGAGCGCACCCTCACCAATACGGCGCTCGACCCGCACTACGAGAGCGTCGGATTCATCAGCTCGGCGGGAGCCTGGGACAACACCGGCAATCGCTTCGCGTTCGGTGTGGTGGAGAAAGGCCGTCCCGTGCTGTCGATCCTCGACGTGAAGTCGGGCAAAGCCGTGAAGGAAATCCGTTTCCCCAATTTGGGACAGATCTTCAGCACCACCTGGTCGCCCGACGGCAACACCGTCGCCTTCTCGGCGCAGGCCGACGGGTGGACCGATCTCTTCCTTTATGATGTCACGACGGGAGCGCAGCGCCGGCTCACGAACGACCTCTTTGCCGACCTGCAACCCGTCTGGTCGCCCGACGGCCGCTCGCTCGCTTTCGTCACCGACCGTTTCGACACCGACGAGGCGGAGCTGAAAGCGGGGACGTATCAGCTGGCGCTCTACGATCTCTCGACGGGCAACATCCGCCGGCTGGCGGGCTTCCGCGGGGCGAAGCACATCAACCCGCAGTGGAGCGCCGATGGCAAGAGCCTCTACTTCGTTTCGGATCGCGGCGGCATCGACAACATCTACCGCATGGACGTGGCGTCGGAAAGTGTGACGCAGGTGACGAACCTGTTCGTCGGGGCGAGCGGCATCACCTCGCTCAGCCCCGTCATTTCCGTGGCCCAGCGGACGGGCGAGCTCGTCTTCACGGCGTACGATTCGAGCAGCTACAAGCTGTTCGCGATCAAGGATTCCGTGGTGCTCGCCGGCAAGCCGCTCGCGGCGCTGCCCGGGCCCGGCGCCGACGTCCTGCCGCTGACGACGCGCCAGCCGGATTCGCTGCAGGCAAAGCTGGCCGATGCGCGGACCGGCCTGGCGTCCATGAGCGACACCAGGGTCACCGCCTATCACCCCGGCCTGTCGCTCGATTACGTGTCGCAGCCGTATCTCGCCGTGGGCACGAGCACCTTCGGGACGTTCGTCGCGGGCGGTGCCACGCTCGTCTGGAGCGACATGCTGAGCGACCACACGCTGATCACGGGCGTGCAGATGAGCGGCCGGTTCCCCCAGGACGTCGGCGCCGTGGTCGCCTATCAGAACCAGCGTCGCCGGTTCAACTGGGGGGTGGCGGCGCAACAGGTCCCCTACATCACGGGCGGGTACCGGGCCGGGTTCACCGCCGGGGGCGCGGTCTATTACCAACAGGCCGTGCTCGTTCGGCAGACGGAGCGTTCGGCGATCGGCTTCGCGAGCTACCCGCTGAGTCGCGTGCAGCGTGTCGAGTTCTCGGGCGGCTACGAAAACATCTCCTTCAATACGGAGATCCAGACGCTCTACTTCGATGGCGCCACATTCCAGTACCTGGGCAAGACCGATTCCACTGCCCAGTCCCACAGCGCCTTGAATATGGGCGTCGCGTCGGCGGCGCTGGTCTACGACAACTCCTTCTTCGGGGCGACGAGTCCAATCCTTGGCAGCCGCTACCGGCTCGAGGCCGATCCGATGATCGGATCGCTCAGGATGGTCAGCGTGACCGCCGACTACCGGAAATACATCATGCCGGTGCGTCGCTTTACGTTTGCCGCGCGCGTCGCGCACGCCGGCCGGTACGGGCCCGACGCCGAGAACTCGGTGCTGTTCCCGCTGTTCCTGGGCTATCAGCAGCTGGTCCGTGGCTACGACTACAACTCGTTCAGCGCGGCGGAGTGCCCGTCGACCGGGACGAACTGCCCCGCATTCGACCGGCTGTTCGGCAGCCGGCTGCTGCTCGGCAACGTGGAGGCCCGCTTCCCGCTGCTCGGCGTGCTGGGCCTCGGGAGCGGCTATTACGGCGCGCTGCCGATCGAGGCCGGGGTCTTCGCCGACGCCGGCGTCGCCTGGAACAGCAACCAGGCGACCTCGCTGGCCCACCGGCAGGCGGTCACGAGCGCCGGCGCCGTGTTCCGCATGAACCTGTTCGGCTTTGCGGTTGCGGAGCTGGACTACGTCAAACCATTCCAACGTCCCGACAAGGGTTGGTACTGGGAGCTCAGTCTTTCACCTGGGTTCTGATCAACTGCGTGAGAAGTGAGAGGTGAGACGTGAGAGGTGAGAGGCAGACGCTTGCTTCTCACCTCTCACTTCTCACCTCTCACGCCTTCTTGCCTCGCCCGTCCTCGCATCAACACTGCGGATCCCTCTGAGCACGACTATTCGGAAGTGGATGCGCTCGATCCGTGACCAGTAGCGGTCGAGCGTCACACGATCGAGCGCCAGCGCGGCGGCGCGGCTAACGCCAGCAGGGGGCGGCACGAGGATCGTCAGGCGGTCGTAGACCGTGCCCCGCTCCTGGGCGTCGACGCGCGACAGGAGGTGCCACAGCGAGATCGCGTCCTCGGAACGCGCCACGGCGAGTGCCGCGTGCACGGCTGGGACGCCCCCCGACGCGAAGGCAAAGGAATCGAGCGCCGCCACGAGCGGTGCCGGTGCGTCGGAAACGTAGGGGACACCTGGGGGGCGCCGCGGCCGCGTTTCCGCGAACGCGTCGATGGGGACGACGGAGCGCGCACCGCTCCACGCGAACTCGACATACCCTCCCGTGACGTGCAGCCGGCCGCGCCCGCTCGAGTCGGTCTCGAGGACGTACTCGCACCCCAGATCGACGGCCGTGCCGGCGGGAGTGTCGACGAAAAAGAGGCGCGGCGGGGCATCGACCTTGGCGTGGATCCCGCCGTAGGCGAGCGCCAGACGGTGATCGGTCGCCTCGGCGCGCACCAGTCGGACTCGGGTGCCGGGTTGCACGTCCACGTGACCAATGCCCCCGACCGCGATCGTAGCGCGGGACGAGTCGTCGGTCTCGAGCACCTGCCCCACGCGCATCGTGCCCGACGCGGCGAGCGGGGCGTCGTTGACGCGAGGCGCTCCCGCCACGCGTTGCACCGACCACGTCTCCCCGCGCGTCTCCCCGGGCGGTCTGAGCAGCAGGAGGGCGGCAACACCAGCGGCCAGTGCAAGCGGGACGGTGACGAACAGACGGTACCGTCGCCGCCTTCCACCGCCCGTCACCACCTTCCCCCGCCGAATTCTTTCGAGGATCCCCGGCCACATATCCTCCGGCGGCTCGATCGTCCGCGGCAGCTGCCGCGCGGCGTCCTGCAGCTCCTTCTCGTTCATCGCTCCAACCGTTCCCGCAGGAGACGGCGCGCCCGGAACAGCTGCGCCTTCGACGTTCCGACCGCGATCCCCGTCATCCTGGCGATGTCCTCGTGACCGTACCCTTCCACGTCATACAACACGAACACCTCCCGCGCCCCCTCGGGCAACGTGGCGACGGCGCGCTCGAGGTCGATGCCGAGACCCGCCGTGGCGGCCGAGGTGCCGCGTTCGTGCATATCGGGCTCCGCCACCGGCACCACACGGTCCTCACGCCGCCGGTCTGCGCGGTTCGCCATCCACACGACGTTCACCGCCAAGCGGTACAGCCACGACCCGAACGCGCTCTCGCCGCGGAACGTCCCGAGCTTCTCCCAGCAGCGCACGAAGACGTCCTGCGCCAGCTCCGCGGCCCGGCCGCGATCGCCGCTCAAGCGGAGGCACAAGGCATAGACACGCCCCGCATGCTCGCGATACAGGGACTCGAACGCCGCTTCGTCACCCGCGCGCGCGCGGACGACACGATCATCTAACACCGCAGCGCTGGAAGGTGACGACACAGTGATAAGACGCCTTCGCAGGACATGAGGTTTAAGACGCCGAGGGAAGCCGCCGAGCCGCTGAGCCGCCGAGTGGACGCCGAGGGGTCGGGGGTGAGGCCCTTCCTAACTCCTGAATCCTAAGCGGCCACCCGGCGGCTCAGCGTCTACCTCGGCGTCTAGGTTACCTAGTGCCCCGTCGCGGTAGAATCGACCTGCCGAATCAGCAATCCCGACGTGGATACTCTCACTTCGTACTTCGCGGGTCGTGCGACCGTGATGAATGTTCCTGAGCCGTACGTCGCATCGACGAGCGGCGCCAGGACACTGGGATGACGGTGCACGAAACCGAAGACGTTCACGACATGGTCCCGCCCCAGCGGGAAAATGGTATGCGGCCGGTGCCGTTCGTCGGGAACAGCGTTATAGCGGCCGCCGACGCGGTCCAGCTCGTACGCGGTCTGGAGGCCCAAGATATTGACGATCGGCTTCCACTTGAGGATGCGGGCATCGACGTAGAGGGCGTCGCCCAGGATCTCGAACTGCCCCCCACGGCCATCGGGCATCGTCACCGTGGCGCGGAAGTGTTGCGGCCCCACCGGCTCCGTCTGCACCACCGCCGCGACCTCCTCGGCGGTGAGGGCGCGATAGCCGTGAATCCCGATCGTGACGGCGGCGAACAGCGCCGCCAGCGCCAGGCAGAGCAGCGCCGACAACACGCTCACGAGACTGTGGAGCACCCGGCGCCGCTTCCCGGCCCAGACCGCCAGAGCGACGAGCCCCGCGCCGATCAGCGCAGTAACGAGGGAGGCGCCAGTGAGCACCGACATAGCGGCTACAAGCTACCAGACAACGGGCCCCCTCCGCATCCAGTGCGGAGAGGGCCCGCGTTTCGTTCGGCCAGGGCGGTACCGCTAGACCTGGGTTTCCTGTCGTGCGGGGGGTCGGACGCTCTGGCGCCGTTCGGCGACGAGGCGGCGGTCGAGGCCGGAACGACGATCGAGCATCATGCGGCGATCGATGCCGCTGCGACGCTCCACCGCGACCTCGATCACCTGCTGTCGGCGCTCGCCACTGTCGCGCCGTTCGATGCGCCGCCGCTCACCGCTCGTGCGTCGACCCGATCCCATGTGCCAGATGCTCCGAACGAACAGGGAAACGAATGGCCCGCATGGGCCTGCACTGCGTTAGCGCAAGAGCTATGCCTTTTAGCGATACTGTGTGACGAAGTGTAGCTCACTACAAGTCAATCACTTACCCACGCGTGTCATGGGTCACACTGCGCGATCCACATGGCCGCTCCGCTACGGTTTTGACGACACCGAGCGACAATCCGTCCTCGTCCCTGACGTGTAGCGTCGGCGCCACATATACTGCGTGAGAGGTGAGAGGTAAGAGGTGAGAGGCAATCCCTTCTCACTTCTCACATCTCACCTCTTACGCCTCGCTTGTGAGGGCATGACAATTGCCACCCACCCCGCCATCCATGACCATCGCGTCGGCGCAGACCGCCGCCTCCGCCCTCCGTCCCGGGGTGCCGTCAGGAGTAGCCGGGGTCGAGATATATCCTCTCGACGCTCCCGCCGCGAGTCGCATCCTCACCCCTGACGCGCTGGGCTTCGTGGCAGCGCTGGCCCGCACATTCGAAGATCGCCGCCGTGAACTGCTCGCGGCCCGGGTTGCGCGGCAGCAGCGCCTGCTCGACGGCGAGCGCCCCGACTTTCTCCCCGCGACGCGCACCGTCCGGGAATCCGACTGGGTCGTGGCACCGATCCCGCAGGACCTCATGGACCGGCGGGTGGAGATCACCGGCCCCGTCGACCGCAAGATGATCATCAACGCCCTCAACTCGGGCGCCCGTGTATTCATGGCCGATTTCGAGGACTCGCACTCCCCCACCTGGGCGGGGACGATCGACGGCCAGATGAACCTCTACGACGCGGTCCGCGGCTCGATCACCTACGACAGCCCCGAGGGAAAGCACTACACCGTGGCACCCGGTGCCGCGACGCTGATGGTGCGCCCGCGCGGCTGGCACCTGGTCGAAAAGCACATGCTGGTGGACGGCCGCCCCGTCTCGGCGTCGCTGTTCGATTTCGGGCTCTGCTTCTTCCACAACGCCATGGCGCTGTGTCGTAAGGGGTCGGGTCCTTACTTCTATCTCCCCAAGATGGAGAGCTATCTCGAGGCGCGGCTATGGAACGACGTCTTCGTCGCCGCGCAGGCCGCGCTGGGCCTTCCCCGGGGCACGATCCGGGCGACGGCGCTGATCGAGACGATCCTCGCCGCCTTCGAGATGCACGAGATGCTGTGGGAGCTGCGCG
>JACXTT010004209.1_pt1 | contig 21468 bp, 26 predicted proteins | sample 9270951 | NCBI WGS metagenome assembly JACXTT01 (sample SAMN15532306, study PRJNA645909) | rock metagenome | isolation source: weathered quartz diorite | place: Puerto Rico | collected 2017-06-21
CATCTGAGAACACTCCATCCAAGGCATCGTACGCTCCATGATTACGGGAAAGTACGACGATGATAAAAGTGTTACCTATGTCTCCCTACAACTGTTACCTATGTCCCCCTACCAAACAGCCCGCAGGGCCAGTCCCCGATGCTGCGAACGCCGCGGACGAAAATGGGGACGGGCAGCGGGTGCGGTTCCCGTTCTAACTCAATGCTTCGAGGGACTGTAAATCTGGTCGAAAATCCCGCCATCGGCGAAGTGGGTTTTTTGGGCTTTGGTCCAGCCGCCGGCGGCTTCGTCGATGGTGAACAGTTTGATTTTGGGGAACTGGGCGGCGTATTTGCTGGCAAATTTGGGGACGGCGGGACGGTAGTAGTGCTTGGCGATGATGTCCTGGCCTTCGTCGCTGTACAGGTACTGGAGGTAGGCTTCGGCGACCTTGCGGGTGCCCCGCTTGTCGGCGACCTTGTCGACCACGGCGACGGGCGGTTCGGCCAGGATGCTGACGGAGGGGGTGACGATTTCGACCTTGTCCGGGCCCAGCTCCTTGATGGCGAGGAAGGCTTCGTTTTCCCAGGCGATCAGGACGTCGCCAATGCCGCGTTCGACGAAGGTGGTGGTGGCGCCGCGGGCGCCGGAGTCCAGCACGGGGACGTTTTTATACAGCTTGCCGATGAAGTCGCGGGCGCTGGCGTCGGTGGCGCCCGGCTGGCGCAGGGCGTAGCCCCAGGCGGCCAGGTGGTTCCAGCGGGCGCCGCCGGAAGTCTTGGGATTGGGTGTGATGACGGAGACGCCCGGCTTGACCAAGTCGTTCCAGTCCTTGATGCCCTTGGGGTTACCCTTGCGCACCAGGAAGACGATGGTGGAAGTGTAGGGCGCGCTATGATATTGCAGACGCTTTTGCCAGTCGGCTGCGACCAGGCCGTGCTCGGCGATGGCGTCGATGTCGCTGGCCAGGGCCAGGGTGACGACGTCGGCCTGCAGGCCGTCGATGACGGAGCGGGCCTGCTTGCCCGAGCCGCCGTGGCTTTGCTTGACGGTGACGCTGTCGCCCGTCTTGGCTTTCCACTGGCGGGCAAAGGCGCCGTTGAAATCCTGGTAGAGCTCGCGGGTCGGATCGTAGGACACGTTGAGCAGGGTGATGTCGGCCGCTGCTGCCGCTTGCGTCAGCGCGGTGCTCACTACCAGGGTGGGGAGTAACACCGGCAACACCGCGGCCAGCAGGGTGTGACTTATTTTTTTGAGCAGCATGGTCGAATTCTTTCTTTACAAAGGAAACGCCAGCGTACGCACAGGCCGTTTAATTTGGAACGAATGAATTCTTCTTAACTTATACGAATTTTCAGCGCGAAATAAAGCAGGGAAACTTAATGGGCCTTGGACAGAATCAGCAGCCAGCGGCGCAGCAGCAGCACTTCCACGTGGCCGGGTTCGACCCCCGTATCGCATTCGATGATGGGGTTGACCGCATAGAAGCGCTTGCGGAAGTCACGGGTCACGAGCAGTTCACGGCGGCCGAAGCGCAGGGTGAAGGAGGTGGGAGCGTATTCCATGCCGAAAGAGCTGTTCAAGGTGGTCATGACGATGTCCTTTTGTTTGTGTTGGTCCAGAGATTCCAGAATAGCATAACTACTGTATAAATCCACAGCTACTGTACGAATACCCAGTAAATTTTAAAACTGTGGTTTTTACGCCAAGGTCACCATGTCTGCACAATTTTTCAGCAATCTGCGCCGCCGCTGGCGCCCCTTCATCGCCGCCCGCCTCTCGCCCGAGGGCGCCGCCGGTCTCCATCTCACCCTTGGCCTGCTGGCCCTGCTGATCGCCACCTCGGCCTTCGGCGCCATTGCCGAGGATGTCGTCACGGGCGACCGCCTGACCCTGCTGGACGTGATGATTGCCAACTGGTTTCATGCGCGCGCCACGCCGGCCATGACGGCCCTGATGCTGGACATTTCCAACATCCACGGGCCCGCCGGTGGGGTGGTGCTGAGCCTGCTGCTGCTGGGCTTTTATTACTGGCGCAAGCGCTACTGGTGGATGCTGGCTGGCGTCGTGATTCTGCCGGGCGGCATGCTGCTTAATGTTTTGATAAAGTACAGCTTCCAGCGCGCCCGCCCCACCTTCGACGTGCCCTTGCTGACTTTGCACACCTATAGTTTTCCCAGTGGGCACACGGCTTTTGCCGCCATGTTTTACGGGCTGCTGGCCTGTTCGCTGGTGCCCCATCCGGGCAGCGAAAGCCGACGCATCGGGGCCGACGTGGCGGTGGCATTTGCCGCCTGCATCATGGTGGCACTGGTGGCCCTGAGCCGCATGTACCTGGGCGTGCATTACCTGAGCGATGTGCTCGCCGCGGGCGCCGAAGGCTGCGCCTGGCTGGCAATCTGCATCACCGCCGTGTCCACCTTGCGCCGCCGGCGCGAAGGACGCACCCTGATCGACTGACAAGGAGTTTGCCCTGATCGAATCGCCCCAAGCTGCCACGCCTTCAGCGTCCACCCAGCGCCGCAAGCTGGTCGTCATCATCAATGGTGGCGCCGGCGCCGGCCATGACGACAAGGCCGCCGCCGACCTGCGCGCGAAATTCGAGAAGCTGGGCTGCCAGGCCGCCGTCACCGTCGCCAAGGGCGGCGAGGACATCATCGCCACCGCCAAACGGGCCCTGGCCGATGCGGACGTGGACGCCGTTGTCGCGGGCGGCGGCGACGGCACCATCAACGCGGTCGCCTCGGTCGTCGCGGGGAGCAGCAAGCCCTTCGGCGTGCTGCCGCTGGGCACCTTGAACCACTTTGCGAAGGACCTGGGGGTGCCGCTCGATCTCGACGAAGCGGTGCGGACGGTGGCGCAGGGCGAAGTGATCGCGGTCGACGTGGGCGAAGTCAACGGGCGGATTTTTCTTAACAATTCCGGCCTGGGCCTGTATCCCGACATCGTCCACGACCGCGAGAAGCAGCAGTCGCGGTTGGGCCGGGGCAAGTGGCTGGCCGCGGCCTGGGCCAGCCTCGCCGCCCTGCGCCGCTACCCTTTTTTGAAATTGACCCTCAACATCAAGGGCAAGCAGCACTTGCGCGCGACGCCCTTTGTTTTCATCGGCAACAATGAATACAGCATGACGGGCTTGTCGATCGGCGAGCGGGCCAGCCTGCAGGATGGTCTGCTGAGCCTGTACGTGGCGCAGCGGCCCGGCCGGCTTGGCCTGCTGCGCTTCGGCTGGCGCGCCCTGTGGGGACGGCTGGCCCAGGAAAAGGATTTCGATGCCATGCTGTGCGAGCAGTTCGACATCGCCACCCGCCACAAGCGCCTGCGCGTGGCCACCGATGGCGAAGTGACGGTCATGCGCACACCCCTGCATTACAAGATCCGGCCCGGCGACCTCCACGTCATCGTCCCGCGCAATTGACGCGCTCACCTATCACCGGAAGGACTACCCATGCGTACCCTGGTTCACCTGTCCGACCTGCATTTCGGCAGGGTTGACGACGAATTGCTGGCGCCCCTGCGCGCCACCGTGGAGGCCATCGCGCCGGACGTGGTGGTGGTGTCGGGCGACCTGACCCAGCGCGCCAAGAGCGAGGAGTTCGAAGCAGCCAAGGCCTATCTGGACACCTTGCCCGGCCCCCAGATCATCGTGCCCGGCAACCACGACATCTCCTTCTACAATGTGTTCCGGCGCTTTCTGCAGCCGCTGACGCGCTACAAGCGCACCATCACGGAGGACCTGTCGCCGATCCACGTCGATGATGAGATCGCAGTGCTGGGCATCAACACGGCGCGCTCGCTGACCTTCAAGGATGGCCGGGTCAACAAGGAGCAGCTGGCCGACATGCGCGCCGCCTTCGCCGACCTGGACCCGGCCGTCACGCGGGTGGTCGTGACCCACCATCCTTTCGATCTGCCCGCAACGGCCGACCACGACGACCTGGTCGACCGCGCGCCGATGGCCATGCGGGCCTTTGCCGACGCCGGTGTCGACCTGCTGCTGGCAGGCCACTTGCACATGAGCCACGCCGGCAACACGGCCGAGCGCTACCGCATCAGCGATTTCGCCGCCCTGGTGGTCCAGGCCGGCACCGCGACGTCAACCCGGGGCCGGGGCGAGGTGAATTCCTTCAACGCCATCCGGGTCGCCTCCGGGCGCATTGAAGTGGACCGCTACGGCTGGGATGTCATTGGCAAACAATTCAACAAGACGGGCACTGAAATCTTCATGCGCAGCGCCAATGTGTGGAGCGCGCATAACGAGGGCATGCTGGCGGCTGGCTTATAAGGCCGGTAAGCGTCACGCCCTTGCCTGGAAAATCATCTGGCTCTGCCAGTGATTTTCCCCATATCTGTCCAAACAAAAGTAGGTTTGTACTTTTGTTTGAAATTTTTAAATCCAGTATTCGGTCAGGCGCGAGGCCCACTCTTTCACGCGGTCCGTAAACGGACGGCGGGCCCATTCCTCTTTCGTCACTTCCTTCGAGTCGCGCAGGTCTTCGCTGAACGCATTGTCCATCTGCTGTCCGAACGCGGGATCGAGGATGATGACGTTCAACTCGTAGTTGTGGATAAAACTGCGGCGGTCGATATTGGCCGAACCGATGGTGGACCAGGCGCCGTCGATGACGGCGGTCTTGGCGTGGAGCACCGCGACCTGCAGATGGTAGATCTTGACGCCGCCGGCCAGCAGCTGGTCGTAGAAGGCGCGGCCGGCGTGCAGCACCAGGCCGTGGTCGGTCACCCCGGGCAGCACCAGGCGCACGTCCACGCCGCGGGCCGCGGCGGCGATCAGGGCGTCGACGATCTGCTGGTCGGGCACGAAATACGCGCTGGTGATGTGGATGGTTTTCTTGGCGTCGCCGATGGCCAGCACCAGCGATTTGTAAATTTCGAATCCCTTGTCGGGGTCGCTGGCCAGCACCCGCACGACCTTGTCGCCCACGGCGGCCAGCGGAGGGAAGTAATTCGCTTCCGGCAGCTCGCCGGCATCCTGGTGCACCCAGTTGTTCACGAAGGAGTATTGGAAGGCGGCCACGGCGGGACCCTCGACCTTGACGTGGGTGTCGCGCCAGCCCACTTTTTTCGACAGGGCGGGATTCGGATGGCGGCCGGAACCGAAGAAGGAGCTGTTGGCGTAATCGGCGCTGATGTTGATGCCGCCCGTGAAGGCCATCTTGCCATCCACCACCAGCAGCTTGCGGTGATCGCGGTTGTTGACTTCCCACTTGCCGACCCGGGTCACGGGATTGAGAGGATTGAAGGCCAGCAGATTGACGCCGCCCGCTTTCATGCGGTCAAAGAAAGCCTGGGGCACGCTGAGGGTGCCGACGCTGTCGTAGAGCACGTTGACGGTGAGGCCCTGGCGGCGCTTTTCAATCAGGAGGTCGGCGAACTGCAGGCCCAGCTCGTCCTGGTCGAAGATATAGGTTTCCAGGTTGACCGTGGTCTTGGCGTCGCGCACGGCTGCCATCATTTCCTTCATGGTGGCGGGGCCGTCGATGAGCAGGGTGACCTTGTTGCCGGCGATCAGGGGCACGCCGGTGGCGGCTTCTTCCTGCGCCGCCAGCGCCTTCAAATCCGGGGTTGCCCGCGCCCAGCGCTTGGCCAGCAGGGCCGCCGCCTGTTTCTCGCGCACGGCGCCCTGGGCGGTGGCGACGGTGGGCGTGGGCTTGGCGGCGACGGCGGCGCGGTCGGGGTCGACGTCGGGCAGGCTGGCGCAGGCCGACAGCAGCAGGCTGCTGGCAGCCAACATCGCCAACAGAGCCAATATGGGCCGGCTGACTGGCTTGAAATCCTTAACGGTGCGCATCATCGTGTTCCTCGGTTGGTCTCATTGGCCGGCTCTGCATTGTCGTCGCGCGGCCCGATAAAAAAATCGATGGGGGCGGCCAGGAAGCGCCGTCCGAGTGCCTTCATCAGGCGGATGCCATGCTTGAAGCGAATCTTGCGTGCCCGCAGCGCCACCCACAGGGCCAGCGAAAAACTGACCAGAAGATTGACGGCACCGATGGCCAGGAAGCCTGCAACGGATGTGGCTGCTAACTGCCAGCTTACCCGATGATCGAGGGCGACCAGCGCCGTGGAGAAATTGGCCGCGGAAAAAGTGACGTGGCGGATATCCAGGGGCAGGCCCAGCAGGTAGCCCAGGGTGCCCGTCAGCCCCAGCATGATGCCGAAAAAGAAGTTGCCCATCAGTCCGCCAAGATTGTCTTCCAGGTAGGTGGCGACCTTGCCGAGCCGTTTCTGGCCCAGCCAGCGGCCCAGTCCCCGCAACTGGCGCACCCGCTGCGCCATGCGGGTGTACAGGGCCTTGTTGTCGTAGTAGCCCGAGATCAGACCGGCCACGAACAGGCAGACCCCCGCCACCGCCGCATATAGGAGGGCCAGGCTGTGAAAGGGATCGATGTCGTGAAGCAGGTGCATGGCCTTCTCGGGCGTGACCAGCTGCTTGCCGAATAGTGTATGCCAGCCCATCGCGATCATCCACGCCACCGGCAACACGGTCGCCAGGTTGCCCAGCACGGCCACGCACTGGGTACGGAACACCTGGTTGATGAGGGCCGCCATATTGTCGAGGTCGATGTGGCGGCCGTCGCGGGTGGCCAGGCCGGCGGCGATGCGCGAGGCCGTCATGGCCGGCTGCTTGGTGGCCACCGTGAAGTGCAGCAAATGGATCAGCATGAAGCCCAGCGAGTAATTCATGCTGAACAAAAACGCTTCCACCAGCGGGGCGCGCTGCAGGCCTGCCAGCAGGATTTTGCACACCGCCATGAAGCCGACGATCACGCCGGCACCGCCCGAGGACGCGAACATGCTGCGCAATTCGCGGCGCGACTCGGCGATATAGTGTTCGCCCGTGCGGCTGGCGTTTTCCGTCACGTTACGGGCCAGCAGGTCGAGGTTGGCTGCAAACAGGCGGCGCAGTTCGTAGCGGCTGTTGTGCGCTTCCACCAGTTCCTGGGCCAGGGCGATGGCGGCGGCGCAGCGCAGGCTGACGGGCGGCGCCGCCGCCGGGCTGGCTTCATCGGCGAGGGCGTGCACGTCCACCGTCGCCGCGCTGGGCAATTCGCCGCTGACGTCGACCAGGAATAGCAGCTTGTGCAAACGGTCCATGCTTTGGGTGAGGGCCACCAGCACATAGGTCAGCGCCACGCTGGTGCCGTTGGCGGCGGCGCTCTTGCGGATCTTGCCGACCAGAGCGGCGCACTGGTCCAGCATCACCAGCAGATGGCGGGCATCGTCCGGCGGCGGACCTTCGCCGGCCAGCATGCGGGCGTAGCCGTCCAGGTAGTCGTTGACCTCGACCGTCTGCATCAGGAAGGGCGAATCGAAATCTTCCATGTCGGGATTGCTGCGCACCAGGCGCGGTTCCAGGCCCAGCGCGCAGACCCGGCAGGACAGGGTGCGGATGGCTTCCAGCATGCCGCGGATCAGGGCGGCGCGGGCCTGGCGCAGGTGGGGTGGCGGGGTCGCGGCGGCGATCACGTCCACCAGCGCCATCCAGTCGGCGGCCGGCACGGCGCTGATCCACAGGAAGTCGGTGTCGCGGTGCAGCAGCTCGTCGATGGCGTCGGCCAGGTAGGCGTGGTCTATGGCGGGCGGCAAGATGCGCCAGGCAATCCGGCGTTTTAATTCAGCAAAAAAGCCGTCGTTGGAGAGGATGCCGATGTCCGTGTAGAGGCTGGCATGGCGGCGCTGTTCCAGCAGGGTGCAGACGGCCAGGCCCAGGCCGGCGGCCAGGCGGGGCGCGCCGCGCAGCAGGGCAGTGAGGCTGCGCACGTTGGCGGCGGCAATTTCGCCCTGGCCGGGATGACGCGGACGCAGGGCGTCGACCAGGGCGCTCAGTTCATCGATCAGGGCGGCGTCGGCCAGGGCGCTGGCGACGAGCGCGGGGGCGATGTCCGACGAGGTGACGGCGACGCTGGCGACGACGCCGTGCGCCGGGTCGGGAGCGCCATCGGGCAGGGCCAGGACGGCGATCCTTTCGAGGATGGAAAGCATGTGAATCCGGACTGGTGCAAAAGTCCCAGTGTACGTGGCCGTCGGCTCAGCCTTTGTACGCCAGCGTACTCACGGCAGCAAGCAATTGCTGCGCACGCACATTGCGGACCCGCTCAGCTTATCCGGCTGGCGCGGCGAGCGGCGCGATGCTGCCGCAATCGCTGGAAAGCCAGCGGCCCAGCGACTCCACGCTCAGCGCCGGCATGCCCTGGGTCGGGGTGGTGCGCGATATGGCGGTGTAGCTGGTGGGGGAGGTGAAGGTGAGGGTGCCGTCGCCCGACGCCACCACCGGGCTGGTGCAGCTGTAACTGTAGTGGGTGCTGTTGCCTATGCTGGGGTCGAACTGCATCTTGCACGCGCCCTTTTGCTGGATCGGCAGTTGCCGGCGGGCCGCCATCTCGGGCGTGATGCACAGCTTGGCCGTCACCATGCCGGACTGGTCGATAGTGACGCCGTTCCGGCTCATGGCCGCCTCCACCTGCGCGCGCATGGCAGGGTCCTTGGCCAGGTGCTCTTGCGCGGCGGCCATCAGGGCCTGCATCTTGTTGTCGCCCATGCTGGACTTGTTTTGCACTTCCCACAGCCCCGGCTTGAAATTCGGCTGGGCGGCGTGGGCGCCTGCGGCAAAGCATGCCAGCAAAACGGGAAGGGCGGCGCTGCGGCGCAGAATCGATAGTCTCATGGGCAACTCCGTGAAGGGCAAGCCCCGAGCATAACGTAAAGATCAGCGCCCTGGCGCACGTGGCCGGGTGACGATTGTCACTGGCGCCGCCGCCGCGCTGACCGCATACTTGCGGTATCGTCAAACCGATATGGACCGATCATGAACGACCGCAGCTATTTTGCCCGCCTGGCCCGCCTGCCCTGGGTGCCGCCAGCCCGAGGCAAGTCGCCCTATATGTGGGTGCTGATGCTGGCTTTTCTGGTGTTTAAATACGCCTACACGCGGCCGACGCTGGCCGAGACGGTGCTGCTGGCGCTCACCGTGCTGGGTTTTCTGCCCCTGTATTTTTACAGCTACTGGCCGCTGCGCGCGGGGGTGCGCACCGCCGTGATTGCCGCCACCTGCGCCTTTGGCGCCTTGTGGGTACCCTACAACCCGGGCGCATCGACCTTCTTCATTTTTGCCTGTGGCATGTGTTCCGGTTTCCTTTCGCCGCGCGCCGCGTTCACGGGGCTGGGCCTGGTGCTGGGCGCCGCCATCGCGATCGCCCTGACGGTGGGCAGCCACACGCCGGAATTCCTGTTTCCCGCTCTGGTCGTGGGCAGCCTGGTGGGCGGCGCGGCCATCACCGACGTACGCCTGGGCCGCTCGCGTGCGCTGTTGCTGCGCAAGCAGGAAGAGGTCGAGCAGATGGCGACGATCGCCGAGCGCGAGCGCATTTCGCGCGACCTGCACGATCTGCTGGGTCACACCCTGTCCCTGATCACCCTGAAAGCGGAGCTGGCCGGCAAACTGTTCGAGCGCGATCCGGCCGCCTGCCGCAAGGAGATTGCCGACATCGAGAGCAGCGCCCGCGCTGCCCTGTCGGAAGTGAGAAGCGCCGTCAGCGGCTACCGCCAGAGCGGCTTTGCCCATGAACTGGCGGGCGCCCGCGCCAGCCTCGCCGCGGCCCAGGTGGTGCTGCACGCGGACGTGCAAGCCCTGCAGTTGCCGGCGGCGGCGGAAAACGTCATGTCGCTGGCCCTGCGCGAGGCGGTGACGAACATCGTGCGCCACGCCGGCGCCAGCGAGTGCCAGCTGAGCCTGTCGGAAGTGCAGGGCATGCTGGTGCTGCGGATTGCCGACAACGGCGCCAAGCTGGCCAGCGAGGGCGCCATCCGCCGCGGCAACGGCCTGGCCGGCATGGCCGAGCGCGCTGCCGCGCTGGGCGGCAACCTGGCGCTGCGGGTGGAGCGGGGCTTGTCGCTGGAATTGCGCCTGCCGGCCAGGGCGGGCGCATGAGCATCCGCATCCTGATTGCCGAAGACCAGGCGCTGGTGCTGGGCGCGCTGGCTGCCCTGCTCAAGCTGGAAGACGACCTGGAAGTGGTGGCTTGCGCCCGCAACGGCGCCGAGGCGCTGGCACTGTGCGCCAGCCTGGCGCCCGACATCGTGCTGACCGACATCGAAATGCCCCAGATGACGGGGCTGGAACTGGCCGCAGCCCTGGCTGCGCAGCAACAGGCCGCCAAGGTCATCATCGTCACCACCTTTGCCCGCAGCGGCTATCTGCAGCGGGCGCTGGCGGCGGGGGTGCGCGGTTATCTGTTGAAAGATGCGCCGGCCGAAGGCCTGGCGGCGGCAATCCGCACCGTCCACCAGGGCGGGCGCGCGGTGGCGCCGGAGCTGGCGCTGGAAGGGGTACGGGGCAAGACCGATCCCCTGACGGAGCGGGAGCGGCAGGTGCTGCGGGCGGCGGGCGAGGGCAGGAGCACGGCCGATATTGCCCGCCTGATCCACCTGTCCGAGGGCACGGTGCGCAACTATCTGTCCGAAGCCATCAGCAAGCTCGATGCGGTCAACCGGATCGATGCGTTCCGGATCGCGCGCGAGGCGGGCTGGCTGTAATCGGCGGCGTGCAAAGCGGCCGCCCAATGAAAAAATCCGTTTCGTCGTCGTGCCCGGCTACCCGGCAACACGACCGCGAAACGGATCGGGCATCGCCAGGCGATGGCCCCATCTTGACAAGCTGAAACCTAGATGCCTCGACCGCTGATCAGTTTGACCAGGATCATGATGACGGCGACGACGAGCAGAATGTGGATGAAGCCACCGACGGTGTAGGAAGTGACCAGGCCCAGCACCCACAGGATCAGGAGAATAATAGCAATGGTATAAAGCATGATGATGTCCTCGTTGGTTTTAATGGCGACAGGTGCGTCGTGAATCCAGTGTCGTAGAAAGTTGCTTCTTGTTCCGTTCGTTGGCGTACATTAAAGATAACTTTTTTGCTCACTCTGCGGTTTTCCCACCCAGCCCATGAAGCCGCACAGGCCGACCAGGCCCACCAGGCAGGTCAGCAGACCGCCCGCCAGCAGGAACATCACATCTTGGGGCTGTTGGGCCTCGCCCGCCCCGGCGCTCGTCAAACCGCAGCCGGCAACGAACAGGCCCCACACGATAATGGCGATCCAGTACAGTTTGTTCATGGCTTTCTCCCGAGTCTGGCAGGCGGATACGCCTTGAAACAATTTTCCAATCAGCTCAGCAGTTGAACCGTGCGTTGGCGCACGTTGCCACAAAGAAAAAACGCCAGGCGGCGCGAGCCCCTGGCGTTTGTTGTTTTTATGCTATGCGCGCCGCATGCGCGCGCTGGTGCTTCGATCGATCAATGTACCGAACGCAGCGAGCCGTTGACCACCTTGACCCGGTCGCCCGAGCGCCAGCCGGGCGCGTTTTGCTGGTGGAAGGTGCGGGTGCCGCCATCGTCCATGCGGACCCGGATTTCAAAGCTGTGGTTGGCTTTCATATTGCCTTCGACCTGGTTGCCCACCACCGCGCCGCCGACGGCGCCGGCGACGGTGGCCAGCTGACGGCCGTGGCCGCTGCCAACCTGGTTGCCCAGCAGGCCGCCCAGGATGGCGCCGCCAGCCGCGCCCACGCCGCTGCCCTGGGCACGGGTGGTGATTTCACGCACCGATTCCACATTGCCGCAGTGATTGCACCAGTTTTTGGCGGGCGCTGCCGCGGCCAGTTCGACCGGGCGATAGTTGGCGTCGCGCATGGCGGGAGCCGGGGCAGCGGGGACGGGCCCGGCGACATAGTTGGCGGGTGCCTGGCGCGGCGCGCCGTTGTCGGCCACCAGCGCCTGGGTCTGCAGGGGCAGGTTGTTGTTGGCAGGCGCCTCCATCTTGGCGGCCAGCATGGCACGGTCCGCTTCGTTCAGGTCGCCACGCGGGGCGGCAGCGGCGACGACGCCATTGCCGGCGCCGATCGAGGAGGGAATCCAGCCCATGATGGCGGCAATCGCCACGCCGCAGAACAGGACGACGGCGATCGACGCCAGGATCATCAGGGGATGCTGGCCGGAGCGGCGTAAAGGGTTGATAGGGGTATCCATGATTGTTCCTTATTTTGTTGAGGTCGATGCCGGCGCGGGGCGCGGCCCAGGGCGCAGGGGCGGTGTTCCAGTGAAGACAGCCTGCTTCGCCTGTCTGAATCATTCTCTCTTGAAACAAGCTACCGCTCCGTGCGTCACCGTACATACTTTCACTAATCGAGGCCGTAAGCTGGACAAAGTTGTTTGCAAATGTAAATGCCATTCCTCCAACAAAGCTGTCACTGTGCCGCAAAACCGACGAGACTCATGCATCAACCTACGCAACCGCGCCACGCCAGGCCGGGCCAGGACGGGCCGGTCAGCGTTGCCTCCGCCCCGGCCATGGCGGACCAGATGAACAACCAGTTGCTGGCCGCGCTCCCGCCAGCCGATTTCGACCGCCTCGCGCCCATGCTCGAACTGGTGCAGGTGGACGTGGGCGACGTCTTGTTCGAGCCGCGCGACCCGATCCGCTCGATCTATTTTCCGCACGACAGCCTGATTTCCCTGCTGGGCGTGGCGGAAGGGCGCATGACCCTGGAGGTGGGGCTGGTCGGGCGCGAAGGCATGCTGGGCGCCACCGTCGCGCTGGGTCACGACACGGCCCAGGTGCGCGCCGTGGTGCAGCGCTCGGGCAGCGCCAGCCGCATGGACAGCGCCTTGTTCCGCAACGAATTCGCCAACAATCCCGCCCTGCAGCGGGTACTTTACCGCTACACCGACACCCTGCTGGCGCAAGCCATCCAGATCGCCGTGTGCAGCCGTTTCCACGTGCTGGAAGCGCGCCTGGCCCGCTCGCTGCTGGTCACGCGCGACCGCCTGCAATCGGACAAATTTCACCTGACCCACGAATTTCTTGCCCACGCCCTGGGCGTGCGCCGCGTCGGGGTGACCAAGGCGGCCAGCGCCTTGCAGCAGCAGGGTCTGATCATCTACAGCCGCGGCAATATCGAGATCCTCGACGTCGATGGCCTGGTGGCGGCGTCCTGCAAATGCTACGAGATCGTCAAGGAAGCGGGCGAAGCCGCGCTCGCCACGGCCTTCGTCTAAGAGCGTCTAACAAAATCTTCAGGGCAAGGCGCGACGGCGAAGACAGTACGACTGTACGGCAAGCCGGCGCAACGCCGCAATGGCGGTTTTGTTAGACGCTCTAATCCCGCCGGAACGCCTGCCGCAGCAGCGCCATCTGGTGGCTGAAACGGGTGCAGGCTTCGCACACGAACAGGTGCATCCTGACGCGGCCCCGGTCGATCAGGGGCAGTTCGCGGTCCATGCTTTCCGACACCAGGCGGTGCACTTCGCGGCAAGTGGGATTGAAGCGGCGATATCGCATGCGGATTCCTTCAGGCCGGCTTGCCGAACCAGTTCAAGTCCAGGCATTCGCGCAGACGCAGCCGCGCACGGTACAGCACGACCCATACATTGGCGCTGGTGACGGCCAGTTCGGTGCAGATTTCATCGGTGTCGAACTCAAGCCATTCGCGCATCATGAAGATGCGGGCGCTTTGTGCCGGCAATTTGTCCACACATACTTCCAGCACCCTGAAAAAATCCTGCTGCTCGAACAGGCGGTCGGGGTCGCCCCACTGGGTCGGTAGGTCGCGGGTGTGACCGTCGGGCAGGAACAAGCTGTCGATGGCCTCGTCCTCGGCCGCTGCGTCCGCGCGCGCCGCCACGTCGTCGACTGCCTGCTCACGGCTGCTGCTGCGGATGGCGTCGATGATCTTGAATTTAAGGATGCCCGTCACGTAGGTGCGCAGGGAAGAGCGGCCGGCGTAGCGGGCCGGCTGCTCCAGCACGGCAATCAGCGCGTCCTGCACGGCATCTTCCGCCCTGGCCTGGTCGCGCAACTGCAGCTGGGCAAAGCGCAGCAGTTGGGGCCGCAAAGCGTTGAGCTGCTGGCTGATGTCGGGCGGGGTGGAAGAGGGGGCTGGCATGGGCGAGAACTGTAGCACAGCCGCCGCTCCCACCACCTGTGGCCAGGCAGGGTTCACGGCTGCCCCGGCGTGCACAAAGGCAGCCCATACGCTTGCAGGATGTCGCCCTGCGGCGATTGCACAAATGCGGTCAGGGACAGGCTGGCGCGCTCCCTGATCTCGTCGGCCCGCAGCGTGATGTGCTGGCGGCCGGCGCCGCTGCCGTCCAGGCGGCTGGCATCGAACCAGCGGCGCGCGACGAAATCATGGCGCAAGGTGCGACCGGCGTTTTCACCCCGCTTGACCTGGCTGACCAGGCCGTTTTGCACCAGCGCTACCTGCAGCAGGGCGCCGGCCGGGCCTTGCCCGCTCACTTCCACCTGCAAGCCGTCGGCGCTGCCGTGCTGGTCAATGCCGATGCGTGCGCGGGCCGGCTGGGCGTTGGCTTGGCGCACCGCCTCCTTGACGCCGCCCGGCCAGTTGCGCACCTCATGGCCGCCGACAAACAGCTCCGGCGTGTAGACGGTGCGGCTGCGGGCCAGCGCGGACAGGGCGCGCTGGCGTTGCGTGAACGTGCTGCTGGAAAACGGATCCTTCCAGCCGATGTCGTTCCAGTAGTCCACGTGGAGGGACAGGGGCAGCACCTGATCGGCGCCCAGGCCGGTGCCGCGCAGGCCGCTGACGAACTGGTCGGCGGGCGGACAGCTGCTGCAGCCTTCCGAGGTGTACAACTCGAGCAGGGCGACGGTGTGGGCAGGGCTGTGGCCGCTGCAGGCGGGGGCGGCGTTCGACCCGCTCGCCGCACACAGGCTGGCGCAGAGGGAGACAATCAGCAGAGGGATACGCATGGGGGCAAGCTCCAGAAAATGCCGCCGTATTCCAACAATGCGGCGGCACGACTTGGTCGCGGGAGCGGACGCTTTCCTTACAGCCCGGCCTCAATCCGGTGGCGTAAACGACAAAACGCCCCGCGCAGGGGGCGTCTCATGGAAATGACCGGAATTACTTGGTGGTCTTGACCTGGTTGCCGATCACGCCGCCGACGGCTGCGCCGCCCACTGCGCCGACAGCGCTGCCGCCGGTCAGCACGCTACCTGCAACGGCGCCAACGCCAGCGCCGACGGCCGTGTTCTTGTCCTGGTTGGACATGCCGGCGCAGCCGGTGACGCCCAGGGCAACAGCGATCAGGGAAGCGCTAACGACGATTTGTTTGATGGTTTGCATGAGATATCTCCTGGTGTGGTTAAGTGTTTACTTCAGACGCAGGTCGTTTTTGACCGATTTCACGCCATTCACGGAACGCGCTACCGTGGTGGCAGTCGCGATGTTTTCTGCCGAGCTGACAAAGCCGCTCAGCTGAACAACGCCTTTATAGGTCTCGACGTTGATTTCTGCCACTTTCAAGCTGGGCTCTTTGACAATGGCGGCCTTGACGGCGGTGGTCACGGCAGCATCGTCGATGTACTGGCCAGCGGTTTCATGCTTCTCGGTGGAGGTCGAAGCGCAGCCGACAACGGTGGTCATCATCAGGGCGGCGATCAGGGCCGTTGCGATTTTCATGTTTTTCATTTTGCTTCCTCAGTGGTAGGGCAGTGCGATTATTGTTGTTGCATTAGCCCGGCGGTCCGTTGCGTTTGAAAGGCTTCGGTGCCGCCGATGAGTCACAGATTACGGGGGGTGTCAAAACTGGTCTGTTCGGCAACGCACACAGCGTTGCCTGCAACACATTTTGTTACAAAGATGCCACGCTCAGCGGGCGGGGCGGGCGTCCGGCACGGCCTTTTCGCCCGTGCGGCTGGCTGCGGGAGCGCGCACTGGGGCGGCCTTGGCCGGCACGGCCTGGGCCGGCGCCGTCAGCTTCATCTGCTTGCCGGGTGGCGGCGCCACCGGCTTGACCCTGGCGTTGGCCAGCAGCTGGCCGCAAGGGCTGTCCTGGCCGGGACCGGTGTTGATCAGGGGAAGCAGGGCCGCCACTGGCGCGGCCAGGGCGGCCAGGGCTGCGGCGCCGCCCGCCTTCATCGCCACCACGCCCTTGTCGACGCTGACCTTGGGCTTGCTGAAAGGGCCGTCCACGTGCAAGGGCGCGCGCAGGGAGAAGATGCGCAGGCTCTTGGTTTGCGGCTCCAAGGTCAGCGCCAGTTCTTCGTTGGCCAGGTTGATGGTGCCGCCCGCGCGGATGGTGGCCTCGTCGGTGTCGACCAGGAACACCCGCGTCTGCATCACGCCGTTGGTGACGGCGAAATCGGTCGCCATGCAGTTGAGGGCGACGGGCTTGTCGCCGACCAGTTTGGTGATCACGATATTGCCCACATTCAGACCCATTTCTTCCAGCAGCAGTTTGCTGACGGAGCCCTGGTTGATCAGGGTTTTCAGTTCGCCGTTGGAATGGGCGAGCAGGGTGGACACGGAATTGCCGACTGCGGAGAGCTGGGCGTCGCCATCGATCTGGCCCACCGTCGCCTGCATTTTTTCAATGGTGGGAAACAGCTGCTTGATCTGCAGATGGCGCGCCGTCACTTTCGCCGTGGCCTTGATGGCATTGACGCCGTCAGCGCCGCTGCCGTCCAGGCGGATGTTGGACACCATGGTGCCGCCCGCCAGATTGAAATTGAGAGGATCGAGCGTCAGCACGCCGGCCTTCATGACGATATGGGTGTTGACTTTGCTGATCGGCAGTTGCTTGTCGCGCACGATCTGGTCGGCCGTGAATTTGACGTCGGCATCGACTTTCTTCCAGCGATCCGTGCGGAAGGTTTCGACCGGCAAGACCTTGCCCGTTGGCTGCACCGGTTGCACGCCGCGCGCGGCCTTGCTGGCGTTCGAGTCGGCGCCCACCACGGGGCTCAGATCGGCCAGGCGCAGCAGGTGGGAATTGACGGCCCCGGTGAGAATGCCGCGCGGTTTGCCGCTCTGGAATTCGAGCTTGCCCGCAATGTCGCTGCCACCCACCTTGCCCTTGAATTGCTCATAGGTCCAGCGGCTGCTGTTCTTGTCGACTGTGCCGATCAGATGGCCGGAGGTGGAAAACGCCGGCGTCTCCGGCAGCAGTACGCCCGTGAAATTGTACAGCCGCGCCATGCTGGCGCCCGCCAGGGTCAGGCGCAGGTCGATATGGGTGGCCGCGTTCGATCCCAAGCCGGGTTTCGCGACCGTGCCTTCCGCCTCGATGCTGGTCAGTCCGGAATGAAACTCGGCCTTGACGGGGAAGGGGGTGCTCTGGTCCTTCAGCGACAGCACGGCGCCCGCCTTGCCGCCGCCCTTGACGGGGGCGCCGTTGTAGGTCCCGCCCAGGGTCCAGCCGATGCCATAGGTGAGATCGTTGGCGAGGGTGTCGACGTCGGCCTTGACCTTGATCTTTTCAATCGCGTCTTCATAGGCGACCGTGCCCTTGGCGAACACGACCCGCTCCAGGTCCATGGTCCACGGCGATTTGCTTTCCTTGTGGTGGAAGGTCCAGTTATTGCTGCCATCGGCCTGGCGGATCAGGTCGACGGCGGGCGCCTGGAACTGCAGCAGGGGAATCGAGATCGTCTTGTGCAGCAGGGCAAAGGGGTTGAGCGAGAACGAGAGCTGGCTGACGCTGGCCGTGTCGCGCTGGGGCATGCCGGGTGGATTGCTGACGTGGACATCGCGGGCGATCAGGTGGGGCCAGGGAATATGGTCGCGCCAGGTGGCGCTTTTGCCGGTGGCGGCATCGGGATGCTCCCACTTGAGGGACAGATCGCCCCGGATGGCGAAGGGGCGGCCCATGGCGTCGCTGGCCTTGGCGTTGAGCCAGGGCCGTGCCTTGTTCCAGTCGTAATTGAGCAGGACCACCACGGCGATGGCGATGATGGCGGCCAGCACGCCCAGCACCCACAACAATACCTTGACGGCGCGGGGCAGGCCGCGCGGCGTGCGGGTGGCGGGAGCGCTGGTGGGCGCGGCGGTATCGGGCATGGTATTCCTCTGCTGAGCTTGTAATTATGCTATGGGTGACTTTCAGGGTAACGCAAACCACGGTGTGAAGATGTGCGCTGCCGCACGAAGCACCGGGCGCCCCTGGCATAGGCGCCAGCTGATATGTGCGTCAGCGAACCGAACTTGCCAAAGAATCAGCATATAACGTTAAATATCAAAAGTTAACGAAATGGAGTCTCTCATGAGCTTGGCAACAGTCACCCCCCGTGTGTTGAACCTGCTGGGCGTCGCCGCGATGCTGTCGCTGGCCGCCTGCGCCAGTTCGCAAAAAGCGCCCGCCACCGCGGACGTGGCCGTCTCCCGCAATGCTGTCGACAATGCCGTCGGCGCCGGCGCCGCCGACCTTGCTCCCGCTGAAATCAACGCAGCCCGCGCCAAGATGATGCGCGCCAACGAAGCCCTCGCGGCCAAGGACTATACCCTGGCCCGCCAGCTGGCGACGGAAGCCCAGGCCGACGCCAAGCTGGCCCAGAGCAAGGCCAATTCCGTCAAGGCCAACGAGGCCGCCAACGCCCTCGACGCCGACCTGCGCGTGCTGCGGGAAGAGGTCGACCGCAACCGCTGAGCCCCATCGCCGGCGCGCGATCGCGCTGGCGCGTCTTCAGGATCTGGCGGCCGGCACCTGCCCGGTTGACAGTCGCACTACCCCTAACAAGAACAGGAAACGATCATGAAACTACTTCGCACCGCTTTCTTCGCCAGCGCCGTCGCCCTGGCCGCCTGCAGCAGCACCCCGACCACCACCGCCACCCTCGACCAGGCGCGCGGCGACTTCATTGCCGCCAACAACGACGCCCAGGTGTCCTCGTTTGCGCCGCTGGAATTCAAGCAGGCCAGCGACGCCCTCGACGCCGCCAACGTCGCGGCGGCCAAGCACGAAAGCCTCGACACCATCGACCGCCTGGCCTACATCGCCAAGCAAAAGATCGCGACGGCGCGCCAGGTGGCCAGCCAGAAGGCGGCCGAAGCGGACATCGTCAACGCCGGCCGCCAGCGCGACCAGCTGCAGCTGCAGGCCCGCACCGCCGAGGCCGACCGCGCCCGCATGGAAGCCGAGCGGGCCCGCATGGACGCCAGCGCGGCCCAGGCCAGCGCCGAGGATGCCCAGCGCAAGGCAATGAATGCCGAGGCGCAGACGCGCGAAGCGCAGGCGCGTGCCGCTCAGCTGGAAGCACAAATGGCAGACCTGCAAGCAAAAAAATCGGAGCGGGGTATGATCATCACGATCGGTGACGTGCTGTTCGACACCGACCAGGCGCGCCTGAAGCCCGATGGAGTTGCAACCGTTCAAAAACTGGCCGATGTGCTGACCCAGAATCCCAACCGCACGGTGCTGATCGAAGGTTTTACGGACAGCACCGGTACGCCTGCGCATAACCAGGAATTGTCGGAGCGCCGCGCCGCCTCGGTGGCCGCCGCGCTGACGGGGATGGGTATTGCCGGCAACCGCGTGGCAACGCGTGGCTACGGTCCCGCCTTTCCCGTGGCCGGCAACGACACGGCCGCAAACCGTCAGCTCAACCGCCGCGTGGAGATCGTGCTCTCGAATGAAGGCATGGCGATTCCGCCGCGCCGTTAATCTGCATTTAACTTCTCACCTTAAACCAAGCTAGGGATCATCATGGAACAGCAAGAGCAGCAACCGAAACTGCAAGAACAACGCGCGATGCACCACGGCTTCGACGTCGAAGCCATCCGCAAGGCCGCCGCCAACCTGGACGACGGTGCCGTCACCGAAGGCTATGCGGCCGACCGCGAAGCCGTCATCAAGATGCTCAACGATGCACTGGCCACCGAACTGCTGTGCGTGTTGCGCTACAAGCGCCACTACTACACCGTGAACGGACGCGAAAATGCCGCCGTCAAGGCGGAGTTCCTGCAGCACGCCCAAGAGGAACAGGAGCATGCCGATTCGATCGCCGAGCGCATCGTGCAACTGAATGGCGAGCCGGATTTCAACCCCGCCACCTTGACCGCCCGCAGCCACGCCGAGTACGACGCCTCGGACGATGTCGATGCCATGATCCGCGCCGACCTGATCGCCGAACGCGTGGCGATCGAATCCTACCGCCAGATGATCGATGCAATCGGCCACACCGATCCCACCACGCGCGCACTGCTGATTTCGATCATGACGGTCGAGGAAGAGCACGCGGACGATATGCGCGACCTGCTGAAAAAAGACTGATCTTCATTTTAAATTTCGCCACCGCCCGAACCCCACCACCACCAGGAGAACACTATGTTGGACAACATCCGCTCGAACCCGAACGTCAACGACGCCATCAATTCCACCTCGACCGACGTCAAGACCCTGGTCAAGGATGCCCAGGCCCTGCTGACCGCCGCTGCCGCCCTGACGGGTGAAAAGGCGGAAGAGCTGCGCGGCCGCGGCATGGCCATGCTCGACGTTGCCATGGGCAAGGCGAGCCAGGTGCAGGAAAAGGCCACCGTCAAAGGCAAGGAACTGGCCGCATCGGCCGATGTCTACGTCAAGGACAACCCATGGCGCACCATCGCCGCCGCTGCTGGCGTCGGCCTGCTGGTCGGTGTCATCCTGGGCCGCAAATAATTCACGCCGGGAGCCGCCATGGAAAAAGCTGAAACGATTGTTCATGGCCCCGGCCTGATGGGCGGACTGAGCGGGTTGCTGAAGAACCTTTTCGGTCTGCTGATGTCGCGCGTCGAATTGGCCGCGCTCGAGCTCGCCGAGGTGCGCAATCACCTCATCGAACTGATTGCCCTGTTCGCCGGCGCGGTGCTGGCAGCCTGGTTCGCCATTGCCTTCGGCACCGCCACCATCGTGGCCGCCGCCTGGGAAGCGATGGGTTGGAAAATCCTCTTGATCATGTTCCTGGTGTTCGCCGTGATCACGGCGGGACTGGTGTTCAAGGGTCTGTCCATGCTCAAGCAAAACAAGCTGGCCTTCCCTGAAACAATGAACGAACTCAAGAACGATCGCGACATGCTGCTGTGAGCCCCGTCCATTCCGGAGACCCCATGGAAAACCAGATCATCGACATGAAAGACAAGCTGACGCACGAGGACGACAAGCTCAGTGTCGCCGAGCGCAAGGCCAGGATCATCCGCCAGGGTGAAATCTACCGGGTCGGCGTGGTGCGCGACAAGGCCCAGGTCCTGCACGAAGCGCAGCCCCAGGCCCTGTTTCACGCCGCTATCGACCACGCCAGCTTCGCCCTGCGTTCGCGCGTCGACAGCCTGCTGCACCCCAGCGGTTTCAGCGTCGGGTCCATTTTGCCGTACGCCATGCCCCTGCTGCGCATGCTGCGCAACCGCCGCTTCGGCCGCAAGGGCAAGCTGGTGCTGGGCGCGGTCGCCCTGGCGGGCGCCGCAGGTTTCTATTACCAGCAAAAACGCAGCCGCGAGGCAGCCTACTGAGGTTCTATAACAAGAATCAATGGTGGGGCTTGAACGGCGCCGCAATCGCTGATTGCGCGCCGTTTTTTTTGGCGCTTTCACCGCTAGCTGTGGAACGCAACCGAACCATTTAGGTTTGCCGAGGTCATACCTGCCCATCCCCTCATCAGGAGAGCAGCATGGCCACGCACAAGCAGGTTTCTCCACCAGATTTTC
>JACXTT010004210.1_pt1 | contig 21463 bp, 13 predicted proteins | sample 9270951 | NCBI WGS metagenome assembly JACXTT01 (sample SAMN15532306, study PRJNA645909) | rock metagenome | isolation source: weathered quartz diorite | place: Puerto Rico | collected 2017-06-21
CCGACAGCAGAGCGCTCGGTGGACGCCGTTGTTGAAGATCTCCTTTCTCGACTTAGCGCAACCTCGCATGAGTAAATGAATTCAAAGCTGTCATCAGCTCGGACAAGAGCCGTGGCAAAACTCCAAAAGGGAATGCCATCCTTCCGTGCGGGGTCTCCGCCGGGTTCCCCTGAGAATCGAAAAGCTGCCAGGCGACCTCGCCACTCGAAGAAGGTCATCTACATCAGGATAGGGTTCGCCCTCTGAAACCTAGGCTCGGGAAAAGCCGTCCAGTCTGCCGCATATAATCACGGTACTCCTGCCCGAAGTATTCGCACATCATGCGTTCTTCACGGGGCGTCCGGAGCAAATACAAAAGCGCAAACGTCACGAGAGCACACCAACCGGCAATCCAGTTTTGCAATAATAGTCCCTGAGCAACGTCCCAGAGCAAGATGGAGGCATACATGGGATGCCGAATCGATCGATAGACACCACGCTTGACCAATTGATGACCTTTGCGCAGCTCCAGAGTAACGGACCAGTTCTGCCCCAAATCGGCATGGGAACGATAGAAGAGCCAGAGCGCAGGCACCATGAGTGATGTCCCACACCACGGACCGAACGCGGGAATATGATAATCAGCGAAAGCGAGCCAGGGCGTCACCAAATAGAGCACCGGCAACAGAAGGCTTCCCACACCAACGAGAATCAGTAGGGTCGTCTCCAATGCATCCGACGGACGAACTATTTTCTCAATGCCTTCTGTGCGCTGCTTGAACACACCACGAATGCTGCAGTATATGATAAAGCCGACGAGAAAGACAATGTTCCACGGTTGGATCGAAATTTTCATTGCTCCAGAATTCAAAGACTTCAGCGAGCCTCAATAGGCTTCGGATTATGCCGGCTCGCAAGGATATTACTTCTGAGTACGGGCGAGGAGTCCAACGAGCCGGTTGCGAGCTTCCGCCCAGGCGGCGGCAGTCGCGCGTTTTGGCTCAAACGTCCGCAGATAGGAAGACTGCCGCACGATGGCTCGGAGTTCAGGCAGCGACTCAAGCTCACCACAGGATCGAGCTTGAAGCAGCACGTTGCCCAAGACCGTGGCTTCGACTGGGCCTGCGAGCACGGGCCGCTGGCAGGCGTCCGCCGTGAATTGGTTGAGCAGCTCGTTCCGCGAGCCACCGCCGACGATATGGATGATTTCGACGCGCTTGCCGCCCACCTGCTCCAGGCATCTCAAGACACTTTCATACTTCAATGCGAGACTCTCCAGAACACAGCGCACCAGGGCGCCTTTGGAGTCGGGCACGGGTTGCTGCGTCTCGCGACAGAGCTTCTGGATGACGGCGGGCATGTCCGGCGGGTTCAGGAACCGAGGGTCATCGACGTCCACGAACGACCGCAGAGCGGGCGTACTCTCCGCCAAACTCACGAGCTGGCCGTAATCGAGTTTCTTTCCGGTTTTGTCGAATGCGCGCTTGCATTTCTGAACGAGCCAGAGGCCCGAAATATTCTTGAGCAGGCGGTAGGTGCCATCCACCCCTCCTTCGTTAGTGAGATTGAATTCCAAAACTCGAGGGGAGAGTTTAGCCTGCCGCATCTCCAATCCCATCAGCGACCAGGTGCCCGAGCTCAGATAGGCCCAAGTGCCTTCTTCCTTTCGAAAGGTCGGTGCGGCGGCCACCGCGGAGCCGGTATCGTGCGAGGCAGGGGCGATGACCTCAATCCGGCCCAAACCGGTGTGGTCAGCGACGGAATCGCGCAGCGGCCCGAGCCGCGTGCCGGGAGAGACAATTTGTGGTAGAATTTTGGTCGGCAGCCCGAACCGTTTGAACAATGCTCGCGACCAATCCTGTTTCAACGGGTCAAGAAACTGCGTCGTGGTCGCATCGGTAAATTCCGCCACACGCGCGCCGGAAAGGCACCAATGGAAAAAGTCCGGCATCATCAGGAGGCGATTCACCGCATCCAGTACCTCAGGATGGGTCTTCTGCATCGCCAGCAACTGATAGAGCGTGTTGAACGGGAGGAACTGCAGACCGGTGGCGGCAAAAATTTCTGCCCGCGGCACTTTCTTGAATGCGCGCTTCATGATGCCGCTCGTGCGCGAATCGCGGTAATGGAAGGGCTGACCGAGCAACTCATTGGTTTTGGAGAGAAGAACGAAATCCACGCCCCAGGTATCCACTCCAACGGAGCGCACGGCCTTGCCGTATCCGCGAGCGGCGACCGACAAGCCGTGCTGGATTTCGGACCAGAGACGCAGAACGTCCCACCGCAGTGTGCCGGCGATTTCAATCGGGCCATTTGGGAATCGGTGAAGCTCTTCGAGCCGCATTCGTTGGCCGTCCCAGAGACCAGCCATCACCCGGCCGCTTTCCGCGCCCAAATCAACGCCCAAATAACATTGTGGTTTCATTGAGCGTAAAATTGCAGAACGCCGGCGTTAGAAGGCAGATCCGCTGGAGAAGTGAAAATCGCCGGACTCAACCGCCAGAACGGCTCGCCGGCCATCCATGCGCAGAAATTTCACGCCTGGACTGCCGGCCACCACCTGGCCGCCCTCGGTAATGCGGGTGGCACTAGTTGCCGGAACAAAAACCGTCGCAGTAGTGTTGGGCGGAATGCTGACGTTCAAGTCAAATCGGTCGGGCGTTCGCTTCCACTCGCAACGAATGCGGCCATGAATGGAGTCATAGTGTGCTCGTACCCAATCGATGGGCTTCTGTTCCGGGCTACTGGCCGGCGATGGAGGCATAGGTCGGATCAAGATGTGTTTGTAGCCTGCGCCATCGGTGTCGATGCCGGCAAGGGTGGTGAACATCCATTCGCACACCGCGCCGAACGAGTAGTGCGCGAATGAATTCATCGCCGCATTCTGCTCACCGCCGAAGCCATTCTCTTTTGTGTAGCTGTTCCAGCGCTCCCAAATAGTTGTCGCCCCGTTCTCAATTTCGAAACCCCAGGACGGAAATTTCCGGCTCTGGAGCAGGCTGACCGCCATATCGTTTTGACCGGTTGCCGACAACACGGGCAGCAACGGGCGAGTGCCTAGAAAGCCAGTGGCAATGCCGGAATTCTTGTCGCTGGCGGCGGCGCGGATCTTTTTGGCGAGGATTTCCCCAGCCTGCTTCCGCAGCCTATCTGGCAACAGATCCATCCAAAGCGCCAGAGCATAGGCGGTTTGGGTATCCAACTCCAAGGAACCATCCGGCTTTACGTATTTCTTGTTGAAGGACTGCTTAATGTGGGAGAATAAATCCTGGTACTCGCTCGCCTGCGCCTGCTTGCCGGCGGCTTGCGCCATCTCGGCCATCAGCTTCGTTGAGTAGGCGAAATAGGCGGTGTCGATGTATTCGAGCGGCGTTTTGCCGCCAAGCGACAACCAGTCGCCCCAGTCATTGCCGTGCTCGACACCGAGGAAATCTTTGCTCGTCTGTTTGCGCCACGCGATGAAGCGGGTCATCGGCTCCCAGCAGCGTTCGATGATTCGCGTGTCGCCATAGGCGTTGTAGATAGTCCAGGGGCAAATGATGCCGGCATCGCACCAGGCCGTACCGAAGTCCCAGCCATGTTGAAAGGGATAGGGTGCATAGCCGGGAAACGTGCCGCTAGGCCGAATTGACTCCATCAATTCGCGCAGCCATTTTGTGTAAAACGCCGCCACGTCGGCATTGTAAGTGGCCGTGCGAACATAGATCTGCGCATCGCCGGTCCAACCAAACCGCTCGTCCCGCTGCGGGCAATCCGTCGGCAGGTCCAGGAAGTTGGCGCGCTGCGTCCAAACGACGTTCTTGAACAGCCGATTGACGACGGGATCGGAGCATTCGAAATCGCTCGTCATGGGCGTGTCCGAATGCATGACCAGTCCGGTAATGGCATCCAGCCCGGGGGTCCCTGGATAACCAGACAACTCAACGTATTGGAACCCATGGAAGGTAAAGCGGGGAATGTAAGTCTCCCCACCAGGGTCACCGCGCAAAATGTAGGTATCGGTGGCGCGGGCCTTGCGGAGGTTCTCGGTCATCAAGCGGCCATCTGGATGTAACATTTCTCCATGGCGGAGGCGCACCAAAGTACCCGCCGGTCCTTTGACTTTCATGGCGACAACCCCGGCAAAATTCTGGCCGAGATTGAAAATGTAAACGCCATTCGTTGGTGAGGTGACGGCGATGGGTTTGATTTGCTCGATGCGCCTCACGGGCACGCCCGGAAATGTCTCCAATTTTGGCGGCCGATTGAAACCCAAGTCCACATCGCGGCCTTTGACCTCTATTTTTCCGCCCGGGGCTGGATTTTGAAACTCAAAAAACGTGGCTCTTACCGGGCCGTTGTCTTCGGCTCGAATCGCAGCCTCCCACTTGCTGTCATCGAAACCTGGGCTGGACCAGCCGGGCATGTCCTTGCGGGCGTCGTAGGATTCGCCCATCAGGAAATCGGCTTCGCGTATCGGTCCATCGCCCGTGACTTTCCAGGAGGGATTCGTCACGACCGTTTCCTTTGAGCCATCGGCGTATTCAATCTCCAATTGCGCCATGAACGCCGGCGTCTTGCCATAAGTATAGCGGCCGACATGTTCGGTTCCGATCCCAGTCAACAGTCCGAAGCCGATATACCCGGAATACCAGCCGTCAGCGACCCACGCGCCGAGAGCATTTGCTCCGGCTTTGATTCGGGATGTTACGTCATACGCGCGGTAATAGGCACGCTTGCGGTAATCGGTCCAACCGGGAGCAAAAAATTCATCGCCCACGCGCTGGCCGTTGAGGTGCAGCTCATAAATTCCCAGAGTCGTCGCGTAAAGCGTGGCTCGGCGAATCGGGTTGGGTTTGCTCGCAAACTCCTTTCGATATTGTCGTGCCGGCGGCAGGAAAAGCGATTTGACATCCTTGAAAACGGGGCTCGAGTCACGGAAGCTGATGTACTGTGCCTTCCAATCTTCAGGTTTGAGCAGCCCCATCGACCACTCCGCCGCGGCGCTCCAGTCAGAGACATGGTCTGCCTCGTCCCACACTCGAACTTTCCATCGGCAATACTGCCGGGAGGAGAGCGGCCTGCCGTCGTACGCGATATTGACCGTTTGATCGCTTGCCACCTTGCCGCTGTCCCACAAAGCGCCGGGCGGCTTCCCAGGAGCTTGTGTCTCACTCGTAACGACGATTTGATAGGCGGTTTGCTTTCGTCCGCGATCACCCTGCCTGGCGTCAACAACCCAGCTTAGTCGCGGCCGGAGTTCGTCAATTCCCAGCGGATCGGCTAAGTATTCGCAACGCAGGTGGACCGGTTTCAGTAAAGTCCGCGAGCCCGCCTCGGTGGCGGGGCTGCCGAGGCTGGCTAGATTGGTCAGTAGCAATGGCAGCCAGAGCAGTGAGACTCTTCCTAATTTGCGGTCTATGCTCAGTCGCGAAGCGGTTCGATTGCGCGCCTCAGAAATTGAACTGTTCAATGTTTTCCTTGTTGAAGACGAAAGGTTTTCCGAGCAACACATTATCCGCTTTAACCTCGAGGTCGCCGAGGCGGCCGGCGGTAAACTTCGTCGCACCGCTTCTGAGTTGACCCCTGGCCACTGCAACCGCGGCATGCACGGAGAGATAGCCCAGATTTTCCGTGTTCCACAAAATAACCGATGGCGTGATGCCATCCCGCACGTAGCGCTTATTGTCATTCGGCAGGCCTAGACCAACGACCTGGACATCCTTGCGCCCGCTTTGCTTTACCGCCTCGGAAGCGCCCGGCACGGCCGGCGAGCAGATGGCCATCAACAGTTTTACTTCCGGGTTCGCGTTCAGAATAGCTGTCGCTTCCGCGAATGCCTTGTCTTTCAGATCATCGCAGGGCCGCAAGGCGGCCATCTTGATTTCGGGATATTTCTCTGAACGCCGTTGCTCGATGTACTTCTGCCATTCATTCATGTTCGCGGCGGTGAGAGAAGCCGTGATGATCGCGAACTGTCCTTTGCCGCCGAGCGAGCGCGCGGCTTCGTCCATCAGCGTGAAACCGATACCTTCGGGTGTTGCCTGGTTGATGAGAAAATCGCGGGCATCGGGTTGCGCGTCAGAATCCCACGTGATGACCTTAATCCCCTTTTCGCGCGCCTTACGCAGCGCCGTCGAAATGCCTTCCCGATTTTCCACCGCGACCGCAATGACGTCCACGCCACGGGTAATCCAGGTCTCGACGATCTCATTCTGCCGAGCCGGGTCGGGATCGGTCGGTCCGTCCCAGATCAGTTTGGCATCCAGTTCTTTGGCCGCTTCTTCGGCGCCCTTGCGGCAGGATATGAAGTAAGCGTTGCCCTTGCTTTTGGGCATCATGGCTACGGTGATTTGTTTGGCGCCAGCCGATTGGGTTTTGGCGCTCGGGTCCGAATTGTTGCAGCCGGTGGAGCCGAACTGCAACAGCAGCGCGCAAATGATTACGCTACTCCTTTTTGAAACGGTGAAAAAGCTTGTGGAGGTCATAGGCTACGCCAGCTTCACGGTTGCCGAAGGGGCGCGGGCGCGTCGAGCAGAAAATGTTTTCAAGAGCACTTCGCTGGCTAGCACAGCCAGCAACAAACCACCGGTGAGAATGCCGGCCAGTTCGCTTGGCTGATCTGACAAGATGAGCCCGATTTTCAGCACCGTCACGACGAACACGCCCAGCAGCGTGCCAAAGACGGTGCCCGTGCCGCCGAAGATAGACGCTCCGCCGAGCACAACGGCGGTGATTGCCAGTAATTCGTATCCCGTTCCCGCATCAGCTTTGGCCTGGCCTACTCGCGCGACATAAATCAGCGCAGCAAGCGCCGCGATCACTCCCGCAAGCACGTAAGCGAGGGTCAGTCGCCTACTCACCGGAATGCTGGCATAACGCGCGCCTTCTGGTGAGAAGCCGATCGCACGAAAGGCTCGACCTGCGATAGTCCGGTGAACCAACACCCAAACTCCAACAGCCACGAGCGCGAAAACGGGCACCTGTGCCGGCACACCGCCGAATAGATAACCCTGGCCAAGGAACAGATAACTCTTCGGAAAGTTCGTGAAGTTATCAACCCCGCGGGTCAGGGCCTCAGCCAGGCCGCGAAAAAGCGAGAACGAACCAAGCGTAACAATGAGGGGAGGCAAATTCAGCCGGGTGATGAGCAATGCATTGAGACCGCCTCCAGCCGCGCCAATCGCGAGCGTGCCAGCCAGCACCAGCGGAATCGGTAAACCACCATCGCGCCACATTTTCCCGAACAGCACCGCGCACAGGCCCAGCATTGAACCAACGGATAGGTCAATACCTCCGGTGAGGATGATCGGCGTCATGACCAGCGCCAGCAGCCCAATTTCCGTGCTCAGCCGCAGCACCTCGAACAGGTTGGCACGCGTTGCAAAATTCACGCCGGTCCTGCTGAAAACGACGATCTCAAGCAATAGCACCGTCGCCAGCAGAGTTTCAAAGCGCCGAAACATGCGCCATCGCGAAAACCCAGGCCCATTCGCACTTGTCATTTAGCGCCTGCCTTTCACGCTGCGCCAACCATCGGCCGCCACGGCCAGCAAGATAATGCAGCCTTGTAGCGCTTTTTCCCATTGGGGCGGGAGTTTCAGGAATACGAGCGCCGGCGCAATACAGGCCAAAAGCAAAACCCCCGCAAGCACGCCCCAGAGTCGGCCGCGGCCGCCGGAGATAGCGATACCACCCACGACCGCAGCAGCAATCGCCTGCAATTCCAGGCCGGTTCCCGTTTTCGGATCGACATCAGTGAAGCGCACAGCATTCAACAGCGCGGCGAGGCCTGTTAACGCGCCTGCCATGACGAAAACACCAAACGTGACGAGCGATGGCCTGATTCCCGCAAGGCGAGCCGCTTCGGCATCGGAGCCGACCGCATAAACGAATCGGCCGGCGGCAAGATGCTTCAATCCAAACGTGAGCACGAGGAAGAGGACGACGGTTGTCGCCAGCACGGTAGTCTGTCCGCCGGCCTGGCTCAAGCCGAACCATTGAAAACTCTCAGGCAGGTCCCTCACAAACTCGCCCTGACGCCACCAACGCAAGGCTTCGCGCCAGGTCGCCATCGTAGCGAGCGTAACGACAATGGATGGCAGGCGCAGCCAGGCAATCAACACGCCATTAAACGCACCGCACAGCGCTCCAATGACGATCACCGCTGCGGCCGCGAGTGGCATCGGCCAATGCGCCTGCACCAACAGCCCAAGTAGCACACTGCAGAGTGCGAATTGCGATCCGACGGAGATGTCAATCTGCCGGGAGATAATGACTACTGCGATGCCGCAGGCCACGAGCGAGACCGGCGCGGCTGCCGAGCAGATGGAGAGCAATTGGCTCTTCTGGAAGAACCCGGGTGCAATTATTGCCAGAAGGATGAGCAGCGAGACTAACGCGAGCGCAACTGACCATTCGCGGAAATACGTTCGGAAGTGAATGACCAATGACGAATGTCGAAGCCCGAAATCTGCATACTGTTCTCGAGGTCGTTGATGGCGATTGGGTTTTTGGGCGTGTTTCGTCATTTGACATTCGTCCTTCCTCACATCCTGTCCCAAAGCGGCAGCCATGATAGTGTGGGCATCGGCGTTACGCCGGTCGAATAAGGCAGTAACGGTTCCCCCCCGCATGACCGCGATGCGATCGCTCATGCCAAGAATTTCCGGCAGCTCGGAAGAAATCATAAGTACTGCCATCCCTTGCGCCGCCAGGCGTCGAATTAGCTTGTGAATCTCTGCCTTTGCGCCGATATCCACGCCCTGGGTCGGTTCGTCGAGGATTAACAGTTTGGGTTTGGCAGCCAGCCAGCGACCGAGCGCGACTTTTTGTTGATTTCCGCCGGAGAGATTCGCGGCGCGCATGTCCGGCGAAGTTGTTTTGATTCCCAGGTCGCGGATAAATTGCCGGGCAAGAGACTGCTCCGCGCCGGAGCACAACCAGCTTCGAGGGTAAAGTTTGGGGAGAATTCCAAGAGAGACATTGGCCGCGATTGACATCTCAAGGATAACGCCGTGGCGACGCCGGTCTTCGGGCACATAGGCGATGCCGGCCTCGATGGCATCGCCTGGCGATCGGATCTTCAGGCCTTGGCCTCCTAAGGTGATGGTGCCCGAATTGGCAGCCGTAATGCCAAAAAGGACGCGCGCAAGCTCAGTGCGGCCGGCTCCGACGAGTCCGGCAACCCCCAGAATTTCGCCAACGCGAATATCAAGGTTCACGTCGGAGATACCCGAGCCACGACAGCACAAATTGCGGACAGAAAACACGGTTTCGCCAGGCGCGGTTTCCGGCGGCGGAAAGATGGTCGAAACTTCGCGACCCACCATGAGGCGGATGAGCTCGGACTCGGTAAGGTCGGTTTTGCCCGCAACATTCCGGACTCCAACGCTTTCGCCATCTCGGAGAACCGTGACGCGGTCGGCAATTTGGAACACCTCCTCCAGGCGATGGGAAATATAAATGATCCCGACTCGCTGGAACCGCAGGTCGCGAATCAAATCAAGCAACAACGTCACTTCCCGTCCGGTCAGCGATGCTGTTGGCTCGTCCATCAGCAGCATCCGAGCGCCCGCGCCCAAGGCACGGGCGATTTCGACGAGCTGCTGTTGCGGCATGGAGAGCTGTCGGACTTCCGTCTCTGCATCGATTTCCGCACCTACCCGCCGGAGCAACGACTCGGCGCGTCGGCGGCGATCATTCCACCGGATCCGACGGGTCGCGGACGGCGGCTCCAAACCGAGCGCGATGTTTTCCGCCACCGATAAATCGGGAAACAAAGCCGGCTGCTGATAAATCGCGGCGATGCCATAGGCGCGTGCGGCCGCCGGGTTGAGCCGTGGCGCCCGAACGCCGTCGATTTCGACGGTGCCTGCGTCCGGCTGTTCGGAGCCGGTGATAATCCTGATCAGCGTGGATTTTCCGGCGCCATTTTCCCCCACCAAAGCGTGGACTTCGCCGGCGATCAGATCGAATGACACGCCTTTCAGCGCATGCACCGCGCCGAAGGATTTTGTGATGTCCGCCAGTCGAAGAAGCGTTTTCAAAACCTGATCGCTTCAGTACTACAAATTCACGTTCACAAACGCCAATCTGTGCCTGTGCCTTAATGGCACCAGAGCGAGTCGGCAGGGATCAGCGCTTCGCCAGGACATTTTTCTCGTAGCGCCGCACTCCATCGAGCCAGGCATTTCCTGCCGGAACGCTGTTGCTTTCACAGTAATAATCCCAGACCGCGCCGAAGGGCAGACCTCGTGCCTCCTCCTGCAAGGCCAGTCGGGAGGTGTGATCGCCCGCCAATTCAGCGGCGCGGATCGACGGGGGCTCGAGAAGCGCCAATAACAGCGCCAGGAGTATGTTGCGTGACCCAATGACCCAGGCAGCGATCCGGTTAATGCTCGCGTCAAAATAGTCCAGCCCAATGTGGACGCGGTTGCTGTAATCATTTGCGACAATTTCGCGGGCGATGGCCTGCAGATCATCTGTCAGCGTCACGACGTGATCGCTGTCCCAGCGGACTCCGCGGCTGACGTGCAACAAAATTTCCGGGAGAAATTGGAGGACGCCTGTAATCTTGTCGGCGATGCTTTCAGTCGGGTGATAGTGACCGGCATCCAGCGTGAGCAGTTTCCTGCGCGAGAGCGCATAGCCAAGGTAATATTCGTGAGAGCCGACGACGTAGCTTTCAGAGCCAATGCCGAAAAGTTTGGGCTCGACGGAATCGAGATTCAGCCGGGGCGAAATCGGCGCTTCGAAAATGGCATCCAGGGACGCAGTCAGCCGCTCGCGCGGTCCTCGGCGATCAGCCGGAGTGTCCTTATAACCATCCGGAATCCATACATTAGTGACGCAGGGCTTGCCCAGTTCGCGGCCAATCGCAGCGCCGATTTTTCGGCAGGCAATACCGTGTTCGATCCAGAATCGCCGAATGGCCTTTTCTCGGTGGGACAGAGTGAACCCATCGGCGGCTTTTGGATGTGAGAAAAAGGTGGGATTAAAATCCATGCCCAGCCGATTCTGTTTGGCCCAATCGATCCAGCGAACAAAGTGCTTCGGCGCCAGCTCGTTGCGCTCGACTCGTTTACCATTGGTCTCCGCGTAAAAAGAATGGAGATTTAATCGGTGGTTGCCCGGAATCAACGACAAGGCCTTTTCCAGGTCGGCTCGCAATTCGTCCGCCGTTCGCGCTCTGCCGGGATAATTTCCTGTGACAGCCAGCCCACCTCCCGGGGCACCACCGGTCTGTTCAAAACCGCCCAGGTCGTCACCCTGCCAGCAGTGGAGCGAGATCGGAATGGCGGCCAGTTGTCTCAGCGCTTTGTCAGCGTCCACGCCGTATTGACTGTAGCGCTCCTTCGCCAGTTTGAAGTCTGGTTTTGTGGGTTTACTCATCTTCTGCAAGAACGATGCGGAGAGACTAGCGCGGGCAGTCGTTGGTTGGCAAGGTTCCCCAGCGCACGATTCCATGCTTGTTCTGGCTCGATCTTCGGTTGTTCGGTCGTAAAATGACTGAGTAATTCGTGAAACCTGTTGACGGCTCCATCTGTGCATTAGTTGGGGAGTGTTTGCTACGCACTCGGCGAAAATCCCGCCGCGCTTTCACGCTCATTGAGTTGCTGGTCGTCATTGCCGTCATCGCAATCCTGGCCGCGCTCCTGCTGCCTGCGCTTAGTCTCGCCAAGCGGCGTAGTCACCAGGCCGCTTGTCTATCGAACCTTAAACAGATCGGCTTGGCTTTCGTGCTTTACCTCGATGAAAATCAGGACGTTTTTGCGGACCGCCGCGACCTCAAAAACAGCCTGCCTGGTGGCTTTCGGCCCTGGACAAGCTGGCCTCCTTCGGACCCGCGCGCCGGCTGGGCCGCCATCGTCCTGCAAAATAGCGGTGCAACCTTTTCGATATGGTCCTGCCCCGCGTCCGTCTCTTCCTCAGTCGGCAATGTCGCCCAGACTGCGCAGGCGGTTTCAGCCGCTTCGAATGCCCCGGTGACAAGGTTTTGGTTGTGGCGATTTGACCGCCCGGACGAGCCTGTTCCGATCGACGATTTCTGGGGCAAGAAATCCTCCCAGGCCGTGGCTGACCTCAAGACCATCACCAACAGTCCCGTGCTCGGCATTATCAGCGGCCCACAAGATGTCGAAATGGCGGTCGATTCATATTTCCCCTCGACCGTTTCGTCGGTGCTGCCTGAGCTGCGAGGACGCACAATTCATCCCGGAGGACGCAACCGGTTGCTTCTCGACGGCCACGCGCAGTACATAAAGGATGCCAGGACTCCGCAGTGAGTTCGTAGCGGTTTGCCCGGCAAAATCTGAGGTCCGCGGAGCCTTGCTTTTCGTCGCAAAGCCGCTAAAAGCACACGCAATCGGACTATGAAACCTGAACGACATGACATCATCCTCGCTGCGTTCATTCTCACGACATCCTTCGCTGCTTTGCATGCGCAAGAAAAAGCCTCCGCTCCTTCGCCGGTCCCAGCGGCCTCCAGCGCTGGTCTCGTTAACGACTGGCTGCGCAATCAATCGCCTGCATTTACCAATTGGGATCTGGGCGGACAATTCCGAGCCCGTTTCGAAGCTCATGAACAGTTTGCGATTCTCGGGGTGAGGAACTCTGCGGATTTCCGGACCGGAGGGACCACGACCGAAAATATCTATTGGCTGCTCCGGGAGAAATTGCATTTGGGCTATTCACCATGCGAATGGTTCTCGGCCTTTACCGAAGCGCGGGACAGTTCTGCCCAAAGCGACCGGCGCAATCCAAATCCCGAGACCGATATCTTCGATTTGAACCAGGCTTTTGTGAAACTTGGAAACGCCAAGGAGTTCCCGCTGACAGCCAAAGTCGGAAGGCAGGAACTAATTTATGGTGACGAGCGGTTGATCGGCGCTTCCGACTGGAACAACCTTGGGCGCGTCTTCGATGCCGCCAAGCTCCGTTACGAAACTGCGGACCTTTGGGTGGAGCTATTTACCGGCCGCGTCGTGCTGCCCAATGACAATCATTTAAACGAGGTCAACGATTACGACTGGCTTTCCGGCGTTTACGCCTCGACGCGGCTGGTCCCGAAGCAAACCACTGATTTCTATTTTCTGTCACGCAATGTCGCAGTCGGATCGACTCGGGAAATTACCACCACAACGCCGACGGGTGGCGCAACGCCGCGAGACATTTACACCATTGGCCTGCGATGCAAATCGTTGCCCGGTCAGCTTGGCGGCTGGGATTACGAGGCCGAACTCGCAGGTCAGTTTGGGAATTATGCGCTCTCTGCCTCTTCGCCGCGGCTCAATCATGAGGCTCTCGCGGCGCACGCGGCCGCCGGCTACACGTGGACCAAAGCCTTCGGCACGCCGCGGCTCGGTCTCGAATACAATTATTCCAGCGGCGACAGCAGCACCAATGACAATAAGCATGAGACCTTCGATAATATCTTCCCCACTAACCACAAGTTCTACGGATACATGGATTTCTTCTCGTGGCAAAACATGCATGACCTGCGTATGGCCGCTTCCCTCAAGCCACTCAATCAGTTGACGGTGACTCTTGACTACCACGAGTTCTGGCTGGCCGACACGCATGATTACTTCTATCAATTAGGCGGTTTGCCGCGCAGAACGGGCGGATACGGAATCAATCCTGGCGCAGGCAGCCACGTCGGTTCGGAGCTGGATTTGATCGGGACCTATGCCCTCACGCCTTACGCAAGCTTGCAAGCGGGCTACGGACATTTCTTCATTGGAGATTACGTGAAAAGCTCTCTTTCAACCGTCGGCTCGAGCGACGCGGATTTTGTGTACGTGCAGTTGCAATTGAACTTCTGAGGGTTTGGGTGCTGCCGCGCGCGCTAGCCTACTTTGACACCGAGTCGATCACCTTTTGCGACAAATCCGTGGTCCGAGCGATCGGATTTTCGTGGATCCGTTTTTCCTCCTCGGCTACCATTTGGAATAGACCATCCATCGCCTTGTTCGTGACGTAGCTGTCCACATCGAAATCTTCCGCCTTGGGCAAGCCGCTGCCGCCAGGCAAACCGCCGAGCGAACCTGATACGCTGACACTGCCCATCATCCTTTTGTATGTCGAGGTCACCCCGGTCTTGTCCGTGGTGGCCTTGACGATGGGCAGAAACTTTCCGAAACGGTTCGTCTGAGTGACCTTGCGAAAGTATTGCGTCGCCGCATTGTTCGTGCCGGTTAAAATCGCTTTGGCGTCAGCGATGGACATCTGCTGGATAGCTTCCCCAAAAACGTTGGCCGCCTCGGGCACGGCCTGCTCGGCGGCGTGATTCATCGTGTTGACGAAATCGTCCGCGAGCTGATCTTGCTTCAGCGCGCGCAAAGTCTTCTCGGCCGAGCGCAACTTTGAGGGCATTGGAATCCTCACATTCAGATTGGTGAGAAAGCCGCCGTCGTGGCCCAGACTGCTGACGGCGCTCCGCATGCCTTTGCTCAACGCCTCTCTTAGCCCTTGAACCATTTGATCCTGCGACAAACCCGGCAGCGCGGACAAAAGCGCAGAGGCCTGGTTGGTGGATTTTTTCCCGAGCCCGAGCTGGTCCAGCTAACCGACGCGGCTCAAGCCTGGTGCAGCAAGTAGAGTGAATACGGTAAGCAAAGCTTTCATGCAGTGTTTGTGTGACATTGCGGCGTTTTTTCGTCGGTCGAGACGAATTCAACGTGCCGGTTAAGCGATTGCTGCCCGGGTCGCCATCAAATTCTTCACGCGATCACAAACCGGGACGCTTGGCAGCTGCTTTCCGGTCCCAACCCTGACCCGTTTCGAAGCCTTTGCTGCAATATGCTTTTCGCAGCTCGGCCGAGCACTTAGCATAGCCTCGATGAAGAGGGTGACGACGACCGGCTGGCTGGCTGGGCCAGTCGCAAGCGCGGCAGTGGCTCACATCGGTGGCCTTCGCTGGGTCATCTGCGCGCTGCTTTTCTTCGCCACCACGATTAACTACATCGATCGCCAGATCCTTTCGCTCCTCAAAGAAATCCTCGACCACCAAATTGGCTGGACAAACGAGCAGTTCGGCTGGGCCAACTCCGCCTTTCAATTCGCCTACGGGCTCGGCCTGCTTGGCTTCGGCTGGTTTGTGGATCGGTTCGGCACGAAAATAGGTTATGCTGTTTCCATCGCGGCCTGGAGCGTCGCGGCGATTTCGCACGCGCTCGCGGGCAGCGTCGGGGGATTCCTAAGCGCGCGGGCGGCGCTGGGATTGGGCGAGGCAGGCAATTTCCCGTCCGCCATCAAAGCCGTGGCGCTTTGGTTTCCCAAACCTGAGCGCGCCTTCGCGACAAGCATTTTCAATTCCGGCACGAACGTCGGTGCTCTGCTCGCCCCCGCCATCATTCCCTGGGTTGCGTTTCAATTTGGCTGGCAGGCCGCTTTCGTCGGGGCAGGCGTGGCTGGCATCCTGTGGCTGTTGTTCTGGCTTCCAATTTACAACGTGCCCGAGAAAAGTCGGCGGATCACCGCTGCTGAAATGGCCTATGTCTGCGGATGGTCGGAGGACGAAGCAGGAGAAGCGAAGGTCCCGTGGGTTCATTTGCTCGGCTACCGGGAAACCTGGTCGTTCATCATCGCCAAGTTCTTGACCGACCCTGTTTGGTGGTTTTTTCTCATCTGGCTGCCGGATTTTTTCAAGAAGACCCGGGGACTGGAGATCAAGAAGAGTTGGATCCACCTCGTCACCATCTACGGAATCGTCACGGTCCTGGGGGTGTTTGGCGGCTGGATTGCAGGGCATCTCGTCAAAAGAGGCTGGTCCGTCACGCGCGCTCGCAAGACCTGCATGTTTATCTTCGCGCTTTGTGTTTTGCCGATCCTGATAGTGACTAAAGTAGGTGATTGGCCTGCCGTGCTGCTCATCGGCATCGCCGCTTCAGCCCACCAGGCCTGGTCGGCCAATCTGTTTACGACCGTCTCGGACCTCTTCCCCAAGGCCGCGGTCGCGTCCGTGGTCGGCATTGGAGGCATGGCCGGCTCCGCGGGTGGCATTCTCTTCCCGATTCTCACGGGCCGGATGCTCGATCATTTTTCTGCCCGGAACAACGTCACCGCTGGCTACGCAATTCTGTTTGCCATTTGCGGCTGCGTGTACATTGTCGCATTCGCGCTGAATCATCTGTGTGCACCGCGCTTCGAGCCCATCGAACTCGAAACCAGCCCCACACTGCCCAATCATAGCGGAGCGCCCTGAAGCCCCTTTTGCCCCCTGCCGTCGGCAGCTACTCACGCATCATGCTTCACGAATCATTCGACATTTGTCATTCGTCATTTCCCTCGCCGCCTCCTTGACACTCAGCCGAGCCTCTGATTCTTTGCGGGCTGGTGCCGTTACCAATTCTGATGCGCAGAACTACACAATGCTTTCCCTCGCTCGTGCTCGCACTCGCCCTCACGCTGACTGACCATGCGGCTGATTCCCTTTCCAAGCTAGAACGGGAGTTTCGACATCCGCCCGACTCGGCCCGCCCGTGGGTCTTTTGGTTTTGGCTCAACGGAAATATCACGAGCAACGGAATCACGGCCGATCTGGAATCGATGAAACGTGTCGGCATCGGCGGCGTATCGATCATGGATGTGGAACAGGGCACGCCCAAAGGCACGGCGGCATTCGGCACGCCGGCCTGGCTTGATCTCTTTAAACACATGTGCTGCGAGGCGCACCGGCTCGGGCTCAAGGTGGATATGAACGACGATCCCGGCTGGTCCGGAAGCGGCGGTCCATGGGTTACCCCGGAGCTGTCGATGCAAAAGGTGGTCTGGTCTGAAACCTCCCTCAAAGGCCCGCTCCATTTTGAAGGCCTGCTCGAACTACCGAAGGCGGAAAGGAATTTTTATCGCGACATCGCAATTCTCGCCTTTCCGACACCGGCGAATGACTCGGCCAAAATGGATGACGCCTCGCCAAAGATCACCGCGAGCGTCATGCCACCGGATTTCGACGCACGGAAAGCCATGGATGGCGATCCGAAGACCGTTATCTCTCTGCCACGCCCGGAAGCGGGCAGTCCGCAGTTTGTCCAGGTTGCATTCCCGAAGCCTTACACCGCCCGCACTCTTCTCCTGACCGTGACTGGCGTGGCGCAATTCCAGTCCTGCCACGGCGCCGTCGAGGCTTCCGAGGACGGCACAAATTACAAGACGCTCCATGAATTCGAGGCTGAGAGCGCGCCCCTGGTACTCAGCTTCGGCGAAACTACCGCCCGGTTTTTTCGAGTCCTGTTTACCAGCGCCGCCATCGAGGTGAAGGACATTGGCGTGGCTGAAATCGAGCTGAGTCCCAAATTTCGCATTGATCAGCTCGAGGAAAAATCCTTGCTGGTGGCCAACAAAGAGCGCCCACCCCTGACCAATCAATTCGTCCTTCCGGCTGGGTGCGCTATCACCGCAGACAGCATACTCGATATCTCGTCGCATTTGGCCAAGGACGGCTGGCTGACCTGGGACGTGCCGCCGGGCAACTGGTCTGTCCTGCGCCTGGGCCACACCAGCACCGGCAAGGATAATCATCCCGCTCCCGAACTCGGCCGCGGTCTGGAATGCGACAAACTCAGCAAGAAAGCGATCGAAATCATGTTCGAAGGGTACATGGGCAAGCTCATCTCTGCAGTCGGTCCACTGGCCGGCGAGACGCTCGTCTCCGCTCACGTGGACAGTTGGGAAGTGCTCTCGCAGAATTGGACGCCCACTTTTCACCAGGATTTTCGGCGTCTGCGCGGATACGATCCGCTGCGTTTTCTCCCCGTTATGACTGGCCGCGCAGTAGGCAACCTGGACATCTCGGAAAGGTTCCTGTGCGACGTTCGGCGAACCGTATCGGAGTTATTGGCGGAAAATTACGCCGGCCATCTAGGCGAACTGGCCCACCGAAAGGGCCTGAAATTCTCACTGGAAGGTTACGGCGGAAATCCGGCCGACGATCTGGCGTACGCGGCACGGGGCGATGAGCCTATGGGCGAATTCTGGTCCTGGCCATCGTACACGATGGCCTACAGTTGCATCGAGATGGCTGCCGTCGCTCATCTGTACAACAAACCGATCGTGAGCGCTGAGGCCTGCACGGCGACTGATGCCGAGCGATGGCTGGCCGACCCCTACACAGCGAAGGTGTTCACGGATTGGGCCTTCTGTTTGGGTATTAATCGAACGATAATGCACAGGTTTGCGCACCAGCCGTGGACACAGCCCGAGCGCTTGCCTGGCATGTCGATGGGCCCGTGGGGCTTGCATTACGAGCGAACGCAGACCTGGTGGGAACAGTCCACGGCTTGGCACGAGTATCTCTCGCGCTGCCAGTATCTTTTGCAGCAGGGATTGTTCGTCGCGGATATTTGTTATCTCGAGCAGGAAAATCCGCCACTGGAATGGGTTCAGCCGGGCAAGTCTAGAGAACGGCCGGGCTACAACTTCGACGTCTGCCCCGCGGAAGTGGTTTTGACACGGATGTCGGTGAAGGACGGAAGAATCATCGTCAAGGGCGGAATGAGCTATAAGTTGCTGGCTCTGCCCGACTCGGAGACGATGACGCCGCCACTATTGGCGAAGATCAAGCGACTGGTCGAGGCGGGCGCGACTGTGGTTGGACCCAAGCCACTTAGGTCGCCGAGCCTGACGGATTTTCCACGTTGCGATGAGGAGGTGCGTCGCATGGCGAACGAGCTTTGGGGAGATTGCGACGGCAAGACAGTCCAGGAACACATGTTGGGCAAGGGCAGAGTGGTCTGCGGCCGCACGCCACAGGAAGTCCTCGCTGGTGAGGGAATGCCGCCCGATTTTTCGGCACGACCGGACCAGTACCCGGACAGCATCCGCTACATCCACAAGGTAATGGGCCAGGGCGATATTTATTTCATGGCGAACAAATACCCACAGCCGGTTGAGGCCGTTTGCGTTTGCCGAGTCCAGGACAAGCGTCCGGAACTCTGGTGGCCCGATTCGGGCCAGATCGGCCGGCCGGCAGTCTATGATCAATCCAACGGAACCACTCGACTCCCGCTGCACTTCGATCCCTACGGCTCGGTCTTTGTCTTTTTCAGGTCCGACGCGACATCGGAGTCGGACCGGATCACGTCTGTGGTTCGCGATGGAGTCAAGGTAGTGGACACAACGCTGGCACCGCCGCCGACTCCCTCGCTCGCCACCAATCAGGACATGGCTGACTCATTTACGATGTCAGTGTGGATCAAACCCGAGATTGAAATCGATCTGCCGGCCCAGACAAACTCCGGCAGCATCGGGCTGCACATTTTTCGCAACGACGCACTCTTCCCACCACCGGGGCAAGACCTTTTCCCGGGCTGGACCAACGCCTGCGCGGGTGTTTCCGTGGGCCGGAACGGCGTTTGTGTGTTCGAGCATGGCGACGGTTACTTCGCGCCAACACTGGTCTGTGCGGCGCCGCTGACGAACTGGACCCACGTCGCGGTGGTCTATCGTGCCGGCCAGCCGACCCTGTATCTTGATGGCAAACTGGCGCAGCAAGGCATCAAGAGCCATTTCACGGTCCACGCCGGCGCCGGTTTGCACCACACGCGCGGGATTGGCCCCTTCCGAGGCGAACGCGGCGATTTTGAGCAGTTCGACCGCGCGCTGACTGATGAGGAGCTTGTGCAGTTGAGGAAAAAGATGGTTCAGCCTGCTTCGCCTTCTCCGACGCCCATCATCGAAGTCGCTCGCGGCGAGAAGTCGCAATTCCAGGCTCTGATTTGGCAACGAGGCGCCTATGAAGCGACCACCGCATCGGGGCGGAGAATTCCCATAGAAGCTACCGAGCTTTCGGCACCATTCGAAATCACCGGTCCTTGGAATTTGTCGTTCCCTCCGAACCGCGGGGCGCCGGCGCACGTGACATTGGATCATCTGATTTCCTGGAGCGACCACACCGATCCTGGCGTCAAGTACTTCTCGGGCACGGCCACTTACAGCAAAGCCTTTGAGATACCGTCGAGTTTGCGTGACGGGGATCAGCGGCTCTTTCTCGATTTGGGAGCGGTGGCAGTGATCGCGCAAGGGAAACTCAATGGCCAGGACCTTGGCACGCTTTGGAAACCGCCGTTTCGCGCGGACGTCACCGATTCACTGAAGCCAGGCGCAAACACTTTGGAGTTGAGGGTGGTCAACTTTTGGGTCAACCGAATGATTGGGGACGAACAATTGGCCGAAGACAGCGACCGAAAGCCCGATGGAACGCTCAACCAGTGGCCACGCTGGCTGCTCGATGCACAGCCGAGTCCCACCGGGCGCTTCAGCTTCACCAGTTGGCGACTGTGGAAGAAGGATTCGAGCCTCCGTCGATCCGGTCTGATCGGGCCGGTCAGGATCATCGCGGCGAAAAACCTCACGCTCCCGGCCCGCTGAGTCGACTGGGTACGTTCGAGTATCCGAAGTGCGAACTACACCGACTCACGTCGCCGGCTACCGATTCACCGGATCCACCCTCGCACGAGGGTGAACGAGAGCTCTTTTGCCTTGCCTTGGCTTTCCCCGACGCGTAATAGCCGACTATGCCGATTCATCTGCCGCCGATCTCACGACGCCAGTTTCTCGCGCGGGCACTGGCCGCCGGCGCGGGCCTCGGGCTGGGACCTGAGTTGTTTGCCGATAGCAGGAAAACTGATCCAGATCTCTGGGCCCTGCTGTCCGACCCGCACCTGGCGGCCGACCGAAAGCAGCTCGGGCGCGGAATCAACATGGCAGCGCATTTCACGCAAGTTTCGGGCGAATTACTGGCGTTGCCGAAGCGGCCGGAGGGCGTGTTCATTACGGGCGATTGCGCCTTCACCACCGGCGAGAAAGGAGACTACGGGACCTTGACCGATCTGTTGCGGCCCGTTCGCGAGGACCAAATGCCAATTCACTTGGCGCTCGGCAATCACGACAACCGCGAGCGATTCTGGGAAGTGTTATCAGAGGAGAAATCGGCTAAACGACCAGTCGCCGATCGGCAAGTTTCGGTTTTGCGCTCGCAACGAGCAAACTGGTTCATCCTTGACTCGTTGGAAACGACCAACTCGACGCCAGGTCTGCTGGGGCGCGCTCAGTTGGACTGGCTGGCGTGGGCGCTGGACGCGAATCCGAGTAAGCCGGCGATTGTTCTGGTTCATCACAATCCGTGGCTGAGCGGAAATCTGGGCCTGAAAGACACGTCAGCATTTTTTGAAGTCATTCGCCCGCGCCGGCAGGTGAAGGCTTACATTTACGGCCACACCCACACGTGGAAAGTCGAGCCCGACAGCAGCGGCATTCATTTGGTGAACCTGCCACCGGTGGCGTACGTGTTTCAACAAGGTCAACCCTCTGGCTGGGTGCGGATGACCTTAGAATCAGACGGCATGAGGCTGGAATTGCGCAGTGTGGACCCGACACACCAAGCCCATGGGCAAATCGTGGATTTGAAATGGCGGACAGCGTAGGGGAGGCAGCGCCCCCGGCTTCATGAAGCCAAGTGCAGGGGACGAAAGTTGGTGGACTGCGATCGGGTCTTGATGCGTGT